>WNGA01001153.1_pt1 | contig 75262 bp, 70 predicted proteins | sample 5400061 | NCBI WGS metagenome assembly WNGA01 (sample SAMN13153366, study PRJNA577476) | soil metagenome | isolation source: 100 cm soil or saprolite under grassland replicate 2 | place: USA:California | collected 2016-06-15
ACGAGATCGAGGCCACACGTGCGCGTTAGCCCGCTAATCACGCATCATTCTGCTCGTGATGTCGCTCCCGACGGTCGACTTGGGTGCACTCTCCACGGCGCTCGACGATTGCGTCAGTCTTAGCCTCGGCGCGATAGACGAGGGCGTACTCCAAACGCTACGCGATGAGGACTTCGACCAGGCGCCGGTGCGCGATGACAGCGGTAGGTATATAGGAGTTATCGCGCGAAGCGCCGCCGAGTCGCTCGTTGAAGAACGACGCGATCTGGCGATCACTGATGTCAGGATCTTTCGCTCTGTACTGCCGATGGTGGCGCCCTTGTACGATGTGCTTGGTGCCCTGTCCGAGTCACTCGGCGCTCTAGTCGGACATGACAAGCCCGAAGGTCTCGTCACGGTGTCCGACCTCAATCGTCATGAATTCCGGGCGGTGATCTATACCGTCCTCGCCGATCTGGAAGTCGTCCTTGCGCAGCTGATTGACGTGTCCTTCGGCGATCATTGGGATTGGATCGGTGAGCTTCCAAAGAACCGACAGGCGCAGATTATCGGCGCCTGGGACGTAGCGAAACGTCGGGGTATCGACATCGGTCCCCAGGCGGGTGCGACCCTGAACGATCTGCTAGGGGCAACCAGGAGGTCGCCGCGTTTACGGGAACAGATCATCCAAGACGCCGACAACCTCACCAAGCGTTTCGATGGTCTGAGAGACCTGCGCAACCGCGTCATGCACCCTGTACAGGCTGTCGCCGGTTCGCCCGAAGAAGTTGCGTCTGCGAGAGCCGTCATCGAAGATGCGCGTAATCTCATCCGCTTGAGCGAAGTTGCGCTGTCTCGCGGCGGCTATCGCCGCCGACTACGCTGGCACTAACGATGGACATGCGCGAGCGCAGCCGCGTGATGATCGACGGGCCAGACCGTGCTCCGGCGCGCGCGATGATGCGCGCCGTCGGCTACACGGACGAGGACTTCCGCCGACCGCTCGTCGGGGTCGCCCACGCGTGGATCGAGATCATGCCCTGCAACTTCAACCACCGTCACCTGGCCGAGTGGGTGAAGGAGGGGATCCGCGAGGCCGGCGGGACGCCGGTCGAGTTCAACACGATCTCGGTCTCCGACGGGATCGCGATGGGCACCGAGGGCATGAAGGCCTCGCTCATCTCGCGCGAGATCGTCGCCGACTCGGTCGAGCTCGTGGCGCGCGGTCACCAGCTCGACGCGCTCGTCTGCATCAGCGGCTGCGACAAGACGATCCCGGGCATGGTCATGGCGCTCGCGCGCCTGAACATCCCCGGGCTGATGGTGTACAGCGGCTCGATCATGCCTGGACGCTTCGAGGGCCGCGACGTCACGATCGGCGACGTCTTCGAGGCGGTGGGGAAGCACGCGACCGGGAAGATGACCGACGCGCAGCTGCATGAGCTGGAGGCGAACGCCTGCCCCGGCGCGGGCGCGTGCGGCGGCCAGTTCACGGCGAACACCATGGCGACGGCGTTTGAGGCGCTCGGGATCTCACCGGCCGGATCCAACGTCGTCCCCGCGACCGACGAGCGCCGCCGCGACGTGATGCGCGCCGCGGGCCGGCGCGCGCTTGAGCTGCTGCGTGACGACGTGCGGCCGCGACAGGTCATCACGCGCCCCGCGCTCGAGAATGCGATCGCGGCGGTGATGGCAACTGGTGGCTCAACGAACGCGGTGCTGCACCTGCTCGCCGTCGCGCGCGACGCCGGGGTCGATCTGTCGCTCGACGACTTCGACCGCATCAGCGCCAAAACGCCGCTGCTCGCCGACATGAAGCCTTGGGGCCGCTTCACCGCGCCGGACATGTACCGCGCTGGCGGGATCATGCTCGTGCTCCAGCGGCTGCTCGACGCGACGCTGCTCAACGCCGATGCGATGACGGTGAGCGGACGGACGATCGGCGAGGAGGCGCGCGCCGCTAAGGAGACAAAGGGTCAGGAAGTCGTTAGGCCGCTCAGCAACGCGATCGCGCCGACCGGCGGCATGCTGATCCTGAAAGGTTCGCTCGCCCCGGAGGGCTGCGTTCTAAAGGTGGCCGGCCACCTGATGAAGCCCAGCCGCTTTAGGGCCCGCGTGTTCGATCGCGAGGAGGACGCCTTCCAAGCGGTCGTTAAAGGGAAGATCAAGGCAGGCGACTGCGTCGTGATTCGCTACGAAGGACCGAAGGGTGGCCCGGGGATGCGCGAGATGCTCGGTGTGACCGGTGCGATTGTGGGCGCCGGCCTTTCGGAAAAAGTCGCCCTCATCACTGACGGTAGGTTCTCAGGGGCCACTCACGGCCACATGGTCGGACACATCGCGCCAGAGGCAGCCATGGGCGGTCCAATCGCCGCCGTCGAGGAAAGCGACTCGATCGTCATCGATCCAGAGAAGCGTCGCCTGGACCTAGAAGTGTCTCCCCATGACGTTGAGAAGCGTCTCGCGTCTGCATCAGAACCTACGTCGCGCTATAAGCGCGGTGTCCTCGCTAAGTACGCGAAGCTCGTGTCATCAGCTGCGCGTGGTGCCGTAACCGATTGACGGCAGCCCCGAGTGCCTCTTGCGCACCGGCGCTCGGCGGCGGAAATGGACTCGAGCCACGCGCTTCTGGTGGCCAAGTCGTTCTTGAAGATCGTATGTCTGCTCAGCAAGGTCGCGACGCCGCGTCAAATGACTAACCGCAGTGCCAGCAGGAGAACGTGATCTCTGGCAGTCACTCGCAGCCGGGAGGACCTGCCGGCCCGCCCGAGCAGCTCCCAGTTCCTCGTTGGCCGCATGATTACATGTCGCGTCAGAGTCCTGAAGTCATTGTCTGACTTGCCGGTAGCACCTTACGCTGCGAGCACCGTAGGCAATGGAGGTCGGCGTGCCAAAGCAGTCTGCTATTGACCATGCCGTAATCGGGATTGCGGAGGTCCTGCGACTTCAGGAATTTCAAGTCCCGACCTATCAAAGGCCGTACTCGTGGAAGGCACAGCCTGTGAGCGACTTCTGGATAGATCTCCGGGCAGCCCTGAACACCAAAGCGGAGTACTTTCTGGGCTCGATCGTTGTCACCACGGAGGGCGCGGGCGCACGTCTAACGATCATCGACGGTCAACAGCGCCTCGCAACGACCGCGATACTCCTCTCCTGTATTCGCGACTTATACGCAGAACGCAAGATGAGCCAGGACGCGCAGAAAGTACATACGGATTACCTCGCGAGCTTCTCGCATCGCAGCAAAGTCGATGAGCCTAAGTTGCAGCTCAGTGATCAAGATGACGACTTCTTCCGGAAGCTCGTCATTGATAGCTGCGGCGCAGGCTATCCGGTGCCGACCTATGAGTCACACACGAGGCTTCAGGCAGCAAGGGAGTATTTGAAGCCGCAACTTAGATCTGACGTCGACGCCTACGGCGCAAGGTGGGAGGAGCGCTTGACCGCTTGGCTCGACTTCCTCAAGGAGGGCTCGACCGTCATTCGGATTCAGGTGCCAACCGAAGCGGACGCGTTCCTCATCTTCGAAACCCTTAATGCGAGAGGCGAGGACCTAACGCCGGTTGACCTCCTGAAGAACTACCTCTTTAGCCAAGCCGGTGGCCGACTTGAGGCGGTGAAGAAGTCTTGGATCGGCGCAGTGACCCTATTCGAGAAGCCTGACAGCAATGAGCTCGTCATAGATTTCGTGCGCCACTTCTGGTGCTCGATCAAGGGTCAGGCTATTCGAGAGCGCGATCTGTATAAGAGCATGAAGGAGCAGGTCGCCTCCGAACAGCAGGCAGTCGACTTTGCGAATGAGTTGTTGGCGGCGGCCAAGCTCTACGACGCCCTTACGGATAGCGCTCACGAGTTCTGGGACACAGTCGGCACTGCGGGACGTGAAAATGTCGAGACACTCTTCCGTCTCGGGCTTGTCCAGAATCGTCCGCTGTTACTCGCTGCAATGAAGCATCTGGCGTCGGCCGAGTTGAAGAATTTGCTGAAGGTTCTCGTCTCCGCTTCTGTGCGAGGGCTGATTGTTGGCGGTATCGGCGCAGGCACAAGCGAAAAGTTCTATTCGGAGGCGGCGCTTATGGTGCGCGACGGTCGCATCAAGACGACGGCCGACTACGTCGCGGAATGGAAGCGCTCGTCGCTGATCCAACCTGACTCAGTCTTTGAGTCGAGCTTTGCCAAGACTCGGCCAGGTTCGGCCCGTCTCGCCCGCTACTACCTCCGCACGATCGACCGTCTTGTGGCGGGAGTCGCAGAGCCCGAGATGGTTGCCAACGCGAACGAGGACGAAGTCAACCTCGAGCACGTGCTGCCGAAGTCGGCGAATCAAAATGATTGGCCCAACTTCCCGCCGCAGGAAATACCTGAGTGGTCAGGGCGCCTCGGGAACATGGTGCTGCTTTCCAAAGGCCAGAACCAGCAACTCGGCAACAAGCCGTACGCGCAGAAGCGGGGTGTGTTTGCCGCCTCGAAGCTTTCCACCACCAACGCTGTTGGATCGGTGGCGGATTGGAGTCCGGCCGAGGTCGAGAAGCGCCAGGCTTGGCTCGCCGCCCAAGCCGTCAAGGTCTGGCCACCAGCGTAGGCCGGCGCGACGCCTGACGGGCGACGCGTTCGCCAAACTCCGCCAAGTAGCGATTCGTTCAGCCAGATGGGCAATGTCGTGCCGATAAGTAGATCTAGGTGTGCCCTTATCGGCCGCTTCGTAGACTGACGGGGTGCCAGCGCGGATGCGTCGTCCAGCCCGCGCGTCACGTCAGCTCAAACAACTTGGTGCTCATCTCAGATTCCTCCGTGAGCGCGCCGGTTTGACACTCGAACAGGTCGGCCAGCCCCACCTCACGCGTAGTGGGCTCGCAAAAATCGAATCCGGCGCATCCAGTCCGAGCTTCCGTGTTCTCGTACATTTGGCCCGCCGGCTCAGATTGCGTGTCCGGGATCTGATCCCTCCGGAAATATGATCCGATCTGTGGTAATGTTGGTAAATCATCAACGTCAAGTCTGGACTGAGCCTCACACAGTGGCGAATGACGAGGGGGAGCTGTTACAGCCGATGTGCTTCGTTGACGGAACTAGACGTCTGCGCGGCTGCGACCAAGACCGGACAGTGAGCCGAGACAAGCTCTTAGAACCTCTGGGCATCGGGCCTTGCAGCTAGCCGAGTGCCTAACCTGGAGTTCCGGTGAAGCAGGTGCGAGAGTTGCAAACTCAACCCTCTAAAGCCGCCCGGAGGCGAGCTCTCGTCGAGGCGTATCGGACGGAGCTCGGACAGGCCTACAAGGGCGATGGACTGGCGATGCTGAACCACTGCCGCGCCGGCACGGTGCAGCTCGTGCTGACCTCGCCACCCTTCGCGCTCACACGCAAGAAGCGCTATGGAAACAAGGCTAGCGAAGAATATGTCGAATGGTTCCTACCGTACGCGCGCGCCGTACATCGTGTGCTACGCGAAGGGGGGAGCTTCGTACTCGACCTAGGGGGCTCTTGGGAGCCCGGGCGCCCGATCAAGAACGTATACCAGTACGAGCTGTTGCTCGCGCTGCTGAAGGACAAGCGGGCGCCGTTCCTGCTCGCTCAGGAGTTCTACTGGCTGAATCGCGCGCGCCTGCCAGGACCGATCGAGTGGGTGAACATCAAGCGAATCCGCGTGACCGACGCGGTGAATGTGGTCTGGTGGCTCAGTAAGACGGCGGCGCCATACGCTGACAACCGCCAGGTGCTCCGACCCTACTCACGGAGCATGCTTCGGCTATTCGAGAACGGCTATAACGCCGGCCCACGGCCCTCCGAATGGCACATCGGCGACACGAGCTTCAGCAGGAACAACGGAGGCAGCATCCCGAGCAACTACTTAGGTGCAGATGGAGATACGGATCTCGGTTACCCGACAAACCTCCTCGCCGGATCGAACACAGGTTCGCAGGACGAATACCTGAAGGCATGCCGACGCCTCCACCTACGACCCAATCCCGCGCGCTTCCCGCTCGAGTTCGCGGAGTTTTTCGCGAAATTCCTCACGAAGAAGGGCGACCTCGTGGCTGATCCGTTCGCAGGGAGCAACACAACGGGATGGGCGGCCGAGCGCCTCGGGCGTCGCTGGCGCAGCTCCGACATCGAAGGCGACTTCGTGGCCGGATCAGCCGCGCGGTTCGCCCTTGATCCGGCGAAGGCGCTCCAGAAGGTGCGGCCGCATCCACTGCCGCGAGAGCGCCGTCGAGCGCTAACCATGTAATTACCGGGAGGTCACCGGGAGACCACATCGCATAGTCTTGACGCGAGAGCGCAACCGGCGGATTGTTGCGCGTGTGAAAGCCAGCCAAGCGTACGGCCGAGCTGCTTCCCGCGAGCCGATCGTGAGCCTTCACGCCATCGAGCGCTGCCAGCAGCGCGTCGACGCCGCGGCCACCCCACGAGTCGCGGCCGAGACCTTGGCGGAAATCGCACGGGTGGGTCGGCGTCGCCCTCGAGCGCGCCGCTGGATGCGCGGGCGCGCTCCTGCAACTGGGTGTGTGTTCGTGTATGCCGCCGGTGCGCCGGGAGTGTGCTTGGTCGGACGGCACCGCACTGTCCTCACCGTGCTCTCGAAGGCGCTCTTCCATCGGGCGACTCTCGACCACCCCAGTGAGCCGGAGCCGCGTGGACCCGCGTCGGCCCAACGCGCAGCGCGGCACCAAGCGCTGGACGACGCGGCATGAGCATCGCGGGGGTTGGCATCCCACGGCTGCAAGAGCTCGACTTTCTGCTCGTCGCCCACGACGCGGCCGCGCGCGGCGCGATGTTCGATTCCGTGCGCCTCGCACTCATCGACCACATGGCGGCAGCACGGCGGCATGATGCGGGCACGGGCAACAACGCGACGTTCCAGCTCGCCCGAGAGAACAAGTTCCGCTACCTCTCGAATGCATCTGATGCTCTGAAGGAGCTCATGCGCCTCGGACTTCTCGGGTCGGCCCCGCTCCCCTCAGAAGCGAAGGCCGCGGCTTACTACGCGAAGGCAACATTCAACGTGACCGAGGCGGGTGAGCACTGGGCGCACCTGATCCAAACTGACCGCGCGGCGGCGTACGACGAGCTCATCAGCCGCCTGTGGAGTATTCACCCTCAGTTTGCTGGCTACCTCCGTACGTTGCGCCGCGGCGCGATCGTCGTGCCGCTCGCGCAGTGGACCGACATGAAGGAACCGAGGACACGCGATCGATTCGTGGACATGCTCGTAAGCAAGGTCGCGTCGGGGATCGCTGCCGAGGACGCCGGTTGGCAGGCGGAGGAAAGGGAGATCCGCAGCGCAATCCGCGAATACATCGTTGCGCGCCTCGCGTTCGCTACTGCGCGACGGCGCCCGGAACCATACCCCCGTAACCAGGACTTCATCAACGCGTGCGAAGAGGCGCTCGTGAAGTTCGTGTTCACGAAGGTGGGCACGCCACTGGATTACATCACCCATGAGGTTCTGCGTCGGTGGATGCGTACCCTCGGGCTTGCGAACTTCTCGTACTACGTTCCCGGGAGCGACGCGCTGCGCCTTTGGCCAACGGCTGAGATCCTCGACAACGAGAAGCCACTCATGATTCGCCGACGTGGCGGCGACGAGTACCGAGATCAGGTCGTCGCTACGCTCGGCGAGGCCTACGAACATGTGCGCCGCCTCGACCCCACCGCCGCCTCTTGGGTACCTATCTACCGTGTTCGCGCGGCCGTGTGCTGGCGGCTACGCGTCTCCGACGCCGTGTTCGACAAGGCGCTACGCGAGTTCCTAGCCCGCGATCGCGGTGCCGACGCGCCCTTCGCCGCGAATGTCGACCCAGCGCAATACGGCAACGTGCCCCCGTCCGAACGAGGCCTGCAGGTGGAGACCAAGCGCGGGCTGCAGACCTACTACTCAATGAGCCTGATTCCGCGCAGGGAAAGGATCGCATGATGACCCCACCGGCTTTGATCAACAAGGTCGTCTGGCTGAAGACGCATTGGAGCCTCGAACGAAACCCGTTTCCATCGGAGGCGATTGCGCGCCTCGGAGGGGACGACCTCCGGGAAAACGGCCTGCTCTTCAATCCAGACGTCCAGCCGACCAAGGTGCGCGAGGCGGTGGACAAGTTCGTTCTGGGTTCCGTGTACTCGGGGCTCAAGTTCGGTTACCTCTGGTCGCTGGGAACGGGTGTCAACGGTGACGCCCGCGGCTTCGGCAAGTCGAGCCTCATGCAGTTCCTCGTTGAGGAGATCAACCGCGACTTTGGGCACCGCTTCATCACTGGCAGCGGCCTCACCGAGGACGACGCGATCAAGGACCCGCTCTGCGCCGTACTAGCGTCCTTCGACATGGCGAACGCGCGATCCCTAAATGCCGTCTTCTACGAGGCTGCGCGCTACGCGTGTCGTTTCCGGAAGAGCGCCGACGATCAGACGCTGGCAGAACGACTGCACCAGCGTCTCACAGCGGCCGTCGGTAGCAGAGAGGCAACTGCCGTGCGCGAGGCCGTCGAGACCGTGCAGCGCAACCTTCGCGGCCGGACGCTCGGTCCGCTCGTCGACGAATTCCTGCAGATGCTCTGCAGTGGCGACGCGGATGCGCTGCAGCGTTACGTCGATGGCATTACCGAGACAAAGCGGGCGCGGAGTGGTGCGATGTTCCTCGCGACGTTCCTTGCGTTCGTGAAGGCGGCTGGGATCAGCCACGTGCTCCTCTGTTGCGACCAGCTCGAGGACTTCGCGGCTACCACGACCACGCGCCAGAAGCGCACGATGGAGACGGAACGATTCCGGGACTACATCCTCGAACTGCAGCCGATGAGCGACATGCTCAGTTGCATCGTCACCATGCATCCTCGCGCGACTCAGGCTATCGGCGAGATGTGGCGGCTGGCTGATTTGCCGAGCTACGAGCATGACCGTGCCGAGAACCAGCAGCGCGTCGTCGTGCTCGAGGCGATCGAGAATGTCGCGCAAGCAAGGGCCCTTCTGAGCAGCTACCTCGACTCGTTCCGTTCCGCCGCGGTTCCCGAGGGCCAGCAGCTATTCCCTTTCACCGACGGCGCTCTCGATGTTCTCTTTGAGCACTCGACCGGCAAACCCCGGGATTTGTTGCGCAAGGCCTGGACCATCATCGAGAAAGCCGCTGAGAACAACTGGGAGACGATCACCGGTGCCAATGCGAGCTCGGTGCTCCAGAACTTCGCACCAGCGGATGACGGTGACGACTTCATCGTGCCAGTCACGCGCGCAAAGACGACGGATCGAGAAGTCTGGAGCTAGGCGGCGGATGTCGCTTCGCCTCTTGGACGTTTGCCGGGACCTTTTCCTGATGTCATTCGCTGCCCCGTACATGGGATCAATTGAGGGCGCGCAGTGGGAGTCGCGCGTGCAGGATTATCTGACGCTCCGGTCGACGCCCATCGAAGCGTTGCCTGGCGGGTGCCAGGTATTCGGGTTCGCGTCTCTGAGCGGGCTGCAGCACCAGATCGACCTCACGCTCGGAGCGGTAGATGCGCTGCTGATCGTCGAATGCAAGTCGTATCGCGGGGCGCTGCCGAAAAACGAGCTTCTCAAGTTCAAAGCGGTAACCGACGACTACTACATGTCTACAGGCGCGCACCAGCCCAACGTGCCCATCATCCGGCTCTTCGGTGGACCGGGAGACGCGACCCATGAACTCCGTCGATACGCTGCCTACCACGGCATCGTGCTCATCGATCGCCAGCGCTGGCCTGTACCCTTCCTCATCTCGCAGCAGGGATGTTTTGGAGCTCTGCCAATCCCGTTCGACGTTGCCGTGGCGCTAGCGCGTGCTTGCCGGCCGCTCCAGCGCGCACTCCGACGCGAGGCCGACGGGAGCTACCGCGTCGAGCCGCCGCCCGCATCGGCCGCGGTCGACGCCATCCTTGCGCTTCACGATCGCTGGTCCGGATGGCTGTGGACCGAGATCGATACGCAACCTGGATCCTTCGAGCAGATGCTCGAACGCCGCTTTGCGGATCTACGGAACGTCGCGTGAGCGTGAAGAGTTGCTCGCTCTGCTCGTGCGAGCTTTCGCCTTGGGAAGGGAAACGGTGCCTTTTCCACGGGCTGGAGCCGCGCGACATTCGGCATCTATCGAACGCCGACGCTGCAGTCTGCGTCTTAGAACGGCAGAGCACATCGATGAGCGCGTACGACGTCGCGCGGGTCATGAAGCGCGACTACCGCCGCGACGTCCTTCGCGGCTCCCTGCTCGTTTCGCTAAGCAGCGATTTGCGCTTCTGCTGGAGCGGCAAGGGTACCTATGGGCTGTACCGGCACCGGCTCGTTCCGGGTCCACGCAATCTTCAAGGAGTCGGGTCGCTCTTCATGAGTGCCATGACGAGAGAGGTCACGCTCGACGCGCTCGCTTTCGCGATGCGTTGGTGCGGCTACCGCTTCCAGGACTTCTCGTTGCTCAATGCGCTGCGTGCGAACGCTCCTATCGCAGCTGAGCTGCGCGGATTTGACGCGACCGACGCGCGTGTGTGGTGGCTAAGCGTGCCGAGCGAGCCGCGGATGCGCCGACACCTCGCGATCCAGGGCTACGTTCCATACGACCAGCAGATCGACGGACTCCTTGAGCGCTGCCGGGGCTTCATCGCGTCGGCCGAGGCCGAGCGCCAACGACGCCTGAGCGAAGCGGTCGTTGCGAAGCCCGACCGCGTCTCGGACATAGCCGTGAATGGTCAGAACTACGCTCCATCCGGCGCGCTCACGCGCGTGAACTACGAAGCCACCCTCGCAGCGGCGCGAGCGCATGGACGTCCATGGCTGGATGGTTCGCGCAAGCCGATCATTCACATACTGGGGCGCGGCGGGGCGAAATGGTTAACCCGCGACGAGCGTGACCAGTTGGTGGCCGAAGCACGTCGCGTGATCTTCGATAAGCAGGGGGGAGCAACAGAAGATGGCCAGTGACATCGAAGCCACAACGAGCGAAGACGAGGGGATCCAGCGGGACGCGAACATCCGCTTCCATGAGCTCGGCACGCTCAACTCGGTCACGCGCTGGATCACGCAGCATCCGATCGGGCTCGCGGAGTGGCTGAAGAACACGCGCCGCGCGTACCAGGCCGATCGGGCGAACGTCCTTGATGAGCAGCGCGCCGCCGTCTTGCTGATCCGCGACGCGACCCAGACGAAGAAAGCGCGCCTTGGGCTGCTCGACGTCGGTGGCGCGACCCTCACCGATCTTCAGAACTGGAGCACCTGGCAAGACCCTGATGCGTCAGGTGGAGATGGAACGCTTGCTAAGCACCAGGAGGAGGACACGCAGGGCAACGGCGGCAAGGCCTACATGTACAAGATGTTCCGTGGCAAGACACGGCTGCTCGGGGTGCGCGATGACCTCCGCAACGCGCGGGGCTTTTCGGGGCCGGCGAACACGCTCGATCGTGGGATCCCGGGGACGATGCCAGATGACGCACGCGGTCGAAACGCTCCTGCCGCATCGACCCTGATCGAGCTGAAGACCGCGCTCGACCCATTCGGTATCACGCCGGTCGACCTGCCGCCAGAGGTGCAGCGCACGATCCTCTCGCGCAAGGCATTTACGCTCGTGGAGGGCGTCGACCCCGTTGGCTTCGGGTCAGGGCGCGCACATGCCGAGAGCCTCATCGAGCGGATGCTCCGTGAAGACCAGAGCACCATCGCAATCCAACAGCTTCGGCTCTACGCGATTTACGACGGAAAGCTCCTCAACGACGGCAAACCGCTCCAGCTCGAGACCATCGCGGCATACCCGAAGTTTGAGCGACCGCGGATCATTCCGATCCCCGAGACCATCACGACCCGTGACGGCGTCGCGCAGTCGACGACAATCGACGGGACGCGGCCGCCCGGCCGCCTCACGCTCCGAACATCGAAGGACAACATGGAGACCGCCTACCGGCGCCTACAACCGCGCTGGAAGATCTCCTACCGCACCGAACACCAGATGATTGGCGCGAAGAGCGTAGGCGAAATCGCTGCGGGCGTTCCCGCCAACGTATTCATCTACGGCGAGGTCGAGCTTTCCGCCCTCGAGCCGGAGTACGTTGCCCTCGGGCGTGTGCGCCCGAACGATGGTCCGCTGATGACGGCGCTGGATGAGTTCGTCGCCGACCAGATCGGGGAGCTCGCCAAGGAGATCAACGCCGAGCGGGTCGTTGATATGAGTGAAGAGGAGCTCGAGGAGCTACAGAAGGAGAACAAGCGCCTCGACGACTGGAAGAACCAGTTCCTCTCGACCTCGGGCGAGGGGGACCAAGAGGGCGACCAGCCAGGTGACCCGACCAAACCGCATCCACCGTTCGAGTGGGGCGAGGAAGCCGACCACATCGACATTGAGCACGCGGGCGAGACTCTCGTCATCGCCCGTGGGATGAGGATTGCGCTGTCTGTCCTCCTGCGGCCTTCGATTCGAGATGCCGCAGGACGGCCGGTCAGCGGCAAGCTGCGTTGGGTCAGTAGTAACCCGCGGGCACTCGTTCTGGAGAACGGAACCGACACGTGCGAGGCCGTGGGTAAGGGCGAGAGCTTTGTCCATGTGCAAACTAGAGGCGGTGGCGTCCGATCTGAGAGCGTTAACTTCAAGGTCGTCGTCATCGACCACGTACTCTTGACGCCGAGAAGCCTTCAGCTTCACGTTGGCGAGCGCAAGCGCATCTTCGCTGAGGTCACCGATGACGAGGGTCGTCGCTTTACGGATGTCTTGCTGAACTGGAAGCATGACGCGGCCGATCAGCTCATCGTGCGGCTGCATCCCTTGGGCTGGGTCACGGGGAACCGCGAGGGCGGCACCTCGGTCACCGCGGGCGCCGGGCCTGAAGATACCGGTGTCTGGGCACGCATTCGTGCGGAAGTCGACGTCCTCGCGGCGCTCACACCACCCGAGCAGGGAAAGGGCTTTCCCACGCTCAAGGTCACGGCCAGTGACATCGATCCAGAGACCGGGGAGATCCGCCCTGGCGATCCTGACTCACCAGCGCTCTGGCAAGAACCCTCCGATGTCAAGCACAACATCTGGTGGCTGAATCTGCAGAGCCCGGACGCGGCGTTCGCGTTCGAGCAGAAGAGAGAAGACGTCCGCGTCTGGCGCACGTTCCACGGTCAGAAGCTCGTAGAGATGGTCGCGCAGGTGAAAATGCAGGATGACTTCACGAACCTCGGCCTCGGTGAAAAACCGGAGCTCTGGTCCAACCACAAACAGCGTCTGGAGGGCCACCAGATCAATGTGACGCGACCGATGTGGGCGGAGCTCACGAAGTACGTGCTAACCGGGGATCTCGAGGGTGCCTAAGAGCGGCCAGACGCTCGACGATCTCGTACTGGTGGCCGCCCAAGAAATCACGGGCGGCGACCTGAAGCAAGACTTCGCAGCCGAGAAGCTGCTCGTGGAGGTCTGGAAGCACGAACGCGAAGCGTTCGGCCTTCGCGGCTACGAGCGGGAGCATCCTGACGCCAACAAGCTGTATACGAAGCTCGATGGCAAGAAAGGCCTCGTGGCGCGCGGTCTTCTGGAGAAAAGCGGAGAACGGCGGTTCCGCCTCACTCGGACGGGACTCGATACTGCCCTTCGCTCAAAAGACTCGCCGGAGCCTGAGGTGCAGGCGAAGCTCGGCCGCGAAGTGCAAGACGCGATGGCCGCGCTGATCAACCACCCCGAGTTTCAGGCGTGGCTTCGTGACCCCAATAGTCCGCGACGCTTCCGCGGGGCTGGTTTGTTCTGGGGCATCGCGCCAGGCACCCCGCCTGAGACCGTCTACAAGAGGGTCAGGGACATCGACGCGCTCCTGAACCACGCAGAGCGGTTGCTCAACGAGAGCGGCGAGAAAGCAATCGCAAGTCAACGTGGTAAGCAGCTCTTCGATCGGACCGACCTTGAGCGCTTCAGGGATTTCCAGCGAGTCCTGAAGGAGCGCTTCGCCAAGGAGCTACGCACGCTGGATCCGCACCATTCTTACGCACCAACCCTCAACTTGTGACCACCTAGCTTGACCGTCGGGCGAACCACGACGCGATAGGACTCGCGTACGAGTCGGAGACGTCGAGGAGGAACATCGAGGCATGCCAGGCGAGTACGAACGGCGCGATCCAAACACATTGAAGATCGGCGAGAGCTTTGCGACACGCAATGAGATGAGCCCCGTCTTTGGTGGGACACCACTCAAGGGCATTACATACAACGCAGATGATGATTGGGTGATCCTCGTGTCGAGTCCGACCGGTCATGACACATATGACAATCAGGATGGGTGGATGGACGCCGCACGAGCGCGATACCGCTATTCAGGCGAGTGGCATGGCTGCGGCGACATGAGGATGTCTGGTGGAAATGCCGCGATAAACCAGCGTAGTCCGCGCATCTTCTTGTTCGTCCGCGAAGGCGACGCGTTTGTGTTTCGTGGTCGCTTTCGAATGTATCGGTACGAACGCGAAACAGCCGTCAGGCCCCAATGTCGTCATCAGCACGCGGCGATCCGTTCTGATCTCGTGCGCGCTTGATCGTGGCGAGCAAAACAACCTACGACCGGTCGGAGCTCGGAGTTCTCAGGCGCCAGGCCGGGTCTGAGCTTGGCCGCGGCTGTGGAGCCCTTAGGCCTGAGTCACGACTCGATCTTGGCTGTACCTGACTCTGGGTCTATCGGGCTACGGCTCCACGATGAACCGTCCGCTGTCGCTGCGCCCGAACACCTCCGGGAAGTAGGTCTCCTCCGCGTGCGCGGGCGCCACGAAGAAGTCCCCCGGCGTCGTTGCGCGAGCGTAGTAGACGTACTCGTACACGCCCTTCGGCAGCCGGTCGGTCTTCAGCACGGCGCGATCGTCGCGTAGCTCGGCCTGCTGCCAGGGCGAGTAGTACCAGCGGTACCACGGCGCCATGTAGCCGCCGGTCCGCTTCTGGTCCGAGGCAATCCGCTCCGCCTCGAGCTTCGCTTTCAGCGCGGGATCGACGTTCTTCAGCGCCACGTCCACCGGCTCGAGCCCGGCGGGGAGCAGGTCCTCGATCGTCACGTAGTTCCGGTCCGCGGGTGCGAGGATCGTCACCTTCACGCGCACGGTCTCGCCGACCTTCACGCTCGTGATCGGCTTCGTCGGATCGTCGAGTGCGGTGTACTCGTGCGACACCGCGAACCCTCTATTCACCGCCTCGATGTCCTTCGCCGGCGTCGTGTAGCGCAGGTCGAGCGTGTAGTAGAGGCGCCCGGGCTTCCCGTAGTCGCGCGTCACCGCAAGCAGGCTCGCCTTCCCCGGCGTGAAGGTCGTGAGCGGCAGCTTCTTCTCGCCCGCGCCGACGGTGCCCTTGCGCACCAGGCCCGCGAGCACGTCCTTGTCGTCGAGCAGCACCTTGTAGCTGTAGTCGCCGCCGAGCTCGCCGGTGCCCACGGCGTACGTCGTGAGCGCGAGGATCCCGAGCGCGCGCTCGACCGAGGTGTGCCACTGCGCCGCGCCGCGCCCGACCACGAGCCAGCGCACCGTCTGCGGCAGCAGCATGTGGTCGGGCTTCACGCGCGCGAGGGCGAGCGTGCCCAGCCCGGTCGCGCCGGTGTTCGTCACGAACGAGCCCTTCACCGACGCGTCCTCCCAGTGGTTGCCGTTCGCGCTCGCGATGGTCGAGGTCGCCAGATCGTTGAGCAGCGCGCGCACCATCTCGTCCTCGGTCTTCGCCGCACCCTCTGGCTTGGCCGCGGCCTCGGTCTTGGTCCCGGCCTCGGTGAGCGCGAGGATCAGGTAGGCGCGCCCCCACGACGTGAGCTGCGTGCGGTACTGCTCGAAGAGCGCGCGCGCCGACACGGTCGAGGTGTCGCCCGCGCTCGCGAGCGCCGCGTACAGGAACGCCTTCTGCGACGGGTCGATCGGGTACTTGATGTCGGTGGGCCGCTGCACGTAGCTCGTGAGGTACGCCTTCGCGCGTGAGAGCACGGCCGCGTCGTAGCTGAGGCCGTCGCGCTTCGCCTCGCCCAGTGCGAGGAGCACGTAGCCGCTCACGTTCGGGTCCGAGGGGCACGGATAGGTGATGTCACACCACGACCAACCGCCGTCGGGCATCTGGTGCCCGATGAGCCCGGCGAGGTCGCGCTGGACTTCGCCCTCGCTCACGCTCTTGCTGCTCCCGGTCGCGCTCTTCTCCGCCCGGCGCACGCCCAGCTCGCCGATGAGCCGGCTCGCGACGTGCTCCGAACCCTCGAAGGGGTACGGCCGCAGCCAGTACAGCTCGTCGGCCATCGAGCCGACCAGCGCCGAGCGCACCTGCACGTTGAGCGAGCCGTGCTTGGTGTCGGCGAACTGCGGCAGGTAGATCGCCTCGAGCGCGCCGTCGGTCGTCACGACGCCGCCGGTCGCCATCGTCTCGGGCGTCATGTCCATATAGACCGGGAGCGAGATGCTCAGCGAGTCCTCGAGCCCGCCGGTGCCGCTCGCGGTGAAGGTGAGCTTCGCGGTGTCCTCGACCACCGCGGTCGACGGCCACGACACGATGACCGACTGGCTCGCCGGGACGGTCACGGTCCTGCGCAGGTCCCCCGCGATGCTGAGGTTCTCGGCGTCGAGCGCGATCGTCACGTCGCTCGAGGCGCTGGTGCTGTTGCGGACGAGCACGCGCAGGTCGGCCTTGTCGCCGACGCGCAGGAAGCGCGGCAGCGCGGAGCGGATCATGAGCGGCTGCGCGGAGACGAGCTCGTTCGTCGACTCGCCGACGTTGCTGTCGCCGGACATGGCGCGCACCTGCATCCGCCAGGTGGTGAGGTTGTCGGGCATCTTCACGTCGACGCTCGCGGTGCCGTCGTCCTTCGTCGTGAGCTGCGCCGTCCAGTACGCGGTGTTGCGGAAGTCTTGGCGCGTCTGATTCGCCTGCAGTCCGCCGCCGGCGCCAGCGCCGCCCTTGCCGGCCCGCGCCGCCTCGACCACGACGTCGTTCCAGCGGTCGATCGAGACGCTCAGCGACGACGAGGTGGCGACGCCGAGGCCGCGCTCGAACCAGAACGCCCGCAGGCCGTCGGGGCCGCGCTCCTCCTGGAGCGAGAGCACCGCCTTGTCCACGACGGCGACGGAGACCTCGGCCTTCGCGCCCTTGCCGGTGTGGTCGGTCACCTTGATGTCGTAGCGCACCGTGTCGCCGGGCTTCGTCTGAGCGCGGTCGGGCGTGATCGCGACGTTCAGCACGCGCGACTGCGTCGACACGGGCAGCTCGACGTAGCCGACCTTGAAGCGTGGCGTCGGGTCCTCAGCCGTGGGCGCGCGGTACAGCACGACCGAGACGAAGACGTCGGGCACCGAGCGGTCGACGATCGGGATCGAGAGGCGCTCGCTGTTCGTCGCCAGCGTGCGCACCTCGCGCGTCATGACCTTGCCGCGCTCGATCGTCACCAGCGCCGTCGCGCCGGCGAACGGCGCGGGCACGAGCACCTCGGCGGTGTCGCCGATCTCGTACTGCTCCTTGTCGGCGACGAGCTTGATCGTGTCGTCGTTGGTGACCTGCCACGAGGCGAAGCCGGGGCCGCTCACCCAGAGCTGCGTCGCGCCGCGGTTCGTGCGGCCGCTTCCGTCGGTGATCTCGGCGACGATGCGCAGCGCGCCGGGCTTGCTCGGCCGGTACTCGACGGTCGCCTTGCCCTTGCTGTCGGTCGTCGCGCTGAGCGTCGTGAGGAGCGTGTCCTTCGGCGTGCTCTCGTAGCGTCGGCCACCGCCGGGGGTCTGCACCTTCGTCGTGATCCACTGGCGGTCGTACACCTTCACGCTCACCGCGCGGTTGCCGACGATGTTGCCGTCGGTGTCGACGCTCACCAGCTCGATGGTCGCGGGACGGCCCTGCGTCGCGACGTACTGCGCCGGCCGGACGCCGACGTAGTACGAGGCGGGGTGCACGGTGACCGACGTGGCGCCGGCGACGCCCTGGCCGTTCTCGTCGGTGATCGTCGTCGAGAGCGTGAAGCGCCGCGCGCCCTCGGAGGGCTGCAGCGTCGCGGGAACGTGGAAGAGAGCCGTGCCGCTCGCATCGGTCTTGGTCGTGCCCTTCGCGCGCAGCGGGTTCTGGTAGACGGACTGTTTCGCGTAGTCGAAGTCGCCGAACGAGTAACGCTCGTAGCCCTTCACGCGCAGCGCGTAGGGCTCCGCGAGCGCGGACCAGTCGGCCTTCACGCCGGCGAGCGGGCCGCCGAAGAAGAACGTCGCGACCGCGCTCGCGTCGATCGTGTCGCCGTCGACGTACGACGTCTTCGGCGTGCTCACGCTCACCTGGAACTCCGGTGTGCGGAACTCCGCGAGCAGGAAGCTGTTGCTCGCGATGCCATACGGGTACGGCCCGCCGGTGACCTGGATGTTGAGGAAGAAGTTGCCCAGCGGCGCGTCTCCGGGGATCTGGAACTGCCCGCCGAAGCTGCCGAACTCGTTGAGTGTGACGTCCTGCTTGGACAGCTGCTGGCCGCGCGGGCTGTTGATGACGAGCTGCAGCGGCACGCTCGTCGGCGGCAGGCTGTACTTCGCGTCGTCGTCGGCGCGGATGATCCCCTTGTACTGGACCGTCTCCCCCGGCCGGTAGATCGGGCGGTCGGTGTACAGGTGCCCGACCCAGTCGCGCACGTAGAACTCCGACGGCAGGCCGAACTGGTATGGGTTGATGCCGTTGCCCCAGCGCGTGCTCGCGATCGCGCTGCGGCCCTCGGTGTCGATCCAGGTCAGGTACGAGCGATCGAATCCACTTGTGCCGATCCTGTACGCGGGGACGCTGAACGACGCGAGGCCGCTCGCATCGGTGACCTTCTCCTCGGGCGAGACCTGCGGGCCGGTCGCGCGCACGGTGACGCCGGCGAGCGGCTTGCCGGTGTCGTGGTCGATCGCCCACGCGAGGAGCTCGTTGTTCGAGAGCTTGGCGACGAGCTCGGTGTCGATGACCGCGAACGCGAACTGCGAGACGTAGTCGCCGTTGGTGTGCACGAACCAGTAGCCGCGCGGCAGCGGCTTGCCGCCGCCGAGCGAGGTCGAGCCGAGCACGACGTCGTCCTTCGCGCCGGCGATCTGCTCGGTCCAGGTGCGCAGCGGCGGCGACTTCGGAACGAAGTGCCGGATCTTCTGGTCGTACGAGTACATCTTGCTGGGGTCGTGGAGCAGGAGACGGCCCTCGTCAGGCGTGAGCGGATAGAGCGTGAAGCTCACCGACGGCAGGTTCGTCACCTGGAAGTAGACGATCGGATCGCTGGTCGCGGAGACCGTCGACGCGGTGCTGTACCCGGGCAGCGCGAAGCTCACCGACGACGGGAGCGCGCCGGTCGTGAACGCGAACTCCGCGCCACCCATCGGCTGTCCGTAGCGGTCCGTCGCGCCTGCCGCGAGCCTCACCGTGTAGAACGTCGACGGCTTCAGCGTCACGTTCGCGCCCATGCTCATCTCGCTCGTGAACACGCGGCCCTCGAGGTCCTGCGCGGTGAAGCCGCTGATGGAGAGCTTGCCCTCGAGCGACGCGGGGTCCATCGGCGTCGCGAACTGAATGTTCACGCCGTACCGGGCGGCGCTGCGCTCTCGGTCGCCGGGATACGTGCGCGCGATCGACGGGAGCGGGATCGTCGTGAACGTGGCGGTGCGCGCGTTCGCGGTCGCGCCGCCGTGCGCGCCCTTCAGGCCACGCTCGAGCGTGACCATGTACTTCGTCGCGGGCTGCAGGCGCTGCGTCGGGTTCCACGAGAGCACCGTGCCCGTGTCGTTCCAGCTGATCTTCCCGGCGAGCGCGTCGCCGCTCAGGCTGCGGACCGCCAAGCTGCGCTCCACCGAAAGGCGGTCCATCGGCTGGTTGAAGGTGACATCGACCTGCTGCCACGGCCCCGCGTAGATCCAGTTCTCGTCGGGCTGGACCGAGTCGATGCCCGGCTGGATCGTCGTGAAGCTGGCTATGAAATCGTCCTTCAGCACGCCGTCGGCGGCCGAGGTGAGGCCCTTCGCGATCCTGATCTTGTACGTCGTCGCCGGCGCGAGCGCGTCGGGGATGAAGCGGTAGATGGAGGTGTTGAGCCACTCGCCCTTGCCCTTGAGCGCGGGCTCGAACGTGACGACGGTGTCGGTCGGCTGCGCCGCGAGCGTCGTGAGCGGCGCGACGGACCGCGAGAACTGCACGATGATCGGCGCCTTCACCGGGACCTCGGTGTCGCTGTCGCCCGGGATGATCTGCTGCACCGCGAGCTGCCCGGTGACGGTGAACTTCTTCGTGATCTCGCTGGGGACCCCGGCCTCGGGCCGCGCCGGGACCTTCACCGTGTAGGTGGATCCGCGCAGCAGGCCGGGGAAGTCGGGCTGGAACAGCAGCGTGCGCGGGGAGAGCCACGCGTACGAGCCGGTCGCGGCCGGCTCGAGCCGCAGCAGCTTCTCCGGCGCGCGCTCGGACGGCGCGGTGGCGAACGTGACCCGGATCGGCGCGAGACGCGCGACGTCATCGCCGCTCGGCATCACCGCGAAGCCGGCCGGCTCCTGGAGCTGCGCGGTGTGGAGGCGATCGGTGACCTGCGCGAGGCCGCACGCGACCACGATCAGACCGAGGGTCAGGATCGCCGCGCGGTACTGGACGAGGAGCGGGAGCAGCCTCGCGCCGAGCGAGTGGACTGACGTGCCGGCCACGTTCGACATGATCGCGTTCGCCGGAGGGGCGCGTCGTCCGATGCACGGGGCCGTAAGTACTACGAGTGCCTTATGAGTTTTGGGCTCGCTAGCTGGCGCGCCTTCGCCACGTTGGCGCCGGACCCGCCACGAGCTGATCCGCAAGGAGCGCAAAACGTCCTCTTCTAGTATCTGAGCCACGAGCTGGATGAAGAAGATGAAGAAGCTCGATCTGGAACAGGTCGATCTCTCCGAGCTGAGCCAGGCGCTGGAAGACCACAGCGGCTCCGCCTCGTGGTGGCTCGATCCCGAATCCGGCGAGCTGCACATGCTCGGCGACTCGATGTGGGACGGCGAGGACATAGGTCCGGATTTCGAACCACCGGCGCGCTTCCGGCGGGTCGAGGCCCTCGACTCACGCGAGAGCTATGCTGACCTCGAGGATTTCACCGCGGCGGTACGCGATCCGAGGGCGCGCGAGCTCCTCGAGCGGGCGATCGCCGGCCGCGGCGCGTTCCGCCGCTTCAAGGACACCCTTGCCGAATTCCCAGACCTGCGCGCCGCCTGGTTCAAGTTTCACGACGCGCGGCTGGAGCGCCGGGCCATCGAATGGCTCCGCGACGAGAAGCTCGTCGACGACGACGCGGCCGAGCGCGCGCTCCTCGCGCGGCCAGATCCTGACCTCCCGCCGATCGCCGGGCCGTTCGACGCGCGGGCGATCGCGCGTGCCGTCGCCGACGATCTGCGCGGTCTGTACGGCCAGCGGTTGCGCAAGGTCGTGCTCTTCGGCTCGTGGGCCAGGGGCGACGCGCATCCCGAGTCAGACATCGACCTCCTCGTCGTGTTGGACGACGTGAAGGACCGGATGGCCGAGCACCGAGCGATGAACGACATTCTTTATCGGCATTCGCTCGACAACGACACTGTGGTGACGGCGCTCCCCGTCAGCTCGGAAGATTTCGAGCGGCCGCGCTGGCCCGCTCTGATACGCGCGCGTATCGAAGGCCAGCCGATCTCTTGAAGGAGAACGCCGCGGCGCAGGTCGCGCGGGGCAAGACCGAGCTTGGCGCGGCTCGCGCGCTCGCGCGTGACGGCTATCACGCGCAGGCCGTCTCCCGCGCGTATTACGCCGCCTTCTACGCGGCCGAGGCCGCTCTCTTGCGGCTCGGCGAGACTCGTTCGAAGCATGCGGGCGTGATCGCGGCGTTTGGGAAGGCTGTAGTGAAGGAAGGTGGCCTGGAACGGCAGGTCGGGGCGATCCTACCCGCACTCTTCGAGCTGCGTCTCGAGGCCGACTATGGCCAGGGCGAGGTGAGCGCGAGCGACGCCGAAGGCGCGATTGGCGACGCCGAGAGATTCGTCGTTGCGATGGAGCGCTGGCTCGCCGAACGTTGACATGGGCGAGGAGAGCCCGACCTTCTGGATCGGACGCAACCCCGGCTCGCGACGGTTGCCCTATCTGCTGCGTCTCCCCGTCCGCGGTGAGGGTCGCATCTTCCTCGCGGCGCGCGAGACCTGGCCGCGCGGGACGGACGTGTTCTGCCACCAGGTCGCCGAGTGGCCGCCCGAGGCGGAGATCATCGAGGAAGTTCCGGTCGAGGCGTGCTGGCGCGTGGGCGCGGCCGTGCACCTCGTCCTGCGCCGGCCGCGCAATCGGCGCTCGCTCTTCGTGTGGACGCGCAAAGGAGAGCGAAGCCTGATCTTCTGGCGGTCCGAAGCGACGATGCGGCAGGCTCGTCCGGGCATCCGGGTGCCGCTGGCGCGCGACTTCGGCGAGCGACTGACCGTCGCGATCGACGTGGGCGAGCGCTATCCGTGGCGCTTCGCCGGGGCCGAGATCGTGCGGCGCCGGCTCCCGATCGGCGACTACGCGCTACTGCGCGACGACCGCGTCGTCGCCGCGATCGAGCGCAAGACGCCACCGGATCTCGCCACCGCCGCGGTGGGCGGGCAGCTCGGTCTCGCCCTCGCCGAGCTCGGCCAGGTCCGTCACGCGGCGATCGTGGTCGAGGGACGCCTCAGCGACGTGGTGAAGGCGGCGGAGCGCGTGCGTCCGGGCTGGCTGCTCAACGTCGTCGCCGCTCTGCAGGTCGAGCATCCCGGCGTGTCGTGGATGTTCGCCGAGACGCGGCAGCTCGCGCAGGACTGGGCGCACCGCTGGCTCGCCGCGGCGTCGCGGGTCGAGTCTCCCCGTGCGATCCCACTGCTCGACGAGCGCGCGCTTGGCGAAGCTCAGTTCACATACGAAGGTCGCCCGCGGCTGCAGGATGCCTCGGCTCGACGGACGGTGCTGCTCGAGGAGGCGCGCGCCGGCACCGCCTGGACGAGCCGCGCCGCCGCCGAGCGCTGCAATGTGACGCAGGTGACCGCGGCTGCGGACCTCAAGGCGCTCGTACGTGAGGGCGCCCTTCGGGTCGAGGGGTCGGGCAGGCGACGCAGGTACGTCAACCCTTCCTGAGCGCGAAGGCGAAGCCCGTGGCCCACTGCGCGATAGTGCGCAAGGAATTGCCGAACTCTCATCGTGCCCTTCCTCTCCGGCAGCCAACCGTTGCACATGTGATGCACATGTGCGACGATCGTGACGTGGCAAAGATGATCCAGGTGCGGAACGTGCCCGACTCGGTACATCGGGAGCTGGTCCGGCGCGCAAAAGCGCGAGGCCTCACGCTGACCGATTTCATCCAGGAGATGCTCGAGCGCGAGATCGCCCGCCCGTCGCGCGAGGACGTCTTTGCCCGCATCGCGCGACGGAAGCCGATCCGCTTGCCGATGTCGACAGCCGAGTTGGTCCGGCAGGCGCGAGCCGAGTCGTAGACGACCTCGTCGTCGACGCCTCCGCGCTCGTCAATTACCTCCTCGTGGACGACAACGCCGAGCGTTACCGCACCCTCATCGAGGGCGGCGCCGAGTTGCACGTCCCGGCGCTCTGTGACGTCGAGGTGGCATCGGCGATCCGCAAGATCGTGCGCGAGGACCTGGTTTCTGCCGATCGCATCGGAGAGCTCGTCGAGGACTACCTTGACCTGCCGCTCAATCGGCACGGCCACACCCTGCTGGTGCCGCGCATCCTCGAACTCCGCGATAGCTTCACGGCCTACGACGCCTCCTATGTCGTGCTTGCGGAGTTCTTGGGCGCGCGGCTGCTTACGGCCGACGATCGCTTGGCCCGCGCCGTCCGAAACGCACACGAAATCACCGTTCAGCTCGCGGGCTGACCGACTCACCGCTTCACCTCGAACGCCGACGTGACGGACGCGACGCCGGGCGCGCTCACGCGGAGCACGTGCCTGCCAAGCGTGAGGGTCCACATGACCGACGGATCACTCGCCGGCGCGTCGCCGATGACGACGCCGTCGATCGCGAAGGTCACCGTGTCGATGCCCGGCGCGACCGACGCGCGCAGCAAAGTGCGCTGCGCGCCGAGCTCGGGCGCGAGCCAGAACACCGTGCCGTTGGCGGGCGTGACGATGCGCAGATCGGGCTCGCGCGCCGCGCCGGTCGCGAGGCGCAGCCCCGCGTCGGCGGCCCAGGCGCGCGCCTCGGTCGGCGGATTCACGCCATCGGCCGAGTAATAGGACTCATACGCGGTCGGCTCGGTGCCGCGGACGAAGATCTCGAGCGCCGGCGACGGGCAGTACTCCCCGGGACGCAGGCCGGTCGGCGCGCAGACCGTCGCGTCGACGATCGCCGCGGGCCGCGCGTACCACGACATCCGGCGACCGAGCGCGGCGGCCATCATCGCGTCGTGCCAGATGACGCCCGCGCCCTCGACGCCGGAGACGTCGACCATGCCCGATCCATCGGCGTTGCCGACCCACACGCCCACCGCGATCTCCGGCGTGAACCCGAGCGTCCAGTTGTCGCGGAAGCCGGTGCTCGTGCCGCTCTTCACCGCCGCCGGGAAGGGAAGATCGAACGGCGTGACCTCGCCGAAGCCGGGGATCCGCGCGTCGGCGTCGGAGAGGATGTCCGCGAGGAGGTAGGCGTGCTCCTTTGAAAGGACTTCCCACGCTCTCGTCGGCGAGCGTTCATAGAGGACGTGACCGCTGCCGTCACGAACGCGCGTCACGGCGAACGCCTCCGCCAGCTCGCCGCGCGCGCCGAGCGCCGCGTAGGCGCTGGTGAGATCGAGGAGGCGCACGTCACCGCCGCCGAGCGTGAGCGAGAGGCCGTAGCTCTCGGCCTTGTTGAGCGTGCCGAGCCTGAAGCGGTGCGTGATCTCGAGCATCGCGTCGAGGCCGAGCGCGTCGAGCGTGCGGACCGCCGGGATGTTGAGCGATGATGCGAGGGCGACCCGCAGCGGGACGACGCCGTGGTACGAGCGGTCGTAGTTGAGCGGCGCGTACGGGCCCTCGTTCGTCGCGAACGTCGTCGCGACGTCGAGCAGCGGCGTCGCCGGTGTGTAGCCCCGCTCGAACGCGGCGGCGTAGAGGAACGGCTTGAGCGCCGAGCCCGGCTGACGCGGCGTGATCGCCATGTTGATCTGTCCGCCGTGCTTGGGATCGCCGTCGGTCGCGCCGCCGACCATCGCGAGGATGCGGCCGGTGCCCGGCTCCATCGCGACGACGGCGGCGTCGGTGACGTTGCGTTCCGTGAGCGCCTCGATGCGCATACGCGTGAGGCGCGCGACCTCGGATTGCAGACCCGCATCGAGCGTGGTCTCGATGACCAGGCCGTCGCGCCCGGCGAGGTCCGGCCGGACGCGCGCGAGCTCGGCGAGCGCGTACTCGACGAACTCGCGCGCGACGGGTGGCCGGGCTGCTGGGAGGAGGGCGAGGACTTCGTTGCGCGCGGCATCCGCTTGCGCCGCGGTGATCCAGCCGTCGTCGGCCATGCGGCCGAGCACGTACAGCTGGCGCGTCTTCGCGGCGGCGTCGTCGTACTCGGACGGGCGCTGGGGGAGACCGGCGAGGTAAGCGGCGTGGGCGAGGTCGAGGTTCGCCGCGCTGACGCCGAAGTACGCGCGCGCCGCGGCCTCGACGCCGTACGCGCCGCGGCCGTAGTAGACGTCGTTCAGGTAGAGCTGCAGGATCTCGTGCTTGCTGCGGTTCGCCTCGAGCTGGAAGGCGATGAGCGCCTCGCGCGACTTGCGGACCAGGAGCGGCTCGTTGTCGTTCAGGTAGAGGCGCCGCGCGAGCTGCTGCGTGATGGTCGATGCGCCGGAGGGCCGGTCGCGCGCGCTCGCGAGCGCTCGTGCGATCGCCAGCGGATCGATCCCGGGGTGCTGCTGGAAGCGGCGGTCCTCGGCCGAGATCGTCGCCTTGAGCATCACTGGCGCGATCTGTTCCAGCGTGACCGGGATGCGCAGGCCGTCGCGCTGGGAGCGCTGGAGGGTGCTGCCGTGGGCGTCGAGCACGACCGTGCCGGGGACGACGGCGCGCAGCTCCGGCGCCTCGAGCGGGGCGAGGCGCGCGTAGCCGGTGAGGAGGAGTCCCGTGACGGCGGTGCCGATGACGACGGCACGGCCGACCTGTCCGATCACGGTACGAACGATCGTGGAAAGAGGACGCCGCGTCATCTGATGCCCACGGCACGAAGTATTACGTGCCGGTTAGCAGTTTCGGTGAGGCACCGAGCTAGCGGCGCCGCGCTGCGCGCTCCAGCTCGACGTAGATCGTCTTTCGGGACCCGATCGCCACAACGATGATCGAGGTCGGCGTCAGGCCATAGAGAACTCGGAGTTGCCCGACGCGAAGCCGTCGCCGGCCGGCAAGCTTGCCATGAAGCGGCTCACCGAGAGACGGGTCGTTTCGCAGCGCGTCGAGGGCTTCGCCGACCTTTCGCTTTGGAATGGGCGGGAGGTGCCGGAGCACGTCCTGGGCCTCGGCGACGACGACGAGGCGCTGCTTTCGCACGACGGACAGGGCCCTCCTCTCCCAACAGCTCATCGAGGTCCTCATAGACCCTGTATTTGCTCTTCTTGAGCTGCTCCTCACCGCGCAGGATCTGCGCGTAGAAGTCTGGGTCGCCCATGATCTCGAGCGTCGCCTCGAGCCCTTCCATGTCGCGATGGCTGAGCAGCACCGCGGCCGGCTTGCCGCGCTTCGTGATGGTGACGCGCTCGTCACGGCGAGTCACCTCGTCGACGAGCCCGCTGAGCTTCGCCTTGGCCTCGGCCAGAGGCACCGTCTTCATCATCTGACCAGTCTACGGACTAGATCGGTGTGCGCTTGCAGCATTACGCCTCCGGGGCGTCGCGCTACGGGCTGATTGGCACTCCTTGCGTTCGCCGCGCAGACAGAATCCGTTCGATGACCAGGCCAGCGACCAGGAAAGCGAGCGGGATCTGCACGTCCTGCTCGAGCCCCGACCAGAACCCGTGCATGTAGACGGCGAGCGACAGCCACCCACGCACGACGAGGCTGATCAACCCGCCGTAGAACAGGAGGCGCATCGCCCAATCGGCGCCCTCGCGATAGGGCCCGCGGATGACCATGGCCGCGAACGCGGTCACGATCACGGCGCCGCACACCGCGGCGGTCGCCGCGTGATACATCGTGTGCGGGTACTCGATGCCGATCATGGACGCCAGACCCGGCGTCACGTTCTGGCGCACAAGCATGTCGCGCACGTAGTCCGGAAAGAACATCGGGACGAGGACGTTGAATACGTCGCTCCAGAGCGGATACAGGAACGACAGAGCAAGGACGCTCCCAGACAAAGCGGAACGTGGCGTCATGACGTCACCTCCCGGCATGCGAGCCTAGCAGCGACCTGGCCCGTCCCTAGACTCTCCGGCCGTGGCGAGGCGGAAGGGGACCCAGGCGCGACCGCGACGACCGGCCGATACGAACGTGTGGGACGTCGTGAAGCGATTCGGCTCGATCGGCGTGCCGCCGAAGTTCCCCAAACCGAAGAAGCGGCCGAAGTGTCCGCAGGGATGCGGTCCCCATCCGAAGCACGACGGCTCCGTCTACATCAACCCCGACGGCAAGGGGCAGTGGTGGGATCACCTTGCCGAGGATGTCGAATGTCCGATCGTCCTAGAGGTCTGGACGAACGTCAACGTCTGGGACGAGAGCGAGGAGTCCGACGGGGCATACAACTACGTCGACCTCGTCGAGAAGGCGTTCGAGCGCATCGGGAAGTACATCGACGCCTACACATGTCCGGACGACTGCCGATTCAAGGAGTTCTACCGCGAGCCCGGCGTCGGTCTCCACATCGAGACGTCGTGTTCGAAGCTCACGCATGGAGTCGTGTACACGGCGTCCGTCAGGGCGTACTTCGCGTGCGTCGAGAGGCAGGCGTGATCCCGCGGTGCGAAGCACCGTGCGGTGCCTACCATTGGTTGAATGCATTCTACCTATGTGATCACGCTCTTCGACTTCAACTATTGGGCGAACCGGCACATCCTCTCCGTCGCCGGGGAGCTCGCCGACGCTGAGTTCACGGCGTCATCCGACATCACGACGCGTGACCTGCGCGGCACGCTCGTGCACACGCTCGATGTCGAATGGAGCTGGCGCCTTCGGCTGCAAGGACGTCCGAAAGAGGAGTGGGCATCGCAGAAGGAATTGCGTGCCACGGACTACCCGGACACGACGACCCTGGCCGAGCACTGGAGCCGCGACGAAGCCGAGATGCGTGCCTGGCTTGCGACGCTGAAGGACGAGGTGCTCGCGCGGAACGTGGAGCTTGGACCCAAAGAGCGCTTCCCGCTTTGGTACTACCTCGTGCACATCGTCATGCATGGCCAGCAACAGCGATCCGATGCCGCGGTGCTGCTCACGCGGCTCGGCCACTCTCCAGGGAATATCGACTTCCTCGACTTCGCGGACTCGCTCTAGAGCGCTGGTGCCTGGCTGAGCGGTGCGGGCGCCGCGGCGGTACCGCCGAGCGACGCGAACGCGTGCAGCCGGACCCGCAGCGACGACAGCGGACCCTGTTTCGCGGTGAGCTGGGCGAGCACCGCGTCGTATCCAGCGTCGGGATAGGCGACGCTCGCGCGCGACAGGATCGGCGCGAGCTCGGACACGTAGTCGACCTTGTCGATGTCCGGCTGAGGCCAGGTCTTGGCGCCGGTCACGTACGGGACCAGCAGATCGATCGCCGAGCGGAGCTCCGGACCGGTGCCGTGCCAGATGTCGACGCCGGCGTTCGGCGCGAGATCGGCGAGGATGACGAACGCGAGCAGGTTGAACGCGCTGTAGTGATAGGAGCGCGTCCGCGCGAGCTCGAGCGGCTGCCGTCCGTCGGCCTCGATCTGCGGCGTGACGCGGTGCGCGCCGACCTGCGAGAGCACATCCTTCGCGAGCTGATCGCGCCGCGCGAACAGCGCGAAGTCCGCGAGCTGCGCGTCGTACCACGTCCCGTGATTGTTCTTCGCGTTCCCCTCCAGCTTCCCCTGCGGGCTAGTGGTCAACCAGTCGACGAGCTGCCCGAACCACGCGCGCAATGCGGTGTTGTCGGCGGCGCTCCACGACGGCGTCCCGGCGATCAGCAGCGCGGCATCGACGGCGCGCATGAACTGGCGGCTGTCGATGACGCCCGTGCCACGCAGCTGCGGCCGACCCGGGATGACCTGCGCGTAGTGCATCGACGGCGTCATGCGCGTGCTCTCGTCGATGAACCAGGTGCGCAGCCAGCGCGCGGTCGCGTCGGCGTAGCGCTGGTCACCGGTGATGTACGCGGCGAGTCCGAGCGTCTCGACCGATGCGACCATGCGGTTCAGCTTCGATGCGTCGTAGCGGCGCGTGTCCGACGCTTCGGGGTTGATCTGCCCGTCCTTCTGGAAATAGGGAAGCCCGTCGGCCGTCGCCGGATCGGGCCACCAGTAGATGGAGAGGCTCGTGTAGTCGTGCACGTCGCCGGACGGCGCGGGTGTCGTCTTGTCCGTCACCGTCATCGGCGCGGCCGACAGCAGCGCGTCGGCTTCGCGCCGCAGCTCCGCGATGGCGGGCGCGAGATCGGAGCGACCGCTCTGCGCCGCGGCGCGCGCGTCGACGAGCGCGGTGGCGTCGAGGAGGAGCACCTTCGGAGCGGTCACGGTCTGCGTCGTCGGCTCGGGCGTCATGGGTGGCACGGCGCGGTCCACCGTACACGCGATCGTGGCGAGCGCGACCGCGGCGAGCGCGACCGCGGCGAGCGCGCGCACGACGAACGCGCCCACGACCGACGCACGGCCGCCGAGACGAGCGGCAGACCGTCGCATCTCATCCGCGCTCGAGCTCGACGCTCGCGAGCAGGAACGCGCCGACGGCCTTGTGGTCGTTCGTGACGACCGGCTCGCCGATGTAGTACTCGAACGAGCCGTCGCGATACGGCTTTCCGGCCGGACCCGGGCCGAGGCCCGCTCCGCGGCAGCAGCCGGAGACATCGATGTTGCCGTCAGAGGTGTGGATGAAGCGCTCGATGATCGCGTCGTAGGCGCGCGAGGCGATGCGTCGATGCTCGGCCGACAGGTATCCCTGGCGCGCGCCTTTCGCGAACGCGTACGCGAACATGCAGGACGCCGACGATTCCAGGTAGTTCCCCGCGCGATCGGGTTGATCGAGCACCTGCCACCACACGCCGCTCTGGTCTTGGACGCGGGCGAGCGGCTCCATCGTCTCGCGGAAGATCGAGCCCACGGTCGCGCGGTGCGCGGGATCGGGGAGGATGTCGAGTACGTCGGCCAGCGCCATGGCGTACCAGCCGACCGCGCGCGCCCAGAACGAGCGCGAGCATCCGGTCTTGGGATCCGCCCACGCTTCGCTGCGGCTCTCGGCCCAGCCGTGATAGAGAAGGCCGCTCTGTGGGTCGCGCGTGTGCTCGAAGATCAGCGCGATCTGGCGCACGACGTCCGCGAACGCGTCTGGCTCGTCGAACGTCGCCGCGTACTGCGCGAGGAACGGGCTACCCATGTAGATGCCGTCGAGCCACATCTGCACCGGATAGACCTGCTTGTGCCAAAACCCGCCGGACGGAGTGCGGGGCTGGGCGCGCAGCTGTGCGCGGAGCGTCTCGATCGCGCGCCGGTAGCGCTCGTCGCGCGTCTCCCGATGGAGCGCGAAGAGCAGCTTGCCCGGATTGATGAAATCGATGTTGTAGTCGTCCTTCTTGTATGTGGCGATGGAGCCGTCGGGCCCGACGAAGAGATCGACGTTGCTCTTGATGTACTCGAAGTAGCGCGCGTCACCGGTCGCGCGCCAGACGTCCTCGATGCCCTTCAGCAGCACGCCCCATTGGTAATCCCAGCGCTCGGCCACGACCGGCAGCCGGCGCATGACGACGTCGGCGGTGCGCCGGGACCACGTCGTCGTGATCGCCATCAGGCGACGTCGGTGAGCACGAACGGCTCACCGCGCTGGCCGGAGACCTCGACGCCGTCCAGATGCAGGCCCCGCACGTTGCGCGCGATGAATCCGGCGCGGCTCATGGGTTCGAGGTCGTCGAGGTGCTCGGCGATCCCCGTGCGCGCGTGCTCCGACATGCGGATGGCCACGTCGCGGAACGAGACGTCCTCGATAGGCATCTCCGGCAGCCCGTAGAGGAACGCCGCGGCGTAGTGGGCGTCCTCGGCGGTGATCTCGCCGAACCGGATGCGGCGGACCCGTGGCGTGCCGGCGTCGACCGGTCGCGCGCTCTTGTCGGCCACGATCGGGTCACCGTTGCGGAGGAAGTGGTAATAGAGGTTCACTGTGAACGGCACCCCGACCTCCCGCATGACGATGTTGCTCACGCGGACGTCTTCGATGACGCCGCCGCGCCCGCGCCGCGTCTTGATACGGATGCCGCGATCGGTCTCGGTGAAGACGCAGTTCGAGATGACGACGTTGCGGACGTCCCCGCTCATCTCGCTGCCCAGCACGACGCCGCCGTGGCCGTGCGCCATCGTACAATTCGTGATCGTGATGTTCTCGCACGGGCCGCGCTTATCGGGCGCCTCGGTCTCGATGCCGGACTTGAGCGTGATGCAATCGTCGCCGACATCGATGTGGCAGTCGGAGATGTGCACGTAGCGGCACGAGTCGGGGTTGATCCCGTCGGTGTTGGGGGAGTCGGCGGGATTGACGATCGTCACGCCGTGCACGGTGACGTTCTCGCAGCGCACCGGGTTGATCGTCCAGGCCGGCGAGTTCACCGCGGTGATGCCCTGGATGAGGACGTTCGTCGACTCGGCGATCGAGATGAGGCGCGGGCGTGGATGGTCGAGTGTCTTGTCGCGGTAGCGCGTCCACCACGGCGCGCCGGCGCCGTCGATCGTCCCGCGCCCGACCACAGCGACGTTCCGGAGGCCCGTGCCGCCGATGAGCGGCGCGTGTGTGAGCTGGTGCCGGCCCTCCCAGCGCGCCTCCACCAGGGGGTAGTCCGCGGGGTCCTCGCTGCCCACGAGCGTCGCGCCCGCCTCGAGCTCGAGCGTGATGTCGTCACGCAGGAACAGGGAACCTGAGACGTAACGGCCCGCGCCGACGCGCACCGTGCCGCCCCCGGCGTTCGCCTTTGCGTCGATCAATGCCTGAAGCTTCTGCGTGTCCGGCGCGCTCACTCCTTGATCGCTCCGATCGTCACGCCCTTCACGAAGTAGCGCTGCAGGTAGGGGTAGACGAGGAGGATCGGCAGCGTGGCGACGATGATCGTCGCGTACTTGATCGTCTCGCCGATCGCGAGCTGGTCGCCGCTGGAAACGTCCGTGACCATGTTCTGGACGTTGCTCGAGATGAGGATCTCGCGCAGGACGAGCTGAAGCGGGTAGAGCTCGCGGTCGCGCAGGTACACCAGGGCCGAGAAGAACGAGTTCCAGTGCGCGACGCCATAGAAGAGGATCATCACGGCGACCACCGGCCACGAGAGCGGCAGGTAGATCCTGAAGAGGATGGTCCAGTCGTTCGCGCCGTCGATGCGCGCGGCCTCCTCGAGGGCGATCGGCACGCTGGCGAAGGCGGTGCGCATGATGATGAGATTGAACGTCTGCACCGCGCCCGGGATGATCAGCGCCCACAGCGTGTTCCCCAGATGAAGCGTCTGGCCGACGAGCAGGTACGTCGGAATGAGTCCGCCGCTGAAGAACATCGTGAAGACGATGAGGAACATCGCGTGGTTCCGGAACATCACGTTGCGCCGGGAGAGCGCGTACGCGCCGAGCGCGGTCATGAAGACGTTCAGCGCGGTCCCCACGATCACGATGAAGAGCGTGTTGCGGTAGCCGGTGAGGATGATCGGGTTCTCGAACACGCGCCGATACGCCTCGAAGGTGAGGTCGATCGGCGCGAACAGGAGCCCGCGGTGCTGCGTCAGCTCGGCGGCGTTGCTGAGCGAGGCGAACAGCACGTAGAGGAGCGGATAGAGCGTGATCACCATGAGCGCGATCAGGAACAGGACCGTGCCGAAGCCGAAGAGCCGCTCGCCCGGACTCTCGCGCATCCGGATCCGCTTCGGTCGGAGGGCGGCGGTCACCACAGGCTGTGCTCCGTGAGCCGGCGGCTGAGACGATTCGCCACGATCAGGAGCGCGAAGTTGATGACCGAGTTGAAGAGCCCGACCGCGGCGCTGAAGGAGAAGTCGGCCTGCAGGATCCCGCGGCGGAACACGTAGGTGGAGATCACGTCAGCCGTCTCGTAGGTGAGCGGGTTGTACATGAGGATGATCTTCTCGTAGCCGACGGACATCATCGTGCCCATCCGCAGGATCAGCAGGATCACGATCGTCGGCAGGATCCCGGGGATGGTGATGTGCCACATCTGCCGGAAGCGATCGGCGCCGTCGACCTTCGCCGCGTCGTAGAGCTGCGGGTCGATCGTCGCGATCGCCGCGAGATACACGATCGAGCCCCAGCCGACGTGCTGCCAGATCCCCGATCCGACGAACAATTGCCGGAACCACTCGGACGACTGCATGTACGCGACCGGATCGCTCGTAGCAAGCAGCTGGTTCACGAGGCCGTCACGCGCGAAGAAGTCGAACAGCATCCCGACGACGACCACGACGGAGATGAAGTGCGGCAGGTACGTGACGGTCTGCACGAGGCTCTTGAACGGGTTCCAGCGCAGCTCGTTGATGAGTAGCGCGAGGATGATCGGCGCGGGGAAGCCGAAGATGATGTCGAGGACGTTGATCGCGATCGTGTTGAAGATGAGGCGCGTGAAATACACGCTCGCGAAGAAGTCCTGGAAGTTCTGCAGCCCGACCCACTTGCTGCCGAGCACGCCCTTGATCGGGTTGAAGTCCTGGAAGGCGATGACGGCGCCGTACATCGGCCCGTAGTGGAAGATCAGGTAATAGAGGAGGACGGGCGCGAGCATGAAGTAGATGTGCTTGTTGCGCCGCAGGTCCCGCGCGATCGTCGCCCACCGCCCCCTGTTCCTCGGCAGGGGCAGCGGCGCGACGATCTCGAGCGACGTCGTCGCCGTCCTCACGATCGGGGAAGGTTACCCCGGTCGCTTGTTGTAACGGTCGAGCGCGGTCTGCTGGATCTTCATCGCGTCGTTGATACCCATTCCCGGGAGCGCCTTCACGAACGAATCCAGCTCCTCGAGCGGCGCCTTCCCTGACCAGACCCGCGTGAACACCTCGTCGAAGCGGGTGTTGATGTCGGCCATGGTCGTCGCGAACTTCTTGCTCTCGTCCTGGGTGACGGTCAGCGGAGGAAGGAGCTTCTCGTTCGTCGGTAGCGTCCAGACCTCGAGCGCCTTCTTCTGCTCGGGCAGCTCGTAGTACTGCGTGATGTAGCGGACGTCCTGCACGAACGGCCCGTTGAAGTTTCCGCGGGCGTAACGCGAGATCATCTGGGCCGACGGGACCTGCGGATCGTGCATGATCGCGTCGAGGTACGTCGGCACACCGTTCACCATCTTGTAGCTCGTGCCTTCGATCCCGAAGTTGAAGAGCAGGCTGCCCTCGGTGCTGTAGGCGTAGTCCAGCATCTTCACCGTTTCGACGACGCGCTTGTTCGAGCTCGTGATCGCGGCCGAGCCCTGTCCCGGGTAGTTGTTGTCGCGACCGCCGAGCAGGATCTTGTCGCCTGGCTTGAGCGTTGGCTGCTGGACCGGCACGAGCTTGAAGGTGCCCTTGCCCGCCATGAGGCCGGCGTACTTTCCGATGCCGTTGCCGCCCTGCATGCTCGCGGCGCCGATGAGGTTGTTCGTCATCTTCGCGTCGAATCCGTTCTGGTTCGTCGCGAACACGTCAGGGTCGATGAGGCCTTCCTTGTACCACTGCGCCACGAGCGTGAGGAACTCGCGGAACTCGGGCTGCAGCGGTCCGTACTTGATGACACCCTTCTCCTGATACCAGTCCTGACCGATGCCCCACGCGCCGACGAACGAGTACCGCGAGAACGCGCCGCGCGAGCCGCCGCCGGGCCCGGGCGAAGACGCCCACGTGCTGAGCGGGAGCTCGTCACCTTTGCTGTTGCCGTTCGGGTCGCGCTCCTTGAATGCCTTGAGCACGGTGTGCCACTCGTCGAGCGTCGTGGGCGGCTTCAGGCCGAGCTTGTCCAGCCAGTCCTGCCGCATCGCGAGGCCGGTCGACACCAGCAGCTTCACATCGCTGCGGATGAAGGGGAAGGCATAGATGTCGCCTTCGTCGGTGACGATCTGCTTGCGCCACTCGGGATGATCGCTGAGGACCTTCTTCAGGTTCGGCGCGTATCTGTCGATGTGCTCGTTGAGCCGGATGATCATTCCGTCGCGGAGGAAGCGCGCCGGGCCGCCGGGGGCGTTGGTCAGCCAGTTGTATTCGACGACGTCCGGATACTTCCCGGAGGCGGAGAGCAGGTTGAACTGCTCCAGCTCCTGATTCAGCGGCGGGTGCTGGAAGTCGATGTGAATGCCGGTCCGCTTTTCCAGCTCCTTGTAGCAGGCGATCTCGGCGAACGTCTTCATCGTCGCGACGACATTGGAGCTCATCGGGCACCAGTAGCTGAGCGACAGCGGCTGCGTGACGATGGGTAGCGTGAGTGGCTCGGCCGACGCCCCTGCCACGGGCGCGCTGCTCGCCGAGGGCGCCGTACCGGGAGCGCATGCGGCCAGCGCGGCCGCGCCAGCGCCCGCCCCCACGAGCTTGAGGAATTCCCTTCGCTGGATACGGCCCTTCATGGCGACCACCTCCACCAGCTGCTTGCGCGCCGTCTCTGACGGGGCCCGCGAGCGGTCGGCACGCTAGCAGGGGCCCTTGCCGGATGCAAGTTCTCTCTTGCACGGCCCGCACGGATGCAAGTAAGGTTGCAGCCACTCAGGGGGCGACAAGGAGGTCGGGCATGACGGAGATCAAGCTGGACCGGAGAAAGTTCTTGGCGGGGGCGGGCGCCGCCGCGGTGGCCGTGGCGTGCGGACCGGGCCGTCCCGCCGCCACCGGCGCGCCGACCGGAGCCGGCGCGTCAGGGAGCGCCGCAGCGGGCGTGGCGCTACCGGCCATGCCGAAGAGCCCGATCAGCTTCTCGGTCATCGACGTCGCGGGCCAGCTTCAGCTGACGAAGACCGCGATCGAGGATTACGCGAAGCAGAACTCGCAGTACGTGAGCGGCATCAACTTCCAGACCGCGACCGCGCCGGAGCTTCCCGCGAAGCTCAAGGCGCAGCAGCAGGCGAACAACGTCCAGCTGCACTTCGTGCTCACCGGATCGGACGGACTCTCGTCCGGCGTCGAGCAGGGCATCTTCACCAAGATCACCCCGGACTACAACGCGAAGTTCCCGAACCTCATGCAGAACTACTTGCAGCCGCCGGCGCAGGAGCTCGCGCAGGGCTACGGCATTCTCGTCGTGTACGGCAACTACGGGCCCACGTTCACGTACGGCCCGAAGATGACGACCGTGCCGAAGACGGCCGACGAGTTCCTCGCATGGGCGAAGGCGAATCCGAAGCAGCTCATCTACGCGCGGCCCGCGAACTCCGGACCCGGCCGCTCGATGCTCATGGGTCTGCCATACATCCTCGGAGAAGCGAATCCGCGCGATCCCGCGAGCTGGACCAAGGTGTGGCCGTACTACGAGGAGCTCGGCAAGTACGTCGAGTACTACACGACGGGCACCGCCACGACGTTCAAGGAGCTCGGCGGCGGAAGCCGCACGGTCGCGCTTTCGACGATGGGGTGGGACCTCAACGTGCGCTTCCTCGGTACGGTGCCGAAGGAGTTCAAGGCCGGATCGATCGCGACGCACCTGGTCGCGGACACGCAGTACGTCTGCATCCCGAAGGGCATCGACACCGATCACCTGGCCGTTGCTCTGGATCTCGCGGCGTGGATGCTCAAGCCGGATCAGCAGGCGAAGACGTACGACAACGCCTTCTTCTACCCGGGCCCGGCCGTGAAGAACGTCACGCTCGACATGGCGCCGAAGGAGAGCAAGGACGCCGTGCAATCCGTCGTGCGGCCGGACTTCGATGACCTGATCAAGAAGCTCCCGATCGAGAACCCGCTCGACACGAAGGCCCTCGTGACGGCGTTCGACATATGGGACAAGAGGATCGGCGCCGGCAAGACCCAGTGACCAGCCCGAAGCTCAAGAGCCTCCGTGTCCGCGATCTCGGCAAACGGTTCGCGGACACGGCGGCCGTCCATGGGTTCGATCTCGAGGTGGCGGGTGGGGAATTCATCAGCCTTCTGGGTCCCTCGGGATGCGGCAAGACGACGACGCTCAACTGCATCGCCGGTCTGCTCGACCCCGATGAGGGCGCGATCGAAGTCGACGGACGCGACATCACCCGGCTCCCGCCGGAGCGTCGTGGCTTCGGCATGGTGTTCCAGAACTACGCGCTCTTCCCGCATCTGACCGTCGCTCGCAACGTTTCGTTCGGCCTGGAGGTGCGCGGCATTCGGCGCTCCGAGATGGATGGCCGCGTCGCACGCGCCCTCGAGCTGGTCCAGCTCCGCGGCATGGGCGAGCGGTACCCGGCACAGCTCTCGGGCGGACAGCAGCAGCGTGTGGCGCTCGCGCGCGCGATCGTCACCGAGCCGCCGCTCATCCTCATGGACGAGCCGCTCAGCAACCTCGACGCGAAGCTGCGACTCGAGATGCGGCTGGAGATCCGCCGCCTACATCAGTCGCTCGGCCTGACCACCGTATACGTCACGCACGATCAGGAGGAGGCGCTGTCGCTCGCCGATCGCGTCGTGCTCATGCGGGACGGTCTCATCGAGCAGTCCGGTACGCCCGAGGAGCTCTACGCGCAGCCGCGCTCGCTCTACGTCGCGAACTTTCTGGGTTACCGCAACCTCATGCCCGTCCAGGTGAGCGAGATCCGCGGCGACAGCGTTTCGGTGGCGGCGAACGGCTTCACCTTCAGCGGCACGCGGCGCGGCGCGCTCGCCGCGGGCGCGGCGGCCGTCGCGACCATCCGTCCGAAGGACGTGCAGGTACTGCGGGCGGGCTCGCCCGGCACGATCGCGGCCTCGGTGGAGCTCGCGGAGTTCATCGGCGACGGCTTCGAGCTCTCCACCGATGCCGGACACGGTCAGCGGTTCATCGCGCGCACGCTCGACCGCTGGGCCGTCGGCGATGCGGTCGCGCTGCGGCTTCCGCCCGAGCGGCTGCTCGTGTTCCCCACCGAGTCGCGATGACGGCGAAGGTCGGTCGGCACGAAGCGGTGGAGTCCTCGCGTCGCGTCGTGCCGCGCACGCGCCGCTTCGACCCCACGCTGCTCTTCATCGCGCCCGCGGTGCTCCTGGTGCTCGCCCTCTTCGTATATCCGTTCATCTACGGATTCGCGCTCTCGTTCCAGCCATACGGCGAGAACGAGGCGAACGGTCCGCTCGGTAGCTACCTCGCGTTCTTCGGCGATCCGCGCGAGCGGCTCTCGATCTGGAACACGTTCCGTCTCGCTGTGCCCGCGACGGCGATCGACGTCGCGCTCGCGCTGCCACTCGCGTACCGGCTGCGCCGGCCCGTGCCGGGGCAGCGCGCCCTCGCCGCGTTCTTCGTGATCCCGATGACGCTCGGCACGGTGCTGATCGCCGAGGGCATGCTCCAGTTCCTCGGACCGGCGGGGTGGGTGAACAAGACGCTGATGCTGCTCGGGGTCGTGCAGGAGCCCGTCCGGTTCCTCCACAACTACCTCGGGACGCTCATCTCTCTTTTGATCAGCGACTTTCCCGCGGTATTCCTGCTTCTGCTCGGCTACGCGGCGGGCATCGATCCCGCGCTCGATCGCGCGGCGCGCGTGCTTGGCGCGAGCTGGTGGCAGCGCACCTGGCGCGTCACGCTGCCGATGATGGCGCCCGGGATCGCGGTCGCGACGGCGCTCTCGCTCGTCGCGACGTTCTCGGTCTTCCCGTCGGCGGTGCTCGTGGGCAACCCCGCCGGTGAGACGCGCGTCATCGCGTTCGCGGCATGGCAGGCGGCGTACGAGCACTTCGATTACTCGGAGGGCTCGGCCATCGCGATCGTGATGGGCCTCATCGAGCTCGCGCTGGTCTTTGCGGCGCTGTCGCTCCGCGTCGGCGGGTACCGGCGACTGCGCATCGAGGCGGGTCGATGAGGGTCGCGACACGGCGCGCTCCCCAGCGCAGCGAGATCGACGCGGGCGCGGTGTTCGTCTACATCGTGCTCGCGGGCGTCGCGGTCGTTGTCGGAGGGATCCTCATCTCGGTCCTGCTCGATGCCTTCGCGACGAGCTGGTTCGGCGGCTGGCTGCCGGACGGATTCACCGACCGCTGGTTCCGCGCCGCCATCACCGATTTCCAGATCCCGCAGATCCTTGGCGCGACCGCGATCATCACGCTCTCGGTCACCGCGGTCGGCGTGCTCATCGGCGTCCCCGCTTCATACGTGCTCGCGCGGCGCCGCTTCCGCGGCAAGGGGATCGTGCAGCTCCTGCTTCTCTTGCCGCTGCTGCTGCCGCCGATCACGTACGGCATTCCCCTTGCGACGATGCTCTATGAGTTCCGCGTCGCGGGGACGATGATCGGCGTCATCATCGCGAACCTCGTGCCGTCGGTGCCGCTCGTGGTGCTGCTCCTCACGCCGTTCTTCGAGCAGATCGATCCCAACCTGGAGCGCGCGGCGCGCGTGCTGGGTGCGTCACCGCGGGGCGTGTTCATGCGCGTCCTCGTTCCGATCGCGGCGCCGGGTGTCCTCGCGGCAGCGCTCATCGTCGTCGTGCGCACGCTCGCGATGTTCGAGCTCACGTTCCTTACGTCCGGAGCGGACAGCCAGACGCTGGTCGTCGCTCTCTATTACGCGGCCTTCGCGCCGGGCATCCGGCCGAGCCAGCAGATCGACGCGATGGCCGTCGTGTACATGGCCACGAGCCTGGCGCTGCTCGTCGTCGCGCTGCGCTTCGTCAGTCCCACGAACATGGTCGTGCGGGTCCGCCGGTGAGCCGCACGCTCGTCGCCCGCTCGCCCGCGGACCTGGGACCGCTGCTGCGCGGCGTCCTCGCGTTCCCGATCACGCCATACGCCGCGGATGGGTCGGTCGATCTCGACGCGGTGCGCGCGAACGCGAGCTGGCTCGCCGGCAGCGGCATGCACGCGCTGGTCGCGCCGAGCGGCACCGGCGAGCTCTTCAGCCTGACGCCCGACGAGTGCGCCGCGATCGTCGAGGCGACGGTCGAAGCGGCCGACGGAAGGATCCCGGTCGTCGCGGGCGTCGGCATCGGTCCGCGCATCGCCGCGGACCTCGCGCGGCGGGCTGAGCGCGCCGGGGCCGACGGCGTGCTCGTCTTGCCGCCGTACTACGCGCATCCCGACGCCGAGGGCCTGGTCGAGTACTTCCGCGAGGTCGCCGCGGCGACGAGCCTGGGGATCGCGATCTACGCGCGTGACAGCGTGTCGTTCACGCCGCCACAGCTCGAGCGCCTCGCGCGCGAGATCCCGAACCTCGCCGCGTTCAAGGACGGCCGCGGCGACGTGCGACTTTTCCAGCGCCTGCGGGAGCACGTGAGCGAGCGGCTCGGCGCGCAGCGTCTGGTGTGGCTGGCGGGCGCGGGCGACGACATGGTCGGCCCGTACTTCGCGGCAGGGGCCGAGGGCTTCACCTCATCGCTCGCGTGCTTCTGGCCCGAGGCCTCACTCGAGCTCTATCGCCTCGCGCGCGCCGGCGACTTCCGCGAGCTCGCGCGGTACCACGAGCGTGTCGTGCGTCCGGTGTACGACCTTCGTCAGCGCCGCCGTGGCTACGAGGTCTCGGTGATGAAGGCGGCGATGGAGCTGCTCGGGCATCCCGCCGGTCCGGTGCGTCCGCCGCTCGCGGATCTCTCGGCCGACGAGCGCGCCGAGCTGCGAGCGATCCTCGAGCGGCTCGCGGTGCCGACGGCGTCGCGCCGTACGAACGATGCTGCTTAGCGATGCGTTTAGCGATGCGGCTTGACGATGGTTCTTGAAGATGCGGATTAGCCATGCGTCTTAAGGGCAAGGTCGCGATCGGCATCGGCAAGGCGACGGCGCTGCGCCTCGCGGCCGAAGGCGCGCGCGTGGTCGTGCACGGCAAGACCGACGGTGGCCGTCTCGCGCCGATCGTCGATGCGATCAAGCGCGAGGGTCACGAGGCGATCGCGGTCGCGGCGGACGTCGGTGACGAAGCCGCCGTCGATCGTCTCTTCCACGAAACCGTGAAGGCGTTCGGCACCGTGGATGTCCTGGTGAACAACGCGGCCTGGTCCGATCCGAAGGCGCACGTGCTCGAGATGGACGTGAAGTTCTGGGACGAGGTGATCCGGTCCAACTTGCGGAGCGTCTTCCTGTGCACGAACCGCGCGGCGAAGCTCATGGTCGAGCAGAAGAAGACCGGCAGCATCGTGAACGTGACGTCGTTCGGCGCGGCGCGCGCGCACCGCAACATGGCCGCATACGACAGCTCCAAGGGCGGTCTCGAGGCGTTCACCCGCGCGGCCGCGCTCGACCTCGGCCCCTTCGGCATCCGCGTGAACGCGGTGGGACCCGGCGCGATCATGACCGAGCAGTTCGCCGAGCAGAGTCCCGAGAAGCGGAAGGAACGCGGCGCCGTCGTCCCATTGCTCGCGCGTGGCGGCGATCCGGACGAGGTCGCGCGGGTCATCGCGTTCATGGCGTCGGACGACGCGCGCTATGTCACCGGGCAGGTGCTCTACGTGGACGGCGGCATGCTGGCGCAGCTGCGCTCACCCCAGGTCGACGCGCCGCTACCGGACTCGGTCGCGAAGCTCCTGAGGCGTGACGCCGGCTCCTGACGTGTTCCGCGACCCGCAGGTGAACCTCTACGTCGCGGATGTCGAGGCATCGGTGCGCTTCTACCGCGATCTGTTCGGCTTCCGAGAGACGTTCCGAACTCCGGAGCGCGGCACGCCGATCCACGTGGAGATGCGTCTGGGAACGCTCATCCTCGGCGTCGCGGCGATCGAGTCGGTCCGTCAGATACACGGCCTCACCGTCGGCGGTGGCCCTCCTCGAGCGGAGGTGGTCGTCTGGACCGCGGACGTGGACCAGGCCTTCGCGACGCTGACCGCGAAGGGCGCGCGTGCCCTGAGCGCGCCACACGACTTTCTCGACGCGCTCCGCGCCGCGTGGGTCGCGGATCCGGACGGCAATCCGGTGCAGATCGTCGCGCGCCGCGGCGGTTAGCTACTCGCTGGGAGAAGCTGCTGTCGTAGCGCTCGGCTGAGCCGCGCGGCTGAGGACGTGATCCGATCTGCCCTCGGCCGTCAACGAGATGACATTCGATTCTTGCCGGCGGATCGGCGCTGATGAGAGCCTCAGGACAGGTCGACATGACAACGACCCACCCAGAACCGAAGGTCACCGCGGTCAGACGCGACGATGCGAAAGCGAAACGTCCCCGTCTCAGCACCGAGCAGGTGTGGCAAGAAGTTGCCAAGGCGTCGTTCGCGGTCGTCAGTTACGTCACTCCGGAGGGAGAACCAAGGTCGAGCGGCGTCGTCTACAGGGCCGTGGATCGGCGGCTTTACATGGCGGTCGGGGCGGAGAGCTGGAAAGCGCGGCACATCGCGGCGAGCGGCCGCGTCTCGCTGACCGTGCCGGTTCGTCGAGGTGGTCTCCTGTCGCTCGTACTGCCGATCCCGCCCGCAACCGTCAGCTTCCACGCCGCGGCGAGAGTGCACCCCGCCGGCTCGTGGGAGGCTCTCTCGCGATTGAAGGAGCTGGGGCCGCTGCTACCGCCGGAAGGACGCGAGTCCGCTCGCATCATCGAGGTCATTCCGGAGGGTGAATTCGTGACCTATGGCGTGGGCGTGTCACTGATGGAGATGCGTAACCCTGCGATCGCTCGCGCTCGCGTGCCGGTCACGTAGCCCGGGCCGCGGTCGCGCCGAACGCGCGCTGCCGATCGCGGGCTAATATCCTGCCGTCGTCGACACGACCAGGGAGGTCGGACCGTGAACGGACACCGTTTCGTGTGGGCCGTCGTCCTGAGTCTCGTCGCCGCGTCCTGCGGTGGCGTCCAGAACGTGACATCCCAGTCACCGGCTACGCAGTTCCCAAAGGAGATCCTCATCGGCGCGGTCTATCCGCTGAGCGGACCGCAGGCGCCGACCGGCGTCGACCTGAAGAACGGCGTCGAGCTGGCGGTCGAGCTCATCAACAGCGGAAACAAGGATCTCAACCTGCCGCTCACCAAGGACGGCGGCGGCCTCAAGAACCTCGGCGGCGCGAAGATCAAGATGATCTTCGCCGACTCGCAGGCCGATCCCGCGAAGGGTCAGGCGGAGACGGAACGCCTCTACACGAGCGAGAACGCGGTCGCCGTCATCGGCGCGTACAACAGCGCCGTCACGCAGACCGCGTCGCAGGCGGCGGAGCGGCTTCAGAAGCCGTTCGTGAATCCCGAGTCGAGCTCGCCGACGCTGGTCGCTCGCGGCTTCAAGTGGTTCTTCCGCTCGACGCCGGACGACCAGATGTTCGTCGAGAACTTCTTCCAGTTCCTCGGCGACGTCGATAAGAAGTTCCCGGGGACGGTGACGAAGAAGGTCGCGGTCCTCAACGAGGACGGCCTGTTCGGGAGCGACGTCAACAAGTTCGCGCGCGAAGCCGCCGGCCATTACGGCTACGAGGTCGTGACGAACGTCGCCTACAAGGCGACCGCGCCCGACCTGTCCAGCGAGATCCAGCGACTCAAGGGCGCCGGCGCGCCCATCCTGTTCCAGGCGAGCTACCTCGCGGACGCGACGATCGCGCTCAAGACCATGAAGCAGCTGGACGCCAACTTCCAGATCCTCGCGATGGATGCCGGTTTCGTCGACACGAAGTTCATCCCCAACCTCGGAAAGGACGCGGAGTTCTGGCTGTCGCGCGAGGTGTGGGCCAAGGACCTCGCCTCGCGCAAACCGCTCGTGAAACAGGTGAACGACCTGTACAAGTCGAGGTACGGCACCGACATGAACGGCAGCTCGGCGCGAGCGTTCACCGGCGTGTTCGTGATCGCCGACGCGATCAATCGAGCCCGCTCGGTCGATGCGGCGAAGATCCAGGCCGCGCTGAAGGAGACGGACATCCCCGGCGACCAGCTCATCATGCCGTGGGACGGGATCAAGTTCGACGACCGCGGCCAGAACACGAAGGGGCGAGGGATCATGGTCCAGATCCAGAACGGCGAGTACGTGACCGTGTGGCCGTTCGAGCTCGCGAGCAAGCCGCTCATCTGGCCGATCCCGAGCTGGTCGAAGCGCTGACGTCGTAGCGTCTTGGACGTCCTCGCGCAGGCCGCCGCCTCGGGGCTGCTGCTCGGGCTGATCCTCGCGCTGTCGGCGGCGGGCCTGACGCTCATCTGGGGCGTCATGGACATCGTGAACTTCGCGCACGGCGACTTCCTCATGCTCGGCATGTACGGGACGTTCTTCGCCTGGGCGCTGTGGGGCATCGACCCGCTCCTAGCGCTGCCCGGAGTCGCGATCGGCCTCGCGCTGTTCGGGCTCGCGATCTACTTCCTGGTGATCCGTCCGGTCCTGCGCGCCACCGTGCTCGCGCAGATCTTCGCGACCTTTGGCCTGGGCATCCTCCTGCGGGGTCTCGCGCAGTTCTTGTTCACGGCGTCGTACCGGCAGGTCGGCGAGACCGTCTCCTCCGGCAACTTCGTGCTCGGCTTCCTGCACCTCGGACTCTCGCAGGTCGTCGCCGCGATCGGCGCGCTCTTCGTGAGCGTTCTGCTGTTCGGGCTACTGGATCGGACGACGATCGGCATGGCTCTCCGCGCGACCGCCGAGGATCGCGTCGCCGCTGAGCTCATGGGCATAGATACGCGACGCATGTTCGCGTTCGCTTGGGCGCTGGGGATCGGGTGTGTCGGCGCGGCGTCCGCGCTGCTCGCGATCTACTACCCGATCTTCCCTGACGTCGGCGCCGCCTTCGGTCTGCTCGCGTTCGTCACGGTCGCCTTCGGCGGATTCGGCAGCATCCCGGGCGCGATGCTCGCGGGAGTCCTCATCGGCGTGGTGACCTCGCTGGGTGGACTGCTTTTCGATCCGTCATACAAGTTCGCGATCGCGTACGTCCTGTACCTCGTGGTCTTGGTCGTCCGACCGCAGGGCCTGCTCGGTCGTGCTTAGGCAGAACTGGGGCTGGGCCGCGGCGCTCGCGTGCGCGCTCGCGTATCCGCTCGTGTTGGCGGGCCCGCGCGACGTGAACGTCGGTGTGCTCGTGCTCCTGTACGCGACGCTCGGCACGGCCTGGAACATCCTCGGCGGCTATGCCGGACAGATCTCGTTCGGGCACGCGGTGTTCTTTGGCACTGGCGCGTACGTGAGCACCCTCGTCGTCGGTGCGGGGCTCTCGCCCTGGATCGGGATGCTCGCCGGAGCCCTCGTCGCGGCCTCTCTGGCGATCGTCATCGGCCTGCCGACATTCCGGCTCGCCGGCCACTACTTCGCGATCGCCACGATCGTGGTGGGGGAGATCGTCGAGACCGTCGTGCGCAACACCGACGCGCTCGGTGGCGCGCGCGGATTGATGCCGCCGATCCTGCCCTCCGGGATCGCGAACCTCGAGTTCCATGAGACGCGCGTGCCGTACTTCTATGTCGCGCTCGCGCTGTACGCCGTCGCACTGATCTCGACCTGGCTCGTCGAGCGGCGCCGCGTTGGCTACTACCTGCGCGCGATCCGCGAGGACGAGCAGGCGGCGCGTTCCGTCGGGGTTTCCGTCCTCCGCTACAAGCTCGCCGCCGCGGCGCTGTCCGCGGCCCTCGCCGCTCTCGCGGGCACGCTCTACGCGCAGTACGTCCTCTTCATCGACCCGGACTCGGTGTTCTCGCTCGCGCTGTCGATCCGCATCGCGCTCATCCCGATCCTTGGCGGGGCGGGGCGCTCGTACGGTCCGCTCATCGGCGCGATCGTGCTCGTCCCGCTGCAGGAGGTAACGCGCTTCCAGTTCGGAGGTACGGGCCAGGGCGCGGACTTGGTCATCTATGGCGGACTGATCGTGCTCCTCAGCGTGCTCCAGCCGGGCGGGCTCGCCGCGGTCGTCGATTCGCTGCGGCGCGTCACCCAGCGGCGGCGTCCAGTGGAGAGCATGCCGTGAGTCTCCTCGAGGTGCGCGACCTGTCGAAGCGATTCGGCGGCGTGCACGCGAACGACCGCATCTCCTTCGACGTCGAGGAGGGGTCCATCCTCGGCCTGCTGGGACCGAACGGCGCGGGGAAGACGACGCTCTTCCACTGCGTCACCGGCTTCCTGCGCCCGGACGCGGGCACGGTGCGCTTCGACGGCCGGGACGTCACCGGCCGGTCTCCGAGCGAGCTCGCCCGCGCGGGACTCGTTCGTACGTTCCAGGTCGTGCGCGTCTTCCCGCATCTCACGGCGCTCGAGAACGTCACGATCGCGGCGCTCCTTCGAACGCCGGACGTGCGCGCCGCTTCGCGAGCGGCGAGGGGGATCCTCGACGACGTCGGCCTCGGGACGCGCGCCGGCATCCGCGCGCGCGACCTGACGATGGCCGACCGAAAGCGCTGCGAGCTCGCCCGCGCGCTCGCGACGAAGCCGCGGCTGCTCCTCCTTGACGAGCAGATGAGTGGCCTCACACCGCGCGAGGTCGCGGACGCGGTCGCGCTCCTGCGTCGCATTCGAGAAGAGGGGATCACCGTCGTGCTCGTGGAGCACGTCCTCGAAGTTGTCATGCCGCTCGCGGAGCGCGTCGTCGTGCTCGATCAGGGACGGCGTATCGCTACGGGCACGCCCGCGGAAGTGTCGCGCGATCCGGCGGTCATCGCCGCGTACCTCGGCGTGCGCTTCGCCTCCGCGTCGTGACGCTCCTCGAGATCCGCGACCTCGTCGCGGGCTACGACGGCGTGCCGGTGTTGCACGGCGTCAGCCTCACCGTGGCGCCGGCCGCGATCACCGCGGTGGTGGGCGCGAACGGCGCCGGCAAGACGACCCTGCTCCGCGCGATCTCCGGCGTCATCCGCGCGAGCGCCGGCTCGGCGCATCTCGACGGCGTTGAGCTGCGCAACCGGAGCGCGCACGACATCGTCCGCCTCGGCATCGCGCACGTGCCGGAAGGCCGGCACGTCTTCGCACGGCTCACCGTCGAACAGAACCTCCGGCTGGGTGCGTATGCGGTGCGTGACGCGGCTCGCGTGGAGGAGGCGCGCCGCGCGGTGTTGCAGCTCTTCCCGGTGCTCGGCGAGCGTGCCGCCCAGCGCGCGGGCACGCTCTCCGGCGGCGAGCAGCAGATGCTCGCCATCGGCCGTGCGCTCATGTCGCGCCCGCGCCTGCTCCTGCTCGATGAGCCGTCGCTCGGCATCGCGCCGATCCTCGTCGAGCGCCTCTTCGAGGCGGTCCGCCAGCTGCCCGCGCTCGGCACCGCCGTGCTCCTCGTCGAGCAGAAGGTGCGCGAGGCGCTGGAGAGCGCGGCGGAGGCGTACGTGCTGCAGACGGGATCGGTCGTGCTGCGTGGCACGGGTGAGGAATTGCTCGGCAGCGATCTGGTGCGCCGCGCGTATCTTGGGATCTGAATGACGGTCACGCCAAGTGCGCCGGCTGATCTGCGCGCGGAGATCCGCGCCGGCCGTTTTCGCGCGACGACCGCGGGCCTCGCGCCGGGCTACGCGCAGGCGAACCTCATCGTTCTGCCGCGCGAATGGGCGAATGAGTTCCGCGATTTCTGCTTCCGCAATCCGCGCCCGTGCCCGCTGCTCGACGTCACCGAGCCCGGCTCGCCCCATCCACCGCGCCTCGCGCCGCAGGCCGACCTGCGCACCGACGTGCCCGGCTACCGCTGGTTCCACGACGGCGCGTTCGAGGACGTCGACGACCTGCGCGCCATCTGGCGCGGCGACCTCGTCGCGTTCCTGCTCGGATGCTCCTTCTCGTTCGAGCGCGCGCTCATGGCGGAGCGCATCCCGGTGCGTCACATCGAGCTCGGCGTGACCGTGCCGATGTACGTCACGACGCGGGCGTGCACGCCCGCGGGCCGGCTCGCGGGGCCGATGGTCGTCTCGATGCGCCCGATCCCGGCCCGGCTCGTCGCGCGCGCGAGTCAGATCTGCGCTGCCTACCCTGGCTCGCACGGCGCGCCGGTCCACGCCGGTGATCCGGCCGCACTCGGCATCGTGGACCTCGATAGGCCGGACTTCGGCGAGTGCGTGCCGATCGCATCGGACGAGGTGCCCGTCTTCTGGGGCTGCGGAGTGACACCGCAGGTCGTGCTGCAGCGGAGCGGATGTTCGTGGTTCGCCGCGCATCGGCCCGGCCGGATGTTCGTCAGCGATCGAGAGGAGACGATCTCTCCGATCGCGTCGTGATCTCGGGCTCTAGCGTCACCTTCAGCGCGATTCGCGCGCGTGAACGCGGAAGCGGTCCCACAGCGTCTCGGCGTCGCGCAGCGACTTGCCGGCGCTCCCGCCCTTGCGCGCGGCGACCGCTTCGGTGAGCGCGCTCGAGAGACTCGCGATCGCGGCGTAGGACGCCATCGACCGCGGCGACGTCGGTTTGATGAGCAGGACGTGGTCCGCGAGCCGCGCGACCGGAGAGACCGGGCTGTCGGTGATGGCGACGGTGCGCGCCTTCGCGTCGTGCGCGTAGCGCAGGATGTCGAGTGTCTGCCCCGAGTAGCGCAGCACGCTGATGACGATCACGACGTCGCGCCGGCGCAGCGAGAGCAGCTCTTCGGCCGTGTCGCCGACGTTCACCGCGATGACGCGCGTTTCCGGCAGGAAGATGCGCAGGCCCATTCCGAGCACGAGCGCGAGGCCCGCCGATCCCCGGAATCCCACGACGTACGTGCGGCGCGCGGACGTCACGGTGTCGACGACGGCCTCGAACGTCCGCGGCGGGATCTGCGCGAGCGTGCCGAGCACGGCGTCGGCGTCCTCCGCGAGCACGCGCTCGAGCACCGAACGGCGCGCGCTCGCCGGCTCCGCCGCCGCGGCGGCGAGACGATCGAGGCTGGTGGCGGTGACGAGGAAACGCTCGCGCAGCTGGTCGCGCAGCTCGGGATAGCCCTCGAAGCCGAGCGACTGCGCGAACCGTACGACGGTCGATTCGCTCGTGTGCAGGCTCTTGGCAACGGTCGCGATGGGCTCGAGTGCCGCGCGCCGCCCGTCGGCGAGCAGATAGTCGGCGATCTTGCGGTGCGCGGGGCTCAGTGAGGCGTAGCGCTCGCGGACGAGCGACTCGTAATCGCCGTTCGCGCGCGCTCGGCGCGGGCTCACCAGTCGCCCACGTGCGGACGCCACGCCGGATCGATCTTGCGCATCTCCTGCGCATCATCGCGCACGGTCAGGCCCGCGCGCCGGTGCTGCTCGTGGAGCGCGCCCAGGGCGTCGCGATCGAGCTCGACGCCGAGCCCAGGACCGCTCGGCACGGTGACCGCGCCATCGGAGATCGGGATCTTGCCGCCCACGATCACGTCTTCGACCTGCCACGGGTAGTGCGTGTCGCAGGCGTATGTGAGCTCCGGCACGGCCGCCGCGACGTGGACCATCGCGGCGAGCGAGATCCCCAGATGCGAGTTGGAGTGCATCGAGAGCCCCAGACCGAACACGCGGCAGAGGCGACCGAGCTCGGCCGTGGCGCGCATCCCGCCCCACATGTGGTGGTCGGAGAGGATGATCGACACGGGCCGTTTCGCGATCGCCTCGGGAATGTGATCGAAGCTGGTGACGCACATGTTCGTCGCCAGCGGCATCGGCGCGCTCGCGGCGACCGCGGACATCCCGTCGATCCCCGGCACCGGATCCTCCAGATACTCGAGCGCGCCGCGCAACCGCTCCGCGACGCGTCGTCCGGTCGCGACGCTCCACGCGGCGTTCGGATCGAGCCGGAGCGGGACCTCTGGCCCGAACGCCTCGCGCAGCGCGAGGATCGCGTCGATCTCGCGGTCGGGCTCGAGCACGCCGCCCTTCAGCTTCAGCGAGCGGTACCCGTAGCGATCGACCATGCGGCGCGCCTCGCCCACCACTGCTTCGGGCGTCATGACCTCGCCCCATTCGTCGTCGCCGCGGTGTTTGAAGAACAGGTACGCGGCGAAGTCGATCTTTTCGCGGACCGCGCCGCCGAGGAGATCGCACACGCGCTGCCCGGAGGCCTTGCCGATCGCGTCGAGGCAGGCGACCTCGATGGCCGAGAAGAGCTGCGCCGGCCCGAACTTGCGCGCTTCCCACGCCCAGCCCTCCGGTCGATCTCCGTCGTGCGATTCGAGCGCGACGCGCAGCGGCGTGAGCGCATGGGGATCGCGACCGACGACCGTCGCGCGCACCGCCGCGAACGCGGCACGCGGCGCTTCACCGCCATACGTCTCGCCTATCCCGACCACGCCCTCGTCGGTCTCGACCTCGACGATCGTGCGCAGCGCGAACGGGGCGTGCAGCCCGAACGCGCTCCGCAGCGGCGGGTCTTTTATGGCGATGGGCGTGGCGCGAAGATCGGTGATACGCACGCGTCAGTCGGAGGGAAGGTCGGCGGTGTCGACGAGCCATTCGGCGGCGCGCGGGCTGAGGGTGAGCCCGATGCCGGGACGATCGGGTACGAGCACGCGGCCGTGCTTGATCTCGAGACGCTCGACGAACAGCGGCTCGAGCCAGTCGAACCATTCCACCCAGCCCTCGCGGGGCTGCGCAGCCGCGAGATGAACGTGCAGCTGCGTCGCGAAGTGCGGCGCGACCGTGACGCCGAGCTCGTCGGCAAGGTCCGCGACGCGCCGGTATGGCGTGATGCCGCCGATGCGCGGCGCGTCCGGCTGCAGGACGTCCACCGCACCGGCGTCAAGGAACCGGCGGTGATCCTTCGCCGACGAGAGCATCTCGCCGCTCGCGATCGGGGTATCGAGCGCGTCACGCAGCGCGGCGTGGCCGTCGACGTCTTCGCAATCGAGCGGCTCTTCGATCCATACGAGGTCGAACTCCTCGAGGCGGCGGCCCATGCGCCGCGCAGCTGCGCGATTCCACTGCTGGTTCGCGTCGACCATGAGCGACACGTCGTCGCCCAGCGCCTGCCGCAGCGCTTTCACGCGCGCGATGTCGTCCTTCGGCTCGCCGCCCACCTTGAGCTTGATGCCGCCGATGCCGCGCGCGAGGCTGCGCTCGGCATTCGCGATCACGGCCTTGATGTCGGTAGACAGGAATCCGCCGCCGGTGTCGTAGCAGCGGACACTCGCCCGATAGCTCCCGAGCAGCTTCGCGAGCGACATGCCCGCGACCTTCGCCTTGCGGTCGTGCAGCGCTACATCCAACGCGGCGACCGCCTGCACCGAGACGCCCTGGCGCCCGACCGACGCGGCGGCCCATAGCAGCTTCTCCCAGAGACGTCCGGTGTCGAGCGGGTCCTCGCCCACGAGGAGCGGTGCGATCTGACGCGCGTGCGCGAAGAGCGCGGGACCGCCGGCGCGCTTGCTGTAGCTGAAGCCGATCCCCTCGAGGCCGTCGCTCGTCGCGACCTGCGCGACGAGCACGTCGACGTCGCCTAGCGGCCGCTGGCGACCCTGGATCACCTTCGCGTCGCTCACGGGCTCCGCCAACGGGACGCGGTAGAGCGCGCAGCGGATCTTGGTGATCGTCGCGCCGGAACGGACGAGCACGCTGGCCTGGGTCACGCGTTCAGTCTACGCAAGTAATCTTCCTGCGCTAGCCTGCGGATGGTCGAAATGTTGCATCTGCATCGCCTGCCGCAGGCCGGCTTCGTACTGCGCGGCAACGGCACAACGCTCCTCATCGACGCGTTCCTTTCGCCGCGCGCCGACCGCCTCGTCCCGGCGAGCCTCGCCCCCGAGAGCCTGACCGGGATCGACGCCATCCTCGCGACGCACGAGCACCGCGACCATCTCGACCTCATCGCGCTGCCCGCGCTCGCGGCGGCATCGCCGAACGCGCGCGTCATCGTCCCGGCGCCGATCGTCGAGCGGGTTGCCGCCATCGTGGGCGGCGATCGCGTCATCGGCGCGACCGTCGACGGCGAGATCGCCGTCAGAGCCGCGCGCGTGATTCCGGTCCCCGCCTGCCATGGCGTCGACGTTTCCGACGCATACACCTTCGGACAGGAGCTGTCCGGTGGTCTGCATCGATATCTCGGCTACGTCATCGACCTGGGCGGCGTCCGCGTCTATCACGCCGGCGACACGATCCGCTACGACGGCATGGCCGAACGGCTGCGGGCGCTCCGTGGCGACATCGCGCTGCTGCCGATCAACGGACGCAGCGCGGAGCGTGAGGCGCGCGGCTTCGTGGGGAACATGGACCACGCCGATGCGGCGGACCTCGCGGCGGAGGCCGGCATCGGGGCGCTCGTGCCGATGCACCACGACACGATCGACGGCAACACCGGGAGCGTCGCGGACCTGCGCGCGTATGTCGCCAAGTCTCATCCCGAGCTCAAGGTCATCGAGATCGCGCCGTACTGCGATCTCGAATGGAGGAAATGATGTCGATCCAACGTCTCGCCACCGCGGCTGTCGTGGCCATCCTCGCCTGCGGGCCGACCAGTACGCCCGTCGTGTCATCGCCGTCCGTCGTCTCATCGCCCTCTGCTGCGCCACGCGATCTCGGACGCGAGGTTCTCGCGACGAACGACGGCTGGGCCGCGGCGACGACCGGGACGACCGGAGGCGCCAAGGCCGATGCCACCCACGTTCGCACGGTCTCGGACCGACTTCAACTCGTCGCGGCGCTCGGCGAGCCGACCGACCCCACGCCGAAGATCGTTTACGTGAAGGGCTCGATCGACGCGAACGTGGACGATGCGAACAAGCCGCTGCGCTGCGAGGACTACGCGACCGCCGGCTACACGCTCGAGCCGTACCTCAAGGCCTATGACCCAGCGACGTTCGGCAGGACAAAACGTCCGAGCGGCGCGCTCGAGGACGCGCGTGCGGCGTCCCAGAAGAAGCAGGCCGCGCGCGTCCAGATCAAGGTCGGACCGAACACGACGATCGTCGGCCTCGAGGGAGCGCGCCTCGTGGGAATGAATCTCGTCGTCGACCAGGTCGACAACGTGATCATCCGAAACCTGACGCTCGTCGATGCTTACGACTGCTTCCCGCAGTGGGATCCGACGGATGGGAGCCAGGGCAACTGGAACTCGCAATACGACACCGTGTCACTGAACGGCGCGACGCACGTCTGGATCGACCACTGCGCGTTCGGCGACGGCGACCATCCTGACGCGAAACAGCCGACCTACCTCGGTCGTACCTACCAGATCCACGACGGCGCGCTCGACATCGCGAAGGCCGCCGATCTGGTGACCGTGTCGTGGAACCGTTTCGCCGACCACGACAAAGTCATGCTCATCGGGTCGAGCGACACGTCGACCGCCGACGCCGGGAAGCTGAACGTCACCATCCACCACAACGTCTTCAGCCGCGTCGGGCAGCGCGCGCCGCGCGTGCGCTTCGGCAAGGTCGACGTCTACAACAACGTCTACGACATCGTGGCGCAGGGTTACACGTACTCGTGGGGCGTTGGCGTCGAGTCGAAGCTGTACGCGGAGAACAACGTGGTGCGCCTCGGCGCAGGCCTGACGCCCGACAAGTTCATCCGTGCCTTCAACGGCAAGTCGATCCGCGAGAGCGGAACGCTTGTCGATGACGGCGCGAAAAAGGTCGGCGCGAGCATGCTCGCGAGCTACAACGCCGCGACCGAGGCGAAGCTCGCGGACGACGTCGGCTGGGTGCCCAGCCTGCGCGGCGCAGTGGACCGCACCGACGCGGTCGCCGAGATCGTCACGAAACGAGCCGGCCCGGGAGGCGGCTGATCAGAACGTGAAACGGGTCGCCGACGTGTTGAAGAGCTTCACGTCGAAGGCGATCAGCTTCTCCGGCCGCGCGCGAAAAGCGTGGCCCTTCATGTACTGCTCGGCTTTCGGCCGGTAATCGAAGACGCGTCCGTACTTCGCGGCGTATTGCTTCGCGATCAGCTCGGCGAGCACTGGATCCGCGCCGCGCACGACATCGACGGTCCCCTCGGCCATCACCGCGCGCGTTCCCGTCTGCGTGCCGAACCCCACGCGAGGATCTCGCGCAAGGTTGCGCGCCCAGCGCGTCTTCTCGCTCCCTTCGAAGTACAGCGCGTCGCCGACCCACGCGGCCCACTGCTGCACGAGGTGCGGTCGTCCATCGGTGTCCGTCGTCGCGATCCAGTAGTAGCGCCCACCGCGGAGAATGCGCTCGACGTCGTCCCACGCAAGCATTCCTTTCGGCGCGCGCGAGATGTAGCCCTTCGGGAGTCGCGGGCGATCGCGCGTCGGCGGCACGCGAAAACGGTATGCCTTCTGCTGGACGGCTGTCGTGGCCATCCCCAAGACGAAGCTCCCCTCCGGCGAAGCCACCCCAAGGCGAGTGGCGTGCGTCACATTCGGGAGATCGCGCGCAGCGCGAACATTCACGACCGGTACCGCTCGAAACGCGCTGACGGAAGGGAGCGGCGGGCGGACGACAGGACGGCTAGCGCGTGGCTTTCGCGGACTTGGCCCCCAGGGCTTCCCAGATGCGCTCGAACTCCTGACCGCCGATGACCATCCGGTTGTTCGTGGCCAGGTAGAGCAGGTCCACGTTCAACTCCTGCTGCGCGATCTTGTCGAGCTCCGCCGCGGCTGTGCCCGGTCGGTCCTCGACATCGACGAGCGCGACGTCCCGCTCCGCCTTGACCCGATACCCTGCCGACTCGAGCGCGCTGCGCGCGCGATCGGCGTCACGGATGAACAGCAAGTGGAAGGTGTTGCCGCACTCGGAGGCCCCAGAGAACCCGTCGATGTTGATGTTGGCCCTCGACATCGCTGTGGCCACTTTGGCCAGCGTGCCGGGCCGATCTTCCAGGACGAGACTGAAGTCCTTCGCCTTCGTAAGCAGATCTACCACCTCCTGACTTTCGAGATGTGGAGAGATCCGCCTGCCGCTCCCACTCGAGGATGCCACTCGCGTCAAAGCGGTTATCCACACCGGCAAGCAGCGAGGCGTGCTCGCAAGCAGATCACACACCGCACGTCGCTGTGAACGATCAGCCGGCGAGCGACCTTCGCAGCGCCTCGACATCCATCGGCCTCGCCTTCAGCGCGGCTCCCTCATACAGACCGATGCGGTCGAGCAGTCCCGTGTAGCGATCGCGGAGTCGAGTGCCGAGATCGTCGTAGTCGCGTCCGTACGTGACGAACGCGTCGAGCATCTCGTCGGTGACCAGACGTGGAAGCTCGTCGAAGCGGCCCGCCTTCGCGAGCCTGCTCAGCTCCTCGCCGATTCCCGACCAGCCATGTGTCTCGAGCACCGGGCGGTAGGTCGGCGTCGACGCGTAGAACGACAGCTGCTGGCGGGCGTACGGCTCGTCCTCTTTCCCGACGAGCGCGAATACCGGCGACGCGACCGTGAACGAGGCGCGGTCGCCTCCCCCGCGCTCGAGACCGCGCCGCAGCGCGGGCAGCGCGACGTCGCGCAGATACGCCGCGGTGTGGAACGGATGCGCGACGACGCCGTCCGCGACCTCGCCCGCGACGCGGAACATCCGGGCGTTCACCGCGGCGACGTGCACGGCGATACGCGGATGCTCGATCGGGCCGGGATCGAAGAACGGCGTGAGCAGATCGAAGCGGTAGAACTCGCCCTGGAAGCGCAGCGGGTGCTCGTGCTGGAATGCCTCCCAGATGTGGCGTAGCGCGAGCACGTACTCGCGCATGCGCGCGGCGGGCCGCGCGTAGGGGATCGAGAAGCGGCGCTCGATGTGCGCGCGGACCTGTGTGCCGAGGCCGAGATCGACGCGACCACCGCTCGCGCGCTGGATCGCCCAAGCGTCCATCGCGGTGACCATCGGGCTGCGCGCGAAGGCGATCGCGATGCCGGTGCCGAGGCGCAGCCTGCGCGTGTTCACCGCGGCGATGGCAAGGGGCAGGAGCGCGTCGACCTGCGTCTCCGCGACCCAGAGCCCGTGGAAGCCCGCATCCTCGAGGGAACGCGCGGTGCTCGCCGCGTCCGCTAAGTGGAGCGTCGTAAGGAAGGCGTCGAGCTTCATGCGCGCACTGTGCCCTCTAGCGCGTCCCGTTGTGCTGGATCGGCGATCGCGAGCATGGCCTTCACCCGCTCGCTGATCGTGGCGCCGCGCAGATCCGCCGCGCCGCGCTCGGTCACGATGACGCCGACGTCGCTGCGCGCGGTCGTCACCGGTCCCGACAGCCGTGCCACGATCCGGCTGGCAGGCACCGCGACGATCCCGCACCCGCCTCGACCTCGACAGCGGAATTGAGCGCGATGAAGCGATGTAGGCGACTCACCACGTCGAGCCCGTGCGTACGCGACGTCGGCGACATGAGGATGCGCTCGTTGCGGTCGGCGAAGCGATACAGGCGGCGCGTCCCGATGAGCAGACAGGTGACGGTCACGCCGGGGTCGATCTCCTTGTGTTCGTTCGTCACAACACCGGACTCCATGAGATCGGCCACGCGGTCTCCGATGACGGCGGAATGGACGCCGAGGCCGCGCCGATCCGTGAGCCCCGCGAGCACCGCATCGGGGATCGCGCCGATGCCGATCTGCAGCGTCGCCCGCTCCGGGATGAACGCGGCCGCGTGCTCCGCGATCCTCCGCTCGATGTCGCCGAACGGTGCCGGCGCGAGCTCGACCGGCGGGCGCGACGTCTCGACCACGACGTCGATGTCGTCGTCCCGCAGCGGCTCGACGGCGGATGTAATCGCTCGCGAGGCCGAGGCTGTATTCGCCCGGCGCGGACCGGGCGACCTGCAGCAGCGCGACGTCGATCCGGAGGCCGCCCATCCGGACCAGCGAATCGATGGTCGTCATATGCACCGGCAGCACGTCCAGAAGCCCGGCCTTCGTAAGCCGGCGCGCGGATCCCGTCCCGCCGAGGCCGACGAACTCGATGACGTCGGCCTGTTCCGCCTGCACCGTCGGGGAGAACGACGTCCCGAGGAACACGCGGAAGCGGCCGATGCCGTGACGCTGCTTCATGAGCCGCTCGGTGAGTGACTGCGGCTCGGCGCACGCTTGACCCCACGCGACCGTTTCGCCGTGCTTCACGATCCGCGTGAAGTCGAGCTCCGCGAGGTCTGCCCGCCGCACGGGGTACGTTCTACCCGGTATCGCACCGGGAGGTCAGGCATGGGACCGCTGTCGGGGACCAAGGTCGTCGAGCTCGCGGGCATCGGGCCCGCCCCGTTCTGCGCGATGTTGCTGTCGGACATGGGCGCGGACGTCGTGCGGATCGATCGCACCGAAGACGCAGACCTCGGCGTGCGCATCGACCCGCGCTTCAATCTCCTCAACCGCGGACGGCGCTCCGCCGCCATCGACCTGAAGAAGCCGGAGGGCCTCGCGGCCGCGAAGCGTCTCGTTGCGCAGGCGGAGGTGCTCATGGAGGGATTCCGCCCAGGCGTCACGGAACGGCTGGGTCTCGGTCCGGACGACTGCTTCCAACTGAATCCGCGCCTCGTATACGGACGCGTCACCGGCTGGGGCCAGGACGGGCCGCTCGCGAAGGCCGCGGGACACGACATCAACTACATAGCCCTCGCCGGAGTGCTCGGCGCCATCGGTCCAAAAGATGGACCTCCGATCCCGCCGCTCAACCTCATCGGCGACTACGGCGGCGGCGCGCTGTATCTCGCGTTCGGTGTCGTGTGCGCGCTGCTCGAATCGCGGATCTCGGGACGCGGTCAGGTCGTGGACGCGACGATGGTCGATTGCGCCGCGTCGCTGCTCACCGGAACGTTCTCGCAGCTCGCGAACGGGACGTGGACCGACGCGCGTGGGTCGAACGCGCTCGACGGCGGCGCGCCGTGGTACGGCGCGTACGAGACGAAGGACCGCGCGTACGTGGCCATCGGAGCGATCGAGCCGAAGTTCTACGCCGAGCTGCTGCGTCGGCTCGGCCTCGCGAACGAGCGGCTACCGGATCAGCACGACCGCGCGGGCTGGCCGCGACTGCGCGAGCGGTTCGCCGCGGTGTTCAAGACGAAGACGCGGGCGGAGTGGGGCGCGATCCTCGAAGGGACCGACACCTGCTTCGCGCCGGTGCTCTCGCTGGCCGAAGCCACGAGGCATCCGCACAACGTCGCGCGCCGGACGTTCGTCGAGGTGGACGGGGTGGTGCAGCCGGGACCGGCGCCGCGTTTCAGCCGGACGGAGCCGCGCGTGCAACGCGGTCCGGCGCTGCGCGGCGAGCACACCGACGAGGTGCTTGCGGAGTGGGGCTTCGGCGATGATGAGCTCGCGATGCTGCGCAGGACGGGGGCGATAGCGTAGATGGGCGAGCGGTTCTGGGCGCTCGTCCGCACGCTCGTGTTCTTCGCGGTCGGGCCCGGGATGGTGACGTTCCTCATCCCGATGTGGCTCCTGCGGAACGTCGACACGTCCGGTGGGATCTTGTTCATCGGGGCGCCACTGATCGTGCTCGGTGCGGCGCTGCTCCTCTGGTCGGGCTTTGGCTTCTCATTTGTCGGACGTGGCACTCCCAATCCGGTCGACGAACCGCACGAGCTCGTCGTCTGGGGACCGTATCGGTGGGTGCGTAATCCGATGTACGTCGGATTGCTCACGATTATCGTCGGTGAGGCGATCGCGTTCTCGCTCTGGCTGCTTGCCTATGCGGTCGTGCTATCGATCGTGTCCCATGTCGTTGTCGTCTCGTACGAGGAGCCGCATCTAGCGCAGCGCTTCGGCTTGAGCTACGTCGAGTACAAGCGGCGCGTTCCGCGTTGGATTCCGCGGCCGCCGTGAGGAGGACGTCTGTGTCAGGCGCGCCGCGACCGCGTAGTGGCCTCTTTCTCATCACGAGTCCGAAATCCGATCGCGTAGGTTCTTGGCGGAGTAGCGAGAGCTTCGATCGCTTGGATCACTTCGCCGAGGATGTCCGCGTGCTCGCCGACGCGCCGCTCAAGCTCCTCGATCTGGCGTCGTAGCTCGGCGCTCTCGCCGAGCGCGGCGCGTAGGCGAACGAACGCCCGCATGATGAGGACGTTTACCGCGATCGCTCTTTCGCTATTGAGCACGCTTGAGAGCATTGCCACGCCTTGCTCGGTGAACGCATAGGGACGAAAGCGTCGGCCGCCGTGCCCCAGACTTGAGGTCACAATTTGTGACCTCAAGTTAGCGAGCTCAGCGCTCGTGACTTGGAACATGAAGTCGCTCGGAAACCGCTTGCGATTTCGGCGCACCGCTTGGTTGAGCCTCTTGGTCGGCACGCCGTAGAGCGCCGCAAGGTCGGAATCGAGCATCACTCGGACGCCGCGAATCAGATGGATGCGGGCCTCGAGCCGATCCCCAGAACGAGCAGGTATGGCCGGAGGCGCGGACCTCATTGGACGAGAAAGCGGCCGGGCCTTGCATTAGGGTGGTGCTACCACTCTTGGTCTCAAACTTGAGGTCGCAAATTGCGACCTCAAGTTTCCTGCCCGGCGGAGCGGCGACTACAGCCCGAGATACGCCTTCCGGACCTGCTCCATGCCACGGACTTCCTTCGCCGGACCCTCGATCTCGACCTTGCCGCGGTTCAGCACGTAGGCGAAGTCGCTCACCGCGAGCGCCATCTGTACGTTCTGCTCGACCAGCAGCATCGTGAGCGCCTCGCCCTTCAGCTTCCGGATGATCTCGAAGAGATTCATCGTGAAGAGCGGCGAGAGTCCGAGCGACGGCTCGTCGAACATGAGGATCTTCGGCTTCGCCATGAGGCCGCGCGCGATCGCGAGCATCTGCTGCTCGCCTCCGGAGAGCGTGCCGGCCAGCTGCGCCTTCCGCTCCGCGAGACGGGGGAAGAGCCCGAACACCTGATCGAAGGTCCCCTTCATCTCGGCGCGCGCGTGCCCAGGGGTCGCGCCCATCTCGAGGTTCTCGACGATCGTCATGGTCGAGAAGAGCTGGCGGCCTTCCGGTACGAGCACGAGGCCGGACTCGGCCTTGGCGTGCGGCGAGACCCGGGTCACGTCGCGGTCGTCGAATCGCACGGTCCCCTTCCACGCGGGGAGCAGGCCCATGATCGCGCGCAACAGCGTCGTCTTTCCGGCGCCGTTCGAGCCGAGGATCGTGGTGAGCTTCCCGGGCGCCAGCTCGACGCTGGCGCCCCACAGGATCTGCACCTCGCCGTAGCCGGACTCGAGATCCTTCACCGAGAGCGTGCTCATTGGTGCACCCTCACGTGATGTCTCATGCGCCCTCCTCGAGGAAGCGCTGCGCCACCTTCGGATCGCCAAGATACGCCTCGACGACCTTCGGATCGTTCTGCACCTCGGCCGGCGTACCCTCGGCGATCTTCTTCCCGTAATCGAGCACGACCACGTGGTCCGAGACGTTCATGACCGCGTGCATGAGGTGCTCGATCATGATCACGGTCACGCCGCGCTCGCGCAGCGAGCGGAAGACCGAGAGCATCTCGGCGACCTCCTGCGGGTTCAGTCCGGCGAGCACTTCGTCGGCCAGCAGCAGCGCGGGCCGTGCGGCGAGCGCGCGGGCGAGCTCGAGGCGTTTCTTCTGCGCGACGTTGAGCTTCCCGGCTTGCAGCTCCGCCTTGTCGGCGAGACCGAGCGAGGCGAGCATCTCCTCGGCGACCTTCGTCGCCTCGCGCAGGCCGAGATCCTCGCGGCCGAAGCAGGCGCCCACGGTGACGTTCGCGAGCACGCTGAGGTCGTTCAGCGGTCGCACGACCTGATGCGCGCGCGCGATGCCGCGCCGCGCGACCTGGAAGGGACGAAGCCCGGTGATGTCCTCACCCCGGAACACGATCCGGCCCGCGCGCGGCCGGTACACGCCGTTGATCGCGTTGAAGAGCGTCGTCTTTCCCGCGCCGTTCGGCCCGATGAGGCCGAGGATCGTCCCCTCGGTCACGGTGAACGTCGCGGCATCGCAGGCGACGAGGCCGCCGAAGCGGACGGTGACGCCCTGGCAGGACAGGATCGGACCGGTCGGGGCGCCCGACAGGCTCGGACCGGCCGGGGCGGTCACTGGATGTAGCTCCGCAGCGGCGGGAAGCGGTTGCGCAGATAGCCCACCAGGCCCGCGGTCACGAACAGCACGACGACGAGCAGCAGCAGGCCGGCGAGGAACAGCTGGAAGTTCGCGAACGTCGGGTTCGTGATCAGGAATCCGCGCAGCCATTCGTAGACGGCCGCGCCGACGATCGGCCCCGCGACGGTGCCGATGCCGCCGAGAACGACCATGACGAGCGATTCGATGGAGCGCAGCAGGTCGAACGCGTGGCTCGGTTCGATGATGCCGTTCTTGAAGAAGAACGTCGCCCCGGCGAGCGCGGGGAAGAACGAGGAGATCACGTATGCGTACACCTTCGCGCGCGCGGGGTCGATGCCCACGACCATCGCGACGTCCTGGTCCTCGCGGATCGCCATGAGCGCGAGGCCGAACTTCGAGCGCCGCACGAAGTAGCTCGTCGCGATCGTGGCCAGCGCGACGACGACCATCGTGTAGTACGCGAGCTGCGCGGCATCGCGCGCGCCGCCGTAGGCGCCGTAGATCGAGAAGTTGAAGAACATGCCGACGGCGCCGCCGAATGGTTCGAAGTTCGTTACGAATGCCTTCATCGCCTCGTTGATGCCGATCGTCGCGAGCGCGAAGTACGCACCGCGCAGGCGCAGGATCGGGATGCCGATGAGGGCGGCGATCGCCGCCGCCGGGAGCGCGCCCGCGACCGCGGCGAGGAGGAAGTGCGCGTTGAACGTGAACATGAGCCAGAACGCGATGTAGCCGCCGATGCCGAAGAAGACGATGTGCCCGAAGGACACGTAGCCGGTGTAACCCATGATGATGTTGATGCTCGACGCGAGAGTGATGAGCATGAACATGAGGAACAGCTCTTCACGCAGCGACGCGTTATTGGTGACGATCGGCAGCACGGCGATCAGCGCGAGCAGCACCAGAAGCGCCGGCAGGAACGGCGCGCGGACGCGCCTCACGCGCGTGAACCCAAGAGGCCCGATGGCCGCACCAGCAGGATGAGCACGAAGATCACGTACTCGAGCACCGGTACCCACGAGACGGGGATGAAGACCGTTGTCACACCCTCGAGGACGCCGAGCACGATGCCGCCGACGAGCGCGCCGGTGGGGTTGCCGAGGCCGCCGAGCACGACGATGACGAAGCTCTTGATCTCGTAGGTGGTGCCGGAAAGGATCGTGAACGAGAAGAGGGTCGATAGCAGCGCGCCGCTCGTCATCGCGAGCGCGGTGCCGATGCCGAACGACAGGGCGAGCATGCGCCGCGAGTCGATGCCCATGAGCTCGGCGGCGGCGCGATTGTTCGCCACCGCGCGGATCGACTTTCCCAGACGCGTGCGGAACAGGAACCCGTAGAGCGCCACCGCCGCGAGGATGGCCACGACGGCCGCGACGACCTGCGTGCCCCGCAGCGTGATCCCGCCGCCGCGCAGCGCGCCGAGATCGATGTCGATGGCGCGCGGGCTCGTGGTGAACACGGCCGTGCCGACGCCGATGATCATGAGGTTGACCGAGAACGTCGCAAGGAGCGTGGTCAGCTCTGGCGCGTTGATGACGCGGTCGACGGCGATGAAGTAGATGACGACACCGAACGCGAGACCGATCACCAGCGCGGCGATGAGCCCGATGTACGGGTTGATGCCCAGCGACTGGCTGAGCAGGAGCACGACGAACATGCCGAGCGCGATGATCGGTCCGTGGGAGAGGTTGATGACCTTCATCACGCCGAAGATGAGCGTGAGGCCCATCGCGGCGAGCCCGTAGACGAAGCCGAGCATGAGGCCGTCGATCGCCGACGGGATGAGGGCGTCGAGGCTCATGCTCGGCTTTGTACTACCTATTCAGTTGATGTGTCGAGTTACTTGCGCAGCACAGCGTCGGCGGACTTGGCCTCCAGCGGCCACACGATCTGCGTGCCGAGCTTGCCGGACGAGTCCTTGAGCCACTGCACGTAGACCATGTCGTGCGCGACCTGCTTGCCGTGGGTCTTCGCTTCGGTCGAGAACTTCACGTGCCCGAAGAAGGTCATGACGTCCATCTTGTCCAGCGCGGCGCGGACCTTTTCGGGATCGGTGCTTCCCCCGTCCTCGAGCCCTCTCTGGAGCACGAGACCAGCGGCATAGCCGCCGGCGGAGTGGTACGAGGGGGCGGCGTTGAACTTCGCGGTGTAGGACTTGGTGAACGTCTCGGCGGTCGTTCCGTAGAACGGGATGTTGAGCGTCTTCGCGCCCGCCTCGGAGTACTTCACCTGCGTCTCCCACTGGGAGGGTCCGATGATGAACTGCGCGGCGTCGCCGATCTCGGCGAACGTCGGCTCGGGCGGCGCGACGAGGAGCGCGATGAAGCGCGCGTTGACCTTCTTGTCGTAGAGCTGCTTCGCGAAGGTCGTGCCGTCCTGGAAGTGGCCGCCGCCGATGATCGCGTCAGGCGTCGCGGCGACGATCTTGTTGATGAACGGGTTGAAGTCGGTCGCGCCGCTGTCGTAGCCCTCGTTGACGACGACCTGCAGGCCCTTGCTCTCGGCGTACGGCTTCGCGGCCTGTACGACCGAGGTCGAGAACGAGTCCTTCTCGTTCACGATGGCGACCTTCTTGATCGTCGGGTCGAGCTTGAGCATCAGGTCGATGGCGCCGGTGAGGTACTTCGATGCCGGCGTGTAGACCTGGTAGATGTACTTGAAGCCCTGCTCCATGGTCGCGTCGTCGGCGCCACCGGCGGTCACCATGACCTTGCCGTTCTGCTCCGAGACGACGGCCGCGGCCTTCACCAGACCGCTGGAGTAGGGCGACAGGAGGAAGTCCACCTTGTCGTCGTTGATGAGCTTGGTGTAAAGCGACTGGACGCGGTCGGTCTTGCTCTCGTCGTCGTAGAACTTCAGCTCGGGGAGCAGGACCGTGCCGTCCTTGAGCTTGATGCCGCCGGCCTTGGTCACGTCGTCGACCCAGAGCTGGATGCCCTCGGTCTGCTTCTTCGAGGCGACGTTCTGCGCGCCGGTCTGCGATGCGCTGAAGCCGATGATCAGCTTCTTGGATACCGCGGCGGTAGCTGCGCCGGAGGTGCCGGGCGTCGCCGATGTGGTCGGCGTCGCGGCGCCGCAGGACATGACAATGAGTCCAAGTGCCGCGAGCGCCACCGCGCTCGCGCGAATGCGTTGCATGGGCGTTCTCCTTCTGTCTGACCTGACAGGCATTCTCCACCCAGGCATGCCCGACGGCGGTAGGGCCGAACGGCTCAGGCGAGCGGGCTGATACGCTCTGGCTTCGCCGCTTGGACTAGCGGGGCCGGCTTCCGCCGGCCCCGCCACGTCGTGCTTTTTGAGCTTTCAGCGCGGCGATCCGATTCTTCTCGGCCTTGTCGCGCTTGGGTCCCTTTTGCTTCGGCAACGCTTAGTAGCGGCTGCGCGTCGGGCGCCGCTGCTCGAAGCAGTCGCTGCAGTACACCGGCTTGTCGCCGCGCGGCTGGAACGGGACACGTGCTTCCTTGCCGCAGTTGCTGCAGATCGCCGTGAACATCTCGCGCTGGCCGCCCGCGTAGCCGCCGCCGCCACCGCCGCCACCGCCGCCACCGCCGGCGCGGCGCGCCGCGCGGTCGGCCGGGCAACGGCTGGGCGGGTTCTGCAGGCCGCGGCTCGCGTAGAACTCCTGCTCGCCGGCGGTCCACACGAACTGTTGGCCGCAGTCACGACAGGTCAGGGTCTTGTCCTGGAAGCTCACGGGGTCAGTCCTCCACGCCTGCCAACGCACGTCGAGTTCGGTAGCTGCTCGTGGAGGTTGACCTTCACGCGCGAACTGGACCGGGCTCTCACTTGCCTCTGGCGCTCCGGCTTACCGGAGCGCAAGAAGTGTATTCCAGGGGCGCTGGCCGGATGCTGTGCAGGATGCACGGCCGATCCGAGTTGCGGGGTTGACCCGCCCTGCGCGGGGCCGGTAGCGTTCACCCCTGATGGCTTTGGTCCTCATTCCGCCGATGCCGATGGCCCCGATTCCGGGGTCTTCTTGGCGTTCGGGAGGCTGAGCCGCACCACATACCGCGCGACAGGCGCACTTCAGGAGGCCTCCCGAGACGGGAGGCCTTTTCAGTTATCGGAGGGGAACGACATGGCGACGACGATCGAGAGGCGGTCCGCGCTCCGCGGCCTGCGCTGCCGCGCGTGCGGCGCGCTGCAACCCGCGGACGAGCGCTACGTCTGCGGTGAATGCATGGGTCCGATCGAGCCGGAGTACGACCTCGCCTCGTTCGATCGCGAAGAGCTGCGCGCGACCATCAGCGATGGACCGCGCAGTCTCTGGCGTTACGCGCCGCTCCTCCCCGTCGCCGAGCCGGCCTCGCACTATCCCGTCGGCTGGACGCCGCTGATCCACGCGCCGCGCCTCGGTGCGGCCATCGGCGTCGATCAGCTCTATCTGAAGGACGACACGCGCAACCCAACGCTCTCCTTCAAGGACCGCCCCGTCGCGGTCGCGCTCGCCCGCGCGCTCGAGCTCGGCCTCGACACGCTCGCCTGCGCATCGACCGGCAACCTCGCCGGTGCGGTCGCGGCGGCCGCGGCGCGCAACGGCTTGCGCGCGTTCGTGTTCGTTCCCGCCGACACCGAGGAAGGGAAGATCGCGAGCGCCGCCGCGTACGGCGCGACCGTCGTGCGCGTGGACGGCCCCTACGACGCGGTGAACCGATTGTGCGGGCGGCTCGCGGACGAGCACGGCTGGGGCTTCGTGAATTTCACCCTCCGTCCGTACTACGCCGAGGGCAGCAAGACGTTGCTGTTCGAATGCGCCGAGCAGCTCGGATGGAATCTGCCGGACCACGTCATCGTCCCGGTGGGATCGGGCGCGCTGCTCACGCGCACCGCGACCGCGGTCGCGCAGCTGAAGGCGACCGGGCTCGTTCCGGACACGCGGTGCCGGATCTCGTCGGCGCAGCCGGCCGGGTGCGCGCCGGTGTCCGATGCGGTGCTCGACTCGTGGCGTCCGGTGCGGCCGGTGCGCGCGCCGAACACGCTCGCGCGCTCGCTGGCGATCGGCTCGCCGGCGGACGGCGACGACTCGGTGCGCATCATCCGCGAGAGCAGCGGATCCGCCGGATCGGTCACCGACGAGGACATCCGCGAGGCGACGGACCTGCTCGCGAAGGCCGAGGGGCTCCTGGTCGAGCCCGCGGGCGGCGTGGTCGTCGCGACGGCCTGCGCGCTCGCATGGCGCGGCGCGTTCGGCGACGACGAGCGCGTCGTCCTGTACCTCACCGGCAACGGCTACAAAGGCGGACCCGAGACGCGCGAGCTCGGTCCGGTGATCAAGGCGGACGCGGATGTGTTCCGCGCGGCGTACGCGAAGGAGATCTCATGAGCGTCACCGTCCGCCTGCCCACGCCGCTCCGTTCCGCGGTCGGCGGCAAGACCACCATCGCGGTCGAAGCCGCCGATCTGGCCGGCCTGCGGCGCGAGATCGCGGAGCGGTATCCGGAGCTCGGCGCGCGCGTCCTGCGCGACGGCGCGTTCGGCCCGTTCATCACCGTCTTCGTCGATGGCGAGGACGCGCGCTATCTCGGCGACGACGTCGACCTATCGAACACGAAGACGGTCGAGCTCCTGCCTGCGATGTCCGGCGGCGCGCTCGAGGAGATCGTCCCCCGCGTGGAGCCGAAGGAGGTCTTCGGCTCGTTCATCGATGAGACGATCGGCATCGTCGCGCGACAGACACGCGACACGGTGTCGTTCGCGGTCGGCTCGCCGGCGGCGGAGGCGCTCGACCTCGTCGGCGCCGAGGACCTGGCCGCGACGGTGATCCGGCGCGAGGGCGCGAAGGCGCTCGGCTACACGATCACCGAGGGCGAGCCCGAACTGCGCGAGCTCGTCGCGGCGCAGGCGCGCGCCGCGGGAATGCGCGTCGATGCGGAAGAGGTGCTCATCAGCGCCGGGGCGATCCAGGCGATCGATCTCACTTGCCGGGTGTACATCCGCCCGGGCGACGTCGTCGTCGCGGAGTCGCCGGGCTTCGCGAACGCCCTGTCGGGATTCCGCAATCACGGCGCGCGGGTCGTCGAGGTCCCCGTCGACGAAGAGGGCATGGACGTGACCGCGGCGGCGCGCCTCCTGCGCGAGCAGGGCCTGCGCGCGCGACTCTTCTTCGTCGTGCCGAATTTCCAGAACCCGACCGGATGGACGCTGTCGCTCGAGCGTCGTGGGCAGCTCGTGGCTCTTGCCGCGAGTCACGGCGCGGTCGTGCTCGAGGACGATCCGTATGGGGCCCTCCGCTATCGCGGCGACGACCTCCCGGCGCTCGCGGCGTTCGCGCCCGATGCCGACATCGTGTCGGTCGGGACGTTCTCGAAGACGTTCTTGCCGGGCCTGCGTGTGGGCTGGGCGATCGCTGATCGCGACGTGATCAAGCGGATGGCAGCCGCGAAGCAGACGATGGACTCGAGCACCGGGACGCTCGGCCAGCGCATCGTGCTCGAGTTCTACCGCCGCGGTGGGGCCGACGCGCACGTCGCGAAGCTGCGCGCGCTGTATCGGGACAAGCAGGCGGCGGGCCGGCGCGCGCTCGAGCGCGCGTTCGCCGGTACGGGGGTGACCTGGAACGACCCCGACGGCGGCTTCTACCTCTGGGTCCAGCTCCCCGAGCACGTGAACGCGCGCCTGCTGCTCGACGCCGCGCTCGAAGAGGGCGTGGCCTTCGTGCCGGGGGACGCGTTCGGGATCGAGCTCGACCACTCGACCGCCCTGCGCTTCTCCATCAGCGGCGCGCCGCGAGCGCGCATCGACGAGGGCGTGAAGCGTCTCCGCCGCGCCTTCGATCGAGTCGTCGCATGACGCTCGTCGAACGACGCCTCGACGCCGCCGCGGTCGCCGAAGCGGCCGCGCGCATCGCGCCGCACGTTCGGCATACGCCGACGGAGCATTCGCCAAGCCTCACCGCGCTCTCGGGCCGCGACGTCTTCCTCAAGCTCGAGAACCTGCAACGGACCGGCGCGTTCAAGATCCGCGGCGCGCTGAACGCGATCCTCCGGCTCGATCCCGCATCGCGTGCGGCTGGCGTGGTGACCGCGTCCGCCGGCAACCACGGCCAGGGCGTCGCGTTCGCGGCGCAGCTCGTCGGCGTGCCGGCGTGCGTCGTGCTTCCGCACGGCGTGCCGCTCGCGAAGCTCGCGGCGATCCAGCGCACCGGCGCCGAGACCGTCCTGACCGATGGCGGCTACGACGACGCGCACACGGCCGCGCTCGAGATCGCGCGCCAGCGCGGGCGCACGTACGTGCACGCGTTCGACGACGACGACGTCGTCGCCGGGCAGGGGACCGTCGGACTCGAGATGCTCGCCGACGCGCCCGATCTCGACACGCTGGTGGTCCCGGTCGGCGGCGGCGGTCTTATCGCGGGCGTCGCGCTGGCGGCGTCCACGCATCGCCCGCGTCCCCGCATCATCGGGGTGCAGTCCATCGGCGCGCCCGCGCTCGCGGATTCGTTCGTGTCGCGCCAGGTCGTGGAGCGTCCGGCGGCGACGATCGCCGACGGCATCGCGGTGCGCCGGCCCGCGGAGCGCACGCTCGCGGTCATCCGCGGTCTCGTCGACGACGTGATCACGGTGAGCGACGAGGCCATCGCGCGTGCGATCGTCGTGCTGCTCGAGCGCCAGAAGCTCCTGGCGGAGGGCGCGGGCGCCGCGGCCCTGGCGGCCGTGCTCGAGGCGAACGGCCGCGTGGGCGGGCGGCGCGTCGGCGTCGTCGTGAGCGGCGGCAACATCGATCCGAACCTTCTGGGCAAGGTCCTGCAGCAGGGTCTCGCGTCCGCCGGCCGCTACCTCGCGTTCCGCACGTGGCTCGACGACCGGCCCGGGATGCTCCACGAGCTCACCGGGATACTCAGCGCGGAGCGCATCAACATCCTGCACATCGGCATCCACCGGCTCGGACCGTACGCCGCGCTGGGACGCGTCGGACTCGACGTCATCGTCGACACGCGCGACCGCGCGCACGCCGAGTCCGTGCTCGCGCTCATCCGCGGCCACGGCTTCCCGGCCGAGGAGCTCCTCGACACCGCGCCGTCGTCGCACACTTAGAGCGATGGCAGCGCGCACCCTGTCCGAGAAGGTCTGGGACCGGCACGTCGTCCACCACGCGGAGGGGGAGCCCGACCTCCTGTACGTCGACCTGCATCTCGTGCACGAGGTGACGAGCCCGCAGGCGTTCGACGGTCTTCGCCTGGGCAAGCGCGAGGTGCGGCGACCCGACCTGACGCTCGCGACGATGGACCACAACGTCCCGACGACCGCGGCGACGCCCGCGGACGCCATCTCGCGCGCGCAGATGGACGCGATGGCGCGCAACGCGCGCGACTTCGGCCTGCGGATCTATCCGATGGGCGATCCGGCGCAGGGCATCGTCCACGTGATCTCGCCGCAGCTCGGCCTCACGGAGCCGGGGATGACTATCGTGTGCGGCGACAGCCACACGTCTACCCACGGCGCGTTCGGCGCGATCGCGTTCGGCATCGGCACGAGCGAGGTCGAGCACGTGCTCGCGACGCAGACGCTCTGGCAGAAGCGCCCCGGCACGATGGCGGTGACCGTCGAGGGCGCGCTCCCGCGCGGCGTATGGGCGAAGGACGTGATCCTCGGCATCATCGCGCGCATCGGCGTCAGCGGCGGCGTCGGCGCCATCGTCGAGTACCGCGGGTCGACCATCCGCGCGCTCTCGATGGAAGGTCGCATGACGGTCTGCAACATGTCGATCGAGGCCGGCGCGCGCGCGGGAATGATCGCGCCGGACGACACGACGTTCGCGTACCTCGAGCGACGCGCGCACGCTCCGAGTGGCGCGCTCTGGGAACAGGCGCTCGCCGAATGGCGTTCGCTACCGACCGACGCCGATGCGACGTTCGACCGCGAGGTGCGCATCGACGCCTCGGACCTGCGTCCGTACGTCTCGTGGGGGACGAACCCCTCGCAGACCGTGACCATCGACGACGAGGTCCCCGATCCCGACGCGCTCGCGCCCGATCGGCGCGAGGCGGCGGCGCGCGCCCTCCGCTATATGGACCTGCGGCCGGGCACCAAGGTGCGTGACATCGCGGTCGACGCCGTGTTCGTCGGCTCGTGCACGAACGCGCGGCTCGAGGACCTGCGCGTCGCGAGCGACGTCGTCCGCGGCCGCCGCGTGAAGTCGGGGATCCGCGCGCTCGTGGTCCCGGGGTCGATGCTGGTCAAGGCGCAGGCCGAGAAGGAGGGACTCGACCGGATCTTCCGCGACGCCGGATTCGAATGGCGCGACGCGGGCTGCTCGATGTGCCTGGGGATGAACCCGGACGTCCTGCGGCCGGGCGAGCGCTGCGCGTCGACGTCCAACCGCAACTTCGAGGGGCGGCAGGGCCCGGGCGGACGCACGCATCTTGTCTCGCCGGCCGTCGCGGCCGCGACCGCGATCGCCGGCCACTTCGCGCTGCCGGAAGATCTATGAGCGAACGACGAGCCGCTTTGCCTGAGGATCCGCGGTGAAGGCCGTGGTCCGCGTCGTCGGGCGCGCGCTGCCGCTCGACCGCGACAACGTCGATACGGACCAGATCATCCCCGCGCACTGGCTCAAGCGCGTCGAGCGCACCGGATACAAGGACGGACTGTTCGAGGCGTGGCGCAAGGATCCGCGTTTCCCGCTGAACAAGCCGGAGTACCGCGGCGCGTCGATCCTGCTCGCGGGCGCGAACTTCGGCTGCGGCTCGTCGCGCGAGCACGCGGCCTGGGCGCTGCAGGAGTCGGACTTCGAGGCGGTGATCGCGCCAAGCTTCGCAGACATCTTCCGCAACAACGCGATCAAGGTCGGGCTCCTCCCGGTGGAGCTGCCGGCGGATACGGTGAAGCGGCTGGTGCGCGACGTGGAGGCCGAGCCATCGCTGCTCATCGTCATCGACGTCGCGCAGCGCAGTGTCGTGGCGCCGGGCGTCACGGCCGAGTTCGCGCTCGACGACCACACGCAGCATCGGCTGCTGAACGGGCTCGACGATATCGCGCTGACGATGCGGCACGAGGCGGAGATCACGGCGTTCGAGTCGCGACGACCCGAGTGGCTGCCCCGCGTCCAGACGTGACACTGCCCTAGGCGAGCGCCTGTCGACCCGGCGACACTCACCATAGACGCGTACCACTCGTTTGGAGGTGCGCGATGGCGGCCACACGTCAGGCCCGCGCGGTCTGGGAAGGCGATCTCATGAAGGGGAGCGGTGAGGTCACCGGGATCTCGAGCCGGCGGTTCACCGGGCTCGGCGTCTCATGGGGTGCGCGCACGGAATCGCCCCAGGGCAAGTCCAGCCCGGAGGAGCTGCTCGCCGCCGCGCACGCCAGCTGCTTCGCGATGGCGCTGTCGGCCGATCTCGGCAAGAGCGGCACGCCGCCGCGCAAGCTCGATGTCACGTCGACCGTGACGTTCGACAAGGTCGCGGACAAATGGACCGTCGTGTCGAGCGAGCTCGAGGTCACCGGCGACGTCCCCGGCAGCGACGCCGACTCGTTCAGGAAGGCGGCCGAGGGCGCCAAGGAGAACTGCCCGATCTCGCGCGCCCTCAAGAACAACGTGAAGCTCTCGGTGAACGCGACGCTCGTCTCGGAGGGGGCGGCGGTCCGCTAGTTCGGGACCGGCCACACCGTCCAGCGGTCGTTCGCGCGGCCGATGATCGCGTGCGGATCGGCGCGGTAGAAGAAGTCGTCCACGTCGATCGCCTCGAGATCGTCCACGCCGACGAGCCGTGATCCCTCGTCGCGGCATCCGAAGAGGACCTGACGCACGGTCGCGCCGATGAACGCGCACTCGTACGTGACCGCCGAGATCGCGCCGCTCGCGAGGTCGACGACGTCGACCGCGGTCACCTTCGGCGTGGCGCCGGGCGCGCGTGCCCACACGACCTTCGGCCCGGCGAGATACGGCGTGCCGCCCTTGTCGCCACCAGCGATGCGCCGGGTCGCGCCGCCGACGTCGACGAGCAGCAGCTCGCCCCGCCGGTCGATCGCGACGCGGCCCGCGTCGTCGATGGTGAACGCCGCGGCGCCCTTGTGGATCGTCACCGTCGCGCCGGAGTTCCAGCGGCGGATGTCGGCGTCGCCGAGCTGCCCATTGGTGCGGGGCGCATGCATCCACACGACGTCGCGCCCGTTCGTCACCGGACTCGGCAGGTAGTTGTTCGCCCGCGGATCGGGGTCGACCTCTCCGGGGATCGCATCGATCTCGACCGGCGGCGATGCCGTCCGCCAGTTCGCGACCATGACGTGCCACGTCACGACCTGCGCGCCGCCGAGCCGTGTCGCGCGCTCTTCGCGCTCGACGTACGTGATGAGATCCTTGCGGAGCGCCCCGCCCGGGCCGAGCCAGACGAAGCGGCCCGCGCTCGACGCGATCGCGTGCGCCTGCATGTTCGCGAGATCGATCACGCTGAAATCGATACGGCCATCCGGCCCCTGGATCACCGAAGCGAAGGCACCGTCGTCCGCGGCGACCTCGAAGCCGAGTGAGGTCGGCGCCTCGACGGCGATCGGCTGCGCCGGCTTGGCCGGCCGCGGCGTCGCGCTCGCGGGCGCCGATGCGGCGACCGCCGTCACCGTGGCCGCCGGCGGGACCGTCGGGCTTGGCGGCGGCGGCGACGTGGCGGGCGCGCATGACAGGAGCGCGAGCGTCGCGGCGATCAGCGCACGCATCCGAACAGGCCTGACGGGTTCAGTCGCTCACGGGCGTGACGGCCCACCGTCCGTCGATTGGACTGCGGCCGATGATCGCGTGCGGATCCGCACGCCAGTACGCGCCGATGACCTCCATCATGGTCGAGTCCTCGACACCCACCACGCGAGCGCGCTTCTGTCCACAAAAGAACACGGCATGACGGACGGTAGCGCCCACCGAAAGGCAACCCTCCTGGGTCACGGTGCGCATCGCTCCGCTGGTCACGTCGACGATGTCCAGCGTCGTCACGGCACCGGTCGTCCGCGCCCACGCGACCTTCGCGCCGGCGAGGTCGGGCGCTCCGGATTCGGGCCGACGCGCCAGACGATGCGCGCCCTTCTCGTCGAGGAGCATGAGCTCCCACGACGTCGCCGCGCCGTTCATCGGCCGGCCGAAGGCGATGCGTCCCTTGTCATCGATCGAATAGGTCGCCGGTCCGCGCTGCACGACGGTGGTCGCCGCCCCGTTCCAGCGGGCGATCTGCACGTCGCCGAGGATCCCGTCGGGACGCGGCGCCCGCATCCACACGACGTCACGGCCGTTCGTCACCGGATCTGGAGGGTAGTTCTCAGCGTCGTTCTCCGACGTGAGCATGCCGGCGAACTCGTCGAGCTGGACCGGACGCGCGCCCGTGCGCCAGTTCGCGACGAACACACGCCAGGTGACGCGGCCGCCGTCGCCCCGCCGCATGTCGGCGAACGTCACCAGATCGCCGCGGATCGCGCCGGAGCGCAGCCGTATGCCGACGCCCGAGTCGGTCGCGACAGTCCGCCACTGACCCGAGCCGAGCTCCCCGACCTGTAGCGCGGTCTGGCCATCGCCCGATCGGCTCGCGAACGCGACGGCGCGATCGTCCGCCGCGAGGTCGAAGTCATCGGCGGCGGGAAGGTCCAGCGGGATCGGCGCCGCGAGCGGTCGCCGTCGCGTGCGCGCAGGACGCGATGAGGAGCGCGCTCACGACCGGCCACAGCGGTTTCGATCCCATCGTGTCGCTCCAATACAAGGAACGGGCCAACGCCTGTAACGGCCGGTGAACGCTAGCTCTTGACCGTTACCACCCAATAGACGCCGAAATCCTCCATCCAGGTCGCCCCTTCGATGAGCGGGCGGAGGTACAAGTGATAGGTGCCGGGCGTCGCCGGCGCCTGGATCGTGAACTGGAACCACGCGACCTGGCCCGGACCGACGTATGGCGCGGGCTGCGACGCGATGCGGTTGTAGCGCGGCCATCCCGTCGCGGGCGAGCCGAACGTTCCGTCGCCGCCGAGCGCGGTGGCGCGGTCCTGTCCCGGCTCAGGCGACCACGTCCCCAGATATGCCGCCTCGCCCATGCGGCCGCTGATCCAGCCGCGCGATCCGCTGTTGTAGTAGGCGACCGTCGCCATCGACGTCTGGCCGGGGCACAGCGTCGGGTAACCGCTCTGACCGAACCACGACGCGTGGAATCCGGAGACGCCGGCGGGGACCGTCGCGGGCGGCGCGATGCCGGGACCGGTGCTCGAGACGCACGCGCCGGGCATCGGAGTCGGCGTCGGCAACGGGCTCGCCGTCGGCAACGGGCTCGGCGTCGGCGCGGGTGTCGGCGTCGGCGCGGGTATCGGTGAGGCCTGGCCGAGCGTCGTCAGCCTGCCCGCGATGATGTCGACGGTGCCGAGCGTCCCCGAGGGTGAGGCGAGGCGGTACGTCGCGCCGTAGAGATCGACGAACGCGAACCAACCCGTACCGTCGGTGGTCTGCGAGCGCACGAGCGTTCCCGTCGTGCTCTCGTAGAGATCGACCTTCGTCTGCGCGAGCGGAGAGCCATCCGGCGCGCGAAGCACCCCGCGCAGGTGGCCGGTTGTGGGCTGCGTCTTCCATGGCATCGCCGGAACGGGCATGGCACCGGCGAAGACCGCCGGCGTGAGCGGGTCGTAGCTGCTGGGCTGCGTGAGCGCGCGCTGCAGCTCGATACGGCTCGCGGCGCCGCTGCGCGTGCCGGCGTTGGTCTGATCGTCCGGCGTGCGGTACGAATAGCCGGCCCAGCCCGCGCTGGCATTCCCATTCGATGACGGCGCGACCGCGATCCGCGCCTGACGCACGCCCGCCGCGATGTCGTTGAGGTACAGCGCGGCGCCGACGACGGACTGGCGACGGTACTGCTCGTCCTTCGCGAAGTCGCTCCACTCCTGGTACATGCGCCGCTGATCGCTCGGGCTCGTCTGGTCGCGCTTGTAGTTCATCGGGATGTTCAGGTCGAGGATCCCTTCGCGCATCCACGCGTCCCAGTCCTGCAGCTGCTCCGCGTAGGCGCGCGTGTTCTGCCATCCGCCGAGCGACTGCGGGCCGAAGCCGTACGTGATGGTGTCGGCGCTGACGCGGACGCTCGGGCGGATCGCGTAGGACTCGACGTACACCTTGCGGACGATGTTAGTGACCTGGTCGCGGCGCCACTGCGTCCACTGCGGGTCCTGCGGCGCGGGCCGATCGGTCCGTCCGGTCGCCTGCTGGAAGCGCGCGACGGCGACCGGGTTGTAGCCCCACGACGGCACGTTCGTCCCGTAGTTGCCGTCGGGATACCGGATGCGGTCGAGATTGATTCCGTCGACCGCGTAGTTCTGCACGATGCTCGTGGCGACGTTCGCGATGTACTGCGCCGCGTCTGGGTGACCCGGATCGAGCATCCAGTCGGTGCTGAGCTGCTGCATTCCGTCTTCACGGCTCATGATCCAGTTCGCGGTGCCACTCGCCGACGGTCCGTGCGCGTTGAAGACGTGCGTCGGTGCCGCGGGCGGCGTCGATCCCCGCCAGATCGCGGTGGCGATGACCCACGCGTGCACCTCGATGCCCTGCG
>WNGA01000538.1_pt1 | contig 75229 bp, 63 predicted proteins | sample 5400061 | NCBI WGS metagenome assembly WNGA01 (sample SAMN13153366, study PRJNA577476) | soil metagenome | isolation source: 100 cm soil or saprolite under grassland replicate 2 | place: USA:California | collected 2016-06-15
AGCAATGCCCAGCGCCGCTACCGAAGGCGTGTGATAAACGTTGCTCGACAGGTGCAGTTTCTTGTCCCTCGGATCGTAATGGTCGCCGAGAAAATCGTTTGTCTCCACGACATCCACATCATGAATTTGGGCCGCCTGCAGAATTTCGCGCGCACACTCTGAGCCGGTGATGTTGGAGCTTGCCCGCACCTCGCCCCATTTCCGGAACGCGCCGGTGACACGAATCTGCGCCCAAATTCCGAGGATCAACGGCACGCCGATATAAAGCAGCCAGTGAGACCCCAAACCAAAACCGTATGGATAAAACATGTGGATCTTAATTTAACGCGGCAAAGCGACTTGTCACTTTGCCGCTGGGAAATTAGACGCCCGATGACACACTTCGTTCATCGCCCTTGTGTCGTTCCGAGTGAAGCGAGGAACCTTCCACAGGGTGATGGAATCACGCTCCAGCCTAAGCGTGCTGCAATCTTCATAGGCGGGATCCTTCGCTCCGCTCAGGATGACCATGCGCGTATGCGTGATCAAATTTCCAATTGCTTCGGAAAGCGCGACAGAATCTTGCAGCCGGTTTTCGTAACCAAAACCACGTCTTCCAAGCGCACTCCGCCCAGCCCGGGATAATAAAGCCCCGGCTCAACTGTGAGCACTTGTCGATCTTTCAACGTCACTTTTTGCAAGCGCGGATGCTCGTGAATTTCCAACCCAAGTCCATGACCAGTGCCATGAAAGAATCCGACGCGCCGGCCTTTGCGAATCCCAGTCGTAAAACCGCGCCTGGCGAAAAATTCCTGGATCGCCTTATGAATCGTGATCCCGTCCACGCCCGCTTTCACTTTTTTTAGAGCCAGTGCTTGCCCGGCTTTCACCGTGTTCCAAAGTTTTCGCTGCGCATCGCTCGCGCGTCCGCGCAAAACCGTGCGGGTCATGTCGCCGAAATATCCGGTCTTCGCGTCGCGCGGAAAGACATCCAGGATAATCAGTGAATCGGCGTAAAGCGGTCCGAAGCCTCTCTCGTGCGGGTCGCACGCCTGGTCGCCACCCGCGACAATTGTGCCGGTCGGGATGCCGCCCGCGCGCAAAATCGCGGAATCAATTTCCGCGCGAAGCATTTCGGAAGTCAGCGTTTTACCGTTCCAGCGCAACCGTTTTCCAGAGCCAGGCTTGGATGCTTTCAAGACTTCGATCGCGCGTTTGAGTCCACGCTCCGTGATCCGCAAGGCCTGCCCCATCATTTGGACTTCCTTGTTCGATTTCGCTTCCCGCTCCGGCCAGAACAATCCGTTCGTCGCGCGGACACGGACTTTGTTCGCGGCGAGTTCCTCCGCGTAACGAAGCGGAAAATTTGCGGGAACCATTGCAGACCTTACGCCGCGTTTTTTGAGAAAATGGGCGAGGACCTTTTCATAGGGCGGTGCCTTTTTTGATTTTCCCTGCACTTCGCGCTCGAGCTCGCTGAACATGACGAACTCATCCGCATCGGCCTGTTTGCGACCGCGATCGATTTCCAAATCGCTCAAGACCAGCGTGCGCTTGCCGTTTCGCTCGAGAAAAATGAACGGGTCAGGCGCCCAAAACTTCGTCGTGTACAACATGTCGGGATCAGTCTCGCTCGCAGCGACGATGAGTCGGGCCGGTTTTGTTTTGGTTTTGCTCATAGTGTTGTGATCACTTCTACGCTCAATTGCGATGCCTGTCATCCCGAGCGAAGCGAGGGACCTCACAGTAACTCGCTCACGTCCGAACGATCAAGCATGGGACACGAAGCGTGAGTTTGGCTTGGTGCGAGAGATCCTTCGACTCCGCTCCGCTCCGCTCAGGATGACAACCTTGAAAGCCTACGGCGAATCAACTCCTTCGCACTTCCAGTTGCTTCCGCAAAATCCAATGCAGCAGCACAAGTAATCCAAGCATGGACGCAATCAGGACAATCGTGTCGAAGGTAAACACGCCAAATTTGAACCCGAAATAACGTTTCTGTGGGCCGAAGAACACGTTCGGCTTTTTACTGCGGCGATAATCGTTCTGTTCCATCTCAGCCTTCGAGAGCAGATCCGACACCTTTTGGTTAACATAGAGTTGTTCGGCTGTGATCGGGCCCTTTGCGTCCTTAAGAAGCGAGGCATCGAACTTCTGTTTCCCGGCGATGATGGGGTCGACCAGCTTTAGATAGTGATCGATTTCTTTCGCGGAACGCCCTTCGAGGCCCGAAAGCAATGCCAAAACATCCTTCAAATCGTTGAGACGCGCGCGTTGCTCAGGGGTGTTGACTATGGGGGCGAGCTTTTGAATTTCGTCATTAGCCCGATCCTGGCGTCGCGTGAGCGGATTGAGCTTGCCTTGAGCAACAATCATCTCTTCGTACGACCAGCGCATGGCGATGAATTGACAGACCAATGGCACCTGCAGCTTGCTCTCCGACTTTATGGTTTTGTCCGTTTCCGGATGTTCGGTGAACCAATGTGAGAGCGAATAAAGCAGAGCGAGGTTCCGGTTCATGTCCTCGTATTTGATCAATGCGCCGCCCATGATGATCTGCGGAATCAAAACGAGCGGGACGATGTTGGCCGCGGTTTTCGGGTCGGCCACTAACGAAGAGATGAGCAGACCCAGCGCCACACCACTCATCGCAGTCATGAACATGATCCCAAGATCGATCCAGAACATTCCCCGGATTTGCAGAACGGAATTACCGATCAGGACAAAAAGAATGCACTGAACGAGGGCAAAAACGCCGAGGGTCAACGTCTTCGAAATAACGTAGTACGATAGGCGAACCTTGATATTGCGCTCGCGTTGCAGCACGGGCCGATCACGGATAATGTCATCAGCGCTATTGGTCAGGCCAAGAAACATCGCTACGATCAGACCGAGAAACAGAAACGTCGGAATGTGATAAGCAGAAGCGAAATCGTATGTCCCGTTCTCTGAATAGCGCAGGATGGTCGCAATCAGCAGCGCCAGCATAGGCGAAACCCCGATCGTAATGACCAGGTTGGCGCGGTTGCGCAGTTTGCTTAGGAAAGAACGGCGCAACAGGGTGCGAAATTGCGTCCACTCATCGTGCCAGCGAAGTGGGAGCCGCTTTCTTTCGACTGGCGCGACGGGCAACGGCGCGGCCGGCTCCTGGCGCAGGGAAACTTGTTTGACGTCCTGAATCAATCGGAATGCTTCGTACTTGTCACGCCAGAAGTCCGGTGAATAACGCCGCGACGCGACGAGGTGGCCGCGACTGTTTTCTTCGTAAATGATATCGCCACTTAAATCGCGCAGCGGCGTCTCCAGCACATCAAAAATGAATTCCGGGCGAGTCGTTCCGCACGATGGACACGCGCCCAGTTCCGCCCCGAACTGATGTTGATGCTCCGCCTCGGCGAAATAGCGCAGCATGTCGGACGGCGTTCCGAAAAAGACCAGGCGCCCGCCTTTGTCGAGCAAGATCGCCTTGTGAAACATGTGGAAAAGTTTCGAGCTCGGCTGATGAATGGTGACGATGACGATCTTGTTGTGCGCCAGGCCTCGAATGATTTCCATGACGTGCTCTGAATCCTTCGAGGAAAGGCCGGAAGTCGGTTCGTCGAACAAATAAACGTCCGACATCCCGATCATATCGAGCCCGATGTTGAGACGTTTCCGCTCGCCACCGCTCAATATTTTCCTGTCCGCGCTACTGACCACTGTGTCCCGGCGTTCGCTCAGTCCCAGCTCAATTAGCTTTGCGTCCAAACGCCGGCTGCGGTCGCGCCGTGAGAGGTGCGGGGCGCGAATCGCTGCCGCAAACTGAAGGTTTTCGCCGATGGTGAGATGTTCGTCGAAGGCGTCCTGCTGCGGCATGTAACTGACGTATTGCTTCAACGTGTCGAGATTTTGGTACAGCGACTGTCCATTTAGAAACACATCCCCGCTGGTAGGCTGCAGCTGACCGGCAAGCACTCGTAGCAGCGTGCTCTTTCCCGAACCGCTCGCACCCATCACGCAGACAAGCTCGCCACGCGTGACGCTAAATGAAATTCCGTCCAGGCCAATCTCACCTTTGCTAAAACGGTGCGTGACTTCGTTGACCTCGAGGGTGCGAATGATGTTGCGCTCTTCCTCGATGATTCGTTCCGAAAAATTGCAGCGCAGAATCTGTCCGACGTCGATTCGAATCGTATCGCCGTCCTTGAGCTGCGCGGTCGTGCGCACGGGCTCGTCGCCCACCATGATCGGACGATCCGCTTCGATGACCTCCAATTGGCCGACGCGCTGATCGTAGTCACAGAAAATCTTCAGCACCACGTCACCGCTCGTACCCGGGGAAAGCAGAATATCGTCAGCTTGGAGACGGCTCGGGTCGTTCGACACCAAATACTCCGATTTGGAAGCTTTGAGTTGGAACCGGCCGCCCAACGCACGAGCGCGCCGGCGCAGGTCGCTTAAATCCAATTCGCTGTCGTTGTGGAAAATGATTCTGTCTTCCAGCGTCGCCTCGATCTTTGTGCCGGCGTTCAACCTGACGCCGTTGAGTTCCGCGTTTACGTCCCGTAATGCCTTCACCCGCACGTTTAATCCAAAGGTAACCCGCAGCGCGCTCTCACGCGTCCGCGATCGTTCCAGTTGCACTTCATCGGAATCCTTGTTCACACGGATGAAAATCTGTGGAAGCGAGACGTTCTTCTTGGCGTTGAAATATTGCGCCAGTTCCTGATAACTGAGGACTTGGTCGCCTACCAAAATGCGCTGGCCGGGATAAATTCGGCAGAAGCCGCCGCGGACCAATGGCCTCCCGCGCACCGAGACGTTCTGGCCGCTGTAATTTTTCAACAAAATCAAATCGTGATAACGAAAGGCCATCAGGCGATCGGTTTCGCTGAGATTCTTGAGAATTATGTCGGCCTTGCCGTCGGCTCCGAAAGAGAGCGATTCGAGCGGGGACGCACCATGCTGATAGATCGAGGGGTCCGAGTCCTCTGACGCGTTGAGTTGATAAACGATGTCGATCGCCTGCGCGTTGATAAACGATGTCGATCGCCTGCGCAGCCATGCCCATCTGCGACATGAACGAATAGAAGGCAACCACCTGTTCCTGTTTCAAACCGGCTTGCGAGATCAGATCATAAAGCTGCACTCCGAGCATGATCTTGCGTTCGGTGCTCAACTGCGCGCCGAGTTTTTGCGCCATGGCGGCGAGGTCCTGCTGCTCGTAAAGCGCTTGCCGGAACAACTGTCGCAGCTCGGAGTAAACCGCCTCCGGATAATCGTAACGGAGGAAGCCGAGGCTCGAGTCGATCTCTTCCTCCATTATCACGCCGTCCGCTTTGGTGAAACTTGCCAGCACTTGGATCAACAACGGCAACAGATTTGGCCCCTCCGAAACGCTGCGCGGCTTGCGTAATGCCCGTCGCATCCAGCGACGACCAGTCCGCCGCACGCGATAAGCAAAGGGGGTCACCCGCTGCACAGCGCGGTCGATCTTATCTGCCACGGATGAAACGAGCTCTGTCATGTTAATAGTCGGATGCGAATTTTACCCGAAACCGGCAAGCGATGCAATGCGCAGCCACGAACATACAAGTGGAAACACATGACGAAATCCGAACGACGAAGGTCGAATGAATGACTAATGTAATGACCAACGATTACCTCACGTGCGCGTGCCGGCCGCCCATTTTGCATTGGCAATTTGTTCATGTTAATTTTTAACCTCGTTAACCGTTTTTATGGCTCAGTTCGATCGCAACTCTCAGAAGGAGAATAGGCCTCGCGGGAGCGAGCCCAGTTTTAACTGGCGCGGCGTCATTCTCATCGTCATCGCTTTCACTTTGATTGCGATGGCGATGCTCTTTTACCGGGGCGGGATGCAGCCGCTCGAAGACGTGCCGTATAACCGTTTTCTTGAGCTGCTGGAGAACAAGCAGATCGTTAACGACAAAAATTACCCGCTCCAGCTCGTCGTGGAGGATGGCCGGCCAACGCAGACGTTGCGTGGCGCTTACACCCGCCAGGGAATCGGTTCGGCGCCCGCTCAGCCGGTGCCGTTCCGGACCACAGTCTATCTAAGTTTCACAAACAATTTGCAGGAGAAACTGGCCGCTGCCGGAATGCAACCCGCCATCAAAACGGAATCAAACATGCTCGCGCAAACCGCGCTTGGGTTTTTGCCGATCGCTCTTTTCTTGCTGGTGCTTTACTTTCTATTTCGCCAGCAAATCCGGATGGCTGGAAAGGGTGCGCTTAATTTCGGGAAATCGAAGGCGCGCATGCTCGCGCGAGACAAAAACAAGATCACGTTCCGCGATGTCGCCGGTGTCGAGGAAGCCAAGGACGAAGTGCAGGAGCTCGTCGAGTTTTTGCGGGACCCGAAAAAATTTCAGAAACTCGGTGGCCGCATTCCGAAGGGCGTCTTGATGGTTGGCCCTCCAGGGACGGGCAAGACATTGTTGGCCCGCGCCATCGCAGGCGAAGCCGATGTTCCGTTCTTTTCCATCAGCGGTTCGGATTTTGTTGAGATGTTCGTCGGCGTTGGCGCGAGTCGTGTGCGCGACATGTTTGAGCAGGGCAAGAAATCGGCGCCGTGCATCATTTTCATCGACGAAATTGACGCCGTTGGGCGTCACCGTGGTCATGGCGTAGGCGGTGGCCACGACGAGCGCGAGCAAACCTTAAATGCGTTGCTCGTGGAGATGGACGGGTTCGATACGCAGGAAGGCGTGATCATTATCGCCGCTACGAACCGTCCTGATGTTCTCGATCCGGCGTTGTTGCGACCCGGACGTTTCGATCGCCAGATCACGGTCAATCTGCCTGACGTGAAAGGGCGCGAAGAAATTCTGCGCGTGCATGCCAAGAAAGTGAAACTGGCCGAAGGCGTCGATCTGGCCGTGGTCGCGCGCGGCACACCTGGTTATTCAGGTGCGGAACTTGCAAACGTAATCAACGAAGCGGCGTTGCTCGCCGCGCGTCGTGGATTAAAGGGGATCACCCTCGCCGAACTCGAAGAAGCCCGCGACAAAGTTCGCTGGGGCAAAGAACGCCGCAGCCTCGCCCTCAGCGAAAAAGAAAAAGAAAACACTGCGTATCACGAGGCGGGTCACGCGCTGTTGCTCGAACTTCTTCCGCACACCGAGCCGCTGCACAAAGTCACCATCATTCCGCGCGGGCCGTCGCTCGGATCGACCATGTGGTTGCCCGAGGAAGACAAATACACCAATCGCAAAAACGAGTTACTCGCCGGTCTGGCAGTCAGCATGGGTGGCCGGGTCGCAGAAGAAATCGTATTTGGCGACATCACCAATGGCGCGCGCGGCGACATCAAGACCGCTACCGCGATTGCGCGCCGGATGGTTTGCGAATGGGGCATGAGCGAGAAAATGGGCATGGTCGAATACGGCGACCACGAAGATTACGTTTTCCTGGGGCGCGACATCTCACGTGCGCGCGACTACAGCGAAGCGACTGCCGAGCAAATCGACCAGGAAGTGAAAAAACTCCTCGACGACGCGTATCAACTCGCCAAGACAACGCTCATTGCGCATCGCGATGCGCTCGAGGTCATCGCAAAAGCGCTGCTCGAATACGAAACGCTCGACGGCTCGCAAATCAAAGAAATCGTCGAGCACGGTCGGCTGATTAATCCGCCAAGCGCAGCGCCGCCGCCCGGCAAAAAGATGCCAGCCGAAAAACCGCCCAAGCAAGTCGTCGCCGCGCCCGACGTCACCCCGCCTCTCCCCGGCGCCCTCGGCGGCGCCCCAGCCTAGTTTCTGATTCGACGTTGAGCATTGGACGCTGAGTGTTCGGCGTTTTCCTTGTTAAGTTCCGCCAGTGCCGCACGACAGCTAGGTTGTTGCCGATGAGCCGCACATCTCACTGCATTTTCTCGGCGCGGAAAGCTACGCGGAGAGAACTTAATCGTCCGCAGATTACACAGATTAACGCAGATTATTTTGGTCATCAGAATTCTGCGCCTGTGAATCTGTGAAAATCTGCGCAATCTGTGGATTTGTTCTCCGCGTCCTTTGTTTCCAATCCTCGTGAACATGCAAGGTAAGACTCAGCGGCCACGGCTTGACGCAGTCATGCTTGGGGTCGCCGTCGCCTCCTTCGCCGTTGGCACTGTTGTGCGGGTGTTTGCCACGCAAAATGACTTGTGGTTCGACGAGGTCTGGACACTCGAATTACTCCGCGAACGCGTCCATTCGTTCGGTGATTTGTTCATTAATTTTAAACACTCGAACAATCACCACCTCTGTTCGTTCTGGATGTGGCTTGTTGGCCAAAACGCCTTCGGTCGCGGCCTCGATCGGAACGGTTGTGCTAGCCGGATTGATCGGCATGCGCCGCTCCTGGCTCGAGGGTTGCATCGCTGTGATCCTCACGTCTTGGTCGTATCTCTTAATTCACTTCGGCACGGAGGCCCGCGGGTATTCACTGGCTATTTTTTTTGCGCTGTTAGCCTGGTATGCTCTGCAGCTATTCGAACAAAGACGGTCGTGGACTTGGATGATTGTCTTTTGGAGCGCGGCGGTGCTCGGTTTCCTGGCGCACCTTGAATTCATAGTTTGCTTTGCGGGCCTCTTTGCGTGGGCGCTGTGGCGATTCGACCGCAATCGGCCAAAACGGCGACAGGGCGTGCTCGATCTATTCGCGCTTTTCATAGTGCCGGTCGTGCTGCTGCTGGTCTTCTATTTCGTCGCCATTCGCGGCATGGAAGTGGGCGGCGGGCCTACGTATCAGCTTTGGCCATTGCTGATCAAGACGTCTTCTTACATGCTCGGCGGGCCTGCGAGCGGCGACGTGGCCGGAATCGTAGCTCTACTCGCGGTCACAGCAATATGCATGGCTCTCATTTATTTGATTTTGGACCGCGATGATCGTTGGATCTTTTACGCTGCTGTCATTGTGGCGCCGCTCGCATTGATCACAATTCAACGGCCGGAACAACTTTACGTTCGCTATTTCATCGTCAGCGTCGCGTTTTCCGTGGTGCTGCTCGCTTCGGGCTGCGCAGCCCTATTGCGTCGAGGGCTTGCCGGTGTTGTGCTGGCGCTGTTGGCAGTCTTCGTGACGGCAAACGCCGTTAAGACTGTCAACCTGCTTCGATTTGGCCGCGGCCAGTACCTCGCCGCGCTCCGTTTTATGGAAAAACACTCCAGTGGTCGAGAAGTCCTCATCACGTCAGACCATGATTTCCGTAATGGGATATTGGTGAATTATTACAAGCGTTATCTCGACCGACCGGATCATATGCAGTATGTGGAGGCAGCGAAGTTGAAGGAAGAATACGTTCGCACGAGCGGAGGGTCATTAGGAGCGGAATGGTTAATTTTGCATCGTTTCGACCTGAGAGGGCAGGCTGAGCGAGTGACCGATAGTTATGGGAACAGCTACCAACTGGTGAGCATTTACCGATACTCCGATCTTTCCGGCTGGAATTGGCTGCTCGATCACAACCTCAATCGGCCTCCGGTGGCGCCAGACCGCTCGCTGTCACAGCGCATATTGAAGCGCAACGTGCCGGGCGCGATCTCAGCGGACCCTGACGGCGTAGAGAAAACGGGCGTAGCCAATCTCGGCAGCGTTTTTCGCAAGTTCGACATTGACCCATGCGACCACATCACCGAACGGGCGGTTTTGAAAAGGCCATCGTGTTCGCTGTGTCGATTGCAGGTCTTCGTCGCTGATCTGCTCAAGCGCTTTTTGCCACTGACCATGTAATTGGCCGAGCCACTCACGTACGGCGTCGGCACTTCCCGGCCCACGTCGCGTCTTCCCGCGAGAGAGTCCTGTCGCCGAACGAGTGATTCATTACCATCGACCACCAGAAGCCGATGTGCCATGTCAACCATGCGATGCTTGGCGGACCAACGTCATATCCCTCGTGATCCGGCCAGTCTGCGCGCCATGCTCTATTCGGGAGTTGATGCACGTGCAACCCGCTATGAGCAGGCCGCCACAAGCATTCCTCCGTAGTGAGTCCCTCGAGATGGAAGCTGGTAAGCTTCCACGCCGTTTCAAACTGCCGAATCAAATAGCCAAGCGCTCGGTCAGCCATAGGCAGAATCTTGCCTGGCTCGCCGCGCGACTATTTCGGCGAACGGGAATCGGCGTGCGTCTTGACGTCGCGTCGTTGTTTATCCACGACGCGGCGCAGCTCGCGCTCCATCGTTTTGAACGCATCGTGGATCACTTTGTTGAGCGGCTGATGCGTGCCGTTGTCCGTCTGCCTTTCATCAGCAACGATCTCGTGGCCACGCGCCACAGTCACATCGATGCGGCACCGGTACGGATTTCCTTTATGATGCGTGTGATTGGTTTGCTCGATGGCCACGTCGCAGCGGTTGATGTGATCGCAAAATTTTTCCAGTCGCGCTGCATATTCCAAAACGAGATTGTCGATCTGGTCGGATTTTTCCAGACCCCGGTACGATATTTTAAGAGGCAGTTGCATAGTTGATTAGATAAGAAGCTAAGCTCTCATTCAATCGAGAGCGATAAAAAAACAAGACGCTGTCATCCCGAGCCCCGAAGGCTTTCGGGGCGAGGGACCTCCCAACCGAAACGACGCGCGCGAATGACTGATCGCGTGATCCTCGAGTCACTGTGAGGTCCCTCACTCCGTTCGGGATGACACGTGTTGCCTGCATGAGCGGCTCAAATTTGTTGCAACGAGCGAAACCGCGAAATGAGTTTCGCCGGTTCCACTTTTACTAAATCCGATTTCACATGTTCGACGATCCGGTCGCGCACCGCCGATGGCAAAAGCTCAACGATCGCCCCGTGAATTTCAGCCGGCGCGGCAAATGACCAGCCTTCCTTTCCGTTGCGCGAAACAATTTTTGTAATTTGATCGGCGAGTTCTTTCTGGATGCGGCGATCGGTTTCCGCCTCAAGCTGCGTCCGTTCGGCAATTGAAGCCGCTCCATGGTGCCCACCCGCGCCACCGCTCACCGGAAAGCGTCCGGCCAAATCGCTCACCTTATCGACCAGTCTTCCATGCGCGTCGGTGATGTTGAATGCCTGCACGAGTTGCAGGCTCGGTCCACGCGTTGGCGTCTCGTCGACCCGATATGCTTTCAGACTGCCTCGATCAGTGACGATGATAAGAGAACTCGCTGTCATGAGGAATCACTGACCAAAAACTGCCCGCGCATGATAACACGCGCGTCGTATTTCTATAAACTAATTCGTTTCTGGCGACAAGATTGCGTTGGCGATATTTCTCAGCATCCATCATCTCTACTTGCGGCGGGCGCGTTCTTCCTCTGCGCTGATCGCCGGGAACTCGACCGCGCGTTTCTTCCATGATTCCTCGCGCGCTTGAGCTTGTGTGCCACTTACCAGTTGAAGCAAACAGGAGGCTCGGCCACCGAGATCTACGTCCTCGCCCGATGCGAATTTTCTTGGCTCCGCCAAAAATCCGTTTGGGTCTGTTGTGTCGAGAATCAATTGCCACTCGAGATTCTCCTGGCCGGGCAGCACAAAGGGTATCGGCTCGTAATGAGCATTAATCAACAGCAGAAACGTGTCGTCGCGGACAAGCTCGCCTTCAAAAGTGACGACGTCACTGGTATCGCCACTTAGCAGCATGCCGATGCAGCGAACAAACGGCGATGCCCATTCTTCCTCGCTCATCAGGTTACCGCCAGGATTCAACCACATTACGTCCCGAATCTCGGAACCGGGAATGCGGCGACCTTTTAAAAATTTCGGCCGGTGAAAAACGGGATGATCCTTCCGGAGCTGAATGAGTCTTCGGGTGAACTCGAGGAACTGGTTCTGTTTTTCATCACGCTCCCAATTAAACCAGCTGATCTCGTTGTCCTGGCAATAAGCGTTGTTATTCCCGTTCTGCGTCCGGCCCCATTCATCGCCGCCGGTCAGCATCGGCACGCCTTGGGAAAGAAAGAGTGTGGTTAGGAAATTCCGCCGCTGCCGATCGCGCAGAGCGTTGATCTGCGGGTCGTCCGTTGGGCCTTCTGCGCCGCAATTCCAGGATTGATTATTATTGTCGCCATCGTTGTTGCCGTCGCCGTTCGCCTCGTTGTGCTTTTTGTCGTAGCTGACCAGGTCGTTCAGGGTGAAACCGTCGTGCGCGGTAACGAAATTAATGCTGGCATATGTGCGTCGCCGATTGTGCTGATACAAATCGGGGCTTCCTGTGAGCCGGTAACCCATCTCGCCGATGCGGCCCTCATCGCCTTTCCAAAAGCTGCGGACCGTGTCGCGATATTTGCCGTTCCATTCCGACCAAGGCACCGGAAAATTCCCAACCTGATACCCGCCTTCCCCAACATCCCACGGTTCCGCGATTAACTTCACCTGCGAAATGACAGGGTCCTGCTGAATCGCTTGAAAAAAAGCGTGCGACTTGTTCACACCCTGGTGATCACGCGCCAGGGTTGAAGCCAAATCGAAACGGAATCCGTCCACGCGTATGTCGAGCACCCAATAGCGCAAGCTGTCCATCACCAACTGAAGCGTCCGGGGATGCAGCAGGTTAAACGTGTTGCCTGTTCCGGTGAAATCCAGATACAACCGCGGGTTCTCCGGATGCAAACGGTAGTAAGCGAGGTTGTCGATTCCGCGAAAACACAATGTCGGGCCGAGATGATTTCCTTCAGCCGTATGATTGTACACGACGTCGAGGATCACTTCGATGCCGGCAGCATGAAGACTGCGCACCATCGATTTGAACTCGACGACCTGTTGGCCCATTTGTCCGCTGCTGGAGTACTGCGCATGCGGCGCGAAAAATCCGATCGTATTGTAGCCCCAGTAATTCGTCAGGCCGCGATCGATTAAACCTTTATCGTCAATGTGCGCGTGCACAGGCAACAACTCCACCGCGGTCACGCCGAGTTTTTTGAAATAATCAATGGCCGCCGGGCTGCCCAGCGCCGCATACGTGCCTCGCAACTCCTCTGGAACCTCATTCCAAAGCTTGCTGAATCCTTTCACGTGCACCTCGTAAATCACAGAATCGTGCAACGGGATCCCGGGTTTCCGGTCGCCTTGCCAGTCGAATGCCGTGTCGATCATCACCGACTTCGGCACGCCCCACGCGTCATCGCGGAAATCCTGCGCCAGATCTTCCTTCTTATCGCCGATGACATAACCGAACATTTCATTCGCCCAGCTCACTTCTCCGGCGATGGCTTTCGCATAGGGATCGAGAAGAAGCTTGGAACTGTTAAAGCGTAACCCGTGCTCTGGATCGTACGGACCGGAAACGCGGTAACCGTATAGCTGGCCGGGCCGCACATCGGGCAAAAACACGTGCCACACTTGATCAGTGTGCTCACTCACCGGAATCCGAATTTTTTCTTCGGTCGCCTCGAGATCGTCGAACAAGCAAAGCTCAACCCCGGTGGCGTGCTCGGAAAAGAGAGCAAAGTTAACGCCGTTACCCATCCATGTCGCACCCAGCGGATACGGATAACCGAGGAAGGTCCTCACCGAAGTCATAAACGCGCCGCGCATTTATCCAGCATCGGCCTTGCATTGGCAACGGCGAAGTGACGCAGACAATCCTGTCTGCCTCTCTTCAAGGAGAGGAGATCTCCAGATCGCCTCAGCGGGGCGGACTAGAGACCGCCGCTCCTTGTAAAGATTCTCGCAGGCACGATTGCCTGCGTCACGTTTCCCTCACGACATGCTACAAATCTTGCAACGCGCTTTGCGCTTTTTCGATCTCTGATGGCCGCAGAATGATCAGACCTTTTTCCGCTCCGCGGCCTCCGGCAAGATAAACGTATTCGATGTTGACCTCGGCCTCTGCGAGACGCTCAGCAATTTTGGCCAAAACGCCAGGTTGGCTCGCCGTTTCGATCATCAGCACTTCGGTCTCGAGCGCGAGGACGCCAGCTTCGCCCAAAAGCATAAGCGCCTTGGTGGGATCGCTTACTACCATGCGCACAACCGTGTGATCGACTGTGTCCGACGTAGCAAGCGCGTGGATATTGATTTCGGCCTTTGCCAGCGCTTCACACACGCGCGCAAGCGCCCCGGGACGATTTGCAAGAAAGACTGCGAGTTGGGTGGCCGTTTCGATGGAGAGCGAAGGGCTCATGCTGCTTTCAAAGTGATACCGGGAATAGCTTCTGACAACTCAGGAAAATCTGGAGATGTGACTCTGCGCTCATTTTAGCGAACAACGACTTTCCATGCGCGTGCAGCATGGGGCGCAAGCTCGTTTGCAAATTATGAACTTGAATGCCACACCCGAAACAATTCGCCAGTCCGGATAATTTCGAGATTGTCGATTCAACGATGACCATCGTCGCCGAGCGCCCTTCAGTGAAATCGCCAGGCCCGCGACGCACCATCGGCTTTGTCACAGCCTGTTCCATCGTGATCGCCAACATTATCGGCACTGGCATTTTTACCAGCCTCGGTTTTCAACTGGCGGACATTCAGTCCGGATTCCCGCTGCTTATGCTTTGGGTCATCGGCGGAATCACGGCGCTTTGTGGCGCGCTTTGTTATGGAGAACTCAGCGCTGCGCTGCCGCGTTCCGGAGGTGAATATCATTTTCTTTCGAAAATTTATCATCCCGCGCTCGGATTCATGGCGGGATTTGTTTCGGCTACGGTTGGCTTCGCAGCGCCCATCGCGCTCGCCGCAATGGCGTTTGGGAAGTATTTTGTCGGAGTCTTTGGCATCGGCTCGCCCGTCCTTCTTTCGTTTGTCGTTGTTTGGGTGGTAACAGCTTTTCATCTCGGCAGCCTCCAGGTAGGCAGCGCGTTTCAAAATCTTTCCACGCTTGTGAAATTACTTCTCATCGGTGCGCTTATCGGCGCTGGATTATTTGTGCGCTCAAAGCAGCCCATTAGCTTTTTGCCCGCGCACGGCGACGCGATAACGATCTTCCAGGCGCCGTTCGCGGTGGCGCTGGTTTACGTGATGTATTCCTACTCGGGTTGGAACGCGGCGGCTTACATCACAGGCGAAATCAAGCAGCCTGAAAAAAACGTGCCACTCTCGCTCCTTGCCGGCACGGGCGTTGTGATCGTCATTTACGTGCTACTCAACGCAATCTTTCTCGCCACCACGCCCCCCCAGGAATTGAAAGGTCAACTCGAAGTAGCATTGATCGCGGGCAAACACATCTTCGGAGCGGCTGGCGGTCGCGTCGCAGGCGCGGTGATTTGCCTCGGCCTGATTTCCTCAATCAGTTCAATGACATGGATCGGGCCGCGCGTCAGCATGTCGATGGGCGAAGATCATTGGCTGCTGCGATTGCTTGGTCGCAAGAATCCTCATGGCATTCCAACCAATGCCATTGTGCTGCAGTTGCTCATCGTCAATCTGCTTTTGCTCATGGGCAGCTTCGAGAGCGTTGTGCAGTACACCCAATTTAGTCTGCTGGTCTGCTCGCTGTTTACTGTCTTGGGTGTGATCGTGCTGCGCGCGACGCGTCCGAAAATCGCTCGGCCCTATCGCGTGTGGGCGTATCCGCTGCCGCCGATTATCTTCGCCGCCATCACGCTTTGGATGATGTTTTATCTGCTGCGCTCGAAGACAATTGAATCGCTGGCCGGGCTGGCGACTGCACTGGTAGGACTGCTGCTCTACTTTTTCGCAGGAAAACGCCCCGCATGAAAAGGAATCTCACATTGTCTCTGATCATAGGGCTGGCGGTCGCAACCGCGCTCCGCGTCTCTGCACAAGAGAATCCCGAGATTGCGCCTCGCGCAGTGCCGGTAAATGTCGGGCCAAATGATGTCGCGCGTTTTCTTGCTGGAATGCCAGTGCCGGAAAATTCCCCGCTCGCACCGCTAACGCGCGATCCGGCGTGGCAGGAACATGCTGCATTTTTCGAAAAGGAATTCTCAAAGCTTAATCTGCGGCAGCTCCAGAAACTGCACGCGTGGCAGGAGACGTACCTTCCAGAATCGCTGCAGCCGGTCCCTGTTGCGTTTTATATGTTTAGCGGACCCGACTTTCTCTATGTCGATCAATTTTTCCCGAAGGCTTCGGTGTACGTCCTTTGCGGAAAGGAATCGATGGGACCGCCGCCTGATCCGTTGCGCATCGCGAATCTCGCCGGTGCGCTCGGAAACTTGGAAAACGCGACGAAGTCCTCGCTCGAAACGACCTACTTCATCACGAAAGACATGAAAATCGATCTGCAACAGCAGAACCTTAACGGCGTGCTGCCGATTCTCTACGCGTTCATCGCGCGCGCCGATAAATCGATCACGAACGTGACCTTTGGCTCGCTCAATGGCAGCGGCGCTTTTCAGGAGGGCACGCGCGGCAGCATTCCCGGAGTGAGAATCCGTTATACCGACAATCGCTCGGGCGATTCGCAAACGTTATATTATTTCACCACGGACATTTCTGACGGCGGCATCAAATCGACACCCGGTTTCTTGAAATTTTGCGGCCGATTTGGCGTCGGCTCGGGTTTTCTCAAATCATCGTCGTATTTGATGTTCGAAGAGGGTTTCGCAACGATCCGTAATTTCATTCTCGAACATAGCAATCGAATTGTGCAGGACGACTCCGGAATTCCCCTGGCTTACTTCAGTCCTGATAAATGGAATCTGCGTCTCTTCGGCGCTTACCTCGGCCCGATCGAGCTCTTCAAACAACATTTTCAGCCCAGGCTGCAAGAGCTCTTCGGGCAAAACAATCCGACGCCGCTCGAGTTCGGATTCGGTTATCGCTGGAACTGGAAAGAAGCCAATTTGATGGTGGCAGAACGGAGGTGACACGACGTGTTGCCCGCAACTCGCTCCCTTGCCAAAGATGCTCGCTTCATGGCTAGATCGCTCTTAAGAAGTGGATCGTCATGTTCACCGGTCTGATCGAAGAACTCGGCGAGGTCGTTGCGATACGCGCAAGCGATAGTGGCACGCAGTTTCAAATCACCGCGCCGCGTATTGCGAAAAAGTCACGGAGTGGCGACAGCATTGCCGTGAATGGCTGCTGCCTCACGTTAACTTCGCGGCGCGGCAATCGTCTCACCTTCGATCTTCTCGAGGAAACAATCGCTCGCACGAATCTAAAAAAAATGCGGCGGCATGATCTGGTAAATCTGGAGCGCGCCTTGCCGGCCGAGGGACGGCTAGGCGGACATTTCGTGCAGGGGCATATCGATTGCGTGTCGCGCATTATTGCCTTCGAGAAGAAAGGCGCAGACTTTCGATTGGAAGTCGAATTGCTGGGCGAGTTTGCACATTACGTGGCCCCCAAAGGTTCGATCGCTCTCAATGGAATCAGCCTCACGGTCGCTGATGTTTTTCCGAAAAGCTTCGCTGTATGGATCATCCCGTACACGAAGCGCCATACGAATCTTGATCATGCTCGCGTCGGCGATCTAGTGAATGTCGAGTTCGACATCTTGGCCAAGTACGTCGAGAGAGCGCTCGCCATTCGTGGTAAAAAATGACTACGCGCAGATCGGCCACGCAGCGTCCGAGCGTAGTCGCCGTGATCGCATCGCGCGCGGACTTGGATCGCGCGATGTGGATGCGCAACCCGCCGGATCTGTTCGAACTGCGCCTGGATCGTCTCGCAGGCATTGTAGATCAACTGGAAAACAAACTGGCGAGGGTACGTGCGCCGCTCATCATCACAGCCCGGCACCCACAGGAAGGGGGCGCGAACAAACTATCACTGCGGCAACGGCGCGACCTGCTGACTCGATTTTTGCCGCACGCCCACTATGTCGATGTCGAACTGCGCTCGGCATCTGCTTTGCGCTCGTTGCTCACATTGGCAAAGCAGAAAAAAATACGGCGCATCATTTCGTTCCACAACTTCAAATCCACACCGCCTCCGCGAGTCCTGATGGCTAATGGGCACGCTGCGAAAGCATGCGGAGCAAACATTTTCAAGGTCGCCACACGCACCGACACACCCCTACAACTCGCGCGGCTGCTCGATTTCATCACCAGGACGGACATCGATCTTCCAGTGGGCGCGATGGGGATCGGCAAACTTGGCGCGATTTCACGCGTCCTGCTGGCGCGTGCCGGCTCGGCTTTGGTCTATGCGTCGCTCACCGCCGCGACGGACATCGAAGGGCAGCTCTCGCTCGAACAACTTCGCTCGCTCGGAATCGCTTCGCGTTATTGAATCTTTGTCATTCTGAGCGGAGCGAAGAATCTCGAATCAATTTTGGACCGATCGCGCCATCGGACATGGTCCAGAGATATTTCGCTTCGCTCAACATGACAACGTCGGGTTATGGGTTTGGGTTCTAAGCGCTTCAACGCTTTAACGAATCACGTCCCATTCGCTTGCTCTTTCTCCAGCACACATATCGTACAAAGAGAAACCATCATGTCTTCATCTGTAAACTTGCCCAAGCAACTGCCGGTGATGCCGCTGCCGGGCGCGGTGCTTTTTCCGCACGCGTTGCTGCCGCTGTACATTTTCGAGCCCCGATATCGTAACATGCTGGATCACGCGCTCCGCCATCATCGCATGTTTTGCGTGACGCTGATCAAGCCGAGTTGCCCCGAATGGCACGCACCGGAAGATTTCTTTCATCTTGCCACCGTCGGATTGATTCGCGCCTGTGTCGGGCGCGGCGATGGCACATCGAATTTGATCCTACAAGGTCTGCAACGGGTGCGGTTCGCCAGTTTCGAACAGGAAATGCCGTTCCCCATTGCGAGGATCGACATCGTGGAGTCGCGTGACGCAACCACGGTCGAGACCGAAGCGCTCGGCGCAAAAGTGCTCGAGCTTTACGCCAACCTGAAACATGAACGCCGCCAGCTTCCGGCAAAAGTCGATCGATATCTTTCGGAACTGCGCGATCTGGAAATGCTGGCGGACCTTATGGCCTCGACATTTGTGAACGATCCGTTGCGGCGGCAACGTGTGCTCGAGGAACGTTCGCTCAACCAGCGCCTGCGTTTTCTCATCACATATTTGCGCGACGAAATCGGTAACGCAGCATAGGTAGGGACGCCGCGCTGCGGCGTCCGGACAGCGCAGCGCGCTGTCCCTATCCCGCTCACGGCCTTGCAGTGCAGAAGAGCCGCGTGCACGTTTCGCCCCGTGCGTGCCGCTGTTATTTCGCTCGTTCTTTTTCTCTCGGGCAGCAGCGCGCTACTTTTTGAGACGCTTTGGCTGAGGCTGAGCGGTCTCGCCTTCGGCAATTCGATCTGGGCAGCAGCGTTGATTCTGTCGAGTTTCATGGCGGGCCTAGCGCTGGGAAGCGCGATCGCCGCATCGTTGACGCTGCGCCGGGCAAGGCCGCTGCGCGTTTACGCAGCACTGGAAATCGCCGTGGCGCTGTGCGGCAGCACGCTGGTGTTTGGCATTCCGATGCTTGGAGAATGGCTGCGTCCGATTTTCCAAGCGCTCTGGACACATCAGCCGTTGCTCAACGCGCTGCGCTTCTCAATCTCGTTTTTGATTCTGCTTGTGCCGACGACCGCGATGGGTTTGACGCTTCCAGTTTTGCTGGAAGATCCACTGCTGCAACGATACGAATTCGGGCGCACCATCGGGTTGCTTTACGGATTTAATACCCTCGGCGCAGTTACGGGTGCCCTGGCCGGCGAAGCGTACCTCATCGGCGCGTTTGGACTTTTCGGCACTGGCTTGAGCGCCGCTGCCATAAGCGGCGCAGCCGCCGTCATTGCCTGGATCTTTTCCGCCGTGAAATCGGAAACAGCCACTCAAATTTCGCCGCCGCACCTGGTCCGATTGCCATTCGCGAACGCGCCGTGGAATCTGCTTTTCGTCAGCATGACCGCGGGCGCGATTCTCCTCGCACTCGAAGTAATCTGGCTTCGTTTTTTGCGCTTGTACGTCACATCCACCGCGACCTCTTTCGCCGTCATGCTCGCAGTCGTGCTGGCCGGAATCGGTCTCGGCGGCATCAGCTTCAGCATGATTCCGCGGCGTTTTGCATCGCCGCGACAAGCTGTGCCGATTCTTTTGCTGCTCGCCGCGATTGGGACGCTGTTCTGCTACATACTTTTTCCGGTGCCGGTTCTTCCGCCTAACAAGCCTGCATTGACGAGCGCCTTTTTGCGGCAGATCGGGCAATTGTCAGCGGCATTAATGTTTCCGGTGGCCTTTCTCTCGGGGGCTTTGCTTCCGGCAATCGTCACTTGCGTTCAATCACGCGTGAGCAGCCGGATGAACAGCGCGGGGCTCACCATCTTGTTCAACACCATCGGCGCAGCCATCGGACCGCTGCTTGCCGGTTTCGTGCTGCTGCCGCAGTTTGGTTTTCAGACCAGTCTGATCTTTTCCGCAGCCGCTTACGCCGCGCTGGCCCTTTTCACCAGCCAGAAATCAAATTGGTCGCTGCGGCGCATCTTCGGAATCGCAACGATCCTGCTCAGCACCGCGTTCGTCGTGACTTTGTTCGTCTTTCCCTGGTATCGCGACGAAATTCATTTCGCCAATGCCCGACATCCATATGTGGCCGACGGTTCGGTCTTCATCAAAAAAATCGAAGGGACCGCGGACACATTTCAACTCCTGCGGCGCGATCTTTACGGCGAACCTTACTACTACCGATTAATCACGAACTCTTATTCGATGTCGGGCACGCACCCGCGCAGCCAACGTTACATGCGATTATTCGCTTATCTGCCGTTGGCGCTCCGGCCGGAAAGCGAAGACGCCTTGCTCATTGGCTACGGCGTGGGCGTGACCGCAGATGCGCTCATGCGCGATTCGCACCTAAGGCACCTCGACGTTGTCGATATCTCCAAAGAAATTCTCAGTCTCGCCGATTCTTACTCTGCACGTGGTTTCACGAATCCGCTGCGCGATCCTCGCGTCGCAACGTTTGTGCAGGATGGCCGCTTTTTTCTACAGGCTTGTCTCAAGCACTACGACATCATCACCGGCGAACCGCCACCGTTAAAGGTGGCCGGCGCAGTCAACCTTTACACCGAACAATTTTTTTCATTGATGAAAAATCGGTTGAAGGATGGAGGCATTGTCAGCTTTTGGCTGCCGCTTTATCACCTGAGAATTAGCGAGACGAGGGCCATCCTTCGCGCTTTCCACAATGTGTTTCCGAACGCGTCGCTCTGGGCGACGAACGACGTGGAGTGGATCATGATCGGAATCAAGCCGCCCCTGCCAAAACCGAACGAATCACTAGCGCGCAGATTATGGACCGATCGCAACACCGGCGCAGACCTGGTCCGAATCGGCGTGGAAGTGCCTGAGCAGATGTCCGCTTTGTTTGTCATGGATGGCGAAGAAATCGAGCGGCTCACCCAAGGAGTGGAACCGTTAACCGATTTCTTTCCCAAGCGTCTCAGCGACGCGGAGCCGGATCTAGTCGCCGCTGCTCAGTTTGGTTACAGTTACCTTGAAGCTGCAGGCGCGCTGCGCCGTTTCAGTTCCTCTCATTTCATTCAAGAGATTTGGCCTAACGAATGGAAAAAATCCCTCGATCGGCTTTTCATCGCCCGGGAAGATCTCTACCGCAAGGAAGTTTCAGGCGCCAACTGGCTGGCTGCGCTCGATCTTTACTTGCGCTATTCGCGATTGCGCACGCCTGTGCTCGCGTCCCAGGACACCGATGAATTCCGCCTCGCCCTCGCGGAAAAATTTGCCGGCCAGTCGCCAGCCTCCATCCCGATTGACGCGTTGCGCGACCTCACCGCCGGTGCGCTTGCCCGTCGTGATATCGCCGGCGCCATTCAGCTTTTGGAACGGGAAAGAGAACGCGGCTTCGTGAACATCAACGACGTGTTCCTGCTCATTTACCTCTATTGCTTGAACGGAAACGTCGATCAAGCCGAGGCACTCGCCAACGCCGAGGCGTCATCGATCGAAAAAGATTCCTTCGTGAAATGGCTGTGGGGCGATTTGCAGGCCGAATTTGGCTTTCGGCCACCGAGCTGAGGAGAGTTCAAACAGAACTCAGCTCGCAATCCGCGCGTATTCTTCCATCAAATAGCGGTCCGTCATTCCGGCGACGTAATCGCACACCGTGCGATGTAATCCCTCTTTCTCAATTCGTCTCGTCGCTCCATCGCCGAGCCTCTCAGAATCGACAAGGTACGCTTCGAAAACGCGCCGCAGCATCTCACAGGCGCGCTGGTTCATCTCGGACACGCGCGGATGATAATAAACATTTTGATACAAAAATTTCCGGAGCGCGCGGTTCGCTTCAGCTAATTCTTCGCTGTAGCGAATCAGCGGCGCGGCCTGCCCGCGCACGTCGTCCGCGCTTTGCACACCCGATTCAGCAATCGATTTTGCGCTTGTCGCAACCAGGTCGTGCACCTCGTTGTCGATGATGTCGCGAATAATCAACTTGTGCAGCTCGAGTTCTCGGCCGTCAGCATAACGTGTGAGCACAGCACGATGGCTTTTTCGCCAGACCTCGTTTTGTTCCAATTGCGCCGGACTCAAGATTACAAAATCGACCGCGTCATCGAGGTCATGGCTGTAATAAGTGATCTCGTCCGTAAGATCCGCCACCTGCGCCTCAAGCGATGTGCAATTATATGTTTCTCCGTCCGGCGTCTTGAATACGTGCTCGTGTTTCCGCAGACCTTCGCGCACTTCGAACGTCAGATTGAGGCCCGGAAAATTCGGATACGGAGTTTCGAGCAGCTCCACCACGCGTAAGCTCTGACGATTATGATTGAAGCCGCCGTGATCGCGCATGCATTCGGCGAGCATTTCTTCGCCGGAGTGGCCAAAGGGCGCGTGCCCCAGATCGTGCGCGAGCGCGATTGCTTCGGCGAGATCTTCGTTCAGACCTAATGCGCGAGCGATCGTCCGGCTGATCGACGCGACCTCGATGGAATGCGTGAGGCGGGTGCGCAAATGGTCGCCCGTCCCATTCAAAAAAACCTGCGTCTTGTATTCCATTCTGCGAAATGCGCGCGAATGAATGATGCGCGCGCGATCGCGCTGAAATTCCGTGCGATAGATGTGGCTCGGCTCGGAATATTTGCGTCCGCGCGATTCGCCCGATTTTTCGGCAAATGGCGCCAACGTGGTGCGCTCGGTCGCTTCCATCTGTTCGCGAGCCTTCCAACCGTCTTTCACTGCCAACTACTCCTTGCTGTCGCGCGTACCTCTACCACGCCGAAGCCTTGGCGAAGGCAGGTTGCCTCCATTTCTTCGCGCGTTTTGCAGTTCGTGAGGCTCACGGCAAGTGAATTTGCCAGCGCTCGCGCGCTTGCTACTAGTCGATCTTACAATTCGAGAAACTCAAATCAAATATGTCGAAGAAGACCAGCCCGAGAAAACCAGTCACTTCCGAACGTCTGCAGCAACTTGGTTTTGCGTACGCGCCGCCGCTCATCATCAGCGCAGCGGTCTCGAACAAAGTTTTCGATACGCTGGAGAGCGGTGCGAAAACCGTCGAGCAAGTCAGCAAGCAAACCGGCGCATCAGTGCGCGGCTTGCGCGCGGTCATGGACGCGCTCGTCGGCTTGGAACTGCTGAAGAAAGATCGACAATCCAGATACTCTCTCACGCCGGAAAGCGCCGCGTTTCTTGTGAGCAATAAGGCCGGCACGCTCGCCGGATTTTTCCAGACGATCCTGCCGCAACTTCTCTCCAAATGGTTGCAGCTGGCTGAGGTGGCGCGCACTGGCCGGCCAGTGGCGGCCGTGAATGAAGAAACCAAAGGCACCAAGTTCTTCAGTCAACTTGTCGAGAGCATTATCCCGATGAGCTACCGCGGCGCACAGAAACTTGGGGATCACTTGAAAGTGGCGAAAACGAAAAGTGAATTGCGTGTCCTCGATCTCGCCGCCGGGTCCGGCATTTGGGGGATCGCGCTGGCGCAAAAATCGCCGCGCGTGCGAGTGGCCGCAGTCGATTGGGCAGGAATGATTCCGACCACAAAACGAATCACGCGAAAATTTGGCCTCCACGATCGTTTCGATTTCATCGAAGGCGATTTGTCCGAAGCGAATTTCGGTAACGGTTACGACGTCGCGACGCTCGGTCATATTTTGCACAGCGAAGGCGAAGCGCGCAGCCGGCAGTTGCTCAAGAAGACTTTCCGCGCGCTCAAACCGGGCGGCACAATCGCCATCGCCGAATGGCTCGTGAACGACCGGCGCACCGAGCCGACGCATTCGCTCATGTTCGCCGTGCAAATGCTCGTCAACACAGAGCGGGGCGATACTTTCAGTTTCAACGAAATCAAAAGCTGGCTCGAAGACGCCGGCTTTAAAAGAGTTCGCAAGCTGCAAGCGCCCGGGCCTTCGCCACTCATTCTCGCGACGAAACCTTAGCGCCTTGCGCGTTTTCTGGGTAGCAGAAATCGGCTTCTCATCGGCGCATTGAGATGCTTTGATACCGCTAGATGAAAAAGACAAGATCGAAATCGCGCGCACAGACAAAGACGCGGGCCGCCGTCAAAAGCGTCACGCAACGCGTCCCCTACCAAAAACCCGCGCTTCGCAGTGACGCGTTCGCCAAGGCACTGAGCGATGCAAAGTCTTGCGTGAATGATCGCGAAAGTTTACAGGCGCTTTTCAACGAAGCAGCGGTGAAGGCAGCGGCAGTCCCCAGGGAACCGTTCAAAGAAAGCTGGCCGTATCTACAGACCATGCTACGTCTGGTCCGCGCCCACCATCGCGGCGAATACGAGAAGGCTTCCCACGACGCGCTCCTGTGGATCATTGCTGCTCTCAATTACCTGATTGATCCATTCGATTTGATTCCCGACAAGACGCCGTTTCTCGGATTTGTCGATGACGCGACTGTGATCGAATTTGTGGTCGATAAAGTTCGGCAGACACTTGACGATTTCATGATCTGGGAAACGAGGACGCGGTAGCGCGAACTCAGACGAGCAGCAGCGCCGGGTTTTCCAAAAGGTGGCGGAGCTCTTTCAGATACTCTGCGCCGAGAGCGCCGTCGATGACACGGTGGTCACAGCTCATGGTGAGCGACATGCGATGGCCGACCACGATCTGGTCGCAATCGTCCAGGACTGGAACTTTTGTGATTTTGCCAACGGCAAGAATAAATCCTTGCGGCGGGTTTATCACAGCCGAGAAACTGTCGATCCCCATACCGCCGAGGTTTGAGACGGTAAACGTGCCGCCCTGAAACTCCTCCGGCTTCATCCGTTTATTGCGCGCACGATGCGCCAAATCCTTAGCCAGCTCGCTGATCTCGCGAAGCGATTTGTTTTGTGCCGCGCGAATCACTGGTGTCAGCAGTCCCTCTTCAATGGCGACCGCAATGCCCAGATCGACGTCGGCGTATTGCACAATTGCGTCGCCATCAAATGAAGCATTTACTCGCGGCACTTTGACCGCGGCTTGAACCGCGGCCTTCAAAACAAAGTCGTTCACGGTGATTTTCGCAGCTTCCGCGCTTTCGCCCGCGGATTTCAACTCCTCGCGCGCTTCCATCAGCGGCCCGGCATTAACGTCGATTGTGAGGTAAAAATGTGGAACCGGACCAAGGCTTTCGACCAGCCGCTGCGCAATGATTTTGCGCATCCCGGAAAGTTGAATACGCGCGCTTTCGCCAGCTTGTAGTGGCAGCCGTGTCGGCTGCTTTGCTGCGGGCGACACGCCCGCCTCTACAGTTTTTGATTTTGCAGCGGCGCGCACGTCGGTTTCGGTGACACGGCCTTCCGGGCCAGTGCCTTTGACGCTGAAAAGATCAACGCCAAGTTCAGTTGCGACTCGGCGCGCAACCGGGGACGCTTTTACGCGCGCTTCTTCAGCCTTTTCCGCCTTCGGCGCAGGCGGCGCGGATGCCTCTCCAGGCTCCTCGACCTTCCGTTCTTTTTTCCCTTTCTCGGGTTCTTTCTTAGCTTTCTCTTCTTCCTTTTCCTTTTCGGCCTTTGGCTTTTCTTCCTTTTTTGCTTCCTCTTCCTTCGGCTTCTCTTTTTCTGGTTCTTTCGCTTCCGGTTTTTTCTCTTTTTCTTCCTTCTCTTGCGCCTTAGGCGCTTCCTCGCCCTCACCGCCAATGAACGCGATCCTGTCACCGACGTTCACCTTGCCGCCTTCTTCGACGTAAATCTCCGTAAGCGTTCCATCCTCGGGCGATTCCCATTCCATCGTCGCCTTGTCAGTCTCGATTTCGGCGAGCACTTCGCCGGCCGAAACTTGATCGCCCTTCTTTTTCTTCCACGCGACTAGAGTGCCCTCGGTCATCGTATCGCTCAGTTTGGGCATCTGAATTTCAGGCATGGCAGAAAAATTAAAAAGCTTACACAAGTTACAAGGTTACAAGGGTCGCCCTTCTTAACTTTGTAACCCTTGTAACACTTTTAACTGGTTTCACGCGTAGCAGACCTGTTTCACGGTAGCGACGAGTTTATCCGCGTTCGGAAGGACGGCCTTCTCAAGGCGCTCATTGTACGGCATCGGAACATCTTCCTGTGATACGCGCATGATCGGCGCGTCGAGCACATCGAAAATGTTTTTTTGAATCCGGTAACAAACTTCCGCGCCGACGCCGCAAAAGGGATGGTCCTGTTCGACGATCACCACGCGATGCGTCTTTCCGACCGAATCGAAAATCGCTTTTTCATCGAGCGGCTTAATCGAACGAAGATCGACAATTTCCGCGGAGATGTCTTCCTCTTCCAGTTGCGCCGCAACCTTGAGTGCGAGTGGAACGGTCTGCGCGTAACAAATAATCGAGACATCGCTGCCTTCGCGTTTCACGTCGGCTTTGCCAAGCGGAATGAGCAACTCTTCATCCGGCGGCTCAACCATTCCCTTCGAGCTGTAGAGCAACTCGGCTTCCAGAACCAGCACAGGATTATCGTCGCGCACGGCTGTTTTGAGTAGCCCTTTCGCGTCGCGCGGTGTGGCCGGAGCGCACACTTTGAGCCCTGGCACACTGGCGTAAAAATTTTCCGTCGCGTGCGAATGCGTGGCGCCGAGCTGGTGTGCCGGTCCGTTCGGGCCGCGAAACGTGATGGGAATATTGAATTGCCCGCCTGACATCGTGAACATGTTCGGGGCGTTATTCACCACTTGATCGAAGGCTACGAGCGAAAAGCTGAACGTCATGAACTCAATGATCGGCCGCAATCCGACCATCGCCGCGCCGACACCCAAGCCCGCGAATCCGTTCTCGCTGATTGGAGTATCAATGATCCGCCGTGGCCCAAAGCGCTGAAGCAAGCCGTGGCTGACTTTGTATGCGCCCTGATATTCGGCGACCTCTTCGCCCATCAAAAAAACATTCGGATCCCGTTCCAGTTCTTCCGCGAGCGCTTCATTGAGTGCCTGACGATAAGTGATTTCTCTCACGGCTTTGCTCCGTCGGCATAGGTATAATCGTAAAGTTTTTCGAGCGGCGGCTGCGGACTTTGCTCAGCAAACTTCACTGCGGCCAGAACCGTTTCCTTCGCCTGCTTGTCGAGCCGGTCAAATTGTTCGTTAGTCAATTTGCCCTCGCGCGTCAGCTGAGCGCGCAAGCGCGTGATCGGATCGTCGAGCCGATATTTTTCCAGTTCGTCCTTGGTCCGGTAACTTGCCGGGTCAGACATCGAATGTCCGCGGTACCGATAGGTGCGCACTTCCAGAAACGCCGGATGCGGCTCTTTGCGAATGGAATCGACAATCTCGGCGATCTTGTCGCGCACTTCGCGAAAGTTCATTCCATCGACGATTTCCCCCGGGATATCGTAGCCTTCCGCGCGATCGACAATTTGCTTGAGTGAAGTCGATCTTTTCACCGACGTACCCATGGCGAAAAGATTGTTTTCGCAAATGAAAACGATCGGCAATTTATAGAGAGCGGCGAGATTCAGCGCTTCGTGGAACGCTCCCTGATTGATTGCGCCATCGCCAAAGAAGCAAAGCGTGACACGATCTTCCCCCCGGTACTTGATGGCAAAAGCCATCCCAACTGCCAGTGGAACATGCGCAGCGACAATGGCGTGACCGCCGTACATGTGATGTTTCCGGTCGAAAAAATGCATGGAGCCACCGAGCCCACGCGAGCAGCCCGTCTCTTTTCCGCAAAGCTCAGCCATGCATGCGTTCGCGCCGGTACCGCGGGCCAGTGCATGAGCATGATCACGATAAGCGGTAATGACATAATCGTCGTCCCGTACCGCAGCCACTGCGCCGGTCACGACCGCCTCCTGACCGATGTAAAGATGACAAAATCCGCCGATCTTCTGCGCTTGATACTGCTGGCTGGCGCGTTCCTCGAAGCGCCGAATCAACAGCATCAGCGAGAGCATTTCGACTTCGTCGCGCTGCTCTCCTGGCTGCATGGCGGTCACCCTGCAGCGACGGGACGGAACCGCGCGGGGCGCCCTCGCGATCTCTCCATGTTTCGCCCCAAATTCATGCAAGTAACAAACAGCAAAGTGAATAGCAGATCACTGATGATCGAGTTGCGGAAAAACATCCAGCTCGGGGTCGCGCTGTATTGAGGCAATCCCAGTGTGAGCGATTGAATGAGTCCCCCGAAGTTCTTTGCGTACCCCGGATCGCTCAGCCAAGAAAACGTGTTTGTTACCAAGTAGAAAAGTATCGATCCCGCAATCGAAGCCGGCAAAAGTGCCTTTAGCGATGCCCGATTCTGCAAGAGAACTCCGATGCATCCGACAAGCGCCAGCGCTCCATAGCGGACAAGAATCTGCGGATCGAGTAGCGGCGCGCCGTATCGCAAATTGATTACCACGTCAGAAATGAACAACGTGAGCAACGGCACCGAGAATTTGTATTTCTTTGGAAAGTACGCGGCGCTGCAGAGCGCGATTGCCGCGAGCGGCGCGAAGTTGGAAAGCCAGCTGGCGCCGGAATGAATTAGGAGTCCTGTCGTGACCCGATAAACGACGGCCGAAAAAACGAGGAGAAGCGCGGGGATCATTCTACAGAATTTATCCGGTCAGTGCGATATGCAAAGAGCATTTACTGTAGCCGCGTCTCTGTGAGACGCGCGGAGAGCGCGCGTTGCAAACACACCGGCGCGTCGCCTCGCACCCGTCTTCGCTGAGCTACGGCGCGGCAAGCAGCGAGGCGGCAACAGCTACCTACTTCGCCGCGGCGAGCGCTTTGTTGAGCCGCGCTTTGCGACGATCGGCTGCGTTTTCGTGAATGATACCGCGCTTGGCGGCTTTATCGATTGCCGAGATTAACGCACGGATTTGCTCCGCACTGGGCGCTTGCGCGGCACGCACCTGCTTTTGCATGGTGCGAAGACGTGTGACCACGGTGCGATTACGCAGCGATCGTTTCAACGTCTGGCGAGCGCGTTTGGTAGCTGATCTGGTGTTGGCCATTGTCGATCAAAAATTTTGTGGAGGTGCACGCTCGTGAGCGCAATTGCGATTGTCAACCGCTAAACCTGGACCAAGCGCTACAAGCGTTTGCCCAATGCGAGCTTCGCTTTTTGTCGCTGGGCGGCGAGCGCTCCACCCATTCGCATTTGGTCAACCGTGAGTGTGCCTGAAGCAGAAGTTGGTTCAGGCTCAGCCTGACTGTTAGGCTTTTCATTCTGCACGACCACCGTGCTACTAGGCGGCGGCAGCGGCCGCGCCTTTGCCACTTTGGGCAAACGATCGGGAGTGATTTGCACCAGTGCCCGCAGTGGAACTTGATTATAGAGCGCGGCGACATCGGCGGCTTTCATTCTGATGCACCCGTAGCTGGCGGGCCGGCCGATTGTCTTTTCTTCCGGCGTGCCGTGGATGTAGATGCAGCGGTGAAAGGCCTGCGCGTTTTGGGCTTCAAGTCCGCTTAGCCAAATGATCCGCGTCGTCACCGGGTCCCGCCCGGGAGCATTTGGTTGGAGAATTTCACCGGTCCACCGCCGATTGTGAAAGACTGCGCCGACTGGCGCGTTGTCACCGATCTTTTTCGCGACCATGAGGTAACCGAGCGGCGTCGTCATTCTTCCCCGAAAATCACCGACTCCGTACTTGGATGTCGAGACCGGGTAAATTGCCACTCGCCCGCCATTCTCCATAAGCATCAGCTTCTGGTCGCAAATACTGATTATCAGACGATGGGATGTATCGAGCTGTGTGAGCTGCGTGGCAGAAAATGCCGGCGCGATCGAAAGCAGACTAAAAATTACAGCCAATGGCCGAAACATGCGCAACCTTTTACCCGATAATTCGGGCTTTGTCACGCGGGAATTGCGGCGCTTGTGCGTGAGCTATCAAAATTGATTCTCGACCAGCGACTGCCGAATGAAGAAAGGCAGACGTAAAGGAAACCGCTCTGGAACATCAGCAGGAACGGCACTGAGAAGAACTGGCCGTGCACAATGGCGAACACCACGAAGTAACTGAAATAAATGGCAAAGGCCAGTTCCAGCAGGGGAAGTGTTGACTTGAGCGGCCGATACTTGCAGCTGCGCCAATGCTGCGATTTGCGTTCGATGCCGTACTTCGGCGTCCGCGTGAAATCGGATTTGTGATTGATGAGCGCTTCCAGCACCGCTCGCGCATTATTCAGCGAGAGACCAATTCCCAAAGCGAGCAGGCATGGCAGAAAAAGAATCTCCTTCATCCATGTCCGCGGATGCAGCTCGCGCTGGGCGCAAATATAGAAAACGGCCACCGAGGCCGATGCTGCAAGAAAGATCGGAATATCGATAAGCACAGTGCGCAGCCAGCCACCTTCAGGTCCACCAGTGGAGGGATGCAAAAGAACACACAGAAAGGCAAGGAGCAGGTAAGCGAAGTTGGACATTAAATGCCCCGTGGCCTCGAGCTTGATTGGAAACGGAAGCTGGCTGCGCCAGATCGTGGGCAACAATTTTTTACAGGTCTGCACCGAGCCTTTTGTCCAGCGATGCTGCTGAGACTTGAAGCCGTTCATGTCCACCGGCAACTCCGCAGGAGTGACCACATCTGAAAGATAAACGAATTTCCAGCCTGCCAGCTGAGCGCGATAGCTAAGGTCGAGGTCCTCGCACAGCGTGTCATATTGCCAGCCCCCACTTTGTTCGATACAGGAACGCCGCCAGAGTCCGGCGGTCCCATTGAAATTAAAAAAGCGCCCGCTGCGGCTGCGTGCGGTTTGCTCAAGCAAAAGGTGTCCATCCAAAAAAATCGCCTGCATGCGGGTAAGCAATGAATACCCACGGTTCAAATGGCCCCAGCGGGTCTGGATCATTCCTACTTTTGGATCAGTGAAGAAATGGATCGTCCGTTTTAGTAAGTCTCTTTGCGGGACAAAATCGGCGTCCAGAATACAAACGAACTCGCCCTCTGCGGCATCGAGCCCTACCGCCAGTGCGCCGGCTTTGAAACCGGTACGATCAACCCGATGAATACGCTGAACGTTGAACCCACGCTGACGCAGTTCATCTACGCAGGAGGCGGTGATTTCACGGGTCTCATCGGTTGAATCGTCCAGCACCTGAATTTGCAAAAGCTCCCGCGGATAATCCACCTCGCTCACCGAACGGAGCAACCGCTCGGCCACGTACATTTCGTTGAAAATTGGCAACTGCATCGTCACTTTCGGCAGTTGTTCAAAGTAATGGGCCGGCACCGGCGCCCGCTTCCGGTTCTTCAGGTAGAGGTAAATGATGAAGTAGCGATGAACGCCATACGCTGAAAGCCCGATGAGCACGCTCAGGTAGCAAACCGTCCAAATGATATGTCCGACACTTCCTTGCATAGGAGTTCCTATGGCCACCAATCGTTGAGCCAGTAAGGGCGTCATGATGCCGTTTTCAGCGGGTGCGTCAATCCAAAAATCACCTGTTTGCTTGTGAGAACCGCGGTCATATTCTGTTGATACGCAGTGGTCTCCTATCGATCTTCGTAATTGCGGGAGCGACCGGTTTTGCCAATCTCTCTGGTCGTCCGCCGCCCTACCGCTGTTTGAAAAAATTGCGCTGCCTAAAGGCCGTTTAACTTCTCCCACATTCGCCCTTGCCTCAGACGGTCAGCAGGTTAACCGTGATAGGCCAATTTTTCTCGCAAAAAGGCAGGCATGCAGCTGGGAGATACAATAACGAGACGAAGGCGCGACCGTTTCGAGCGTTTCAAGATCATCTTTCCTATTCTTCTGGCGGGATGGATCCCGTCGATCCTGACGCTAATTGTTTCCTACACCATCCTGCGTGATACCCTGGAATCGCGAATACTGCGCGACCGGCAAACTCTGATCCAATTGGTGGGCCATCTGGTCGGCCACGATCTGAACCGCAGTAGTGCCATCATTAACTATTATCAGACGCTGCCCGAAGTCGCGAGAATTCTGAGCGCGGCAAATCCGACGCCTATGGCTCAGCAATGGCTGAACTCGGCATTTTATTCGCACCCCAATATCGACGGAATGTTTTTTACCGCACCTGATGGTGCCTTAATTGCGTCGATCCCAACCGCACCCGAGATGATCGGAAAGGATTTTGGGGCCAGTTACTGGCGTGAACAAGCGGCGGCATCCAACGAAGCCGTGGTCTCGCCCGTTCATTCGCGGCTGACGGATAACCGGCTGGTCACCAATATCGTCGCAGCAGTGCGAACGCCCGACCAAACAATTCTCGGCTACGTTGGTGACTCGGTCCTCGTGGAAAGAATTGGCCGCCGTTTGTCCACGATCGAATTTTCCGACCGGTTTCTGTTCGAAGTTCTCGATCAAAACGGCGTTGCGCTTTTTGCCAATGATTTTAAGCCGAACCCCAGCGCGACTTCCCCGGAGGGTGGCGTGTTAATCAAGGAAATCCGCCAAAATAAAACCGGACATTTCGAGGAGCACGGCAACCTCTATTCATTCAGTCCGATCGAGAACACCGGTTGGGTGGCAGTAGTGGAACAGCCAAAAGCGCTGGCTTACAAACCGGTTCATGATCTGCTGGGACGGATGACGTTGCTGGCAGCCTGGCTGGTCGCTCTTACGGCGGTCTTCGCTTGGCTGGGCAGCAGGTTTTATCAACGCCAGATGGAATCCAAGCAACGGCTGGAGCGTGAAGTTGTCTTCAATGAGAAAATGCTGGCGAACATGCCCGGCGGAATCGCTTTTGTCGATCCAACTTCTCGCCGCTTTCTTCACGCGAACGATGCCTTTGCCCGAATGGCCGAACGCTTTGGAGACCTCCCGGATGGCCGCGACATCACGGAAATCACCTATGACGATGTGAAGATTGCGCCCCGCGGAGCGATTGAAAGAGTGCTTACCTTTGGAACGCCATTTCAGTTAACCGAGCACCCGTTGAAAGACAAAACAGGTATGACGCATTTTTTGGATATTAATCTCCTCCGACTACAGGGCGCCCAGGAAACCATTCAGGGCGTGCTTTATCTGGTGGAAGACAAGACGCGAGACGTCACATTGCGCCAGGAGTTGATTGGCGCAAATGCTGCCAAGGACCAATTCCTCGCACTCTTGTCTCACGAACTGCGCAGTCCCCTGGCGCCAGTAATTGCGATGGTGGGCGAGCTGGAAGCTGAGGTGCCAGATTCCCGGCCTGTCAGAGAAGCGCTGGAAGTCGTTCGGCGTAACGTCGAGCTGGAAGCGCGGTTAATCGATGATTTACTCGACGTTACCCGTATCGCGAAGGGCAAACTGCAATTAAGCTTCGAGACGATTTGCATACACCAAATCCTGCAGCGTGCTTACGAGATATGCCGGAAAGAAATCGAAGCAAAGAATCTGGAAGTGGAATTTCAACTTCGCGCCGTTCACACGTACGTGCAGGGCGATCCCGCGCGTTTGCAACAGGTCTTTTGGAATCTGATCAAGAACAGCGTGAAATTTACCCCTGAAAAAGGCCGAATCACTATCGAGACCCTTAACCCGACGGCAGATAAAATTGAAGCTCGTGTCATCGACACCGGCATCGGCATCGAACAGGAAAAGACGGGTAAGATCTTTAACGCATTCGAACAGGGTCAGGCTGACATCACCCGCCGTTTTGGAGGCCTCGGGCTAGGCCTTAGTATTTCGAAGGCATTGATCGACGCGCATGGCGGAAAAATTCGCGTGCAAAGTTCTGGAAAAGACCAGGGTGCCACATTTTCAGTGGAATTAAACACAGTACTCACTCCGATCGCCGGCGACGGCGAGAGGCAAGATCAACCCGCAGACCGGGAAGCAGAAGGAACCGTTTCAAAGCATCGGCGCGTCCTGCTGGTGGATGATCATCAGGATACTTGCATCGGGATGAAAAGGATGCTGGAGCGCCACGGCTACGAAATTACTGTAGCCCATTCCGCGGAGCAGGCCGTGGAGAAAGTGCGCACACAGGATTTCGATCTGCTCATCAGCGACATCGGATTGCCCGACCGCAGCGGTTATGAATTAATGCGTGAAGTGCGTCTCAACAAGGATTTGCCCGGAATTGCGCTCAGCGGTTTTGGTAGCGAACAAGACGTAAACCAAGCCAGAGAGGCAGGCTTCTCCGAGCATCTCACGAAGCCGATCGACTTTGAGCGGCTGGAGAAAACGATCCAGAACTTGCTCTCCTGAGCGCCTCGGCTGGAACTCCGCCGCGCGGTGCCCTGTTATGCGCCATTTTGCACACTGGCTTCGGTTTTAGTCTTGCGCTCCGCCGCTTCCTTTAACTGCCGCGAAAGCTTCTCCACGCGCTGACGCATGATTTTGCCCGCCTTAAATTTCACTGTGGCGCGCGACGGAATCACAAAACTGCTGCCCGGCTGATTCGGGTTGCGTCCAACGCGCGGCTTTGTCAGCCGCGGCTGAAAGACGCCGAAATTGCGCAGTTCAACAGGAATATTGTTGGCGAGACTATCGGTGATTTTGTCTAGCGTGCGCTGGACGACGTCGAAGACTTGGTGCTGAACCATGCCGGTTTGGTTGCTGATAGAAACGACGATGTCGCGCTTGGTTAACTTTGGCATATCTATTTTAGTAATCGTTGCGTACGGCCGCGGCGGTGGCCACTGATCACAAAAACGATAAAATTTTAATAGCCTAAGGTGTTCGATAAGAACACGAAACGCAACTCGCTTCGCCGCGCTTGCAGGAATCACGGAGCCTTGTGCCAATTCTCACGTGCAGGCGGGGCGGGATAATCATTTGGTGCGATCTCGTGCGCTGTTCGAAAATGCACTTTTGCCACTTCACGCAACGCGCCTGGGCCGTTCAGTTCCACCAGCTTTCTGGCGCTCTCCTTTACGCCCGGCGAAACTCCTCGCTCTAATCGCAAGCCGAGCTCTTTGCTTTTGCGCTCCAGCCAGTTAATGAACGCCTCTCGCGCCACCACCGACGCCGCCGCCACTGCAATATCCGACTCGGCTCTCGGGCGCTGCTCGATCGCGATCTTGCGCCCATGCCTCAGCAAGGACGCATTGATCACCCCCGCGTCTGCAAACTGGTCCGACAACGACCGCGGGCAGGCAGGTTTCTTCGCCAGCAAATTCTCGATCACGCGCGCGTGGCCCCAGCCGAGCAGCCGGTTAAGATTGCCAAACTTGTCGTAAAGCTCGTTGTACTTCGCCGGACCGATCAGCACTGTCTCCACGAAACCTAGCGAACTCTTCCGAATCGTGTCCGCCAACGCACGAATCCGCGCGTCGGAGCCGATCCGTTTGCTGTCCACCACGCCGGCATCGAGAAGTTTGCGCGCAATCGCGCGATCAACGTACACTCCGGCGATCACCAGCGGCCCGAAAAAATCGCCCTTCCCGCTCTCATCCACGCCGAAATGCGGTTCGAACATCTCTGGCAGATGCACTTCCTCGTAGCCCAGCTTCGCCTCACCGAGAATTTTCGGCTCCAGCTCGAATTGCACGAACTCCTCCACCTGGCGGCCTTGCACCAGCACCTTCGGTCCCTTCTCGTAAACGGCCACGCTCAACTTGTTTTTCTGTGCGAAGAAAATCGTCCACTCCTTCGGCGAAAATTCGAACCCGAGCTCTTCAAGCAACGTGCGAAGCTTTGTTGCCTGCTCTTTCGTGAGCGGATGGGTGTACGAATTCATTTGCAGGAAACGTCCAACGCTGAACGCTCAACGTCCAACGCTCAACTCTGAATTCGACATTGGACGTTCGGCGTTGGGCGTTGGACGTTTCGGCGAAATTGTGATCCTGCTCAAGAAGACTCCAGCTTTTCGTCACTCACTTTTGTGCTGGTATCGTCGCCACAGCCGCGATCTTCCCTGGCGGCGCGCCCACGACCCATACGCCATCCTCGTTTCGGAGTTCATGCTCCAGCAAACTCAGGTCGCCACCGTCATTCCTTATTACAATGAGTGGCTTCGCCAATTGCCTGATGTCGCTGCATTGGCTCGCGCTTCTGAAAATGACGTCCTGCGCGCTTGGCAAGGCCTCGGCTATTACGCGCGTGCACGAAACCTTCACGCCACGGCGAGGGTCGTCGCAGATCGATATCGCGGACGCTTTCCGCAATCAATCGAGCAAATGCAGCAACTTCCGGGCGTCGGGAAATATACGGCGCACGCCATCGCCAGCTTCGCTTTCGATCAACCGGTTCCCATTGTTGAAGCCAATACTGCGCGCGTGTTGGCACGCTTGTTCAATTTTCGGCGCCCGATCGATGAGAGCGCCGGCCGGGAAAAACTTTGGGAACTCGGAGCGACACTTATTCCCAAGCGCTCCTCGCGCTTTTACAACTCCGCGCTTACCGATCTTGGCGCGCTCATTTGTCTCCCGCGTCGACCGCGATGCGAAATCTGTCCCGTCAAAAAATTCTGCCGCGCAGAAAATCCGGCAACGCTCCCGATCAAAAAGCCCAAACCGCGCACGAATCGACTCATTGAAAAACACGCGTTTGTAGTCCGTCAGGGCAAGATTCTGCTTGAACAATCATGCGACCGCTGGCGCGGCCTGTGGATTTTGCCGCCGCTGCCAACAAGACCGGCAAATCGACCGCCGATCTACAAATCGATCTTTCCGTTCACAAATCATCGGGTGGCGTTAAACGTTTACGCCCAACGCCGGCAAGAAATCGACAAAACCTCGCAGCGCTGGATCGGAATCGATTCACTCGACTCCATCCCGATCCCTTCTCCACACCGGAAGGCATTGCGACATCTTCTCAACCAAGTAACAGCAGCACGAACACGCCGGCAGCGGTCGTCAGGATTGTGATTGGAATTCCGAAGCGCGCATAGTCCCAGAAACCGACTTCCAGATGTTCGCAACCGAGCCGATGATGGTGAGATTGCCCGCAAACGTCGTCGCCAGCGCGAGCACTTTCCACATCAGCACCGGTTCGACAAAGCGCGCGATCCATTTTCCCGCCACGAGGACAAACGGAACGTTCGAGAAAATGTTCGACCCGGCCACGGAAAACCAGGTTAGATTCCAAGTCTGCGCTGTCACGTGCGACCCGAAGACGGGTTGCAGATGCCGATAAATCGCATCGGGCAAACCGGTGTCGCTGAGTCCATCGACCACGACAAACAAGGCCGCAAAAAACACCAGCAAATGCCAATCGACGAGCTTCAGCACTTCATGCGTATCGCGGCGCGCAAGAACCATCACCAGCGCCGCGCCAGCGAGCGCGGTCCATGCGAGGTTTAGCCCGGCAAGGAAACAAGCGAAGATCGCCACAAACACGGCGCAAACAATGGCGAACAAGCCGTGGTCTAGTTTCGGAATCGCGTGAAGTTCCCGTTCGATCACCGCTGCTCGCAGCGCGCTCCGAAAACCGAAACGCAAAATGAGAAAGTTGATCGCGAGTCCAACGATCGCCGCCGGGGCGAGCGATCGAGAAAACTGCGAAAACGGAATATGCGAAAAAATGCCCGATGATCATGTTTTGCGGATTGCCCACCAGCGTGGCGACGCTGCCGATGTTGGCGCTGGTGGCGAGAGCGATCAGATATGGCAGCAGCGGAAGTTTGCCACGCCGGATTACCGCAATGACAAGCGGCGTCAACATCAGACAAATCGTATCGTTCACGAGTAACGCCGAGAGGATTCCCGACGTAAGCGTGACATAAAGCAACAGCCGCGGTAGCGTACGCGAAAACTCCAGAACAACGTCCGCCGCCCATTCGAAAAAATGCGCGAGATAAAGATACGCCGACACCAGCATCATCGCCATCAACAGCACAATTGTGTCGTAGTTGACCGCGCGATACGCCCGCTCGGGGGTCATCACTCCGGTTGAGACCATCAGCACCGCACCCAGCAAAGCGGCCGCAGGTCGATTCAACGGGAGAATCTTGAGCTGCCGCCCGCTAATCAGCACGTAAGTGATTCCGAAGATCACCGTCGCGACGAGCTCTTTCTCCAAATGATTCACACGCGTGCATAGCGGATGACACGCCGTTTTCAACGAGCAGCGCGCCATGCCGCGCGTTCCAAAAGCGATGCGAAGACGCATCGCACTCCAAAGCACTTCATGCGAAAATTCCTCCCACGTATTCTTCCGTTTTGCGAAGCTTTTGGAGTGCGCACGCGTCCTCGCGTCGCTTTCGCTGTTTTCAACTGAACATTGAGCGTTGAACGCTCGGGTTTCTCTGCGATAAGCTTTTGCATCGAGATATGCGGAGCATGACTGGATACGGTCGCGCCGAGAGCGATCACGCCGGGACAAAATTTAGCGTCGAACTCAATTCCGTGAACCGGAAGCAGAGCGACGTCGTGATCAATCTGCCGCGCGATCTGGCCGAGCTCGAACCGCGTGTTCGTCAGACCATCAACGAAAATATTTCGCGCGGCCGGACCAATGCCACCATCACTCTTCACAGCGGGGCAGACGGCGCGCGCAACCTGGCGCTAAACACGGAACTCGCCCGCTCGTATCACGAAGCGATGCGCGCATTGCAAAAGGAATTGAACGCGCCGGGCGAGATCACCATCAGCACAATTCTGCAAGCGCCCGGCGTGATGCGGTTCCCGGAAGAAGCCGTCAGCGCCGAGGAAGCGTGGCCAGCTGTGGAACGGGCGCTGCGCGCTGCGCTCGGCGATTTAATCAAAATGCGAGAGCGCGAAGGCAAACACCTGGCCAAGGATTTGATTCACCGTCTCAAAGCGATCCGGAAAAAACTCAAGGAGGTCCGCGCGCTTCATCCCGACGCGGTGAAAAGATATCGTACCACCCTGCTTGACCGAATTCAAAAAGCCGGGCTGCCGATCGCCAGCGACGACGAACGGGTTCTCAAGGAAATCACCTTCTTTGCCGACCGCGCTGATGTCTCAGAGGAATTGACGCGCCTCGAGAGTCATCTCGCTCAATTCGCTCATCATTTGCGCAGCAAAGAGCCGGTCGGGCGCACATTGGAATTCATCACCCAGGAAATTTTTCGAGAGCTCAACACACTCGGCGCAAAAGCAAATGACTCCGCCATCTCACAACGTGTCATCGCCTGCAAAGCCGAACTGGAGAAGGTCCGGGAACAAGTTCAAAACCTTGAGTAAACAGTTCAGCCGTCACGGAATTCTCTTCGTCATCTCTGCACCATCCGGTGCGGGCAAAACCACGCTGGTCGAAGCGCTGCGGAAAACTCCCAATCTCTTTTATTCCGTCTCCTGCACCACGCGTGCGCCGCGCGCTGGTGAAATTGATGGCGAACATTACCAGTTTCTTTCGGCGGCAGATTTTCACGCGCGAGTCGAAGCCGGTGATTTTCTGGAGCACGCGCAGGTGCACGGAGATTTTTACGGCACCTTACGCGAACCGGTGGTGACCAACTTGAAGAACAGCGTGGATGTTTTGATCGACATCGACACACAAGGCACCGCCACCATTCGAAACTGCGATGACGCAATTATCCGACAGGCGTTGGCGGATGTCTTCATCATGCCGCCTGATCTTGAAGAATTGCGCCGGCGATTGGGAAAACGCGGAACGGAAACCGCGCAGCAGATCGAGTCGCGTCTCGCCACCGGCAGGCGAGAAATGGAATTATGGCGCGATTACCGCTATGTTATTGTTAGCGGTTCAGTCGAAGAAGACCTGGAAAAAGTCCGCCACATCATGGCCGCCGAAACTTGTTTGAGCCGGCGTTTGAGGCCGAAATGATTATGGAAAAGAATTCCAAGCGTAGACTTGAGAGAAGCAGCACGCGGAAAGTATTGAGCATTCGACCTGGAAAAAAAGCGGTCGTGCTCGGTGTGACAGGATCGATCGCCGCTTACAAATCTGCGGAGCTGGCCAGTCTGCTCGTCAAACAGGGCCACGAAGTTTTCGTTGTAATGACACACGACGCGACCGAATTCATTTCGCCGCTCACGTTGCAAACGCTTTCTAAAAATCCGGTGATGACGAGCTTCTTCGACGAAAAGGAAAGCTGGCGACCAAGCCACATCGATCTCGCCGATCGCGCGAACCTTCTCCTGATCGCGCCTGCGACTGCGCACATCATTGCCGAGCTTGCGCACGGTCTGGCTGGTCATCCGCTCGCCGCGATTGCGCTCGCCACACGCGCGCCCATTCTGATCGCGCCAGCCATGAATGGAAAAATGTGGCAACATCACGCCACGCAGGAGAACGTGGAAAAACTCAAAGCGCGCGGGGTCGAATTCATCGGGCCGGAAGAAGGAATGCTCGCGTGCGGTTACGAAGGACTCGGCCGGCTCTGGAAGGTGAATGACATTGCGTTCCGGGCTGAATTTCTTCTCAGCCGCCACGACAAATTGATCGCGTGAGATTTCTCGTCACGGCCGGACCGACGCGCGAGCCGATCGATCCGGTCCGTTATATCTCGAATCGCTCTTCCGGGAAAATGGGATACGCCATTGCCGAAGCAGCGCTCGAAGCCGGACATGAAGTCATTTTGATTTCCGGCCCGGTCAACCTCGGGCCACCGCGCCGCGCGAAATTTGTTTCCGTTTCCACCAGTGACCAAATGTTCGATGCGGTCCACCGGTACGCGGACAACTCTGACGTGTGCGTCTTGTGCGCTGCCGTGGCGGATTACATGCCGGCGAAAGTTTCGCCGGTGAAAATCAAGAAGCGTGCCGGGCATCTTTCGCTCGAATTAGTTCGCACGCGCGACATTCTCGATTCGTTAGGCCGCCGGCAGCATCGACAATTTCTTCTCGTTGGTTTCGCCGCAGAAACCAATGACCTGGAGCAAAACGCGGTAAAGAAACTGCACGCAAAAAAATGCGACATCATGGTCGCCAACGACGCGCGTCTGGGAATGGAAAGCGATGAAAATGAATTGCTGATTCTGTTTCGTGACGGCGAAATAAAAGAAATTTCTTGCGCGTCAAAAAAATTTCTTGCGCGCGAGCTGGTCAAAATTTTTCAGAATTCGCAACAAAAACGTTTGACAAAAAAAATGTGACGATTACTAAACGCAATCGAGTGAAGTCATTCCCAACTCTTCACCACTGTCCGCGCGTTGCGGATTGAAAGGGGGGAATTAGTCGATGGCAAAGAAAAAAGCAGCAAAGAAAAAATCAGCGAAGAAAAAGAGGCACTAAGCCCAACGCTGGATTAACGGCTCCGAATTTCTTCGGGGTCACAACACCTAACTTCAACCCGGGAGGAGAATTTATTTTCCTCCCGGTTTTTTTCTTTCGCACCCGCATTGCGTCATCCTGAGCGAAGCGAAGTCGACGGACCCCGCGGAGTTGCGTTGAGGTTTCACACGGGATTCCTCGACTTCGCTCGGAATGACAGGTGTTTGGAAACGCGCATTTCCGTTGTGCACTTTGTGTTCTTTGTGCGAGGTAATCCTTGCATGAAGCGTTATCTCGATGCGGCTGAAAACGCCGCGCGCGGAGCGGGAAAGTTGCTTCGCCAAAATTTTCAGCATCGGCAGCGCGTCCACGCGGTCGCGGCGCACGACATCAAATTGGAGATCGATATTGAGGCCCAGGAGTTAATCAGCAAACTGCTTCTCGACGAATTTCCCACCCACGCGCTTTACGGCGAGGAAGGTCTCGTGGGGGATCAATCCAGCGATCATCAATGGATCGTCGATCCGCTGGATGGCACGGTGAATTATTTCTACGGTATTCCTCATTTTTGCATTTCGATCGCGCTGCGCCTGCGGAACGAGATCATGGTCGGCGTGATCTACGATCCGATTCGCGATGAGACGTGGGTTGGACAAAAAGGCGAAGTCCCGAAATTAAATGGCCGCTCGATCCATGTGAGCGATCGCTCGGAGCTTGCCGAAGCCGTTATCTCGGTCGGGCTCGCAAAAACCGGGGAGACAATCAACGCGAATTTCCCGTTGCTCCAGGAAATGATTCATCGCGTGCGGAAATGCCGCGTGCTCGGCAGCGCTGCGCTCGACATGGCCTACGTCGCCTGCGGACGATTCGATGCCTACATCGAAACGGGAATCAGTTTATGGGACATCGCAGCGGGCTGGCTTCTGGTTGAAAATGCCGGTGGCACTGTCGATCTTCGGCCGCGCGAAGAGATGAAAGACAAATACAGCATCGTCGCGTCGAATGGTGTGATTGATCTGAAACTGTAATGCCAATGACGAAGCACGAAGCACGAAAAGAAAGTGCAACCCAAGCTTTGCCGGCTGTAGTGTCCGCTGTCGTCAGCGGACTTCGATATTCGAAATTCGGATTTCCTTCGTCATTCGTCATTCGGATTTCGTCATTTTTGTCATGACTCGAACAGGAATCGGCTATGATGTGCATCGGTTCGCCAAAGGACGACAACTGATTTTGGGCGGCATCGAGATTCCACACTCGCACGGGCTGGAAGGGCACTCGGACGCGGATGTTTTGTCGCATGCGATCGCGGACGCGTTGCTCGGCGCGATCGGCGCGGGCGACATCGGCCAGCATTTTCCAAATACGGACGAATCGATTCGCGGCATCAGCAGCATTGGGATTTTGAAGCGGGTGACGGAATTGCTGACCGACAAAAGAGCGCGCGTCCTCAATGTCGATGCCACACTCATCGCCGAAGCGCCAAAAATCGCCCCGCACGTTCCTGCGATGCGCCAAAAAATTGCCGACGCCATCGGCACAAGCGAATCGAATGTGAGCGTGAAGGCCACTACTAACGAAAAGCTTGGCCCAGTCGGGCGGGGCGAAGGGATGGCTGCAATCGCGATCGCAACTATTGAGATAATGGATAGCAACGATTGACCTCAATCGCCATGGCGGCTCAGGTGAACCGCCGCTACCATAAAACGATGGCGCTGCGCTTTTTTAACACCTACTCGCGCGAACTGGAAGAGTTCGAGCCGCGCGATCCGGCTGCGCGCCCGATCCGCACCTACACTTGCGGCCCGACGGTTTACAGCCGTGCGCACATCGGGAACTTCCGCGCCTATATCTTCGAAGATTTGCTCCAGCGCCATCTCGAACTGCGCGGTTACAACGTGCATCGCGTAATGAACATTACGGATGTGGATGACAAGACGATCCGCGGCGCGCGCGAGGCCAAAGTGCCGCTGGCCAAGTTTACTGAGCAATTCAAGCAGGCGTTCTTCGAAGATGTTGAAACGTTGCGGATCAAGTGCGCGAATGAATTTCCCACCGCTACCGATCAGCGTTTCATCGACAGGATGATCGAGATGATCGGCGCGCTTGTCTCGCGCGGGCTCGCTTATCAAGCGGACGATAAATCAGTTTATTTTCGCATCAACAAATTCCCGGACTACGGAAAGCTTGCGCATTTCGATCTCACGCAGTTGCAATCGACCGGGCGCGTGAAGCACGATGAATACGACAAGGAGCACATCGGCGATTTCGCGCTTTGGAAGGCGTGGGACGAAGAGGATGGCGATGTAAAATGGGATTCGCCGTGGGGACCGGGCCGTCCCGGTTGGCACATCGAATGCAGCGCAATGGCGACAGCGCTACTCGGCGACCAGATCGATATCCATTGCGGCGGCGTCGATAACATTTTCCCGCATCACGAAGCGGAGATCGCGCAGAGCGAAGGCGTGACGGGTAAGAAATTCGTCCGCTACTGGCTGCATTGCGCGCATCTCCTGGTCGACGGTCAGAAAATGGCGAAATCGCTTGGTAATTTTTACACCGTGCCGGATGTCTTGGCGAAAGGCTACACCGGGCGTGAACTTCGTCACGCGCTCCTACGTGTGCATTATCGCGTGCCGCTCAATTTCACTTGGGGGGGAATGAACGAAGCGCGCGAATCGCTCGGCCGCATTGATGAATGGCTCGCGCGCCTGCGCGAAATCGCGCAAGAAAAAAACGTCCAACGCTCAACGCCCAACGCCCAACGTCCAATTGAAGGGTCTGACTTCGAAAATGCGCTCGACGACGACCTGAACATTTCCGCTGCGCTCGGATTCCTGTTTGAATCGATCCGGGAGACCAATCGCTCAATGGACGAAAACAAACTGGACGCTGCCTCCGCAAGCGCATGGCTGGACTGGTGGAAACAGATCAACACTGTTCTCGATCTGGAACGTGAAACGGAAATCTTGGTGCCCGCGGAAGTGTCGCAACTGGCAAACGACCGCGAGAACGCAAGGCGCGAAAAGAATTGGAAACGAAGCGACGAGTTGCGCGAGGAAATTTCCGCCATCGGTTGGGAAGTGCGCGATACCAATGAGGGCCCAAAACTCACGCGACGCGGCGCGTCCTGATCTGGGGAGCACACGCGTCCCGCGTGTTGGCGAGCGCGTCTCGCGATCGCGGACTTTCTCCAAGGCCACACAAGATCTGAAAATTCGCTTTTTCACAGAAGTTCGTTTCGGCGCGACGCCGAAACCAGCACGCGAGACGCGTACGCTCCCTAGAAAAATGCGCTCGCAAGTCAGGGATCAATTCGTCATCTTGAGCACTGAAAATGTTTGCGCCCGCAGATTATCTTGACCTCGAACACACGGCCCATCCGAAGTTGTTTGAAAACCAGAGTTATGTCTGGGACGCGTTGAAACAGATTGCAAGTTACCTGCAATTTCGCTTAAAGCCCGCGATCCTGGGCGAGCTGATGGGCAAGCCGTTTATCAGTAACCACGTCTTCATCGGCAGAGGAACAATCGTTGAGCAGGGCGCGTTTTTAAAAGGCCCCGCGTGGATCGGCGAAAATTGTCGGGTCCGGAGCGGTTGTTATGTGCGCGAGAACGTGATCGTCGGTAACAGCGTCGTCATGGGAAACTCGTGCGAATTCAAAAATTGCGTTCTTTTCGACGATGTTCAGGTGCCGCACTTCAATTACGTCGGTGATTCCATTCTTGGTCATCACGCTCATCTGGGGGCAGGCGTGATTCTCTCAAACGTGAAACTCGATCACGGGGAGATCGCGGTCATTACGCCAGACGGCGAGATCCCAACTGGCCTAAGAAAATTTGGCGCGATCGTCGGCGACCGTACCGAGATTGGCTGCAACGCTGTGATCAACCCAGGCTCGGTCATCGGACGCGACTGTATGATCTATCCTGGCGTCAATTTCCGCGGCGTCCTTTCCCACGGCAGCATGCTGAAACTACGACAGGAACTGCAGGTAATAGAGAAACGCGAAACTTAACGGAAGTGGTCAACAGGTAGAGGCAGAAGTCCGAGCCAAGGCCAGCGGATGGGGGGGGATTCGAACCCCCGGTGCCTTTCAGCACACACGCTTTCCAGGCGTGCACAATCAACCACTCTGTCACCCATCCGGTCTAAGTCCTGCTCGTGCTCGTAATCGTAATCGTGCTCGGTTTGGATCGATTACGAGCACGATTAAAAGCTAAAGCTGCAATCGGCGGAACGATTCGTCGAGGGGCAATTGGATGCCGATGTAAAATTCGCCGAAATCCGCGTACTCGGCGCTGACCGGATCGAAGCGCATTTTGTAAACGATCGCTTTGATCTGAAATGTGTCGCGCGAAAACAGCGTCACTCCCCATTCGGCATCATCGAGGCCGGTGGAACCGGTAATCAGCTGTTTCACTTTCCCGGCAAACTCGCGCCCGACCGCAGCGTGACCTTTCATCAGCTTGCGGCGTTCATCATACGGCAGCGCATACCAGTTGCGCTGCTCGCCGCGGCGCTTGCTCATGTTATAGAAACAAAGCACCGGCCAATCGGGCAGCGTGGGATAAACGCGCTCCTGCCAGTAGTGCTTTATTCGCTCGCGAAACGATTTCATCGCTTCATCGAGCTTTGCGGGATCGTTGCGGACATTCGGCTCCAGAGTTTGCGCGTATTCTTCTTCGCTTGTGATGTATTCGCTTTCCTCTGTCAGCGATAAGTAACTGTAAACCGGTGTGAGCACGTCTGCGCCTAACGACAGCGAGAGCCGTTTTTCGATTCTGTTGGCGTCATGCAAGTCGGGCGTGATCAACATGAAGCCGATATCCGCCTTCGGCGTCACCATTCCCAGCATGAGCAACTGCGTTGATTCCATTGTGCGCACTTCCTGCACAAGCGACGACAGATTTGTTTTCGCGGCGTTTTGTTCTTCCCGGCTGAACAACTGCCACTGGCCGTACTCGATCCGGTAAAACAGATGCAGACAATGCCAGCCTTCCTCCGGAACGAGTGCAGCGTTTTTATCGGTCATTGGATTAGTTTAAACCGCGAACAAGAGATGTCGATGTCGGGAAACCGCACCAGCACAGTCGTCATCCCGAGCCGCGCAGACGGCGAGGGACCTCACAATGGTGCGTTTGATCACGCAAAGTGCTTTGTGTGTCGCCACGAGTTTATGTGAGGTCATTCGCTTTGCTCAGGATGACATTGCAGCTCAGCTCATCGCACTTCCCGCCTTTGGCAGATGCGCGATGCAGTATTCCTCCCCATCGCACGCGACGCGGAAATCGAGATTCGGGTCGGTCAACTCCGTAGCGCCGCAGACTGCGCAATGATGCAGCGCGTCATCTGCACTGCGTGAATGGGCTTCGAAACGTTTGCGCCGTGTCGAGACTTCGTGGCGATGCCACGTCTGGTGAATGATCTCCGGGCCGAAAAAGATGAAATAATTAGCGAAAGCGGCGATGAGTGCGGCGCGATAGGAATTCGAGTTCGTGACGAATCCAACCAGCAGAAGCACAGCGAAAGCCCAGGCAAGCCACTTGATTTTGACTGGCAAAATGAAAAGGATGTAGATGATTTCGTCGGGATAGAATCGCGCAAAAGCAAAGAACAATGATGCGATGAGCATGCCGTTTGAAAAATTGCTGCCGAAGAAAAACGCCGCGATCGTTGTGCCGATCATGCCGACGAAGAAATAGAGCGTAAGCCGAAAAGGGCCCCACGCGCGCTCAAGACCTTCGCCGATAAACCAGAGAAACCAGAGGACCAGCACGATCCAAAAGCTGAGCGTTTGCGGGACGAAAATGTAGGTTACGAGTCGCCAGACTTCACCGTGGCGAATGCGTGCTGGATCGAGATCGAGCGCAAACCGGAAATTGGGATTCAGCCACATCAACGCCCATACCAAGGCGGTGAAGCCGATCACGATCCGGATCAATCCCGGGATGCCAAGAAAACCAAAGCGGCGTTCGAGTTTGTCCAGCCAGGTCATCGCTTGCCGAAGCTACCGCAACAATCCCTCACCTCAATCCTCTCCCTTTGCGAAAGGGAGAGGCGGACGCCCCTCGCCGCTGCGGCGGCATGGAAATGCCAAAGGCGGTCATGCCCGCGCCCATCAACAGGGTTTAAGCAATCGCGAATCCGCGCACGGGAAACCTTTCCTCTCCTCCTCGATCGAGGAGAGGATGAAAGGTGAGGAGTCGAAATCGAGTTGAGCTGTCAATTACCCACGCTCTTGCGCCATATTCCTCCGAGTCTAGTTTGGACGCATGACCCATACCGCGCCGACAAAGACGCCGCTTTACGACGAGCACGTGCGGCTGAGCGCGAAAATGGTTTCATTCGCCGGATGGCTCATGCCGGTGCAATACGCCAGCATCGTGGTGGAACATCAGGCTGTGCGAAACAACGTCGGCATCTTCGACATTTCGCACATGGGGCAGTTGATCGTGGAGGGAGCCGGCGCACGCGAATGGCTTAACGCGATGCTGACAAATAACATCGACAAACTCGATGTCGGCATGGGGCAATACACGTTTCTCCTTAATGAGCGGGGCGGCATCATTGATGACTTGATCGTTTACCAGATCGGCGAACAGAGGTTTCTGCTCGTCGTCAACGCGGCTCGCACGGAAGACGATTTCGCATGGCTGCAAAAACATCTGTGTCCGCCCATTCACATCGAAAACCGTAGCGCAGATTTTGGTGGCGTGGCCATTCAAGGGCCACGCGTCCTCGACTTATTCCATGTGCTCTTTGGTGAAGATACGGAGTTGCCGACGCGGAATCACATTGTCGATGTCCCGTTTGATGAGACTACGGTTTCCGTCGCGCGCACGGGTTACACCGGCGAGGATGGCATCGAAGTTTTCTTTCGCGCGAACGATGCGGTGAAATTTTGGAATACCGCGCTGGAGAAGGGCAAACCGTTTGGAATTAAACCATGCGGACTCGGCGCGCGCGACACGTTGCGTTTGGAAATGTGCTATCCACTTAATGGTTCCGATTTGTCTCCGGATCGAAATCCAATCGAGGCCGGACTCGGATTCTTTGTCGATCTGACAAAGCCAAATTTCATCGGGCGCGAGGTCTTGCTGAAGACAAAAGAAATCGGCCCGCGAGAAAAGCTCATGCCGTTTCGAATGAAGGAGAAAGGGCCGCCGCCGCGTCCGCACTACGCCGTTTTCCAAAATGGCGAACGCATCGGCGAAGTCACGAGCGGGACGCTCTCTCCGAGCTTGAATTGGGGCGTAGGAATGGCGTATGTCTCGGCGACGCACGCGAGGATCGGCGAGCAAATCGACATCGAAATTCGTGGGCAAAAATTTCCCGCTATCATTGAAAAGAAACCGCTCTACAAAAAATCAGCATCATGAATGTCCCAGACGATTTGCTTTATACCGAGACCCACGAATGGATTAAACGCGAAGGCGAGAGCGTTCGCGTCGGCATCACCGACCACGCGCAATCGGAATTGACTGACGTGGTTTACGTCGAGCTGCCGAAGATGGATCGGCAGGCAAACGCGAAAGAACCGGTCGCGGTTGTCGAATCAGTGAAAGCTGCCAGCGATATTTACGCGCCGGTCAAAGGAACAGTTGTCGAGGTAAACAAGGCGCTCGAAGCAGATCCAGGGCTAATCAATCGCGAACCCTACGGCCAGGGCTGGATTTTCGTTCTCAAGATCGACAACGCCGACGATCTCAAACACCTGAAAGACGCTGAGAAGTATCGAAAGCAGATTGGTTGAAAGCGGCTTCAGCGCTACACGCTGGAAACGTGCGTTCCGAAGTCGCCCTTTTCTCTTGGTTAACCTGTGCTTAATTGCCCGTTCTCCCCATGAGCAGCAAATCGAAGCCGCGTGAGGCAGAGCTTAACTTCGAAGGCGCGATGGATCGGCTCGAAAAAATTGTCGAACAGATGGAGTCCGGCAAATTGCCGCTCGAAGATCTGATCGTGCGCTACGAGGAAGGAATGAACCTGGTAAAAGTTTGTCAGGAACGGCTCGCTAACGCCGAACAAAAGATCGAAATCATTGCGCGCAACAGCGCAGGTAAGGCGGTAGTTAAAGAGTTTGAGCCAGTGCCGGAAGCGGCCGCACCGGCCACGGCAGTCGATGAATCCGAAAGCACAGATGATGAAATCAAACTTTTCTGAGAATTCCCAAACCTCCAAAGCGACAGTCGCGCCTACGCGTCTGCTCGATGGGATCCGCTCGCCCGCGGACATCAAGGCACTGCGCGAACAGGATCTGCCGCAGCTTGCGCAAGAGGTGCGCGATGAGCTGATCAAAGTGCTTTCCCAAACGGGAGGACATCTGGGGCCAAACCTGGGTGTCGTGGAGCTGACGATTGCCTTGCATCGCGTGTTCAACACGCCGCGTGACCGCTTCGTCATGGACGTGAGTCACCAGGGTTACGTGCACAAAATGTTTACCGGGCGGCTCGATCGTTTTCACACCATGCGGCAGTTCGGCGGCCTCAATGGTTTTCTTTTGCGCACGGAGAGCGAACATGATTGCTACGGCGCAGGCCACGCTGGGACGGCGCTTTCTGCGGCGCTTGGCATGGCGGTAGGACGCGATCTGCGCGGCGGTGACGAGCACATCGTTGTGGTCGCAGGCGATGCCGCATTCACCTGCGGAATCAGCTACGAAGCGCTCAATAACGTGAAATCGCATACGAAGCGCTTCATCGTAGTGCTTAACGACAATGAATGGTCGATCGCAAAAAACGTGGGCGCGATCGCAAACTACCTGAACACCATCGTAGCCAGCCCGACATTCGCTCATCTACATGAAAAGGCACGCAATTTCGTGCAGGCGATTGCCGGAAAATCGGTAGCAGACTTCGCGCACAAGGTCGAGGAAAGTGTCAAGGGCTTGCTGGTGCCGAGCGTCATCTTCGAAGAGCTCGGATTGCGTTACTATGGGCCGATCGATGGACATGATATCCCGCTGCTCATCCGGACATTTGAGTTTTTGAAAACGCAGGAAGAGCCGGTGCTGCTGCACATTCTCACCCAGAAAGGCAAGGGATACGCGCCGGCTCTCAAGCAACCGGATAAGTTTCACGGACTGGGCAAATATAAGATCGAGAGCGGCGAGACCGCTCCGACGCCGACGCCGACCTATTCGGAAATCATCGGCAAAACGCTGGCGAAATTCGCGGAGACGAATCAGAAGATCGTCGCCATCACCGCCGCGATGCCAAGCGGAACCGGTCTCTCGCATTTTGCCAAGGCACATCCGAGCCGCTATTTCGATGTCGGCATCGCCGAAGAGCACGCCACGCTATTCGCCTGTGGCTTGGCCACGCAAGGGATGACGCCGTTTCTTACGATCTATTCCACGTTCTTTCAGCGCGCCTATGACATGGCGATCCACGATATCGCGATCCAAAACCTGAACGTGAAACTCTGCATGGATCGTGCGGGGTTGAGCGGAGACGACGGCCCGACACATCATGGCTTGTTCGACATTGGTTATCTGCGCCACATCCCGAATTGGGTGCACATGCAGCCGAAGAACGAAGATGAATTTGTCGATATGCTCTGGACAATGGCGCACTACAACTCCGGTCCAATCGCCGTCCGCTACCCGCGAGGTTCGGGAACTGGCGCAAAAATTAAACCGGAACCGAAACTTCTTGATATCGGTAAGGCGGAAGTTGTGCAACACGGGCGCGACGTGGCGATCTTCGGGCTAGGCAACATGTTTGAAGTTGCCGAAGAAGCCGCGCACAAGCTCGAAGAGAAAGGAATCTCCGTTGCGCTAATCAATCCGCGCTGGATCAAGCCAATGGATACGGGCACGCTCGAATTTTTTGCGCGCAGCGTGGACGTCGTATGCACGATTGAAGATCACGTTCTGCACAACGGTTTTGGTTGCGCGGTGATGGAACATCTGCACTCGCAAATGATCAACACGCCCGTGGTGCGCATCGGCTGGCCCGACCATTTCATCGAGCACGGCGCCGTTCCAATCCTGCGCAAAAAACACGGCATCACCGCCGACGCATTGGTGGAAAAAGTCCTGCCGCTCCTGCGCAAAAAATCCAGCCTGCGCCCGTCAGTCGCTTAAAAAAGCGAAGGGCGCCTTCGTTTCCGAAAGCGCCCTTCATAGTTTCGATGGCGATAAGCCGAATTCTGTCCGGTCGCCGTGGCGACCGCGATGATCATTCCTCTCACCCGTCCCGCAATCGCGGGACGAGCGCCCATCCCGCAATCGCGAGACGTGATGCGACGATACCCGAAGATTAAATCGGACCGGCTGCCCTTCCTCTGTTTTGTCTTGCACCGCATGGGGTTTTTCGTGCCTCGCAAATTGCTCCGCGAGCGGTGAGCTCTTACCTCGCCTTTTCACCCTTGCCTGCACTTTTCTCAAAGAACCGGCGGTGTCTTTTCTGTGACACTCTCCGTCACCGCAATTTTTCAACTGCGGTGCCCGCGTCTTTTACGCGGCATGCTGCCGTATGGTGTTCGGACTTTCCTCCAGCGAATCCCGCCAACGCGGGATTCACCAGTGATCATCTGCCATCGGCGACTAATTTAGCACAATCTGGAGACCAGGAAACCAGGAAGAGATTCGGCAACCGGAGCGATCGCCCTACAAATTAAAACGGTGACGGAACCGCGATGAAGAAAATCGTGATCATCGCCAGAGCGATGATCAGCTTGGCCAGCATGCCGCCGATGTTTCCGAGCAAACTTCCCCAGCCCGCGCGACCGGCGTCGATCATTCGTTTGCCGGCGATGAATTCACCAGCGATTGCGCCGACAACCGGACCAATGAACAAACCGAGAATGCCGAAGAACAGTCCGATCAATGCGCCGACAATCGCCCCGAACATTGCCCATTTGGTCGCGCCAAAATATTTCGCGCCAAAATAGCCGGCGAGAACGTCGATCGCGTACGTCGCGAGCGTCAGCAGCACGAGCGCAGTGATCGCGCGCCAGCCGATGCTTTTCTCCGGCCCAAGCATAATTCGGTGAATCACGGCGGCGGCGAGAATGATTGTCGTGCCGGGCAGGACCGGTGCAATCGTGCCGATGAGACCGACTGCGAAAAGCACGATCGTGAACAGCCACCAGAAGAGTTCCATCCGCGCGGGGATAGTAAATTTTTGACCCCGCAGTTGCCGATCTTATACTGAGTTCCCCCCGCTTGAAATCAAACCGGAGGATTGTTTATGCCACTCACAGTTGGAACCAAAGCGCCAGACTTCACTTTATCGACCAAGACCGCCGACGGACCGAAGCAAATTAAACTGAGCGACAATTTCGGGAAGAAAAACACGTTGCTGCTTTTCTTTCCCATGGCGTTTACGGGCACCTGTACGACAGAGATGTGCGAAGTCAGTCAGGGCCTGAACGCCTACACGGGTTTGAACGCCGCCGTTTACGGAATCAGCGGCGACAATCCGTTTGCGCAGGAAGCGTGGGCGCAGAAGGAGAAGATCACCGTGCCGCTGCTCAGTGATTACGAACACAAAGTAGCGAAGGGTTACGGTGTGATGTACGACTCGTTCCTGCCGCAAATGAACCTTGGAATGGGAGGCGTGGCGAAGCGCTCTGCGTTCATCATCGATAAGAATGGCGTGATCCAATATGCCGAGAGCAACGATGACGCCAGGCAATTGCCGAATTTCGATAGGATCAAGGCCAAGTTAGCGGAGCTGAAATGATTCGCACGCTCTGCAGGGTCATCCCGAACGAAGTGAGGGACCTCACAACGGAAGATTGGCTCACCCAGAGTACCATGCGTGCCGCTATCAGTCTGTGCGAGGTCCTTCGCTTCGCTCAGGATGACGGGATTGAAGATGCACGACGAATTTAAAACGCTGAAGAAATTCGACGCCGGGAAAGGGCGCGAAGGTTTTCTGTATTCGCTGCCGGCGCTGGAGGAACAGGGCATCGGGAAAATTTCGCGGTTGCCGGTGAGTATTCGGATTGTTCTCGAATCGGTGTTGCGCAACTGCGACGGCACAAAAGTCCGGCGAAAAGACGTCGAGACGCTGGCGAACTGGAACGCTAAATCCCCCGCGAACGCGGAGATTCCGTTCGTGGTGGCTCGGATCGTGTTGCAGGATTTCACCGGCGTTCCGCTGATTGTTGATCTTGCGGCGATGCGTAGCGCAGTCGCGTGGCTGGGTCGCGATCCGAAAATCATCGAGCCGCTTGTGCCCGTCGATCTCGTAGTGGATCACTCGGTGCAGGTTGATTTCTTCCGCTCACCACGCGCGCTGGAGCTAAACCTCGACATGGAGTTCAAGCGAAACCGGGAGCGTTACCAGTTTCTCAAATGGGGGCAGCAGGCGTTCAAAACTTTCCAGCTCATCCCGCCGGGCATCGGCATCGTGCACCAGGTGAATCTCGAATATTTGGCCAAAGGCGTGTTGAGCCAGACATCAGAGGTCGGAGGTCAGCGGTCAGAGATTTTCTTTCCCGACACACTGGTCGGGACGGATTCGCACACGACGATGATCAACGGTCTCGGTGTGGTCGGCTGGGGTGTGGGCGGAATCGAAGCGGAAGCCGGGATGCTTGGGCAGCCGGTTTACTTTCTCACGCCCGAAGTGGTAGGCGTGCACATGAGCGGCCAGTTGCGGGAAGGCGTCACCGCGACCGATCTCGTCCTGCACATCACACAATTGCTGCGCGCGCAAAAAGTCGTCGGCAAATTTGTCGAATTTTACGGCGAAGGCGCGGCGTCGCTGCCGGTTCCTGATCGGGCGACGATTGGGAACATGTCGCCCGAGTACGGCGCGACGATGGGATATTTTCCAATTGACCAAGAATCGGTGGATTACCTGCGTGCCACAGGACGCAGCGAGGAACAATGTCTTGCGTTCGAAAATTATTTCCGCGCGCAGAAAATGTTCGGCATGCCGCTCAAGGGCGAGATTGATTACAGCGTCGATATCGATTTGGACTTGGCGGACGTCCAGCCGAGCGTCGCCGGACCGAAGCGACCGCAGGACAGAATCAACTTGCCCGAGCTTGGGAAAACATTTCGCGAGTTGCTCGAAAAACCGGTACGCGATGGGGGATATGGGAAACAGAATGTCGATCTTCGCGAAAGACATGTCGTGGAATTGAACGGCAGCGCCCCGCGCAATGGTGCAATGGCTTCGACTGATACAAAGGAAGATCAGGGGATCACACCCGGCGAAGAACTCAACAAGCTCGAGATGGTTACGAACCGGCCAACGCCGGATCCCGCGAAAGAGATTGAAGCGGAATCGAGCGAAGTTTTCATGCACGGACGCAGCCACATTGGCCACGGCAGCGTTTTGATCGCAGCAATTACAAGTTGCACAAACACCAGCAATCCGAGCGTGATGATCGCGGCTGGCTTACTTGCCAAAAAAGCGGTCGAGCGCGGTCTGCACGTGGATCCTGCGGTGAAAACGTCGCTGGCGCCTGGTTCGCGCGTGGTTTCCGACTATCTCCAGAAAACGGGCCTGCAAGAATATCTCGACCAACTCGGGTTTAACCTTGTCGGTTACGGCTGCACGACCTGCATCGGCAACTCCGGTCCGCTCCATCCAAACATCGAGAAAGCGATTCACAAATACGATTTGGTTGCGGCTTCGGTTCTTTCGGGGAATCGTAATTTCGAAGCGCGGGTGCATCAGCACATCAAGGCGAATTTTCTGATGTCGCCGCCGCTGGTGGTGGCCTTTGCCTTGGCGGGCCGAGTTCACATTGATCTTTCCCGCGACCCGCTCGCGAAGGACAAGGACGGTAAAGAAACTTTCCTTCGCGATTTGTGGCCGACTCTGAGCGAAATCCGAGACACCATGCAATCAGCTCTCGCGCCAGAGACCTTTCGCAAATTTTATCGCGATTTTGCCGATCAAAATCCGAAGTGGAACGAGATTCCATCCAGCACAGGCGACGTTTATCAGTGGGACGAGAAGAGCGATTACATTCATGAGCCGCCGTTCTTCCAAAATTTTTCGATGGAGCTTGGCCATATCGAGGAAATCCGCGGCGCGCGCTCTCTGGGAATTTTCGGCGACTCGGTAACGACCGATCACATCTCGCCTGCAGGAGCAATCAAAGAAACCTCGCCAGCGGGAAAGTATTTGATGTCGCGCGGGATTCAGCCGCGAGATTTCAACAGCTACGGCAGCCGGCGGGGCAATGATCTGGTGATGACGCGCGGGACATTCGCGAATGTCCGGATCAAGAATTTGATGGTGCCGGGAACGGAAGGCGGCGTGACGAAATATTTCGGTCCGAGCCGGACTGGCGGTTCAAAGAATGGCGAGGGTGAGCAGATGTCGATCTTTGATGCGGCGATAAAGTACGCGGAAACGAACACTCCGCTGGTTATCCTCGCCGGACACGAATACGGCAGCGGTTCATCGCGTGATTGGGCCGCAAAGGGAACGCGTTTGTTGGGTGTGAAGGCGGTGGTCGCCGCGAGTTTCGAACGGATTCATCGGTCGAATCTTGTAGGCATGGGCGTGTTGCCATTGCAATTTCCCGATGGAGTCAGTGCCCAATCGCTCGGACTGGACGGTTCGGAGATCTTTTCGATCATGGGATTGTCTAACGAAGTTAGGCCTGGCAAAAACGTAACGCTTGAGATCGAGGGCAGGGACCGACCGAAGCGCTCTGTACTGGTGAAGCTTCGCATCGATACGCAAATCGAGATCGATTATTATCGCCACGGCGGAATTTTGCCGTTTGTGCTGCGGCTATTGCTGTCGAAGGCGTAGTTTCGGCAGTCACAGACCGGCGCTACAGAAGAATCTCGCGCCGGTGGATTGTAATCGGTGAGCCATCAGCAATAAATGCGGAGCGCGGTGGCTGGTTTAACGTTTCAGCAAATTGTTCGCCGTAAAGAGTGGCAACGTCTGCGTTGAATTCGAAGCCGATCGCATTCCAAATCTTCCATCGGGGATGCTCAACTCGATATTCGCCGCAGCCGCTCCGAAGAGAGGTGTAACCCCAATAATGTTCAGTGATGAATTCGGCGTGGGTTCCCGCCGGAATTATCTGCGGCTCGCCCGTCGCACTCATCCAAAATGATTCCCATTTGCGGCCGCGTCGCCACGAAAATTCCACTTTTAAGTTGGAATCGACATGTTCGATTTCGTGTCTCATCGGTAGGGCAAAATAATTTTCGCTGTAACATGCCCGCGCGACGAGCGCGATAGCATGGCGCGGGACAAGCTCGCGAATGAAAACGACGCCGCGCCGCCACGTGTCCGCCGATTTTCGCCTAACGTAGAAACGTAAATTCACTTCTTCGAAATCGCGGTGCAGCGGGATCGGAACACCGAGAAGACGCGTATCGAGAAAGAGAAACCCGACCACGCTGAGGAAGGTCTCACCATTTTCGAAGTCGATCTCTGTATCATGCGGAACGAACGGCGTGAGCAGGCGAGGATCGACGGTGTGATTCAGCATCGCAAGGTAACGCCAGTTAGCAGTGAGAAATGGTTGCACGTGAAGGTTCGGCGGTCATAGACCGCCGCTACAGAATTAATCGCCGACCGGCTGAACGCGACAGCGCGCGCTGAATCGCGCCTCTTCTGGGATTGGATGGCAACTTCAGCGTAATGAATTGGCCGGCCATCGGGTCATTTCCAACTACAGCAAAGAGCGAACGTGCTGGATTATGGTCGAGTAAGTGAACGCGGCCGGGAATGATTGCGCCCTCAGGCACGCGCTTGATCGATGCCCAGTCGATAAAGGCATCCGTCGTTTCGCGGTTGCCACTGTAGAGGCTCACACGAACACTGTCCCCGCTCGGCATGTCGGGAATTGAAAACTGCGGCGGAACGCGCAACTCGAATTCAAGCGAGAGTCCCTTGCCGCCGATGCGCGGCGGTTTGTCCGCGAGCAAATACGGTACGCCGACTAACAAACCGGCAACGGCGCAAACAATCAGAAGCGACCAGCCCTGTGCCATGAAAAATCCTGCCACGCCTTGTCGCCGAACGAGCAGCGAAGAGACAATACCAATGACCAAGCCCACCAAAATTCCAAGCGGCGCGCACACAAATACGACGAACATCCCGCGCCCGCCCTCCATGTTCGACATGTGTCCGAGCCTGGTTAAATAGTCGCCAACAAAAAACGCAAGGACACAGCTGACGAGCGCCGTGAAAAGCGCAATGAAGAAAGCGCGAAGTAAGCGCACAACCAGTGTGAAAGTTAGCTTTGCTCTGACTTGATCGGATAGTTCGACCCTCGATCTGCGCTCACTGCAACAATTTTTCGAGGGACGGGCTCGGTTCTATGCCGAGCGCAGTGGCCCGGGCATAATGTTCTCTGGCGAGTTCTTTCGAGCCGGGCTGCGTGGTGATGAGAATGACCGCGAGATTAAAATGCGCATCGGCGTCGTCAGGATTGTTGGCGATAGCCTGAAGGATCTCCTTCTCTGCCTCTTGCTGTCGCCCTTTCTGGCTGGCGGCGATACCGAGATAGTTGTGAGCGGTAGCGCTTTTTGGGTTGATCGCAATCGCCTTGGTTAACTGCACGATCGCCTCGTCAAATTTCGATTGCCGATATTGAACAACACCCAACGTGGTGAGTAGAAAATCGTTGTCCGGCGCACTGGCCACGGCTTTCCCCAGCGTCGACTCCGCGGAGCGCAAGTTGCCGCTACGAACATAAACGAGGCCAAGATTGGAAAGCGCGTCAAGGTTATTTGGATCTCCGGACAGGATTTGCTGATATTGCTTTTCTGCCGCTTTATAGTTGCCCTGCTGAAAATTCTTTCCGGCTGCGCGGACGAGACCCTGGATCTTCGGATCGGGCCTGTTCATTTTCGCGTCGCTCTCGCCGCCCGATCTTGCGTTTGCGTCCGCTTTCGCAGTGCTGATCGAATTCACCGACGATTTTTTTTCAAACACAAAACTCGCTTTAAATAAGCCGGCGCGCTGGTCTGACACTGAGACGACGGGCTGTCGCAGCAAAGCGAGCTCTTCGTTGTTTAATTTTGTCATCGGCTGCGCGAGAAATTCGATCTGTTTGTTCAACGTCTCTGACCTGATCTTCAATCCATCCAGCTCCGCCACGACTAGCTTCCTTGTCTCATCCCGACGCGCTTCTTCCTGGCGCTCGCGCACGACGATATTTCGTAGGAGCTCATTCTCTCTCGCGAGTTGGGCTGACTCCTCACTGTTTGCGCCGGCCAGCTTCGCAACTTGCAGCTCGGTGCCTGCCTCATCCAACTCGACAGCAAGCTCTGCAGCTCTCGCTGCCAAATAGTCATTTCTCTTGTGGCTTTCGCTCAGCTGCGCTTGAAGCTGTGCAATTTGTTCGTTCATCTCGGCAAATGTCTTCCCGTTCACCGGGTCGCGCTCGCCAAGGGTTCGGACCTTTTCCTCGGCGGTTGCCAGCTTCTGTTGCAAATCGTCCTTTTCCGCCAGGAGCAACTGGACGCCCTGGTCGGATTCTTGCGTGAGCCTCAAGTGAGCGAACGTTTCATCGCGCTGCTGCTCAAGCGCCGCCATTTGCTTACTCGCCGCGGCGAGTTTCGCCTGGGTGTCGTCCCTTTGCTTTTCCGCTGCCATACGCGCCTCATCGGCCGCGGCAACAGCATCTTTCAAGTGCGCAATTTCCGAGCGCAATTGCTGCTCCTCCCGGGCGCTATTTTCCTGCGATGCCTGAGCCCCTCTTAATGATTCCTGGATCTGTGCCAGTTCATCGCGCGCCTGACGTTCTGATTTTCTCGTTTTGTCGAGGTCATCTTGTGCTTTTTCAAGGTTGGAATTTGTTGCCTGCAGCCGCGTGTTGACGGCTTCCTTTTCTTTTCGTGCGCTTTCAAAATCACTGCGCGCTTTGTCGAGTGCGGTTTGCAATTGATCCACCTTGCCGCGCAATTTTTTCGTTGCCTCTTTTATCGCGGCATCGCGCGACGCCTGGGTGACGGTCTCGTCCGATTGTGGGGCCACAACCTCAGGCCCGGGCTCGGACCAGTCGCCGCTCTCTGGCAGTGAGGGGGCAACTTCAGGCAAAGGACTTGCGCTGGCGCTTAACGCGGTTTGCCTCGTCATCCTCTGCTGAATGCGCAAGATTCCTTCGCTGATCTTTCGGCCACGATATTCCACGATCGCTGGCTGCCAGTTGGCGTGCGATCTGCGCAATTCCGCGATCAGGCTGCCAGCAAATCGATATTTGGCCAGGGCCGTCTTGAACCGGTTTTCATGCTCCAGCTTTTCGCCCTGTTGCGCGGAGAGGTACGCCTTAAGAAAAATTTCACTCGGATCGTCCTGCTGCCCCACAAGAATGCGCGTACCTCCAAGGAAAAAGACGAGAGCGAGCAAAGCTGCAGCGGCTCGCCTCGTGCAATGGCGAGGCGCCATGACAAGGCGGCTGTGGCCAGATTTTCCTTCCACCGACGGCGAGAATTAGTGGAACGACCGGGAAAAGTCGAGTCCTTTGTTTGCAAAAAGAGATTCGAATTTTAAAATCATGTTTTCCGGCCAATGATGGTGGTCGTAGCTCAATGGTAGAGCCCCAGATTGTGGTTCTGGTTGTTGCGGGTTCGAGTCCCGTCGGCCACCCGGCTTCGCGAAGTTAAAATTGTTAAAAAAGTTACATTGTTACAAAGGAAGCGCCCTACCGATTTAACGTTGTAACATTGTAACTTTTTAACGCTATCGCAGTGCCTGTAGCTCAACCGGATAGAGCTTCTGACTTCGGATCAGAAGGTTGGGGGTTCGAATCCCTCCAGGCACGGACTCAAACTTAGTTGTATTCGTCGGAGTAACGCGGTCTCCAAGTCCAATCGGCAGGCAATTAATCAGCCGCATTGTTCAACCCGCATTGCTTCGACACGCGAGAACAATTATTCATCTCTCGACGCAATGACGACGGAACGAGATGAACAATTCATTCGCGCTGCGCTAAACGAGGCAAAAAAGGCGCTCGGCCAGACGAGCCCGAATCCGGCTGTTGGGGCGGTTCTGGTCATTGACGATCGAATAGTCGCCAAAGGGCACCACCGGGAAGCGGGTCGCGATCACGCTGAGATTGAGTGCCTTCGCGATTTCGGTGCGCGAGTGCCTGCGCGCGCCACGCTTTACGTTACCCTGGAGCCGTGCTCCACGACAGGGCGCACCGCTCCGTGCACAGCTGCGATAATCAAGGCTGGAATCAAAAACATAGTGGTCGGCGCGACTGACCTAAATCCGCGCCACGCTGGCAAAGGCATAGTGCAATTGCGAAATGCGGGCGTGAGAGTGCGAGAGGGCATTTTGGCCGATGAGTGCGTGCAGCTCAACGAGGCTTTCAACAAGTGGATCGTCACTGGCCGGCCTTTTGTCATCGCAAAATGCGGCATGTCGCTGGATGGTCGCTTGACGCGGCCTGCCGGCGAATCTCGCTGGATCACTGATGCGCCTGCCCGCCGCGACGCACATGAGCTTCGCGCGCGTGTGGACGCGGTTCTCGTTGGGGCGGAAACGGTACGCGTGGACAATCCGCGCTTAACCGTACGCAGCATGCGCCGGGCGCGACAACCGTGGCGCGTTGTGCTGACCCGTTCAGGCAAGCTTCCACAGCGCGCTCGCCTGTTTTCCGACCGGTTCGCTTCACGAACATTGATTTATCGCGGCAAATCTTTGGCTGCTGTGCTGAAAAATCTGGGCAAGCGAGGTTTCACGAGCGTTCTGATCGAGGGCGGCGGCGAACTGCTCGGCCAGGCGCTCGATGCGCGGCTCATTGACAAGGTGCAACTCTATCTGGGTCAGATCTTGAGCGGAGGACCAGTGATCGCGTTCCCAGGCCACGGAGCCGAAAACACCGCGAATGCGTTGCGTCTTCGCCGCGTTTCATATCGACAAATTGGGCAAAGCCTTTGTATTACGGGATATCCCGAGGTCCTTCCGCCCAAATAAAGGGAAAACTTTCCCCTCGCTCCCCTGTTTAATCTGTAGGAGGTAATGTAATGAAGAAACTTCTCTTAATCGGATTGGTGGCTGGGGTACTGGCTTTCGTTCCCGCGCAGCGTTCTGACGCTGGCATCGCAGTCGGAATAGGGATGGGTCCCGGGTACTATGGATATTATCCGTATGGCTACTACTACCCGTACCGTTATTACCGGCCGTATCCGTACTATGGCTACTATAATGGGCCTTCATTCTATTGGTACGGCGGACACCGGTATTACTACCGCCACCATCGTCACCACCATTATTACCGGTACTAAGGTGACGTAGGATCTAGGAGATTCCGCCGCCTTGGTGGCGGGAGTTCTGGCAGGCTGATCGATTTGGAACTCTTTTTTCAACTGCTGAATCAGGGCCGGCAACTGCTGCTGCCGTTGCGCTTCGATTTGCTGCCGGAGCGACTGTTCGACTTTTCGGCGCTCCTGTATGTAGCGAGACTCAAACTCAGCACGTTCCTGCGGACTCAGGCGGAGGCCGGAGTCCCGAAGTGCCGCTTCAGTCTCCCGTTTGATGGTCTCACGGCGCAGATTCTCTCGCTGGCGCATGACGTTCCGCTCCTCTGGACTCATCCGCATCCAACGCTCGGCGTTGCGCCGGAAATTTTGCCGGGCCTCTGGAGGAAGTGTGAGCAACCGCTCGCGTATGCTCTGGTTCGGCGGGCGCCCGTGAGAAGCTCCGACCGGCGGCCGGCCAATGGGTCGATGTGGTTGTGGCTGCGGTTGCGCTTGTGCGGCAGCGCAGAATAAAGCGAAAACCGACAGAGCAACGATTAATTTACAAAGTTGGCTTTTCTTCCCACACAGTATTTTCATCCCAGGCGATCAATTCATCCAGATCAGCCACGACGTCATAATCTTGTGGATCGATTTTAGCCACGACGTCTACATTATTTGCAGACGTTCTCTGCGAGACTGGATGACGCGTGGCGATAGCCATGCCGACCACGACGACGGCCACAGCGGATGCTGCAACAAGTCTTCGCAGGCTAAACCAGTTCCGCGCCCGCTCGAAGCGAGTCGCTTCCTGGCGGATCTTTCTCAGGACGTTCCGGGCGAAGAATGGTGAAAGCGCCGGCTCGGGAACACGGCCGAGAACATCCCACAGTTCTTTGTCATCTTGAAGTTCCATAGTCTCCAGTGAATTCAACCACTTGCAGAGTTGAAAGTTGCGCTCGAATGAGCGCTGAACATCCGTGTTCAAAGTCCAGGCGCTTCAAGGAATCCTTCCAGTTGTCGAATACGGGTTGGATGCCGCATTTTGCGCAACGCCTTTGCTTCGATCTGGCGAATGCGCTCGCGGGTAACTTGGAACTGCCGGCCTACTTCTTCCAGGGTTCGGCTGTATCCATCGACCAATCCAAATCGTTGCTCGAGCACTTGCCGCTCCCGATCAGTGAGCGTCTCCAGCACGTCCTTGATCTTTTCCTTCAGCAGGACAATGGCGGTCATATCGCTCGGGTTTTCGGCGCCTCTGTCCTCGATAAAGTCGCCGAAATTGGTTTCTTCGCTCTCGCCTACCGGGGACTGGAGCGAGATTGGTTGCTGCGCCATCTTCAGCACCGCGCGAACACGATCCACTGGTAGGAGCACTTCTTCAGCCACCTCTTCAGGCGTCGGTTCTCGCCCATATTCCTGCACCAGCTGTTTCTGTACACGCATGAGCTTGTTAATCGTCTCAATCATGTGCACGGGAATTCGAATCGTGCGCGCCTGGTCGGCGATGGAGCGGGTGATGGCCTGGCGAATCCACCACGTCGCATAAGTAGAAAACTTATAGCCTCGCCGGTATTCAAATTTCTCGACTGCCTTCATTAATCCCATATTCCCTTCCTGGATAAGGTCGAGAAACGACAGCCCGCGATTGGTATATTTTTTTGCGATGGAAATAACGAGACGAAGGTTGGCTTCAACCATTTCGGTTTTGGCCTTGAACGCCTGGCGCAGCCAGCCCTTCAGCGTCCGGTATTCGTCTGCATACTCAGAAAGCGAAAACCACAGGCTCTTTTCTAACTCGCGGATCTTGTTTTGAAGTTGAAGCCGCCTTTTTTGACTGCGAGGATTTTTGGCGATCTCGGTTTGAAGGTAAAGCGACGTGTGGTGCGCGTCGTCCGCTAGGTGCACAAATTCCTCAGTGACTCTCTGCTTGAGATAAAAAAGCGGATAAATCCGCTGCAGCGAAGCCATGCTTCTTTGCAAGGCCCGGAGCTTCTGGGAACGTTTCTTCGAAGAGTTGCGCGCAAGATCGCAAAAGTGCCGGCTAATCGACGCGCTTAACTGTTCCACCTGTTTGCAAAGACGCGGGAGATTCCTCATATATCTTTCCCGACTCTCGATTTTCTTGTCGAGAATGACGCGGTCGAACCGTTCCCGGCTCTCGAGCAGCTTTCGGGCGAGATCCAGATGGCCGCACGCAACAAAACCAAAACGACTAATGTGCTTTTGCACCATCCCCTCGGCCTCTTCGATCCGCTTGGATATTTCGACTTCCTGTTCCCGGGTCAGAAGCGGGACCTGGCCCATCTGCTTGAGATACATCCGCACCGGGTCGTCCAGAATATCAACCTTGGTTTCTGTTCTCTCTTCCTCTTCTTCCTCCTCGTCTGCGTCTTTCTTACCGTCCTTGTAGCGATCGACCTCCGACGCTTCAATAATGTCGATCTCCAGGCGACGCAGGCGCGTAAGAATCAGATCCAGTTCATCGGCGTCGGTAACCCCCTCGGGCAACGCCTCGTTTAGATCATCAAATGTCAGGTAGCCTTGTTCTTTTGCCAGCTTGATCAGTTCGCGAATGCGATTCTGGACTTCAATAGTCGAAAATAAATCCGCGGCCGACAGCTGCCGCGATGGCTCGGGCAGCGATCCGTTATCACGCCGTGTCGAGCCGGGCCTGATGCGCTTGATTTTGAGCGCAACGATCCCTGACCGTTTTTTCCGATTCTTTAGAAAAGCAGAAGGTCTTCTTGATGCGCCGCCGCGACGCCGGCTTCGATTAAGCCGTTGCGCCGACGATTGTCGCCTGCCTCCCCTTCGTTTCGAATGCCTGGCCAAGATAGTGTGGTTACGGATTTGACTAAGACGTTCGACCTGCCGCGAGCGGCAATTTGATCGACACCTAATTGTCGGCCGCGCCGGCGGGCTGGGAAAGCTCGTGGAGCTGTTCCTGCAGGTCAAGAATTTGTTTCTGCAAATTTACGATGTCACCGGTGCTCAGTTCCGGAAGCTTTATGCGGTTCTGTGCGGCGGCCAGTCGGCGCCGCAGCACGGCATGGCGAATGCCAAGCCACCATTTCTCAACCATCGTTTCTGCGTCGGCGGGCACTTTTTGCAGCAACCATGCTGAAACAAGCGCCTCTTCCGCGGGGGACAGTGAGGCCATGAAAGCGCTGAGCGACGCGGGATCATCAGGATGCAGCTCACTTTGAAGAATGCGGATGAGAATTTCCGCGTCCGGCACTTGCTCGAGAATCTCGCGCCAATTTTGGGCGAGAAGAAAATTTCGTGCTGCCTCATCGCGCAGCGCCAGAAGGCAAAGCATCGCAATGTCGTGTCGCGGGCCTGGCGCAGCCTGAGCACGCGCAAACTGTGGTGCCTCTGCGGAAGCCGTTCTGGCGGGCTTTATCGAGAGGAGTGTTCCAAAATCTGCGGGAGAGACACCCAGCCGCGCGGACGCTTTGTTCACCACCTCTCCCCGCATGAGCGGATCGCGCACCCGCGAGACAGTCTCGGCCAATCTGCGCGCGAGCTGCAATTTCGCGCCGAGAGAGCTCACGTCCGCCGCCTCCATTTCCCGCTCGATCCAGTAATCAAAAAAATCCTGGGCACCCGCGACACGATTTTCGAATTTCTCTTTCCCTTCCCGACGAACAAGGGAATCGGGATCTTCACCAGGCGGTAGCTCCAAGACGCGTACGATCAAATCGTTTTGCAACAACGCATCGAGAGAATGCTCCGCGGCTTTGGCGCCGGCCGCATCTGAATCAAAGCACAGAACCACTTCATCCACATAGCGCTTCAGGATTCGCGCCTGATTTTCCGTAAACGCGGTCCCCTGTGGCGCGACCACATTCGTGATTCCCGCTTCGAACAAGCTGATCAAATCGATTTGGCCTTCGCACACGATCGCGCAGTTGGCTTCAATCAACGGCCGTTTGGATTTGTGCAGTCCAAAAAGCACGTTGCCTTTCCGGAAAAGCGGCGTCTCGGGCGAGTTCAAATATTTCGCAATGCCTTCTTCATTTTTTCCGCCTTCGCCAAGGCTACGGCGGACAGGCAGAAGCCGGCCGCTGAACGCGATTACTTCGCCCACGTCATTGTGTATTGGGAACATGATGCGCCCGCGAAAACGATCGTAAATTTCGCTTCGCGTATCACTCTCATCGCGCAACTTCACCAGACCGCTTTGCAGAAGCTGCGGGCGCGTGTAGCCGCGGTCGAGCGCCCACTTTAATAACGCGTCCCAGCTGTCAGGGGCGAAGCCAAGCTGCCAGTTCTTTATTATTTGGCGGTTGATTCCACGTTGCTCCAGATAATCGCGGGCCGGCCCCGCGAATTGAGCTTTTAGCAAATTGTTGTGAAACCGTTCCGCAGCTTCCGCATGTAATTTTAGCAGAAGCCGCCGCGCCTCACGTTGCTGATCTTCTTCGGGCGCGCCTCCGCGGGACTTCTCCACCACGGTGATGCCGACTCGCGCAGCAAGTTTCCGCACAGCTGACGGAAAATCTGTATGCTCGTAATCCATCACGAATCGGAAAACGCTCCCACCTGCACCACAACCGAAGCAATGAAATGTCTGCCGGCTCGGGCTTACCATGAACGACGGCGTTTTCTCCTGATGAAATGGGCAGAGCGCCTTGAAATTCGCTCCCGCGCGTTTCAGTGGAAAATACGAGCCGATTACTTCGACGATGTCGTTCGCGGCAGCGATTTGTTCGATTGTTTCCGAAGGGATCGTTCCCATGCGCGCCTGATTATTTTTGCCTCGTTTGAGTTTGGAAGCGATGCCAAACTTACGCAGTGCGGCACCGTTTCCAATGGAGTATTGGAGTGCTGGAGCAGTGGAGTAATGGAATGAATCCGCCCTTTCACTACTCCATCACTCCAGTGCTCCATTACTCCCTCTCGGTGAAAAAGATTTTCACGAATGCGGTAACGATTAGCGCAGCGCTGTGTCTCTTTCTTCCCGTGCCCACTCACGCGCGCGAGTCCATCCACAAAGGCGACGTGGTCGTCGTGCCGTTGCGCGGTGAAGTTGCGCCCTCTCTGCTCGCGTTTTTGCGCCGCGCGGTGAAAACAGCCGAAAGCAACGAAGCCTCCGCGATCATTTTCGACATGAACACGTACGGCGGACGATTAGATACCGCGGCCGATATCGTGAACGCGCTCAACCAGACGAAAATTCCCACTTACACGTTTATCAACACAAACGCTGGCTCTGCCGGCGCGCTGATCGCCATCGCCACTCAACACATTTACATGTCGCCGGTGAGCGCAATTGGCGCCGCGGCTCCGATCCTTCCCACAGGGGAAGACCTTCCCGCCACTGCCAAGGAAAAGACGATTTCGTACTGGTCTGCGCTCGTCCGGGGCTCGGCGATCAAGAACGACCACAATCCCGACATCGCCGAGGCATTCATGAACAAAGAGAAGGAAGTGAAGATCGGCGACCGTGTCGTTCATCCTAAGGGAGCGATCCTCACGCTGAATGCTCAGGAGGCAATAGAACGCATCAACGGCAAACCGTTGCTCGCAGAAGACGTAGTCGATTCGACTGCCGATCTGACAAAAAAAGCCGGACTTAAGGCTAACATCGTCACGATCCAGCCGACCGGCTTCGAACAGATGGCGTTTTGGATCACTGCGCTTGCGCCGTTGCTGCTGCTGCTTGGAATTCTCGGCGCGTATTTGGAATTCAAAATCCCCGGCGTGACATGGCCCGGAATTATATCTGCAATTTGTTTCGCGCTGTTCTTCCTCGGTCATTATCTGGCCGGGCTCGCAGGTTGGGAAGTCGTTGGGCTCTTCATTCTCGGAGTCGTTCTCGTGTTGATCGAGATACTCTTCTTCGCGCATACCACGATCGTTTTCGGCGTACTGGGCGTCTTTCTAATGCTCGCCTCGTTGCTCTGGGCAATGATCGATCGCTATCCGGGACAAAACTTTTTCCCAACCGGCAAAATGCTCGCTGTGCCCTTGCTCAACATGTTCATCGCGATCGTGGGATCGTTCATCATCATCGCCCTGCTCGCACGCTATCTACCCCGCACGAGCATTTATCGGCGATTTGCTTTGATTGAATCAAATCCGCCCGGCCCATCGCTGGCCGGTGCGCCGCGCCAATTTGCGACTGCTCTCGCCCTCGCGCCCGGGACGCAAGGCATCGCAGTGACCGTTTTGCGACCGAGCGGCAAAGCGCGTTTTGCTGATCATGTTGTCGATGTTATCACCGAAGGCGAATTCATCGCCCCGCAAACACCAGTCACGGTCATCCAAACCGACGGGATGCGCGTCATCGTGAAAAGCGCAGAGTAACTTATTCTCAGCCACCCGCGACAACGCGAATGAATTCGATGCGGTCGCCCTCGGACAGCGGCCGTTTGTTCCACTCGTGTCGATGCACGGCGAGGCCGTTGTGCTCCACCACAATTGATTGGGGCGGCAATTGATAACGGTCGATCAGCTCTGCGATTGTCTTGGCTTCGCGGCTATCAACGGATTCGCCATTAAGTGAAATTTTCATCGAAAATTGATTCGGCGGTCATAGACCGCCGCTACAGATGAAATCGTCACACTCCGCAAAGAGCCTGGTCCCAATCTTTCCAAACGGGTTCGAGTCCGCGGCGGCGAAGAACTTCGGCGATTTCGGCAGGGGAACGTTCATCGCTGATCTCGAACTGACCTGTGGCGAGTTGATCTTCGCCGTCCTGGTATTCGGGCGCGACGATGCGGCCGCGCACGGTGCGATGGAGATGCTCACGGCCTTGCCGGGTGTAACCACCAGGCTCAGTGTGACTGCCGGCGCTCATCATCGTTACCCCGATTAGCGCCAGCGCATCCCGCAGCGGCGCGCGCTCGCGCGTGCTCAGCACAATCCCAAGCTGCGGGAAAGTGATGCGTAACGCGCAAAGCAACTGTGCCAGTTCGCGATCGGTCATCGAGAAAAGCGGACGAAATCCGCCGGCGGCCGGCCGCAATCGGGGCAGACTCACGGTGATTTGCGCCTGCCAACAGTGTTTAAATAAGTGTTCCAAATGCGCTGCGAGAGCGATCGTCTCGTCCTGCCAGCGCGATAGACCGATCAGCGCGCCGATACCGAGCCGGCGAAAACCGGCTGCGTAACCGCGCTCGCCGCAATCGAGCCGAAAATTGAAATCGCGTTTCGGCCCGGCGGTATGCATTTCGGCATAGACGCTGCGATTGTACGTTTCCTGATAAACGACGAGGCCTTCGGCGCCGGCTTCGACGATCGGCACGTAATCCTCCGTTTCCATCGGGCCGACCTCGATGGAGATTGACGAAAAATCAGGAGCGAGCGCCTGCACGCAGTCCGCGAGATAGTCGCGGCTGACAAATTTCGGATGCTCGCCAGCAACAAGTAGGATCTGCCTAAATCCCTGACGCGCGAGATGCTGCGCTTCAGCAATTACTTCATCCACGTCGAGCGTGACGCGAAGGATTGGATTATCGCGCGAGAAACCGCAATACCGGCAATTGTTGATGCACTCATTGGAAAGATAAAGCGGCGCAAACAGGCGCATCGTGCGTCCAAAATTTTGCAGTGTGAGCGAGCGCGAAGCCTGCGCCATCGCTTCGAGTTCCTGATCGGATTTACGGGCAATCAGGTGCTCGAAACGTTGAACGAGCTCCGATTTCCTCAAAGCCAAATTGTCCAGGGTTTCGACGAACGACATCGGGATAATTTCGTGCTCAGGCGAACGTTCGCAAACGCCAATCGCAAAAGGGTTGGAGAACCTATTAAGCCTTCAGCGGACTAGAGAGCGCCGCTCCTTGCCTGTGCGTACAAAAAAGCGGCGTCCGTTGTTCCGGACGCCGCTGTAGCAAATGCTATTGCCGATGCTTAGAAGGCGAAGTTTACGCCGGTGCGGGCCATACCGAAGTTGTTCAATGGCCCGTTGACAAAGTTCCAGCTGAAGTCACTGACCCACCCGATATGCGGGGTAAGACGGACTTCTAAGCCGCCGCCGACTTGGCCAATCGGCTCTGTCTCAGACTCCGTATGGCCAACTGTCTTGAGAATGTCGAAGCCCTCGCCCCCGTTGCTAATAAGCCCACCGGGTCCTGTTACAGGAAATCCGGCGGCGTTTTCGCGGAAGAACACATTGACCGGCCTCTGGCCACCGCCAAAGATCGCGCCGCCGCCACCGAAGATGTAAGGTGAGAAGCGTGAGCAGTGGAACGGGTAACGCAGCGTCAATGTACCCAGCACCGCTCCGACGCCCTTGTGCACGTTGTGAAAGCTTTGCTCGAAAATCCCGTCGCTAAAATCGACGAAAATATCTTCGCGCGCTTGTCTCGCATCGGCGATCCAGCCTTCAACCCCAACACCGAAATAACGCATGAAGAAGTATTTGACGTCGATACCACCGCCCCAAGCATGGTCGGCCAGAAGGTAGCGATCCTCTTTCCAGTCGTTTTGGGTGAAAATGTAGGTCCCCCACAGGCTCACGTTGAACTCGTAATTGGCGTACCACTCCGGGCACGGCGGTGGAGCGGCCACCTGTTTCATTTCCTTTCCGGAATAAGTCTCTCCGGCAAAAGCGGCCGAAGCGATCGCCCCGCACCCTAACAGGCATAACACTAATCTTTTCATTTATTTCTCCTCTTGGTTAAGTTTTTGGCTTTTTACACTCCAAACATTTTGGAGCATCCAAGTCAATAACGGATTTCGCTCCTTGTCTGGATGCCGCGAGTCTGAGCCGGGTGGCCGGAGATTGCAAGCCTTTTTTACGCCTGCTGAACCGCCTTAAGGTTTCAGTTCCACCCCGGTATTCGCGTCCGTAATGAGAAACTTCTCATGGTGAAACGTCGGGTCGCCGCGGAACATGAGACGACCTGCGTAACGGCGCTCCAGCTCCACCAGTAGTTCTTCGTCTTCCTCCTTCAATCGCTTCAAAACCTCAGGGTTCAGGATCACCCGAAACTCGTGGATGCTGTCCTGGTATTTGCGCATGACAGTGTTGAGAGTCCGGTGCAACTCGACGCTGGTAGTCATGGAGGTTTTCACCACGCCGCGGCCGCCGCAGTAGGGACAGTTTTGGTAAATGGTCTCGCTCAGGCTTTCCTGTGCGCGCTGGCGAGTCATTTCCATCAGGCCGAGCTGCGAAATGGGAAGCACATGCGTCCTGGCTTTGTCGCGGCTGAGCCGCTCCTTCATTAAATTGTACACTGCCTGCTGATCTTTACGGCTCTTCATATCGATGAAATCGCCTATGATCAACCCACCGATATTGCGTAGCCGGAGCTGACGGGCGATTTCATCTGCCGCCTCCAGGTTCGTCTGCAAAATCGTTTTCTCCACATCGCGCCCGCCTTTGTTGCGGCCCGTATTTACGTCAATCGCTACCAATGCTTCGGTCTCGTCGATCACAATATAACCGCCACACTTCAACCAAACTTGCCGGTGAAAAGCGTCGTCGATTTGTTTTTGCACGCCGTAGGTTTCGAAAATCGGCGTCGCACTATCGTAAAAATGGACCCGATTCCGCGCGCGCCGGGAAATCTGGCCAATCATTTCGCTCATCCGCTCCGTTGATTCGCGATCATCGCAAACGACCTCGTCGATTTCTTCGGTGAGAAAATCACGCACCGTTCGCTCAACGAGGTCAGGCTCCTCGAAAAGGCGGCAAGGCGCCGGGTTCTCACGAATGGCCTGCTCGACTTTGGCCCACTGATCGAGAAGGAAACGCAAATCGCGCACGAAGTATCTTGCGCGCTGGCCTTCGCCTACGGTGCGAATGATCACGCCGACGCCTTCGGGCATGTCCAGCTCACGGACGATCTTGCGGAGCCGCTCGCGTTCTTTGGGGCTCTCGATTTTTCGCGAGATGCCGCTGCGATCACTAAACGGCATCAGAACGAGGTAGCGCCCCGCAAAACTGAGATTGGTTGTCACCCTCGGCCCCTTCGTACCGATCGGGCCTTTGGTGACCTGCACAATTACATCCGAGCCCACTGGATAAATGCTCGGTATGTCTTTTACCGTGATCCTTTTTCGAGGCCGCTTGTGCGTACGCCGATCGATTTCTTCGATGCCGCTGTCCAGCGCAGCAGGAATCGCATCCCAAAAATGAAGGAATGCGTTTTTTTCGAAGCCGATGTCAACAAACATCGCCTTCAAGCCCATCTCGATGTTTTTGACTTTGCCCTTGTAAATGCTGCCGACGATGTTCCGCGAGCTCTTACGCTCGACGCTGTATTCTTCGAGCCGGCCATTCTCGAGCAACGCGACGCGAGACTCGAGTTTTTCTACACTGAGTATGAGCTTGTTCCCCGTCTTGCGGGAGCCAAGCCCCAAAATCTTTCTTACCTTGTTTATCATAAAATTGAAGGGGTTGCGCGATCAGCAGCGGAATCGCCGGGAGATTCTGCGACAGCATTTCTGATCGAAAGTTCATCGTACTCCACGCCGGCGAGCAGGCGGTGGCGCGGGTGCCGGCTGCCGGCGGATTCCAAAGAGGCGTTCGAAAAAGTTGCGAGGTTGTGGCGCGGCAACGGGAACGGCGCGCGCCGCAGGAACCGCACCCCGCCGTCTCACTTGCCCTTGCGAATCTGCTTCGGGTTCGACGTCAGGCGACGCATCTGAACTTGCCATCTGCACAGTGGCATTCTGCGAATCGTCCGCAGTTTCTTCGTCCTCGCTTCCGAGGTTCCCTCCCGCATCGTGAAAACTCACTGCTTTGATCAATTGGAGCGGATTGGCCTTATGTGCGGGTGCGAGCCAGGCGACCTGCATATCGAACTTGCCTTCATCCTGCGCAAGCGCGCGTTCGAGAATGCGTGTAGCGATCGGGCCCGCGACCTCGCCGCCGTGCCCAGAGGCGCCCTGCACCATCACCGCGACGACGTACTTCGGATGGTCAAATGGCGCGAAACAAGTAAACCACGCAACGTTTTCCTCGTGGCCACGGTCGGTGGCCTGCGCGGTGCCGGTTTTCCCCGCCACCACCCAATCTTTCAAACGCGCTCTGCCACCGGTTCCTCCATCTTCGTTAACAACTTTCCAAAGGCCCTTGCGAACCAGCTCGATCTTATCAGGGGAGATTTCCTGCCGTAAATCCGATCGCACGCGCGGGGGTGGTGCTGTTGGCTTGCCTTGCTCGTCGAGCACGGGCGAGCCGTCTTGCTTCAAAACTTTATCGACCAGGCGCGGGTAATAGCACACGCCGCCGTTGGCGATCGTTGCATAGGCCATTGCCAGTTGAAGTGGCGAAACAAGCGTGTAGCCCTGGCCGATGGAAACGTTCGCGGTTTGCGCTTGTGACCATCTCTCTTGCGGATGATGGATTTGCATCCACTCGGGCCCCGGCATATTGCCGCTCTGTTCGCCGCTGAGTTGCAGACCTGATTCCTCGCCAATACCCAAGATCTTGCCAATGTGGTCAATCGACTGAATCCCGGCTGCGTTACCGTACTGGTAGAAAAACGAATCGCACGAAACCTTGATCGCATCAGCCAGCCCAAGCGTGCCGTGAGTGTAATGCTTTTTGGCCACCCAACATGCGAAGAAGTGGTCGCCGTAACTCACGCCGCCGCCGCAGCTGTAACGCGCGTTCGCGAGATTCTTTGTGCTCCGCAGACCCGCAAGCGACGTGATGAGCTTGAATGTCGATCCCGGCGGCAAGGCGCTGATAGCACGGTCGACGAGCGGATCGCCCTCATCTTTTTGCAGCGCCTTCCAATCCTTCGCTTTGATGCTAGGGATAAAAGTGTTTGGGTCGAATGATGGCACAGAAGCCATCGCCAAAATGTTCCCATTGTTTGGATCAACTACGACCGCTCCAGCCCGGCTTACGGCGCGCAGCGCTTCCTCCGCAATCGACTGAATGCGCGCATCGATCGTCAGGAAAACGTTGGCACCTTGTTCCGGCGGATCTTCGCGCAGCACGCCCTCGATTGTCCCCTTGGCATTCTTGCGCAAATAACGCACGCCAGGTTTTCCACGCAGATATTCGTCCATCTTTTTTTCGATGTTCGATTTTCCTTCGCCGTCCTGCTGATAAAAGGTGAACTTCCTTGCTTCCTCTTTATCGATGTCGTCAGGCATGCCGACATAACCAAGGATATGGGCGGCTAGCGCGCCATAAACATAAGAGCGCACCGGTTTGATCGCGATATCCACACCGGGTAATCCGACATCGTGCTCCGAAAATTTTGCCATGGTGGGGAAATCAATGTCCTTGATATAGGAAAATGGGACTTCCGTGTCGTTGCGAAAGTGCCGCTCCAACTTGCCGGCATTGTAGTCGCGCGCCAGATCAAGCTCGTTAAGACGCGGGACGATGCCGTCATTAACGATCTTGATGATGTCTGGCTCCTTCTGATCTTTCGGCATGCCGTTGATAATCGCTCGATACTCGGTCAAGGGCGGCGAACCAAAACGTTCGCGATAACCTTTAACCATTTCCGGCAAATAAAAATCCACCTCATAACTGGCGCGGTTTTGGACAAGGGTCACGCCGTTGCGGTCTTTGATCTCGCCGCGCACTGATGGGATGCGCACTGTCGCCTGAGAACTGCCGCGAAGCTGGGCAGTCCATTCCGCGCCATGCGCGACCTGTATCCACCAAAGCTTGAGGCCGAGCGCGCCTATGCCTAGCAGCATCAGCAAGGCGAGAAATTGAATCCGAATACGCGAAGTCAAACGGCCTTTCTTCATTCGAATCGCCCCCTTTCAGGACCATATGAATAAGCCGTCATCCGTCCCATCCATTGCAGAAGCCAGAACAGAATTGGCGCCACTGCCATGGCAATGAGACCCGGCCCTCCGATTTGCCACCAAATCTCGCGGGTAAAAACAAGAGAGCCGCGGCGGAATGTGATCATCAGGTATTGCGTCAAAACTATCAGTGAAGTGAAAATGCCGCTCAGGATGCAATGCACTTCCCAACGGCCGCGAGCAAAGAGCGGCCTCAGGCCGTGCATTATTCCTGCCAGCACACCGTAAAGCAGTATCGACGATCCGGTTGAGATTTCAACCTTCCCACCGATCACTTGCACGGTAAGCGCATCCAACAAAACCCCTGCGTATAACGCAAGCGCGAGCATGAGGGGAAACGGCAACGCCATTGCTCCATAGAAAACAACGACGGGCACGATATAGACGTGGGCATTGTAGAGCCACGGCAGCGCCGGAATGAAAAGCTCGGCAATCTGCGCCGCCAGCACCAAAACCAGCAGAAGAAAAAAGAATATCATCGTCGGCCTGTCACTACGAACACATCCTCCAAATGCGAGAGATCGACCGCTGGGGTCAGTTGTGCTTGTCCATCCAACTCCCGAACACGAAAACTTTTCACCACGCCGATCAGCAAACCGGAGGGGAAAACGCCGCCTACTCCTGACGTATAAACTTTCTGGCCGGGTTTTAGGTCAGCCTGTTTCGTTAAGAAATTCAGGTCCAAAAGCGGGCTCAGTCCCGTGGTCACTCGCTCGCCGGAAACGATCCCCTGCTCGCGGCTTCCTTCCACCGAGGCCGCAATCCGGCAGTTCTCATCGGAAACCAACAAAACAACCGAGATACTATCGCTTACAGTCGTTATTTTTCCTACCAAACCTTCGGCCGTTACCACAGGCATGTCGATTTCGATTCCATCCCTCTTGCCGCGGTTAATCGTGACCGTTCGCCACCAAGTGGAAGAATCGCGCGCGACAATTTCTGCCGCGATCAACTTGAAGACCGAGCGCTCCCGATAATTGAGGGCGTGACGCAGACGATTCACTTCATGCTCGACATCGCGCAGGCCCTGGTTGGTCGCGCGCAGCTCCCGATTTTGCACCTCAAGTGTAGCATTCTCGTGCTCCAGTTGATCGAGCGACTTCAACCCGGTGCGCACGGATGTGATCTGTTTTTTCAGCCCTGAGCCGCTAGTCAAGAATGGCGCCAGCAA
>WNGA01000791.1_pt1 | contig 75151 bp, 72 predicted proteins | sample 5400061 | NCBI WGS metagenome assembly WNGA01 (sample SAMN13153366, study PRJNA577476) | soil metagenome | isolation source: 100 cm soil or saprolite under grassland replicate 2 | place: USA:California | collected 2016-06-15
GCACCTCAAGGGACGGACGGACCGGCGCGATCAGAAGTCGACCAGAGCCGCTCCGGCGTCCGGCCCGTCCTCTGCGAACCGTACCGGTAAGACGACGGAGAGAGTCGCGTGATGCCCTTGACTTCCCTTAGGAACTCATATCGGTCATCCCGAACGGACGAGTGGCGCGACCTCGTTGGCCAGCCGCTCGCGCTGGCCGGCGGGGTCCGGGCCGGCCGGCCAGAGGTTCAGGGCAGTGAAGCCGATGGCGAGGAACGCCCGCAGCTGCTCGGCGCACCGGTCGGGAGGGCCGCTCACGACGTACGGCCGGGGGTCCTCCCGTTCGTCGACCCGGATGCCCAAGTTGTAGGCGTAGGTCAGCCCGGCGGGGTCGCGTCCGGCCTCCTCCGCCGCCCCGCGAACGCGGTCGATCATGGCCGGGGCTCGGTCGGGCGGCGCAAAGCGAAACGACGGGATCCAGCCGTCCGCGAGCTTCCCGGTCACCGCCAGCGAGCGGTTGCCGTACGAGCCGGTCCAGATGGAGATCGCATGGTCCGGCTTCGGTTCCATCTCGGCCGCCTCGATGCGGAAGTGCCTGCCGTGGAACGTGAACGAGCGCTCGGTCCACAATCCTCGGAGGATCCGGATGGCCTCCTCCATCGCATCGACCTTGTCGCGAGGCTCCCGGACCTCAAGTCCGAAGGCGCGGGACTCGGAGTCTGAGCCGCCGCCCCCGATGCCCAGGATGAGCCGCCCGCCGGACAGCCGGTCGAAGGTCTCGGCCATCTTCGCCAGCACCGCCGGGTGGCGATACGGCAGGCCCAGCACGTCGGTGACGATCCGGACCCGGGACGTGCGGGCGGCGACCCAGGCCAGCATCGTCCACGTCTCGAACGAGGGATGCGTGCCGGCCAGGTGGTCGGAGCAGGACACGAAGTCGAACCCGAGCTCCTCGGCGTGCCGCGCGACGGCGATCGGGTCCGCGCCCGGCAGGGCCGACAGGGACACGTTGACCCCCAACAGCGGCGCGCTCACGGCGAACGGTCCGACGGGCCTCGCCCCTACAGGTCCGCGACCTTGGGGACCACCTCGCGGCCGACGATCTCGATGGGCTCGATGTACTGGACGCCACGCATCCCGCCGATCGCGCCCTGCGCCCCCGCCTGGGCCAGCCCGCCGAGCTCGTCGATCATCTGCGGGACCCGCACGCCGTCCCGGCCCGGGTCGAGCCGGTAGTAGACGGTCTTCCAGATCTCGTCGTAGTCGCGGCCCTCGCGCTCGCAGTGCTCCCGCAGCACGGCGAGCTTGTGCCGGACCGTAGCGGCGTCGCCGAACAGGTTGCAGTCGGCGTAGCGCGCCACCAGCCGGAGCGTCACCTTCTCGCCGCTGCCGCCGATCATGATCTTCGGCCGGGGGCGCTGGAGCGCCCGGGGCTGGTTGATCGTCTCCGCAAGGCGGTAGTGCTTGCCCTCGAAGGGGCCCTCGTCCTCGCTCCACATCTGGAGGTGGATCCGAATGGTCTCCTCCAGCCGCTCGAACCGCTCTCGCACCGGAGGGAACTGGACGCCGAGGCCGGCGTGCTCGTGCTGGTTCCACGCGGCGCCGATGCCGAGCCACGCCCGGCCGCCCGACAGCACGTCGAGCGTCGTGACGATCTTGGCCAGGATGCCGGGGTGCCGGTAGGTCACGCCGGTCACCAGCGTCCCCAGGTCCAGCCGCGAGGTCCGGCCGGCCAGGAACCCCAGCGCCGTGTAGGCCTCGAGCATGGGCTGGCGCACGTCGCCGACGCCGGGGATCTGGAAGAAGTGGTCCATGACCCACATCGAATGGAGCCCCGACGCGTCGGCGCCCTCGGCGATGCGGGCCAGCGTGGGGCCGATCTCCGCGTCGTCTCCCCACGTGAACGACGGGACCTGCAATCCGATGTCCATGGCGGTCGCTCCTGAGTCGTTCCGGGGGGCGGCCCCGACACCCTACGACCGGAGGCGACCGACAGCGACGCGGCCGGAAGGTGCCGCGCCCGCCCGCGTTGCAGGGCGACGGGCGCGCGTGGACGTGCTCTCGGGACTAGGCGCCCGTGACCGGGCCCTCCGCCCGGACCTTCTGGACGGCGACCAGCGCCTCCTGGAGGTCCTTCAGCCACTCGCCCTGCTTCTCGGCGACCAGCTTGACGCACCAGGCCAGCGCGTGGCTCCTGCTGCGGGCCACGCCGGCGTCGACCAGCGTGTCGAGCACGTCGCGCTCCGGCATCCGCAGCCGCGTCATCACCGGGATCGACAGCGTGGTGAACAGGTGCCGCTCGCCGCCGATCTCGACGCCCCACGCGACCTTGCGGCCGTACCGCCGCTCGCCCTCCCGGGCGATTCGCATGCGCTGCTCCCGGGTGTCCTCCCGGAACTGCTTCACGCGGCCCTCGCGCGCCGCCTCAGTGGCTGCCTCGCTGGCGCCCTCTCCCGCCTCGGCGTCAGAGAGCGTCCCGACCACGAGGATCTCCTCCCGGTCGTAGCTCACCTCGGGCGCCCCGGTGAACCACCCCTCGGGGATCCGGCCCGCAAACCACCCGCTCAGCTTGTCGTCTTGTTCGGCCATCTCGCACCTCCGCCTCTTCCCTGGTGATTACTAGATTACAACGTTTCATCACCAGGGTCCATGCCGAACGAGGGGCTGACGGGGGCAAGGTTGACATATTGATGCAGATCCATTACATCAAGATGTATGAGGACGACGGTGAGCCTCGACAACGACCTCTTGAGGCAGGCGAAGCAGATGGCGGCGGCGACCGGGCGCACCCTGAACGCCGTCATCGAAGATGCCCTGCGGCAGGCTCTCGCCCGTTCCGGCGAGTCGGGCGAGCGGCCACCCGTGGAGATCACCACGTTCCGCGGGAATGGCGTTCAGCCAGGTGTCGACCTCGACGACTCGGCGGCCCTCCTGGAAGTCATGGAATCGGGCCCGTGATCCTGCCGGACGTCAACGTCCTGGTCTACGCCCACAGGGAGGATGCACCGGGCCATCCCGAGCACCTCGCGTGGCTGAAGCAGACGCTCGATTCCGACGCGCCCTACGGCTTCTCGGAGCTCGTGCTCTCGGGATTCATCAGGGTGGTGACGCATCCCCGCGTCTTCACGGTGCCGACGCCGATCGCGAAGGCGCTGCAGTTCGCGGGGGAGGTCCGGCAGCGCCCGAACGCGGTGCCGATCTCGGCAGGACCGAGGCACTGGGCCATCTTCGCGCGCCTGTGCGGATCGACGGCGGTCCGCGGCAACCTGGTGCCGGATGCCTACCTCGCGGCGCTCGCCATCGAGTCGGGATCCGAATGGATCACCACCGATCGCGACTACGCCAGGTTCCCCGGCCTGAAGTGGCGGCATCCGCTGGGCGATCGCTGACAAGGGGCCGGCAGGGGGCCGCGGCGGGCACCGCGGCCGGGTGGCCCAGACTCACCGTCGCCCATCTGACCGGCTCGACCTCGGGACCCTCACTCCATACCGTTTGCCCCGAATTGGCCTCGGACCGATCGGATACCCGGTTCGCCGCGCCTGGCCGACGGAGGAGAGGAGCACGTCGTGCGAGCTTCACCGTTCCTGCGTGCATCAGGGCGTTCTCGGCCCTGACCATCGGGATGTTCGTGGCTGTCGCCCCCTGGTCGGCAACCGCTGCCCATGCGGCCGTCACGTCGGCCACGTTCTCCGGCTCGACGCTGACGGTCGTCGCCGACGGGGGCGACGACGACATCTCGCTGCGCCACGACGGGCTCGGGACGATCGAGCTCCTCGACCACGGCGCCCCCGTAGCGATCGCCGGCGGGCCGGCGACGCTCACGAACACCGACACCATCAGCATCGACGCCGGCGGCGGGACCGACCGGGTGACCCACCTTCGACGCCGCCGCAGCTCTACGGTGGTCCGGGGAACGACACCATCACCGGCCAGCAGGGCAACGACACGATCCAGGGAGGCAGCGGGGTCGACACGATCGACGGCGGCCTCGACAACGACCACATCCTCGGCGGTACGCAGGGGGACACGATCACGGGAGGGGACGGGTCCGACTTCCTGAACGGGGGGTTGAACGACACGCTGCACGGCACCGACGGGACGGGCGGCAACGACATCCTGGACGGCAGGGGTGGGACGGACACGTGCGACGCCGACGTCGGCGACACGGTCCGGAACTGCGAATAGGCCTCGGCCGGCGGCACCCCGGCGGGGCCGCTACCGGACCGCGGATGCTTCGGTCACCCGAAACGCCAATCCGGCCACGCCGCGGTCGATCTCGACGTGGTCGCCGTCCCGGACCTCTCCGGCCAGTAGCCGCATGGCCAGCACGTCCTGGACCTCGCGCTGGATGAGGCGCTTCAGCGGCCGGGCGCCGTACGCGGGGTCGAACCCCTTGTCGGTGAGGTAGCTCCTGGCCGCCGGCGTGAGCTCGACCGTCAGCCGGCGCGCCGCCAGCCGCTCCTGGAGCAGCCGGACCTGGATGTCGACGATCTGCGCGATCTCGTCCCGGCCGAGCGGCTGGAACACCACGATCTCGTCGACCCTGTTCAGAAACTCCGGCCGGAACGTCGCGCGGACCTCCGCCATGACCTTCTCCTCGCGCTCCTCCGCCCCAGCGGTGAGGTCGGAGAACACGTAGGACCCCAGGTTCGAGGTCATGATCACCACGGTGTTCCGGAAGTCGACCGTTCGGCCCTGGCCGTCGGTCAGGCGGCCCTCGTCGAGCAGCTGTAGCAGGACGTTGAACACGTCCTGGTGGGCCTTCTCGATCTCGTCGAGCAGGACCACGCTGTACGGGCGCCGGCGGATCGCCTCCGTGAGCTGGCCGCCCTCGTCGTAGCCGACGTAGCCGGGCGGGGCGCCGATCAGCCGGCTGACCGCCTGGCGCTCCTGGTACTCGCTCATGTCGATGCGGATCACCGCGCGCTCGTCGTCGAACAGGAAGTCGGCGAGCGACCGGGCCAGCTCGGTCTTCCCCACCCCGGTGGGGCCGAGGAAGATGAACGAGCCGATCGGCTTGTTCGGGTCGGACAGCCCGGCGCGCGCCCTCCGGATGGCGTTGGCGACCGCGGCGACGGCCTCGTCCTGGTCGACCATCCGCTCGTGGACGGCGTCCTCCATCCGGACGAGCTTCTGCATCTCGCCTTCCATCAGGCGGCTGACCGGGATGCCCGTCCACTTGGAGACGACCTCCGCGACGTCCTCCTCGTCGACCTCCTCCTTCAGCATCTTCTTGTCGGCCTGCAGCTCTGCGAGCGCGGCGTTCTCGGCCTCCATGTCCTTCTGGAGCTCGATGAACCGGCCGTAGCGCAGCTCGGCGGCTCGCTCGAGGTCCCCGTCGCGCTCGGCCAGCTCGGCCTGCGACCGGGCGTGCTCGATCTCGGAGTTCAGCGAGCGGATGCGGTCGATGTGCTCCTTCTCGCGCTGCCAGTGGGCCTTCATGCCGGCGCTGCGCTCCTGGAGGTCGGCCAGCTCGCGCTCGAGCTTCTCGAGTCGCTCCTTCGACGCGTCGTCCTTCTCCTTGCGCAGCGCGGCCCGTTCGATCTCGAGCTGCTTGATCCGCCGTTCGACCTCGTCGATCTCCACGGGCATGGAGTCGATCTCGATGCGCAGCCGCGACGCGGCCTCGTCGATGAGGTCGATGGCCTTGTCCGGCAGGAACCGGCCGCTGACGTAGCGGTGCGACAGCATGGCGGCGGCGACCAGGGCGGTGTCCTGGATGCGGACGCCGTGGTGGACCTCGTACCGCTCCTTCAGGCCGCGCAGGATCGCGATGGTGTCTTCCACGGAGGGCTCGCCGACGAACACCGGCTGGAACCGCCGCTCCAGCGCGGGGTCCTTCTCGACGTGCTTGCGGTACTCGTCGAGCGTGGTCGCGCCGATCGCCCGCAGCTCGCCACGCGCGAGCATCGGCTTCAGCATGTTGCCGGCGTCCATCGCGCCCTCGGCCGCGCCGGCGCCCACGACCGTGTGCAGCTCGTCGATGAACGTGATGATCTCGCCGCCGCTCTCCGCGATCTCCTTCAGCACGGCCTTCAGGCGCTCCTCGAACTCGCCGCGGTATTTCGCGCCGGCCACCATGGAGCCGAGGTCGAGCGCCACCACCCGCTTGCCCTTCAGGCCCTCGGGCACGTCGCCCGCCACGATGCGCTGGGCCAGGCCCTCGACGATCGCCGTCTTGCCGACGCCGGGCTCGCCGATCAGCACGGGGTTGTTCTTCGTGCGCCTCGACAGAACCTGGATCACGCGCCGGATCTCGTCGTCGCGGCCGATGACCGGGTCGAGCTTGCCGGAGCGGGCGAGCTCGGTGAGGTCGCGGCCGTACCGCTCCAGGGCCTGGTACTTCTCCTCCGGGTTCTGGTCGGTCACGCGCTGGCGGCCGCGGACCTCGGCCAGGGCCTGCAGCACCGCGTCCCGGGTCAGGCCGGCTTCGCCCAGGATCCGTCCCGCCGTGGACGCCGTCCCGTCGAGCATCGCCAGCAGCAGGTGCTCGGTCGAGAGGTACTCGTCGGTCATCGACTGGGCCTCGCGCCACGCTCGGTCGAGCAGCTGAACGGTGGCCGGCGCGAGCCGGGGCTCGGCGGCCGCCCCCGGGCTGGCGTAGACCTTGGGCAGCCGGTCGACGGCATCGGCGACCCGGTCCCGGACCGTGCGCGGGGACACGCCGAGCCGGTGCAGCAGCGGGAAGATCACGCCCTCGGGGTCGCCGAGCAGCGCCAGCAGCACGTGTTCGGGCTCGATGGCCTGCTGGTCGCGCGCGGCAGCCTGCGTCCGCGCCGCCTCCAGCGCGGCCTGGGTCTTCAGGGTGAACGTATTGGGGTCCATGTCGTCGTCGTGTTCCTCGTCTCGTCGGTGGTCGTGTTCCTGGTCTAGCCCGTCGTCGTCGTCCCGGCGGCCTCGCGGTCGCGAAGCGCCGTCCAGTCGTCCTTCGTGATGGCGTACAGGGCGTAGTCCCGTCGTCCGTCCCCGACGGGCATGTACGACCGGAGCGCGCCCTCCATGCAGAAGCCGCACCGCTCCGCGACCGTGCGCATCGCGGCGTTCTCCAGGTCGGTGGAGAGCGAGACGCGCTGCGCGCCCTCGTCGCCGAACAGCCGGTCGCACAGCAGGACCAGGGCCTCGCGCCCGTACCCTCGGCCCCGATCGGCCCGGGAGAACAGCGTGATGCCGACCTCCCACACGCCGGGGGGCAGGGCCCACTTCGGATGGCGGGCGTCGATCTCGCCGATCAGCCGGCCATCGGCCTCGACGGCGAGGTCGATGCGCCCGTCGGACATCGAGCCACGGGCCTCGACCCGCCGTCGCAGCTCGTGCCGGGGTGGCGGGCCGAGCGGCAGCCAGTCCCGAGCGTCGTCGGAGGACATGGCCGACTCCATCGCGTCGACCTCCGCGGCCCGGTACGGGCGCAGGACCACGCGCCGGCCGCGCCGGACCACCCGCGCGGTCGCCCTCATGGCCTCCCCCACGGCAGCGGCCGGTACGCCGACCGCAGCACGAGCGCCCGGGCGTCCCGGTCGCGCTCCGCCCGGCGGCGAGCGGCCTCCTCGGCCTCGAGCCGGGCCTGCTCGGCCGCCTCCCGCGCCCGCCGGCGCTGGCGCTGCATCTCGTTCGACAGCTCCTCGACGGTGCGCCGCAGCTCATCGAGCTGGCGCTCCATCTCCACGATCATCTTCACGCCGGCCAGGTTGATGCCGTGCTCCTGCGTGAGCTCCTGGATGGACCGGAGGAGCTCGATGTCGCGCTCCGAATAGCGCCGCGTGTTGCCCGCGGTCCGCGACGGCCGCAGCAGTCCCTTGCGCTCGTAGATGCGGAGCGTCTGCGGGTGCACCCCGGCGAGCTCGGCGGCCACGCTGATGATGTAGACCCCTCGCTCCTCCGGTTCCCGCTGCTCCTTCGCCACGACTCCTCCTTCCGCCTACTGCACGCCGAGGGGCCGCCGCGGCGACTCCCGCTCGGTCTCCTGGAACCGGCGCAGCAGGTCCTTCTGCTCCCGCGACAGCTTGTGCGGCACGTCGACCTTCACCGTCACGAGGAGGTCGCCGCTGCCCGACCGCGCCGGCGCGCCCTTGCCCCGGACCCGGAACGTCTTGCCCGAGGGCGTCCCCGCCGGGACCTTCAGCGTGACCGGGCCGTTCAGCGTGGGGACCTCGACGTTCGCCCCGAGGGCGGCTTCCGAGAACGTGACCGGCAGTTCGACCAGGAGGTCGCTCCCCTGGCGGCGGAACACCCGGTGGGGCTGCACCCGCACGACCACGTACAGGTCGCCGGGCCGGCCGCCCATCCGCGGCGCCTCGCCCCGCCCGGCCAACCGGATCCGCGCGCCGTCCTTGACGCCCGCCGGCACCTTGACCTGGAACTCCCGGGTGGCCTGGACATGCCCGGACCCGCGGCAGGTGTGGCAGGGATGCTCGACGATGGTTCCTGCCCCCGCGCAGCGCGGGCAGGTCTGGGCCATCTGAAACAGGCCTTGGTTCACCGACACCTGGCCGGAGCCGCCGCATTGCGGACACGTGATCGGGCTGGTCCCGGGCTCGGCTCCGGTCCCGCCGCACGTCTTGCACGGAGCGGCGCCCCGGATCTTGACGGGAATGTTCGCGCCCTCCATCGCCTGCTCGAACGACACCCGCACCTCGGTCTCGAGGTCGGCCCCCCGGGCGGCGGCCTGCCGCCGCGCGCCGCGGTCCCGGCCGCCCATGCCGCCGAACAGCCCCCCGAACAGGTCGCCCAGGTCACCGATGTCGCCGAAGTTCTCGACGCGGACGCGGGCGCCGCCGGGGAACCCGCCGGATCCGCCCCCGGCGCCGCCGCCGAAGAACCCGCCGGATCCCACCATGTCCCGGACCCGGTCGTATTCCTTGCGCTTCTCGGCGTCGCCGACGACGTCGTAGGCCGAGGACACGTCCTTGAACCTCGCCTCGGCATCGGCGTTCCCGGGGTTGGCGTCGGGGTGATGCTGCTGCGCGAGCTTGCGGTACGCCTTCTTGATGTCCGCCTGGCTGGCGTTCTTGGGCACACCGAGGACCTGGTAGTAGTCCTTCTCGAGCCACTCGCGGCGGACGTCGCCGTTCACCGCCGCCTCACTTCCTCGTCACGCGGACGCCGGCCGGGCGCAGGACCCGGCCCTTCAGCGTGTAGCCCTGGCGGAACACGTCCTCGACAACGAGCTCGCCGTCGCCCTCCCCCTCGGCGTGCATCAGGGCCTCGTGCATCTCGGGGTCGAAGGGCTTGCCCTCGGCGTCGATCCGCCGAAGGCCCTCCGCCTCGAGGATGTCCCGCAGCTTCGCGTAGACCAGCTCGACGCCGCGCAGGAACTGCTCGAGGTCGGGGGTCCGTTCCGCCGCCATCAGCGCGAGGTCGAACTCGTCGAGGACCTCCAAGAGGCGGCGCATGATCGGCTCCGACGCTCGCTCCAGGGTGCTCGTCTGCTCGCGCATCGTCCGCTTGCGGAAGTTGTCGAACTCGGCCTGGAGGCGCTGGAGGTGGTCGCGGTATTCGTCGGCCTGGGCTTGGGCGCGGTTCAAGTCGTTCGTCCCGGCGGGGTGGCCGGGGTCGACGCCGGCGCCAGGGGGCGCTTCGCTCCTGCGACCTTCGGTCGCAGAGCCCCCGGCACCGTCGCCGGCCCCGTCCATGCTCGAGGGATCGCCGTTGTGCCTCGCAGAACCTGGACCGCTGGTGGCCGGGTCCTGTTCGGGCGCGTCTTCTGGGCGGACTCGGCGTTTGTCGGTCACTCGGACCTTGGGGCGGGGACGGGCGTCGCCGAAGGCGGGCGCGTCCGAGCGGTCCTGCTTGTTGGTACCAGGGTCGTCGTGGTCGGTCATGTCGTGGCCTTGGCAAATCGGGGATTCAGCTCGTTGTGGATCGATGGGAGATCGCGGAACGGAGTCCGGGTGGGCGTCGGCATTTACGACGCTTCTCCCTCGTCCACGATCTCGCCCTCGACGACGTCGTCCGGGGATTCGGTGTCGCCCCCAGCAGGAGCGTCGCCGGACGGGCCCTCGGTGCCGGACTGCTGGCCTCCCTCGGGCTGCTGGGCCTGGTACATGGCCGGGCCGACCTTCTGGTAGGCCTCCATAAGGCGGTCGGCGGCGGCCTTGATGGCCTCGGCGTCGTCGCCCTTGAGCGCCTCCTTCACCTCGTCGTTCGCCTTGACGAGGTCGTCCTTCTCCCCGCCGGGGATCTTGTCCCCGTACTCGGAGAGCGCCTTGTCGACCTGGTAGGACAGGTTGTCCGCATTGTTCCGGGCCTCGGCGACCTCGCGCCGCTTGCGGTCCTCGTCGGCGAACTTCTCCGCCTCGACGACCATGCGGTCGATCTCGTCCTTGCCGAGGGCCGTGCCGCCGGTGATCGTCATTGCCTGCTCCTTGCCGGTGGCGAGGTCCTTGGCCGAGACATTCACGATGCCGTTCGCGTCGATGTCGAACGCCACCTCGATCTGGGGGACGCCCCGCGGCGCCGGCGGGATGCCCATCAGCTGGAACTGGCCCAGCGAGCGGACGCCCGGCGAGTGAACGGTCTGCGCCTCGCCCTGCAGGATGTGGATCTCGACCTGCATCTGGTTGTCGTCCGCGGTGGTGAACACCTCGCTCTTGCGCGTCGGGATCGTGGTGTTGCGCTCGATGAGCCGGGTGAAGATCCCGCCCTTGGTCTCGACGCCGAGCGTCAGCGGCGTGACGTCGAGGAGCAGGATGTCCTTCACGTCGCCCTTCAGCACCCCGGCCTGGATTGCCGCGCCCACCGCGACGACCTCGTCGGGGTTCACGCCCTTGTGCGGGTCCTTGCCGCCGGTGAGCTTGCGGACGAGGTCCAGGGTCATCGGCATCCGCGTGGCGCCGCCGACCAGGATCACATGGTCGATCTCTGAGAGGTCCTTCCCCCAGTCCTTGACGGCCTGCTCGAAGGGGCCCTTGCACCGGTCGACGAGGTCCGCGGTCATGCGCTCGAACTCCGCGCGGGTGAGCCTGGCCTCGAGGTGCAGCGGCGACATCGTCCCGTCGTCGGACTTCGTCGCGGTGACGAACGGCAGGTTGATCGTGGTCTCGGTGACCTGGGACAGCTCGATCTTCGCCTTCTCGGCGGCCTCCTTGAGGCGCTGCATGGCCATGCGGTCGCCGGAGATGTCGACACTGTTCGCCTTCTTGAACTCCGCGACCAGCCAGTCGATGACCCGCTGGTCCCAGTCGTCGCCGCCGAGGTGGGTGTCGCCGTGGGTGGACTTGACCTCGAACACGCCGTCGCCGATCTCCAGCAGCGAGACGTCGAACGTGCCGCCGCCGAGGTCGAACACGAGAACGGTCTGGTCCTTGCCGCCCTTGTCCAGTCCGTAGGCCAGCGCGGCGGCCGTGGGCTCGTTGATGATCCGGAGCACCTCGAGCCCGGCGATCTGGCCCGCCTCCTTGGTGGCCTGGCGCTGCGAGTCGTCGAAGTACGCGGGGACGGTGACCACGGCCTGGGTCACCTTGTCGCCGAGGTAGGACTCGGCGTCACGCTTCAGCTTGCCGAGGATCTGGGCCGAGATCTCCTGCGGCGTCCACTTCTTGCCGTCGACCTCGAGCGACCAGTCCTTCTCTCCCATGTGGCGCTTGATGGAGCGCACCGTCCGGTCGGGGTTCGTGATGGCCTGGCGCTTGGCGACCTCGCCCACCAGGATCTCCCCGTTCTTGGAGTAGCCGACGACCGACGGAGTGGTCCGCGACCCCTCCGAGTTCGGGATGACCGTGGGCTCCCCGCCTTCGAGCACCGCGACGACGGAGTTCGTGGTGCCGAGATCGATTCCAACCGCTCGTGCCATGTGGATCGCTCCTCCCATTCAGGAAACTTGACAATGCTGATGTTAAGAATGCTAGACGACACTGTCAACGCCCGGCCGTCGAGAGGCATTCCCTCCGATGGCGCCGAAACGACTCTGATCGTGGCGGGCACCTCGCCGGGGCGTGTGGCGAAACCTACCGGTGGGTAGGATGCGCCCTGGAGCGGGCCGAACCTAGACTCTTCTGACCCCTTCGAGGAGGCGTTGCGTGGTCGGGACCATCGTGCTCGTCGTGGTGCTCGCGGCCGCTGCGGGCATCTTCGTGCGGCGGGCCTGGCTGCTGTACCGGCTGGTGCGACTGGGCCAGCCCGTCGACCGGTTCGACGACATCCCGAAGCGCGTGGAGTACGAGGCGACGGTGGTCCTCGGCCAGCGCAAGCTCCTCCAGCGCGCCCTCCCCGGGATCATGCACGCCTTCATCTTCTGGGGATTCCTGGTCCTGCTGACCACCATCGTCGAGGCCATCGGGCAGATCGTCGACCGCTCCTTCACGCTGCCGCTGATCGGCGACACCGCCGCGCTGAACTTCATCCAGGACCTCTTCGCGGGCCTCGTCCTCGTGGGCCTGGCCATTGCGGTGTACATCAGGAAGATCCAGCGGCCGGACCGGTTCAAGGGCTCGCACCTGCGGGAGGCCGACTACATCCTGATCTGGATCGCGCTGATCATCGTCACGCTGTTCGGCATCAAGTCGACGGCCATCGCGATCGCCGGAGGAGGCGGCGGGAACCAGGACTGGCACTTCATCTCCAACGCGCTGACCGGCCTGTGGGGCGGGCTGTCGACCACGGCGCTCGAGACCGTCAACTACTCGTTCCTGTGGGCCCACGTCGTGCTGGTCTTTTCGTTCCTCGTGTACATCCCGTACTCGAAGCACCTCCACATCGTGACCAGCTCGATCAACGTGTTCTTCTCGAACACCAAGCCCCGGGGGACGCTCCGGCCGGTGAAGATCGACATGGAGGCGCTCGAGACCTCCGACGAGATGCCCGTGCTCGGCGCCGCGTCGCTCGAGGACCTCACGTGGAAGGAGGCCCTCGACCTCTACACGTGCACCGAGTGTGGGCGGTGCCAGAGCGTCTGCCCCGCGTGGAACACCGGCAAGCCCCTGTCGCCGAAGCTGCTGATCATGAACCTGCGCGACCACCTGTTCGAGCAGGGCCCGAAGATCCTCGCGGCCCAGAAGGCCGGCGAGGAATACGAGACGGTCCCGCTGAACCCGGACGTGGTCGAGGACGAGGTCGTGTGGGACTGCGTCACGTGCGGCGCGTGCATGCAGGAGTGCCCGGTGAACATCGAGCACATCGACCACATCGTCGACATGCGGCGGAACCTGGTGATGGCCGAGTCGCGGTTCCCCGCCGAGGCCGGGACGCTCCTTCGGAACATCGAGAACGCCAGCAACCCGTGGGGCATGCAGCAGGGGACCCGCGGCGACTGGGCGAACGGCCTGGACTTCGAGGTCCCGAGGGTGAACGGCACGGCGCCCGAGTACCTGTACTGGGTGGGGTGCGCGGGGTCGTTCGACGAGCGGGCCCGCAAGATCGCCCAGGCCGTGGCGCGGGTGCTGCACACGGCCGGCGTGCAGTTCGCGATCCTCGGGCCCGAGGAGCTGTGCAACGGGGACCCCGCCCGGCGCATCGGCAACGAGTACCTGTTCCAGACGCTCGCCGAGCAGAACGTGGAGACGATGAACTCGAAGGGCGTGCGGAAGATCGTCGTCAACTGCCCGCACTGCTTCAACACGCTGCGCAACGAGTACCCGCAGTACGGCGGGAGCTACGAGGTGATCCACCACACGCAACTGTTCGCCCGGCTCATCGACGAGGGCCGGCTGCGCCCTTCCGAAGAGGTCCAGGCCCTGCTCACGTACCACGACCCGTGCTACCTGGGCCGGCACAACTCCGAGTACGACGCGCCGCGGAAGGTGCTCGACGCCGTGCCCGGCGTGACGACCGTGGAGATGCACCGGCACCGGGAGCGGGCGTTCTGCTGCGGTGCGGGCGGGGCGCGGATGTGGATGGAGGAGCACCTCGGCAAGCGCATCAACAGCGAGCGCACCGAGGAGGCCATCTCCACCGGCGCCGATACCATGGGTGTGGCGTGCCCCTACTGCCTGATCATGCTCGACGACGGCGCCAAGGCGAAGGGGGGCGAGATGCGGGTGCTCGACGTCGCCCAGATCCTCGATCGGGCGCTCCCGGGGCCGGCGGAGTCGCCCCGGACGCCCACGTCCTCGGAACCGCCCGGCGGCTGAGTACGGCTCGCGGCAGCGGCGCTCAAGCCGGAGGCCGTTCCCGCCGATGACATTCCTAGGTCCATCGGACGACATCCTGTGGTTCGGACCGGGGCCGGCGGCGTCGGACAGGGGACGGATCGCCGCCGTCCCCGTGTCCGAACTGCGCGAACGGGGAGAGAAGATGATGCTTGCAGGGCCCGGCAACGCGGGTGAGAATGCCCCGCTACGCCCGGTTCACCGATCCGGTCGCCGGTCCGGCGCCGCCTCGGACGTCCCGAGGGATCCAGCGATCCCCCGATCGGCCGAGGGGCCCATCCGGCGGGGACGCTCGCGTGGCGGGTCCTCAGGGGCAGGGACGCGGTCGCCTTGGCCGCGTCGAGGGACCCGACACGAGCGCCGTCCGGAGGGAGCGTGGACCTGGTGAGTGAGCCGTCCGCCATGCGGGGCTCCTCGTCGCTGGTCGACGAGTGCCGCCGCTTGGGCGAACGCCTGCGCCTGGACGCGGTCGGCGTGGCCGTCGGCCCGGAGGGGCGACAGGTCACGTGGTGGGCGGCCCCCGGCGGCCCACCGCTTCCGTCCCGGCTCGACGACGTCCTGCTCGGGGCGGAGCCAGGGTGGCTGGTGCTCCCGGTGGGATCCGATGCCAGGGTGTTCGCCCGCCCCACCCCCGACACCCCGCCCCGCGCGGCCGAGGTGCTGCGTGCGGTGGCCCCGTCCCTGGTCGCCCGCACCGGCGAGCCTCGCCGCGCGCCGACGACCCTCGAGTCCCCAGATCGGGACGATGCCGACGTCGAGGTCCCCTCGTTCGAAGCCCCCGACAACCGTCCCGTGCTGTGGGAGATCTCCGGGATCACCGGCATCCTCGAGGCCCTGGCTCGCGACACCGGGTTCGAGACCGCGTCGCTGTTCGGGCCCGCCGGCTCGGGGTGGGAGCTCGTGATGCGGGCGGGACCCACGCGGCCCTGGCACGCGGTGCTCGATCCCTCGATGCTCGGTCCGGTCGGCGATGGGATCCGCTACGCCGACGCGAACGACGTCCCGGGCGTGGGACCCCGGCTGGCCGCCCTGGGGTGCGCAAGCGTGGCCGTACTTCCCTCCGAGGGCGGGAGCCGGGTCGTCCTCGATTCCTCCGTTCCGACCACCGACCCGGGGTGGCTGGACCGGGCGCTGCCCCACCTCGCCATGATCCTCGCGGTGGGCGCGGAGCCGGAGCTTGCCACCGCCGACCGGACCGCGCGGGAGATGGCGATGGTCGAGCGCTGCGCCGACGCCACCCGCCGCATCCTCGAGGAACCCGCCAGCACGCCCATCGAGCTCCTGCGGGAGCTGCGCGAGGCCCTCGAGGCCGACGAGCTCTTCCATCTGGTCGAGCGGTCGGGCGACGTCGAGGTGGTGAGCGAGACCCGGTCGGGGTGGCCCCGGCGCATCCCCCGGGAGATCCGCGATACGATGCGCTCCCTGCCCGTGTACGGCCCGGTCGACGAGGCCACCGCCCGCCAGCTGGGGCTGGTGCTCGGCGCCGTGAGCCCCCACCTCACGGCTGCGTTCAGCCGCGAGGCCCCGCCGCAGGAGGCCCTGGTCGCCGGGTGGCGCCGGGGCCCGGGCCTGTCGCAGCCCGCGATGCGAGCGGTCGCGCAGCTCGTCGCCGGCGCTCGGACGGTCATCGAGAGCCGCCAGTCGGCGGTGGACACCATGATGACCAGGGAACGGACCCGGTGGGCGGACGAGATCCACGACGGGCTGACCCAGGCCGTGACCACCGCGGTCCTCGAGCTGGAGGCGATGCAACGCCTCATCCGGGAGGACCCCCGCGCGGCCATCGAGGCCCTCGCCGCGTCGAAATCGGAGATCCGGAAGTCCCTGTCGGAGCTCCGGGCGGTCCTGTTCGATCTCCAACGAGATTCCATCGAGGACTCAAGAAGCGACGAACCCCTTACGAAATATGTCAATGACGTGGTCAAGCGATGGAGACTTCCGGCGAGGGTGACGGTGACGGGCGACCTCCGCGAGGTGCCCAAGCCGCTGCTCGGTGCGGCCTACGTGGTGATCCGTGAGGGGCTCGCCAACGCGGCGAAGCACGCGGGCCCCGGAACAGTCAGCGTCGCGGTGAACGCCGTGCCGGACGAGCTCACGGTCGAGGTGGCCGACACCGGGAGGGGATTCGCCCCCGGCGCCGACGCCCCGATGGACCACGGCCCCGGACACCACTTCGGGCTGGGGATGATGCGCAGGCGCGTGTCCGACGCGGGAGGGACGCTCGACGTCCAGTCCGCGCCCGGCAAGGGAACGAGGCTCGTGGCGCACCTACCGGTTCGAGGGAGCGGAGAATGAAGGTCCTGATCGTCGACGACCACACGCTGGTCCGCCACGGCATCGCGCTGCTGGTGAAGGAGTGCTTCACCGACGCGGAGGTCCGCGAGGCGGGCAGCGCCGACGACGCCATCGACCTGCTGAAGGACGAGACGTTCGACGTCGCGTTGCTCGACGTGCGGATGCCCGACCGCGACGGCCTCGAGCTGCTGCGGGAGATGAAGTCGACCTGGCCCCAGACTCCCGTGCTGATGCTGACCACGTTCGACCATGCGACCTACGTGAAGCAGGCCCTCGCCGACGGCGCCAACGGATACATGCTCAAGGATTCCTCGCCGGAGGATCTGGATCAGGCCATGCGCGTGGCGATCTCGGGCGGCGGCAACGTGTTGTCGGCCCGGGCCATCCGATCGCTGTTCGAGGGGAACGCCGCGAGCGAGCAGGAAAGGGACCACCAGATCCGGCCGGAGAGCCTGACCAAGCGCGAGACCGACATCCTGGCGCTGCTGGCCGAGGGGATGAGCAATCGGGAGATCGCCCGGTCGCTGTTCCTGTCAGAGAAGACCGTGAAGGCCCACCTGGCAGCGGTATTCCGCAAGCTTGGCGTGACGAACCGGACGCAGGCCGCCATGGCCGCGGTGGGCATGGGCATGGGCCCCGGCCGCAAGCCCCCCGCGATCGACGAGGACTCTTTCGGCGAGCCGCGCCAGGCCGCGAGCTGGCGGAACTGACCCGCCCGGGAGAGTGGCTCCCACGTGAGCGAGTCGCCACCCGTCAAGCGGGCCATTCTGTCGGGCCTCACGGGCCTCTTCCGCAGCGGCGAGGACGCCGATCCCGCCGGGGAGACGCCCGAGTCGGACGACGACGTCATGATGGATCCATCCACGGAACCCTTCGAGCCCGTGGACGACCGCACGGACGACGACTCGGTGGAGGTCAGGATGCCGGCCCCGGAACCGGAACTGGAACCCACGACGCTGCCGGTCGTCGTCGCGCGCGACGAGTTCCCCGGGCTGGCCTCCCGCGATCCGCTGGCCCGCCGCCGAGCGCTCGACGTGATCGCCGGGCGGGGGCTCACCGACCATGACGTGCCCGCAGTCGCGGGACTGTTGCAGGACCCCGAGCGGGGGATCCGCGTGGCCGCCCTCGAGGTCCTGACCGCCCGGCCGGAGGCGGTGGACGCGTCCGTGGTGCGGCAGGCGCTGCGCGACCCCTCGGACGAGGTCCGCGCCGCCGCCGTGCGCCTGGCAGCCGCCCGCCCGTCGCGCGACCTCCCGGAGGTGTTCTCGCTGGTTGCGGAGCGCCAGTGGCCGGCCGCCCAGCAGGCCGCGCTGCAGGCGCTTCCCCGCGCGGTTGCCTCGTTCGGCATCGGGGCCGAGGAGCTGGACGCGATGCTGGACGCCCTTGCGGCCATGGAGTCCGATCCCGGTCCAACGGAGCACGGTGGCCTGGCCGCGATGGCCGCCTCGGTGGGACGGGCTCGACTGGCGGCGGCCCTCGAGGTTCCCGGCACGAGACGCGTCGGCGCCGCCCGGTTGGTTCTGCAGGACGGCTCGGCGGCCTCGCTGCGCGAGCTGGCCGGGCATGCGGACGACCCCGATCTCGACTTGGCCCGGCTGGGCCGCGCGGCCGCCGACCGGCTGGCTGCAGCAGGCGTCGACGAGGCATTCGAGGATTCCGAGGCGGACGGGGCGGACGGCGGGCCATCCGAACAGGAGACCTTCGAGGCCGAGCTCGGGCCGCGGGGCGAGATGGTCGCCGGCCTGGCCCGCGCCCTGGGCGACCCGGACGAGGCCGTCCGGGCCCGCGCCCGGGAGGCGCTCCGGGCCATCGAGCGGGGCACCCTCGTGGACTGGACGCTCGCGGCGCTGGCCTCGAACGACCCGGACCAGGTCCTGCTCGCCGCGCAGGTCGCGGAGGCGGCCGGCGTGACCGAGGCGGCCCCGGAGCTGCTGGCCCGGGGAGCGGCGGCGTCGGCCAACGCTCGGGGCCCGTTCACCCGAGCCTTGACGTCGCTCACGCTGGCGCCGGAGGAGCTCGTGGACATGGCGACCCGGCTCGACGGCCGGTTCCGCCAGGAGGCGGTTCGCATGCTGTGGCAGGTCAGCGGACGCTCGATCCTGCCGGCCCTCCAGCCGCTGCTGGAGGACGCATCGGCCACCGTCCGGGTGGCCGCCCTTGAGGTGTTCGGCCACTCGGGCGACGCGCAGACGATCGAGGTCGCCCAGCGCGTGCTGGAGCGGGACTCCTCGCCTGTCGTCCGGGCCACCGCGATCTCCGTGATCGGCCGCGCCGGGCTGGACCAGCGCTCGGCCTCGCTGGCGCAGGCGCTGGCTGATCCCGACCCCGACGTCCGGGCCACGGCTGTGGAGGTCCTGCCGGCCGGCATGGGCCGCCACGCCACGGACCTCCTGCTCGAGGCGCTGTCGGATCACGACGAGCGGGTGTGGCAGGCCGCCATCCGGCACCTGGCGTCCGTGCCCGACCGCGACCGTTCGATCGTCTGGCAGGCCATCGAACGGTGCCCGGCGACGCGCCGCGAGCACCTCGTGGCCGCGCTCGAACGTTCGAGCGCCGAGCGGCTGGCGCTGCTGGCGCTGGATCACCTGACCTCGCCGGATGCGGCCGAGCGGACGCTCGCCATCGTGCTGGCCGGACGGGCCGGAACGCCCGAATGCGTCCGGGGGATCGTCACGGCGCTGCAGGATCCAGCCCCCACGGTGCGCCGGACTGCGGCATCTGCCCTGCACTCGATGCACAGCGCGGAATCGATCGAGGGCCTCTCGCGGGCCCTGTCCGACCCCGACGTCGAGGTCCGCGTGGAGGCCGTACGGGCGCTGTCCGTGATCGACGACGACACCGTGCTCGACGCGCTGATCACCGCCCTGAAGGACCCGGAGATGCGGGTTCGCGACGTCGCGGCCGAGGCGCTCGTGCGATGGCGCTCCCCCGCCGTGGCCCGGCGGCTGGCCGTCGCGCTGACCAACCCCTCGCTCCGCCGCCCCGCCGGCGAGGTCCTGGGCCGGATGGGAACCTCGGCCGTCGATCCGCTGGTCGAGATCCTCATGGAGGACGATCCGGAGCTCGCGGCGACCGTCGGCGCGTTGCTCGACAGCCTGGTCGGAGCCGACGCGTTCCTGTCGCGCCTCGGCGCAATGGATCCATCAGAGCGGCTTCGCGCCGTGGAGGCCCTCGGTGCCATGGGCGGCGAGCGCGGCGTCGACGGTCTGATCCGTGCGCTGTCGGACCCGATCGAGTCCATCCGGGTGCGCGCGGTCACGCTCCTCGGTGACGTCGCCGATGACCGGGCGTTCGAGGTGGTCAAGCAGGCCTTCCTGAGCGATCCGGTGCAGGAGGTCGTGTCGGCGGCGGAGGCGTCACTTCGCCGGCTCCAGGGCGGCGGCGAGGCTCCCGGCGGCGAGGAATAGCCCCACAGGGGCGCCACCGCCCGCGTACACGTTGTCCGGGCGACCCGGCAAAGGACCTAGGCCACTTTCCCTATACATCGGCCGATTGTGCCCCGAATGGTGGATGGAAGGGTGGGTCGGGCGCCCTAGGCTCTCACCATGCGACCCCGGCTGCGGGCCAGGGTGGCTTCCACACATGTCGGTTCGTCGCGGAACACGGTCCTGCTGGCCACCGAGGAGTCCTACCCCTCGGTGGCGAGCGACCAGGCCGACTGGTGCGACGCCCTGGTCAATGGATTGCCCGAGTTCGACTTCGTGTCGTGGTCGCTGTCGGCCGCCCGGGCTGAGTGGTCGTACCGGCTGCCGCCGAACGTGACTCGGTGGATCGATGTGCCGATGTTGGGAGCGGGCAGACCGGGCGGGCTCGACGCCGGACCGACCGGCGTCGTCGAGAGCAGGCGCTCCACCATGAACGCCCGAGACGGCGAGCGCGAGTTCGTCCCGTCGCTTCGCGCGTTCCTCGACGCGACGGTGGATCCCGCCGGGCCCGGCACCCGCATGGCCGAGGCGCTGCTGCGGCTTGGAGCCGTGCTGCTGCGATGGGACGCCGGCGCGACGTGGCGGTCTCCGGCCACGACGTTCGCCCTCCGCGATCACCTGCTGGCGCGAGCCGGGGCACTGGACCCCGGGGGAAACGCCCCCACGCAGGCACCGACCGAGGCCGATGCCGCCGAGGCCGGGGCGTGGCTATCGCGCGTGCTGGCCGGCCTGGCGACGGAGATTCCCCCCATCGACCTGGTTCACGTGACCGCATCGGGCTTCTGCGGGCTGCCCGGCATCATGGCCAAGGCCGAACGGGGGACGCCGCTGCTGCTCACCGAGCTGGCCAGCCCCCGGCGCGAGCGGATCTTCGGCCTGGCCCCGGCGGCCCCGCTCCGCCTGCGGCGGTTCGCCGCCGAGGTCCACGGGGCCGTGGCGCGGACGTGCTACCGGCTCGCCGACCGGGTGACGGTGGTCTCGGCCCACATCGAACCGCTCGAACGCGCGCCCGGGACGCAGGTGGAGGTCGTCCCGGCAGGGGTGGACGAGCTGGTGTTCCGGCCGGAGCGGGTCACAAGATCGGACCGTCCGACGGTCGTCCAGGTGTCCCGAATCGACCCACGGTCGGACCTGTTCACGCTGCTGCGGGTGGCCGACCTGGTCCGCGGGGAGATCCCGGACGTGCTGTTCGTCCACCACGGCGAGGTCGTTGACGGCTCCTACTGGGAGCTGGTTCTGAGCCTGCATCGCGACCTGATGCTCGGAGACACCGTGCGCTTCGAGGGCCCGGCTCCCGACCTCCCCCGGGCGCTGGCCGCGGGCGATCTCGTGCTTGGCACGTCGGTGGAGGAGGCCTTCCCGTGGGCGATCGTTGCTGCGCTGCTGTGCGAGCGTCCCGCGGTGGCGGCCGATCCCGGAGGGGTACGCCAGGTGATCAACGGGGCAGGGATCACGGCGCCACCCGGAGACGCCGCGGCGCTCGCCGAGGCCGTGGCCGCGACGCTGCGGATCTCCCCGGAGCAGCGGGCGGCGATCGGTCGGGCAGGGCGGGACCGGGCGCTGTCGCGGTTCCGCCTGAGCAGGTTCCTGGACGACTACCGGGCGATCTACCGGCAGCTCGCCGAGGGGCGGGCTGTCGAGCCCATGCCGCCCCGAGCCGTCGAGGCGGCGGGCGGGGCGGAACCGTCAGCCATTCCGCTCCCGGTGCCCGAACGAGTGCCGTCCGCCGGTGCGCCCGAGGTCGGCGTCGCGGACTACGATCCCCGGGCCGCCGGGGCAGAGTCGGATGCCCGAGCCGCCTTGGCGGATCCCGACCCCCTCGTGCGGGTCGCGGCGCTCGGCCGCCTCGACGCGGCCGAGGACGCCGACATGGCCGCGGCGGCCCTGGCCGACGCCTATCCCCAGGTCCGGCGGGAGGCCGTGCGGGCGATCGGCAGGCTCGACGGGCCTCGCGCGGGTCGGTGGCTCGCCGACGCCGTGGCCCACGACCCCTCGGCAGAGGTTCGGGAGGAGGCCGTCGCCGCGATCGCCGAGCTGCTGGGGAGACCCCCCGCGGACGAGCGCCCCGCTTGACCGCGACAGCGCGGGGACTTTCTGGATCCGAGGTTCCGGATGCGGTCAGGTGACCAGGTTCCTCCTCCGGTGGGCGCCGTTCATCCCGTAGGCTGGGGAACCATGCGCGTCTCGGTCATCGGCACCGGACACGTCGGCCTCACCACCGCCGCGTGTCTCGCCCACATGGGGCACGACGTGCTCGGCGTCGACGACGACGTCGAGAAGGCCGCGGCCATCGAGCGGTGCGAGGTCCCGTTCCACGAGCCCGGCCTGTCCGAGCTTGTCCGCGAGGGCCTCGATTCCGGCCGGCTGCGCGTGTCCACCGACCCGGCCGCGGCGGCTCCGCACGGGGAGGTCGTGTTCATCTGCGTCGGCACCCCCACCAGGGAATCCGGCGAGGCGGACCTCGACCAGGTCGAACGCGTCGCCCGGATCGTGGCCAGGTCCCTCGAGGGCTACACAGTGATCGCCGAGAAGTCCACGGTGCCGGTGGAGACCGGCGAGTGGATCCGCCGGACCCTCGAGCGCGAGGCCCGGCCGGGGGCCGAGTTCGACGTGGCGTCCAACCCCGAGTTCCTCCGCGAGGGGCGGGCCGTCAACGACACGCTGGAACCCAACCGCATCGTGGTCGGGAGCGACTCGCCCCGGGCAATCGAGCGCCTCCACGAGGTGTACCGCCCGATCCTGGATCGGAGCGGCAGCCCGTTCGTGGTGACCGACCTCGCCACGGCCGAGCTCATCAAGCACGCGTCGAACGCGTTCCTGGCCACCAAGATCTCGTTCATCAACTCGATCGCGGACATCTGCGAGCGAACGGGGGCCGACGTGGAGACCGTCGCTGCGGCCATGGGCCTCGACCAGCGCATCGGGCCCTCGTTCCTGCGGGCGGGGATCGGCTACGGCGGCGAGTGCTTCCCGAAGGACGTCCGCGCGTTCCGCCACCGAGCCGACGAGCTCGGCGTTGACTTCGGACTGCTGGCCGAGGTGGAACTGGTGAACGAAGCGCGGATCGACGCGTTCGTCGAGAAGGTCCGGGGGGCGCTGTCGAATCTCGAGGGGAGACACGTGGCCCTGTGGGGCCTGTCGTTCAAGCCCGAGACCGACGACCTCCGCAACTCCCCCGCCCTCGAGCTGGCCCGCCGGCTGGTCGCCGGCGGCGCCCGGGTCACCGCCTACGACCCGGTGGCGATGCCCGCGGCGAAGCCGCTGCTACCGGACGTCGAGCTGGCGCCGGACCCCTACGACGCCGCTCGCGGAGCGGACTGCCTTGCGGTGTGCACGGAGTGGAGCGTGTTCGCCACTGCCGACCTCGAGCGGCTCCGCGCCGAGATGGCGCACCCCGTCGTCGTCGACGGCCGCAACGTCTTCGACCCGGCCGGGATGGCCGGCGCCGGCTTCACCTACGCCAGCGTGGGCCGCCCGACCGTGAGGCCCGGCCCGATCGCCGCTCAGTAGCCCGTCCGTCGGCTCGCCCGGTTCGTCTCGCCGTCGGTCACTGTGGAGCTATGCGTTGGAGGCGGCGATCCATCGGTCCAGGACGCCGGCCGCGGCGCCTGAGTCGATCGACCGCGCCGCGGCCGCCACGCCGCCCTGGAGGTCGTCGGCCTCGCCGGCGGTCCACAGCGCCGCGCCGGCGTTCAGCAGGACGACGTCCCGGGCCGGCCCCGGGTCGCCGGCCAGCACGGCCCGGGCGATCGCGACGTTGAGCTCGATGTCGCCACCCTTCAGGTCGTCGGGTGAAGCTCGACGGAGCCCCGCCTCCTCGGGGGTCAGCTCGCCCTCCTCGGAGACGCCGGCGGCGACCGTGAAGACGTGGGACGGCCCGGTGGTCGTGAGCTCGTCGAGCCCGTCGTCGCCGCGGAACACCAGCGCCCTGGTCCCCCGGCGGGCCAGCACCTCCGCCACCAGCGGCAGCATCCGGGCATCCGAGACGCCGACGATCTGGGCGTGGGGCCGGGCGGGGTTCGTCAGCGGCCCCAGGAAGTTGAAGGCCGTCGGCACCCGGAGCTCCCGGCGGACGACCGCCGCGTGCGCCGTCGCCGGGTGGAACACGGGGGCGAACATGAACCCGATGCCGGCCTCCTCCAGGCACCGTCGCACGCCGGCCGGATCGAGATCGATCCTCACTCCGAGCGCCTCCAGCAGGTCGGCGGAGCCACACCGCGACGACGCCGCGCGGTTGCCGTGCTTGGCCACCGCGACTCCGGCCCCAGCACAGGCGATGGCCCCCAGCGTGGAGACGTTGAGCGTCCCCGCCCGGTCGCCCCCCGTGCCGCACGTGTCGATGACCGGGCCCGGCGGATCCACCGCCTGCGCCAGCTCGAGCATGGTCGACGCCAGGCCCTCGAGCTCCTCGGCGGTCTCCCCCTTCGTGCGCAGGGCCATGAGGAACCCGCCCATCTGGGCCTGGGTTGCCTGGCCGAGCATGATGGCCCGCATCGCCTCCGCGGTCTCGTCGGCGGTCAACGACTCGTGCGCGGCGAGCCGCGTCAGGAGGTTGGGCCAGAAGGTCGGCGATGGCTCGATGCCGGGCTCGTGCGAAGGTACGGAGGGCACGGCGGAGGACGCTGCGGGTGGCGCGGATGGCGTGCCCGATGAGGGCTGCTGTTCGGGACCGGCCGGCATGGGAACGGCAACGCTAGCAGGTCGGGATTCCCGCGCCCCCGCGCGTGTTCCGAGGCTCGTCGCCAGGGCGTTTGCGCGGCCCGGGACCGAGCCATCCGGACCGCGGCCACGATCGCGGCCCTTGCTAGAATGCGCGGCGCGACCGGCCTCCGGGCCGCTCTGGCGGATGTGGTTCAATGGCAGAACGCAAGCTTCCCAAGCTTGAGACGGGGGTTCGATTCCCCTCATCCGCTCCAATCACCCAGCGCCGTGCCCCCGGAAGTCTGGCGATCGTCACGTTGGCGACGGATTTGAGAACAGTCCCTGGGCCACGCGTTTGGGTCCGCCGTGTCACCCACCCGATCGCTTCTTCCCGCCCAGATAGATCGGCGCGGTCGGGCACAGGTCGTTCAGGGGGCAGTCCTCGCAGCGGGGCCGGCCGGGCTTGCACACCTCACGTCCCAGGCGGATGAGCCCAACGTGCATCGAGACGCGGAGGCGCGGCGGCACGACCCGGCGAAGCACTTCGTGCGCTGGGCTGGCGCCGGTGCCGGGCGGGATCCAGCCGAGCCGGCCGGCCACCCGGTGGACGTGTGTGTCGACCGGTAGCGCGGGGCGCCCGAGCGAGAAGGCCAGCACGCACGCCGCCGTCTTCGGGCCGACGCCGGGGAGCGACTCGAGGTAGGCGCCGACCTCGTCGTCGGACTCCTCGCGCATCCACGCGAGATCCAGCGAACCGTCCCGGTCGCGGATCTCGCGGAGGATCGCGAGGAGCCTCGGCGCCTTGGTCCGGGACAGGCCGCCGGGGCGGATGGCCTCGGCGACGTCCGCCTCGTCGGCGTCCGCCAGCGCGTCCCACGTCGGGAACCGCTCCCGCAGACCCGCGAACGCCCGGTCGCGGTTCACGTCGCTGGTGTTCTGCGACAGGACCGTGAGTACCAGCTCCTCGACCGGGTCGCGCCGGACGGGCGGGTCGAGCGGCCCGAATCGCCGGGCCAGCCTCCGGTGGACCTGTCGGACGATCGCGGCGTCGACGGACGGAGGCGCGGCCGCGGCCGCGCCCTCGCCCTCACGACCGCCGGCGCGGGCCACGAACCGCGCGGGTCGCCGGGCGGCCGGGCGGGCATGATGACGCTTCCCCGGGGGGCCGGGCGTCGCCTTCGCCGCGCTCACCCCCGGTAGAGGTTCCGGAACCGGATCAGCTCGTCGGAGAAGGCCAGCTTGATCGTGCCCGTCGGCCCGTTCCGGTGCTTCGCCACGATGAGCTCCGCCTCGCCCTTCGCCCAGTGCCCGTCCTCGTCCTTCTCCCGGTGGATGAACATGACCACGTCCGCGTCCTGCTCCAGCGCACCGGAATTGTGGCTGACGATCCCGTTCGACACCCAGGAGTTCGGTCCGGGAACGGTGAGGTCGTACACCTGCTCACGCCCGGCGGGCTTCATGGCGATCACGGGGTCCCAGCCCAGGTCGGGCCGGCCGGCCCGGAGGCCATTCCATTCGCCGGAACGGTCGAGCCCGGCCTGTGCGAACGACGCGTGGCCGGGCCGGGCCCCGGCGTGGGCGGCGGCGGCCGGCTGGAGAGCCGCGGCGTGGACGCCGATCCGGTCCCCCGCCACCAGGTCCCGGACCCGGATCCATCCGCGGGCGCCGTACAGGAGGTGCAGATCGGTCGCCCGCAGGCGGCGGCCCGACGCCAGGACCACGTCGAAGACGCGCCGGACCCCGACCTCCCAGATGAGCTCGGCCGGGGCGGTGACGATCCGCCCCTCCCGGGAGAGCGCGAGCACGTCGGGCGCCGTGCCGACGAGCTCCCCGATCGGCGCGAAACCGCCGCCGGCCAGCGCGACCGTCGTGTCGCCGGTCACGCACTCCCGGAGGTTCGACAGCTGGGGCTTGGCGCCCTCCCGGCGCTCCGGGTCCCGGTTCAGCTGGGACAGGGCAACGACCGGGATCTGGAGCTCCTTGGCCAGGAGCTTCAGGGAGCGGCTGATCTCGGCGATCTCCTGCTGGCGGTTGTCCACCCGGCGGTGGTGGGACATCAGCTGGAGGTAGTCGACGACGATCAGCGCCAGGTCCTCCCGCGACCGGAGCCGCCGGGCCTTCGCCCGGATGTCGAGGATCGTGACCTCACCGGAGTCCACGATGTACAGGGGCGCGTCGTGCAGGGTGTCGGCGGCGTCGGCGAACGCGCTGAAGTCGGCGCCTCCGATCTTCCCCGCCCGGACCTTCGCCATCGGGACCCCGGCCTCGCTGCACAACAGGCGCATCCCGAGCTCCCACCGCGACATCTCGAGCGAGAACAGGGCCACGGTCTTGCGCTCGGAGACCGACACGTTGCGAGCGATGTTGACCGCGAGCGCCGACTTCCCGGCGCCGGGGCGCGCGGCGATGATGATGAAGTTGCTGTCCTGCATCCCCGACAGCAGCTCGTCGATGTCCCGGAAGCCGGTGGCGAGACCGGCCAGCGCGGACTCGCGCTGCTGGATGTGCTCGATCTCGTCGATGGCCGAGGAGATCACGGGCTGCAGCGCGACCAGCGAGGTCTCGTCCTCGTGCCGGGAGGCCGCGTAGATGCGGCCCTCGGCCAGCTCCGCGGCCTCCCGCGGGTTCTCCGGCACGGCGTAGGCGATCTCCATGACGTCGGCCGCGGCCAAGATGAGCCGGCGGAGCAGCGCGAGCTCCGACACGATCTTGGCGTAGTGCACGGCGCTGGCCGGGGACGGCACCGCCTCCACAAGCTCCTGGATCCGGAGCGCCCCGCCGACCTCCTGGAGCTGCCCGCGGCGCTTCAGCTCCTCGACCGCGGTGATGGCGTCGACCGGCTCGCCGCGCGCGTACAGCTGCAGGAGGGCCTCGAAGATCGAGGCGTTGGCCCGGCGGTAGAACTCGTCGGCCTTGACCACGTCGATGACGTTGGCGATGGCGTCCGCGGAGAGCATCATGGCGCCGAGCACGGATTCCTCGGCCTCCAGGTTCTGCGGGGGGATCCGTTGGGGCCGGACCCGCCTGACCTCGTCCGTCGCCTGCGCCATCTCAGCTCCCCCTCCTGGAATCTCGCGACGGTATCCCCGGGCGTCTGGAACCGGGAAGGGGAAACGACGGAGGAATTCGATGGGGAAAACGGGGTGCGCTGGTCCGGACGCCGCCTTGCCCGGGATTTCGTGTCATTCCAGCTTCGACCAGCACTCCCCCGATGTGGACAACCATGTGGAGAAATGTAGACGGGGCCACCGACACGATGTCCACCCGTCGCCAACCGGTCGGCCGCGCGGGCGCTTCGGCGGGGCCGGCGCGGGCTGATGGAAACGGTCCCCGAGTGGGGTCGGCGGGACGTGCTTCCTTGACGGGTTCGCGCCGCACGGGTGGAATGGCGGGGATGGCCGGCTCCGGGACGTCCAGGTCGGCCTCGCGCTCGGCCGATACCACGACGACCGCTCCCGACCGGGACGCCGCGTCGCCTTCGACCGGCGACGGGGCCGAGCCGGCCGGACGCCGTCGACACGCGGCGACACCGTGGGCCCGGCGCACGGCCGGGTGGCTTCGCTCGACGACCCGGGGGCAGGCGACGGGGGCGTTCCTCGCCTATCTCATCGCGTCGCTCGGCATCTTCGGCGTGCCGATCCTTCGGCATCCCGGAACGACGGTCGTCGGGTGGGGCACCGATCCGAGCTTCTACGCGTGGTCCATGGCCTGGTTCCCGCACGCCGTCGGGCACGGGCTGAACCCGCTCGTCACCCACGAGGTGTGGGCGCCGGTTGGGTTCAATCTCACCCACGCCACGGCGGTCCCCGGGCCGGCCCTGGCGCTCGCGCCGGTCACGCTGCTGTTCGGGCCGGTGGTCGCGTACAACGCGATGTCGCTGCTCGCTCCCGTGCTGGCGGCATGGGCCGCGTACCTGCTGTGCCGGGAGGTCACGGGGAAGTTCTGGGGATCGCTCGTGGGCGGTTACCTGTTCGGGTTCTCCGTGTACGTGACCGGGCAGATGCTCGGCCACCCGAACCTGTCGCTCGTGTTCCCGGTGCCGCTGTGCGCGCTGCTGGTGCTCAGACTCGTCCGCGGTGAGATCTCGCACAGGAGGGCCGTGGCCGGCCTGGCCGCCGCGCTCACCGGCGAGTTCCTGATCTCGCTGGAGGTGTTCACGACCCTCTCGGTGTTCGGGGTCCTGGCCCTGGTGGTAGCTGCGCTCGCCATGCCCCGACGGCGCCGGGCGCTGTACGGGGCGGGGGTGTCGGTGGGCGCCGCCTACGGGATCACGGCGGTCGTGGTGTCGCCGCTGCTGTGGTCGTACTTCTCCTCCTCGTACTCCGCGCCCGTCTACGACTTCTACCCGACGTTGTACGCGTCCGACCTCGTGAACTTCCTGGTGCCCACGTCGCTCACGCACCTCGGCGCCGGCACCTTCTTCCCGGTGAGCACCATGTTCACGGGGGACATCTCCGAGCAGTCCGCCTACTTCGGGCTGCCGCTCCTCGCCATGGTCGCCGGATTCACCATCGAGTTCTGGCGCCGCGGGTGGGCGAGATGGCTCCTCGCGCTCACGGCGCTGGTCTGCGTGGTCTCGTTGGGGCCCAAGCTCCACATCGGCGGCCAGGAGACCATGACCATGCCGTGGAAGCCCGCGCTCTCGGTCCCGCTGCTGAAATACGCACTCCCCGGCCGCTTCATGCTGTACGCGTGGCTGGGCGTCGCGGTGATGGCCTCTGCGTGGCTGGCGGTCCGGCCCGGGCTGGGCCGGTGGGCCTTGGCGGGGCTCTCCGTGATCGTGCTGTTCCCGAACATCACCGCGCCGTTCTGGCACAACCCCGTCCAGGAGCCCCGCTTCTTCTCCCAAGGGGAGTACCGCCGCTTTCTCCCGGAGGGCGCGAACGTGCTGGTCGAGCCGTACGGGGCGAACGGCGAGAGCACCCTGTGGCAGGCGGAGTCCGGGTTCTGGTTCCGGATGCCGGGCGGGAACGTCTCAACCAGGGCGCCCGCGGATTTCGGGAACTGGCCGATCACGGAGGCCCTGTACTCGGGACAGCCCATCGCGGACTCGGACGAGGAGCTGAAGCGGTTCCTGGGCGCGAACGTCGTGCGCGACGTGGTGGTCGTGCACGGCACGCCGGGGGCCTGGAGGGCGCTGTTCGCTCCGCTCGGACGGCCCCGCTCGATCGGCGGCGTCGACCTCTACACGGTCCCCCGCTCGATCCTCCGGACCTACGCCGACGCGCACCGGCCCGGGCCGTAGACAGACGGCACCGCACCGTGCGCCACACCACCTGGGGCCGTCGGCCACCGGTGGTGGTGGATGCGGACGACTACTCCTCCGCTTCGACCTGGATCGACAGCTTGGCGTCGACCTCGGGGTGCAGGCGCACCGTGACCTCGTGCGTGCCGAGGCTCCGGATCGGCTCGTCGAGATGGATGTCGCGGCGGTCGATGGTCTCGCCCGCCTGCCTGGCGATCTCCTCGGCCAGGTCGGCCGTGGTGATGCTGCCGAACAACCGCCCCTCCTCGCCAGCGCGCGCCGAGACCACGATGGGCTTCGCCGCGAGCGCGCCGGCCAGCTCCTCGGCTTCGGCCTTCGCCTTGTTCACCCGGGTGCCGTGGGCCCGGCGCAGCGACTCGGCGTGGCGGACGGCGCCCTTGGACGCCGGGATCGCGATGCCCCGCGGCACCAGGTAGTTCCGCGCGTACCCGTCGGCGACCGTGACGACGTCGCCCGGGACCCCGAGCTTCTCGACTTCCTTCTGCAGGATGATCTTCACAGGGCTCCTCCTACCGCGTGCTGTACGGCAGGAGCGCCATCTCCCGCGCGTTCTTCACCGCTGACGCCACGTCGCGCTGGTGCTGGGAACAGTTCCCCGTCACCCGGCGTGCCCGGATCTTCCCCCGCTCGGACACGAACTTCCGCAGCAGGTTGGTGTCCTTGAAGTCGACGTACTTGACCTGGTCCTTGCAGAACTGGCAGAACTTGCGCTTGCCGCGCTTCGCCCAGCCCTTCTCTTCTTTGGCGTCCTTGCGGGGACGCTTCTTCGACGATGTGCTCGATCTACCCGGCATCCAGTGGTGTCTCCTCGTCCTTGCCGCCGCCGACGGTCACCCGGTCCTGCGATGCGGACCAGTCACCGCCTCCGGACCGGCTCTGCTTCTCCACCTTGGCCGTGGCCCATCGCAGGCTCGGCCCGACCTCGTCGGCCTCGATCTCGATCACGGTTCGCTTCTCGCCGTCCTGGGTCTCCCAGGACCGCTGCTGCAGCCGCCCGACGACGATCACGTTGGCGCCGCGGGTGAGCGACTCCGCCACGTTCTCGCCGAGCGACCGCCATGCATTGACGGTGAAGTACGACGTGTCGCCGTCCTTCCATTCCCCGGACTGGTCCTTGTACCGCCGGTTCACCGCCACGCGGAACTTCGCCACGGCCGCGCCGTTCGGCGTGTACCGCAGCTCGGGATCATCGGTCAGGTTGCCGACGATCGTCACCTGTCCCATCGCCATCTGAACCACCACCTTCTCGCCAGCTCGTCCCTCCCCGAAAGATGGCGTCTCGGGGAGAGGGGGAAGCTCCTGCGGCCGGTCAGGCCGCCTTGTGGACCACCTTGAACCTGATCACCTCGTCCGCGAGGTGCAGGACCCGCTCGAGCTCGGTGATCGCATCGGGCTCCGCGTCGAGGTCGGCGACCAGGTAGTAGCCCTCGGACTGCTTCGCGATCTCGTACGCCAGGCGCCTGCGGCCCCAGCGGTCGAGCTTCCCGACCTGGCCCTTGCCGTCGGCGAGGGTCTGGTTGATCCGGTCCACGACGCGCGTCACGACGGCCTCGTCGGACTCCGCGGGCAGGATCAACATGAGCTCGTACTTGCGCACAGCCACCTCCTGTGGACTGAGACGGCCCCCGAAGGAGCAGGAGTGGACCCCACAAGTCTACAGATCGTCTCATCACCTCACCTTGGAGGCGACCCTAGCAGGAGGGTCCGACATCCAAGTCGCCGTTGCCCTGCCGGGCCCGGCGGGGGGCCTAGCTGCGTCGACCCGACTTCGAGGACGACGCCCGCGACGAGCCCTTCGAGGAGCCGTCCTTCCTGATCCAGCGCTTGTACACGAACCTCCCGCCGAAGATCAGCACGAGGAGCGCCAGGAGCCCCCACCCGAACCGGGACAGGATCATGTCGATCGTGTCGATCTGGGATTCGAGGAAGTAGCCCAGCAGCGAGACCCCGATCGCCCAGATCGTCACCGACGGCACGTCGAACAGCAGGAACCGGCCGTACCGCATCTTCGACAAGCCGGCCACGAACGGGAGGAACGTGCCCGCCACCGAGACGTACCGCCCGATGAACACCGTCTTGCCCCCGTTTCGGCCGAAGAAGTCCTCGGCCTTGGTGAGGTCGTCAGCCCACCGGTTCAGGATCGGGATCCTCCGCAGCAGCCGCGCCCCGTACCGGCGCCCCAGCCAGTACCCGACGGATTCCCCCCCGAGGCCGGCGGCCGCCCCCACCGCCATGACTGCCGGGAGCGTCAGGTCGTGCCGCGCCGCGTACACCCCCCCCACGGCCAGCACCACGTCGCCGGGGATGATCAGCCCCAGGAACGCCGAGCGGTCGGCGAACACCCCCGCGAACACGATGTAGTAGCCGGCCACGGCGAACGCCGGACCGACCCACTCCACCAGCTGCTCGATGATCGCGACCATGCGGTGACCTTCCGTGGGTTCCCCGGCGCCGAGCGAGGGAAACGACGGCCGCGGCGGCCGCCGACATCGATCGTATCGCCCCCTTCTGGCGTGACTGCCCCCGGCTGCGGGTAGACTGGGCGCAGATACGCCGTGCACTCGAAAGGAGGCGCGAGCCGATGAGCATCACCGTCCGGGACCTTCGGACATTCAAGGCGGAAGGCAGGCGATTCGCCATGCTCACCGCCTACGACTACCCCACGGCACAGATCCTGGACGAGGCCGGGATCCCCGTGCTGCTGGTGGGCGACTCGCTGGCGCAGACGATCCTCGGCTACGAGACGACGCTGCCGGTGACGATGGAGGAGATGCTCCATCACACGAGAGCCGTCGCCCGGGGCGCGAAGCACTCGCTGATCGTCGGCGACATGCCGTTCCTCTCCTACCAGGTCTCGGTCCAGGAGGGCGTGACCAACGCCGGCCGGTTCCTCAAGGAGGGCGGCGCCCACGCGGTCAAGATCGAGGGCTGGATGCCGGAGCTCGCCGAGGCCCTGTCGAGCCGCGGCATCCCCGTGATGGCCCATCTTGGGCTGACCCCCCAGTCCGTGCACGCCATGGGGGGCTACCGGGTCCAGGGCCGCACCGAAGAGGACGCCGAGCGGCTGGCCCAGTGGGCGTCCGGCATGGAGAAGGCCGGAGCGTTCTCGCTGGTCCTGGAGGGCATCCCCTCCGAGCTCGGCCGGGAGATCACCCGCGCGGTGCAGATCCCGACGATCGGAATCGGCGCGGGCCCCGATTGCGACGGCCAGGTGCTGGTGCTCACCGACCTCCTCGGGATGAACAGCGGCAGGTACCCCAAGTTCGCCAAGCCGTACGCGAACCTCCGCCAGGAGATCACGAAGGCGGCCAGGGCCTACGCGGCCGACGTGGAGGACGGCCGGTTCCCCGACGAGGAGCACTCCTACCACTGACGCCTGAGCGAGGAAGCGCCTGAGGTCGCGGTGACCGCCGGTCAGTGGGATAGTTGAGCAGTCCCGAGCGCCCATCCCGGAGGAAATGAGTCATGCGCGACTACCAGTTGTTCATCGGCGGGGAGTTCGTCGACTCGGCGTCCGGCGAGACGTTCGAGACCCACAATCCATCGACCGGCGAGGCCATCGGGCGCGTGGCGCTGGCCGGCGCAGAGGACGTCGACCGGGCCGTGGCGGCCGCCCGGAAGGCCGCGGACGAGGGGCCGTGGCCGACCATGCGGCCGGCCGAGCGCGCGCGCATCCTGCTCGACGCCTTCCAGCGGATCTTCGAGGCCGCCGCGGACATCGGCGCGATCGAGACCGGGGACGCCGGGCACACCGCGCGGATGTCGACCCTGTTCTCGGTGCCGTACTCAAACGAGTTCTGGCGGCACATCGCCGAGCTGTCGGCCCGCCTCGAGTACCGCGAGCCGGTCGAGCCGTACGGGTTCCCCACCGAGGCCTGGGACTTCGTGATCCGGGAGCCCTACGGGGTCGTCGGCGCGATCATCCCGTGGAACGTCCCGTACATGATGGCCATGTGGAAGATCCCCCCGGCCATCTCCACGGGCAACACGATCGTGGTGAAGCCGGCCATGGAGACGCCCCTGTCGGCCATGGCGCTCGCCCGGATCATCGCCGAGTCCGACATCCCGCCCGGCGTCGTGAACATCGTCCCCGGACGTGGCCCGGTGGCCGGCGAGGCGCTGGTCACCAGCCCCCGAGTCGACAAGGTGACGTTCACCGGGTCGACCGAGGTGGGCCGCCGGGTCATGCAGCTGGCGTCCGGCACCATCAAGCACGTGTCGCTGGAGCTGGGGGGGAAGGCGCCGAACATCCTGCTCGACGACGCCGACCTCGACATGGCCGTGCCCGGCTCGCTGTGGGCCACGTACCTCCACCAGGGCCAGATCTGCCTGTCGGGCACCCGCCTGTTCGTGCCTGCGGCGCTGTACGACGAGGTCACCGCCCGCCTGGTGGAGCTGAGCGAGGGGCTGACCGTGGGCAGCGCGATGGACTTCGCCTCGGACCTCGGGCCGGTGCTGAACCGGACCCAGTTCGAGACCATCGACCGCTACGTGCAGATCGGCCAGGACGAGGGGGCGAAGCTCCTGACCGGTGGCCACCGGGTCACCGACGGCGTCCCGGAGGGCGGGTACTACTACGCGCCGACGATCTTCGGCGAAGTCCACAACTCGATGGTCATCGCCCAGGAGGAGATCTTCGGCCCGGTGTTGTCGGTGATCCGCTATGAGTCGGTCGAGGACGCGGTCCGGCAGGCCAACGACAGCATCTACGGGCTGGCGGCTGGGGTGTGGTCGCGCGACATCGCCCGCGCCCTGGCGGTCGCCAAGCGTCTGAAGACGGGCACGGTGTGGGTCAACGACTGGCATCTGGTCTCCCCGGCCGCGCCGCACGGCGGCTACAAGCAGTCGGGCCTGGGCCGCGAGCACGGGGTGTGGGGCCTCAACCAGTACCTCGAGACGAAGTACGTGCGCGTGGCCCAGGAGTCCACGAAGGACCAGAAGTTCTGGTACCAGGTCCTGGGGCTGTGACGGCGTGCGAGTGACCGCCACGACGCGGGCCGAGGAGGCCGTCCGGGCGGTCGAGGCGTCAGGGCGGGAGGACCTGGTGATGGTCCTCGGCACCGGATGCTGCGACTCCACGGCGCCGTTCCTGTACGACCGGTACTACCCGGGCCCGGACGTGGTCGAGGTTGGCACGGTGGCCGGGGTGCCGGTGTTCGCCCACGAGTGGCTGGCCAGGCTGTACCCGGTCGACGACGCCCTGGTGGTCGACGTCGACCGGGACGTGGTGGCCGACTCGTTCTCCCTGGAGACCGAGCACGGGCACCGGTTCACGCTTCGGGTCCGCCCCCCCGGCTGACCGAGACAAATCCCCGCCGGACGTGGCGCCACCGCTACACTGCGCACCGACGCGTTGAGGGGCGGCGTCTGTTCGCCCCCGTGGAGGTGCAGGTGGCGGAGGGTTCCGAGCGGCCCATCAAGCTCCTGATCTGCGACGACCACAAGCTCCTGACGGACTCCCTGGCCATGGTCGTCACGAGCGAGCCGGACATCGTGCTCGTGAGCGACCCGGTGGACGACCCGGCGGTCGCGGTCGATCTGGTGCTGGAGCGGCGCCCCGACGTCGTCCTCATGGACGTCGGGTTCACGACCTCGCCGATGGACGGGTTCGAGGCCACACGGCGCATCAAGGAGGCCTCCCCCGTGACCAGCGTGATCATCATGACGGCGTCCCAGGAGGAGTCCGCCCTGGTGGCGGGCGTCGAGGCCGGCGCCGCGGCGTTCCTCACCAAGACCGAGGCGGTCGAGGAGGTCCTGGCGGCCGTGCGGGGCGCCGCGGATGGGGAGGTCCTGATCGACCCCCGGCTCCTCTCCCGCGCCCTGCACCAGGTGGCCCGCGACCGGGAGTCCCGGCGTCGGGCGGAGGTGCTGCTCGGTCAGCTGACCGAGCGCGAGCTGGAGGTGCTCCAGCTGCTGGCCCAGGGGAAGCGGAACGAGCGCATCGCCCAGGAGCTGTTCATCAGCCAGCAGACCGTGCAGACGCACGTCCGGAACATCCTGGCCAAGCTCCAGGTGCACTCCAAGCTCGAGGCGGTCTCGTTCGGCGTACGCCACGGGGCCGTCCACGTCTGAGCTTCGGCCCGGCCGTGCGAGATGATGCGGCCGATGCAGGAGGCACTCGAGCCGCCGCCGGAAGCTCCTTCTCGCGATCGCCACCGTCCCCGCGAGGTCTGGCTGGGGCACGTGCTGATCGCCGTGCTGGTGGCATGCCTCGCCGGACTGTGGCTGAAGAGCCAGCCGGACCCGGCCCAGGGGTTCCGGGCCGACTGCGCGGCCGGACGGTGGAGCGGCCAGCAGTACTCGCACCTGTGCTACAGCGACATCGTCCCCCTGCTCGGAACCGAGCACCTCGACGGCAACCGCCTCCCCTACCTGAACGGGTGCCCCGACCAGGAGACCTGCGACGAGTACCCGGTGCTCACGATGTACGTGATGCGGGTCGCGGCGTGGGCGTCGACCGGCTACGCCGGGTTCTTCTACGCGAACGTGCTGTGGCTGGCCATCGCGGCGGGCGTCACGGCCGTGTGCCTGTACCTGATCGCCGGGCGGCGGGCTCTGTGGTTCGCGCTGGCCCCGACGCTCGTGATCTACGGGTTCATGAACTGGGACCTGCTGGCGGTGGGGTTCGCCGCGGCGGGGATGCTGGCCTTCTTCCGGGGGCGGAACGTGGCCGCCGGGGCCATGTTCGGGCTGGGCGCCGCCGCCAAGCTGTTCCCCGCGCTGCTGGTGATCCCGTTCGCCGCGGAGCTGTTCCGCCGGCGGGAGCCGGACCGGGGGATCCACCTGGTGTGGGCCGCGGCGGGGACGTGGGTCGCGGTGAACCTCCCGTTCGCGCTGTTCGGGTGGCGGGGGTGGACGGAGTTCTTCCGGTTCAACGCCCACCGGCCGTCCGACTTCGACAGCCTGTGGTACATCGGCTGCCACCTGGTGGGGCGCGACGGCTGCGTCCCCGTGAACGCGGTGAACGTCGTCGCGATCCTCGTCTTCGTCGTGGGGACGGGCGTGCTGTGGGCCGTGCGGCAGATGCGGGACCCCGGCTTCCCCAGGTGGACGGTGGCGTTCCCCGCCGTGGTGCTGTTCCTGCTGGCGAACAAGGTGTACTCGCCGCAGTACGGCGTGTGGCTCCTGCCGCTGTTCGTCGTGGCGCTGCCGCCGCTCGGGACGATCCGGCCGCTCGCGCTGTTCGTGGCGTTCGAGGCCACCGACGTCGCCGTGTTCCTCACCCGCTTCACCTGGTTCCACACCATTGCCCCGTACAACGGAGGTGGTGCACCCTTCGGGGCGTTCGAGGCGGCGGTGCTGGCCAGGGCCGCCGTGCTGGTGCTGTGTCTGGTGGCGTGGCTGACCGGACCGTTCGAGGAACTGAAGGGACCGGCGATGGCCGGGGAGGATCGCGCGGCACGGCGGGCGGCGGTCGGGGCCGGCGCGTGACGTGGACCGGGGCGGCGGCCGTCCGCGTGAGGAGGGCACGGCCGTGGCGGTGACCGAACTGACCGGCGCGGCGGCCACCCGGCTCCGGGCGCTGTTCGCCCGGGCGGGCGGCCAGGGCACCTCTGCCTGGGAAGGAATCCGGTACTGCCTGCTCGTGTTCCTCGGGGTGCGGGTGGCGCTGGGGGTGCTTGCGGTGGTGGCCCTCGGGACGCTGCCCCATCCCGGCGCGTCCACCGGGGTCCCGGGATGGCCGGCGCCGTCGTTCTCACCCGGGCCGCACAACTTCGTGACCGGGTGGGAGCGGGCGGACGCCCTGTGGTACCTGCGGATCGCCGACGGCGGATATAGCGCCGCGGACGGCAGCGCCGCCTTCTTCCCCCTGTACCCGCTGGCCGTCCGGGGGCTGTCCTGGATCCTCGGGGGGCACCCCCTGGCGGCCGGGCTGCTGGTGGCGAACGTGGCGTTCGTCGCGGGGCTGGTCCTGCTGTACCGGCTCACCGAGCGGGAGTTCTCGACCGCGACGGCGCGCACCGCGGTGCTGGCGCTGGCGCTGTTCCCGGCGTCGTTCTTCTTCCTGGCGCCGTACAGCGAGGCCCTGTTCCTGCTGCTCGCCGTGGCCTCGTTCTCCGCGGCCCGGCGGCGACGGTGGGCGTGGGCCGGCGCGTTCGGGGCGCTGGCGGCACTCACCCGGAGCGTGGGCGTCGCGCTCGCGCCGGCGCTGATGGCGGAGGCGGTCCACCAGTTCCTCGAGGCCCGGCGCGGCGGCGTGATCCGGCATGACGGCGGAGCCCGGACTCTGCACGGGGACCGAGCCGCGCCCTCGGCGCTTCCGGTGGGAGGCGGCGTGGACGCGTCGTCGCGGCGGCTCGCCGGGCGGCTGATGCTGGCGAGCCTGCCCGTGGTGGGGCTGGGGTCGTACCTGGCGTACTGGGGGATACGAACCGGCGACTGGCTGGCCCCGTATCACGCCCAGGTGCAGTGGCAGCGAACGGCCGAGCTGCCCTGGGTGACGGTCGGCCACGCCACCCGGCAGGCGTTCGCCGGGCTGGGGACCTTTCCCGACACCTACCACCTGCTCGACTGGCTGGTGGTGATCCCGTGCCTGGCCGCCGCAGGCTACGCCGCCTGGCGGTTCCGGCCGGCGTACGGGATCTTCACCTGGGGATGCCTGCTGCCGCCGCTGTCGTACATCTTCGCGCCGCGGGCGTTCATGTCCGACCCCCGGTTCCTCGCGCCGCTGTTCCCGGTGTTCTGGGTCTTCGCCGTCCTCATCGAACGCGGCCGGTTGCCCCGCACGGCGGTCGTGGCCCTCTCGTCCGCCGGCCTGGCGATCATGGCCTCACTCTTCGTCTCCAGGTACTACGTCTTCTGACGGAACCCGATCCCCCGGTCCGGGCCCGCGAAGGACGGGCGCCTCGACTTCGAAGTTTTCCCCGAAAGCCTTCAACTTCGGCGCGCTGCGTGCCGAACGTAGAATGGTCATGATCGAGACCATGCTGCGACAGGAGCCCGCTCGCTCGGAGGAATCCCGCGTGACGATCAGGGTTGCCATCGCCGACGACCACTCCCTGGTCCGCCAGGGTCTCCGGCGTTATCTGGACACCGCCGGCGACATCGATGTCGTGGGCGAGGCGTCGACCGGACAGGAGGCCGTTACGCTGGTCGACACGGAGTCACCGGACATCGTCCTGCTCGACATCCGGATGCCGGAGATGGACGGCCTCGAGGCCGCCCGGAAGATCCGGGACCGGTTCCCCGAGGTCGGCGTGATCATGCTGACCGCTTACGACGACCGCCAGTTCGTGGTGGAGGCCGTCCGCGCCGGCGCCCGGGGCTACGTGCTCAAGGCGCGCGACGCGGAGCACCTGATCCAGACGGTCCGGCTCGTCGCCGGCGGCAACATGGTGATCGACCCCCAGCTGGTCGTGGCCCTCGCCGAGGAGCTCTCCACGGTGAAGGAGCGCGACCGCAAGGCCGACTCGCTGACCGCCCGGGAGATCGAGGTCCTGCAGCTGCTCGCCTTCGGCCACACGAACCGCGACATCGCGGAGAAGCTGTTCATCTCCCCGGACACGGTGAAGACGCACCTCGAGCACATCTTCGAGAAGCTCGGGGCGTCCGACCGGACCGCCGCGGTCGCCGAGGCGCTGCGCCGTCGCCTGATCGAGTGATCCCATCCGGCCCCCGCGGTCGGTGACGGTGGAGGTCGGCGTCGGTACCGGTCGGCGTCCGTGCGAGGTCGGTGTCGGTGACCGCGCTTCCGTTGCTGATTGGATCCGCGAGCGGCCAACCGCCACCCAGGCCGAGGTCTTCAGGACGAAATGCCCACCCGGGCCCGATCGGGCTGAAGCGGCGCTCGGTTCCAGCCGATAAGTCCCATTGAGCCATGCAGAGATCACCGGCCGGCACCAGTCGAGGTTCACCCACCGAACGCTCCATGAAACGGATGCCCCAAGCCGCGCCGGCCTCACGGCCGGGCGCGGTGGGCGCCCTGGACGCGGCTCGGCCGAGACCGTCACGCGCCCCGCTGGGGCTCCTCGCCCTGAGCGCCGTCGCGCTGGTGGTCGCCCAGGTGGCGATGCCGAGCGGCGTGCGCGCCCGGGCGATCTTCTCCTCAGCGTATGGGGCGATGGCCGCCGCGGTCGCCGCCGTTGTCGTGCTGCAGGCGGCCCGCCGGGGCGACGCGTGGCGATCGACCCGCCGGTACGGCAAGACCCTGCTTGCGCTGGCCCTCGTGCAGGCGGGCTTCCTCGTGGCGGCGCTGGTGAAGCCGCCGGTCGGGCCGTTCGGCCCGGGAGCTCTGGTCGACCTGATCCCGGTGGGCGTGGTCCTCCTCATGCGGCCGCTGTTGTGGTTCGAGCTCCGGGACCACTTCCCCCGCGGCGACCGGCGCGAGGTGCTGGCCGACATCATGCTGCTGGCGGTGGCGTCCGCCACCCTCGTGTTCGTCGTCCTGCGACCAGACACGACCCATCCGGCGATGATCACGTTCTCGGCCGGCCTGTGGGCAGGCGTGGTGATGACCGGGGTGGTCGCCTGGACCGCTCTCGCCATGTGGCTGCCGTCCCCGGTTCACATCGGGCTGAGCCTGTTCCTGGGTTCCCTGGGCGTGTCGGGGCTGGCGTTCGCCTACGAGTGGCTCCGCGGCCAGTACGTGCCGGGCGACCCGCTCGTGGGGCTGCCCCTCGGCCTCGGCGCGCTGTTCCTGGCCGCGCTGCTGTGGGCCGAGCCCCGCCTGGTGCCGCCCACCCCGGCCCAGCCACGGACGAGATGGGGACGCGGCCTGCTGACCGCGATCGCGGTGGGCGTGGCCTGCGCCAGCCTGGCCTCGGTGGCCCTGACCGGACTGAGCGGCTCGGCCAGCGAGCTGGAGACGGCGGTGGCCATCAGCCTGCTGGGAGCCGCGGTAACCGCGCGCGTCGTGATGAACCAGATCACGTCGACCCGCGCCTCCGAGCAGGTGGTGAAGGCGCTGGGCGACAAGCAGGGGGCCCTCGAGCAGGCCGATAGCGCGCTGGTCCGGCTGCAGGAGCTCCACCGTTCGCTGTCGGCGTCGGAGGAGCGGCTGCGGCTGCTGCTCGACGCGGCGGCGGACGGGATCGTCGAGCTGGACGGCTCGCGGGTGATCCGCCGGGCCAACGAGGCCTTCTGCGCCATGCTCAAGATCGAGCCGGCGGAGGTGGTGAGCGTGCCGTGGTCGCTGCTGGCCGCGGCGGTCGAGGGGGGCGCCTCGCTCGTGGAGCTGCCGGAGACCGGCCGGGCCACGCTCCCCCGGCGGGGGCAGGACCTGCACCTGGAGGCCCGGACCAGCGCGCTGCCCGGCGCCGGCGAGTTGCTGATCGTGCGCGACGTGACGGCCGCCAAGGTGGCCGACCAGACCATCCGCTCCCTGCTGCAGTTCCTCCAGGACCGGGACGAGGACCGGACCCGGCTGCTCCGAAGGACGAACGCCGCGATCGAGTCGGAGCGGAACCGCATCGCCCGGGACCTCCACGACGGCCCGGTGCAGGGTGTCTCCGCCGCGTCGCTGTCGCTGGAGGCGGTCCTGATGATGCTCCGCAACGGCCAGGTCGAGAAGGCCGCGGACACGCTCCAGAAGATCCGGGAGGAGATCTCCGAGGAGAACGAGAGCCTCCGCCGCCTGATGTCGGACATGCGACCGCCGGTGCTGGACGAGCGCGGGCTGGTGCCCGCCCTGCAGGAGATCCTGGCGCGGTTCGGCCGGGAGACCGGGGTCGAGACGCGGTTCCAGTCCCGGGCGCTGGTGGACGTGCCACCCGACCTCGAGACGCTCGCCTACCGCATCGTGCAGGAAGCCCTGACGAACGCCACGAAGCACGCCGGCGCGTCGGAGGTCGGGGTGTCGGTGGAGGCGGTGGCCGGGCAGCTCCGCATCGAGATCGAGGACAACGGGGTCGGATTCGACGCGAACCTGGCCCGGGACTTCCTGCGGGCCGGCCGGGTGGGCCTGGCGTCGATGCGCGAGCGCACCGAGCTCGCCAACGGCTCGTTCATGGTCCGCTCGGCGCCGGGCCAGGGGACGTCCATCGTGGCGACCCTCCCGCTCGACGTGGCGCCGCCCAGCGCGGACCACGCGATCGCCTGAATCCGCCCGGTCAGCCCGGAGATCGGGCGCGGGGACCCGCCCGGCGCACCGCAACGACGCTCGTGCCGGCCGTTCCCCCGCCGCCCCCCGACGGCTGGGCGGCGGGACTCGCCGGGGCCGAGGAGGCCGGCAGCGTGGTGGGGGCCGTCGGCGATGGAAGTGTGGGGGACGGCGTGGTGGGGGCCGGCGTCGTGGGGGGCGGCGTCGTCGTGGGCGGCGGGGACGGGATCGGCGACGGTGACGGGGACGGCGTGGGGGACGGTGACGGCGTCGGGGAGGGCGACGGGGGCGGCGGCGCGGGCGAGGCGATGGGCCCCTGTCGCGTGTAACCCACGAAGCTGGGCTGGTGGAAGTCGACAGCCGGGAGACCCAGCTCCTGGGTCACCTGCGTCATGAAGTCGTGCCAGATCGCGGCCGGGATCGTTCCGCCGAACACGTCGGAGACGCCCTCGATGTCGTGCATCGGCTTGTTTCCGGCGTGGTAGCCGACCCACACGCAGGCGGCGAGCTGGGGGATGTACCCGCAGAACCACGCGTTCGCCTCGTTGTTCGTCGTGCCGGTCTTGCCGGCGACTTGCCGGTCGGAGAGGTCGGCGGCCGTCCCCGTCCCGTAGGCCACGACGCGCTGCAGCGCGTAGTTCACCAGGTCGGCGTCGTTCGCGTCGAGGACCCGGGTGCCCTTCGTGTTCGGCCTCGTCTCGATCGAGTGCCCGACCGACTTCACCTGCGTGATCGGGGTCGCGGAATGGCGGACGCCCCGGTCGGCGAGCGTGGCGTAGGCGCGGGTCATCTCGAGGGGCGACACCTCCTGCGTCCCCAGGGTGATCGAGCAGACCGGCCGCAGGGGACTCTCGATTCCCATCGCGTGGGCGGTCCGGACCACGTCCTTCGGCCCGTCGTCGAGGGCGGTCACCAGCTGGGCGAAGACCGTGTTCACCGAGAAGGCGGTGGCGTTGACCAGCGAGAACGTTCCGGACTCCTCGTCGCCGGCGTTCGACAGGGTCCAGGGCCCGTACTCCCCGGTGTCGGGGTCCGTCGTGTAGCACCGGCGGTCGTCGATGGTGATCTGCGAGGGGCCCTGCCAGTACGAGTTCAGGCTGAACTTCTGCCCCATCGCGGCGGCCAGCGTGAACGGCTTGAACGCCGAACCGGCCTGCCGCCGCGAGGGGGCGACCGCGAGGTTCTCGTTGTTGGTCAGCACGTCGAAGTCGGGCCCGCCCACCATGGCCCGGATCTCCCCGGTCCGGGGATCGATGGCGACGAGCGCCGCCGACGGGTCGGACTTCGCCGCGAGGTGGTCGGCGATGGCGGTCTCGGCCGCGTGCTGGACCCGCCGGTCCAGGCTGGTGGTGACCCGGAGGCCGCCCGCGTAGGTCAGCTCGTCGCCGTACTTGTGCAACAGCCACCGGCGTGTGTAGTCCATGAAGTAGGCGAAGTTCTGGCGGCTGCGGTTCGGGTCGCGGAACACGTTGACCGGCTTGGCCTCGAGCCGGGTGGCCTCGGACGCACCCAGATGTCCCTGCTTGACCATCTGCTCCAGGACGTAGTTCCGGCGAGCCTTGGCGGCCGTCGCGTGCTCGACGGGGTCGAAGCGGCCCGGCGAGGCGATCATGCCGGCCAGCGTGGCCGACTCCAGGGCGTCGTCCTTCCGCGCGGAGTGGTGGAAGTAGGTCTGGGAGGCCGCCTCGACGCCGTAGGCGCCGTGGCCGAAGTAGATCGTGTTCAGGTACATCTCGAGGATCTCGTCCTTGGAGAACTTGTGCTCGAGCTTGATGGCGTACAGGGCCTCCTTGACCTTGCGGAAGATCGAGCGCTCCCCGTTCGTATAGACGTTCTTCACGTACTGCTGGGTGATCGTCGAGCCGCCCTGCACGGCGCTGTGGTGCAGGAGGTCCTGCCAGGCCGCCCGGACGATCCCGGACACGCTGATGCCGCCGTGGTGGTAGTAGCTCTTGTCCTCCGTGTCGATGACCGCGTCCTGCAGGACCTTCGGCATCTGGGACAGCGGGATCTCGGTGCGGTTGTACACGCCGTGCAGCTCACCGATCTTGTTGCCGAACCGGTCGTAGATGAACGTGGTCTGGGCGGGCGGGGGTTCGTTGGGCAGCTGGATGTGCGCGTAGGCGTACATCAGCGTGGCGACGAGCGCCAGGATCAGGACGAGGGGCGTGGCGACGAAGGCCCACCAGTACCGTCGGAAGAACCCCCGCTTCCTCGGCCGGGCGCGCTTGCCGTTCGGCTGCCCCGCAGACCACGCCTTGCCGGGGGTGGCCTGTGGTGGCTTCTTCGCGCCCTGCCGCTGGGGGGCCTTCCTGGTCCTGGAGGCAGCGTGCTTGCCGCCCCGCGAAGGGCGCTGGGAAGTGGAGTCGAGCGCCAAGACTCCGATGATCTTACCCAGGGGTGTCCCGTACCACATGGCAATCGGTGCAGCGGATCGATTGAGATGCGAGGCCTTCTGGGCGGCCCGTTCGGGTGGTTTCGGCGGGAGTCGAGCGAGCCGGACCGGCCGGCCGGCCCCGGAGGGCGCCTCAGCCGGCTGAGGCCGAGCGGGCCCGGTACACCTGGGACAGGTGGTTCCAGGAGCAGCCGGTGCACACCTCGACGACGTAGCAGGCGCCACCGCGATGGGCGGCCGCGACGTTGAGGGCCTCGGAGAGCTCCCACACCCGCCCGTTGTCCGCCCTGAGGTCGTCGGCGTACACGTAGGCGAGCAGCCGGAGCTCCTCCTTCTTGCAGATCGGGCAGGCCCGGTTGGTCCGCCGGCCGACGTACTTGGCCGCGCGGAGCAGCTCGGGGTGGGCGTCGCAGATGTCCAGCCGGGTGAGCAGCCCGCTGCGGAACTCCCGCAGCAGCGCGCGCTTGGCCAGCGTGTAGTCCACCGCGCCGAACGGGCGGCGGGCCCCGCGCAGGGGCCTGGTCGATCGGGCTACTCGATTCACAGCCCGGCCATTCTACGGGCACCCCCCTTCCCGCGCCCCCGACTTTCGGCCCGGTTCCGGGGGCCGTACGCACGAGCGACGGGCGTGTCGACCCCGCACCGCTCCGGTTCCGGCCTACGAACCGGCACCGGTCAGATCGACGACCGCCCGGGCGGTCGCCGTCGTCTGGCGACCCGATCGGAGCAGGAGGAGGCCCGAGATCTCGACCCGGACCGTCACCACCGCCTCGGACCCACCTGCGGGGCAGTCGCAGCTCACGAGCTGAGCGCCATTCGCGACCGCGTAGCGATCCGCCGCGGCGGCCGGATCCTCCCCCGACGGCTCCACGATCTCCTGGGCCGCCGCGAGGGCGGCCGCGTCCGCAGCCGCCTGCGCCCTCGCTGCCGCGGTGAGGGCGCGGGTGACGTCGGCGGTCGCGAGGACCATCACACCGACCAGGACGATCACGCCCGCGGCCAGGAGGCTGATGGACCCCCGCTCGGACCGGACCGTCATCCGAACTCCTGCCGCATGGTCGTCTGGGCGTGCAGCGTCATGGCGGACGGAAACAGCCACGCCACCGCCGGGATGGACGTCGAGTCGGCGTAGGTGAGCGAGACCGTGACGGGCTGCCCCCGCCCTCCGTCTCGCCCGACCTCGATCGAGATGCGGTCGCCGGCCAGCGTCGCGGCGGCGCGGTCGACGGCGGCCCGGATCCGACCGTCGTCGTCCGTGACCGCCGCCTCGCGGGCCCCCGCCCGGGCGGCGTCGGCCAGGGCGAGCCGATCCCGGACCACCAACCCGACCTGCACCATCGCGAGCGTCACGATCAGCAGCAACGGCAGGACCATCGCGAACTCCAGGGCGGCGGATCCGCGCTCGCCCTGGAGTCGCCCGCGTCCCGGCCCGGTCCGCCGGCCCCGTGCCTGAAGCCGAATCAGGCGTTGCTCGAGACGCTGTCGATGATCTTGTCGAAGAAGGCCGGGAGCTTGCCGCTGGACCTGGCCCAGGCGATCAGGACCACCGCGACGGCAACCGCCGCCAGGATCACGAGCGCGTACTCCGCGGTGGTCTGCCCCTCCTCCCGGACGAACATCGTCTGCAGGCGAGCGTAGAGCTTCAGCAACATCGCGTTCACCTCCTCTCATCGGACCGACCGGAGCGTCGAGAGCAGCACCGGCACGACGGTGAGGAGGAGGAATGCGGGCAGGATCATGAACACGAGCGGGAACAGCATCTTCACCGGCGCCTTGCGTGCCAGCTCGGCCGCCCGTGATCGTCTCGACTCCCGGACCTCGTCGGCCCGATGGCGAAGCGACTCCGCCAGCGGGGTCCCCAACGATTCGGTCCGGGCCATCGCCATCACCGCGCGGTTCAGATCGGCCAGCTCCAGCCGGACTGCCAACGCCCGGAGCTCGGGTCGCCATCGCGCGCCGAGGTCGACTCGGGCGAGCAGCATCCTGAGCTCTTCGGCCAACGGTTCGGCCACCGACGCCGCGGCCCGCCGAAGCGCCAGCAGCGCGGACAGTCCGGCCGTCGACCCCGCCGCCAGGAGGTCAAGGAACTGAGGGAGCTGGGCCTCGATCTGTCGCCGCCGGCGGCGTGCGATGCGGGCGATGACCATATCGGGGCCGACCAGCCCGCCGGCCGCGAGCAGTGGAGCCAACAGCGGTGCCGGCAGTGGACCCGGGAGGACTGTCGCGACCAGGACGATCGCGGCCAGCCCCTTGCACCCGACGAACACGTCGGGGTCGAGCCGCACGTGGGCCGCTTCCACCCTGGCGCGGGCGAGCTCGCCTCGGGCCATTTTCGAGATCCACCTCGTCCTGCCCACGGCGATCGCGACCCCGCGGGCGACGCCGGCGGGCGATCGTCGCGCGTGCGGGAGACGCAGCCGGTTGGTCACGGCCCCGTCGACGCGCGCTCCGGCGGCCGCGACGAAGGCGGCAGCGGCGCCTCCGCCCAGGAGCGCCCCGGCGATCGCTGTGGTGCCGGGGAGTGCGACCCCGTTCGTGACGATCACAAGGCCCCTCGCAGCAGGTGGCGGATCCACAGGAATGCGGATCCGTCGAGCGCCAGACCGACGACCACCGCGATCAAGCCGATCGGGGTTGAGAGGGCCGCGGTGACGTCGTGGCGCGAGATCACGGACATGAACAGGAAGAACCCGATCGGGAGCAGGCCGAGGATCGTCCCCGAGAGCCGCGCCTGCGCCGTGAGGGACCGGAGTTCCCCGGCGGCCGCGACGCGCTGCCGGAGCGTCCGGACCGCGTCGTCGAGGATGACCGGGACGTCCCCGCCCACCCGATGCTGCAGCTGCAGGACCGCGACGGCGAGGCGGACGTCGTCTCCGGGCTCCTGCCGGGCGAGGACCTCGAGCGACTCGTCGAACGGCATCCCGAGCGACACGCGCTGGACGACTGCGCGAAGCGAGTCGGACAGCGGCGGCGAGCCCTCATCGGCCGCGAAGGCCAGCGCCTGCGACGGGGACATGCCCGCTCGGAGCGCCGCCGCGATCCCGTCCATCGAGTCCGCCAGCTGATCCTCGATCAACTCGAAGCGACGTTCGGAGCGCCGGGCCCGTCGCCACCTGGGAACCCAGACGCCGGTCACTGCCCCCCCGGCCGCGCCGACGATTCCAGCGAACGCCAGGCCCGCGAGGGTCCCGAGACCCACCCCCGCCACGGTGGTGGCGATCCGGCGCCGCGGCGATCCCGTACCGCGAGACGTCAGCAGGATGCGGATCCCTTCCCGGACGTCGACCCGAGTCGAGGAGCCAACCGTTCGCGCTCCGGCACGCGCCAGCAGCCGGTTCCGCTCGCCCCTCGCCACGGCTCGGCCGGCGAGCACCACGGCGGCTCCGGCGAGGGCCGGTGCGAGCACGTCGGGGCTCACGGTGGATCCTCCCGCCCGGGCGGTTCCAGCACGGCGCCGCCCACGCCGATCGGGATGCGCTCCCACGCCGCGTGACGCCAGCCTGCGCAGTCTCCCTCGACCCGCCTGCGGTCCGTGTCCGGACCCGGGGCGAAGACATGCGGCGGAAGCGGCGCCCCCCTCTCGGCGAGGACGTCGACCAGCTCGGGGGTCTCCCCCGTCGCCACGAACTCCCCGCCGGCGCCGCCACCGCCGCGCAGCCGGAACGAGAACACCTCGCGCACCGCGGGCTCACCGTCCCGGCACCCCTCCACCGAGCTGACGTGCAGCGCCACGCGCCGCCCGTCGCGAAGCCTCGCCATGTGCACCACCACGTCGACCGCAGCCGCCACCTGTTCCCGGATGTAGGTGGCGGGCAGCTCCACATCCGACATCAGGGCCATGGTCTCCAGGCGCCAGAGGAGGTGATGCGGTGAGTTCGCGTGCGCGGTGGAGAGGGAACCCTCGTGTCCGGTGTTCAGCGCCTGGAGCATGTCGAGCGCCTCGGCTCCCCTCCGTTGAGGAACCCGGCTTGGCGATTCCCTTCCGGCTGACCACCGTCGCTGATCGGACGGGCGGACCCAGGGAGCTACACGACGAGCTGTGGCGGGCGCAGGGGACCTCGCGCCGCGAGCACGCTGCCGAGCAGGATCGGGCCGCTCCGACACGATCACGTTGGCCTTGCCCCGGACGCAGGCGGCAAGGAACCGGAGCATCCGCGGGCCCAGGGTTCCCTGCTCGACCAGGTCCTGGGACGAGAAGGGGATCAGCGAGAACTTCCTGATGTTCAGCACCGGACCGCAGAGCGAAAGGGGCGGGATCAGCGCATGCTCGCGGATTGCATCTTGCCCGGATGGCCGGCGGCCGTTCGCCCAGGCTGCGCTACATGGAAAGAGCCGGCACGAGGCCGGCTCCCTCCGGGGCAGTTCGGCGGGATCAGCCGCCCAGAACCCGATTCACGAAGTCCGTCCGGGATTCCTTCGGCAGACGCTGTGGGTTCCCGCGGTTGCCGATCCAGCGCGAGTCGGAGATCGTCGGCGTTGCGAGCAGCTTCGCTCGCAGTTCGGCGTTGGTCAGGGCCGCGAGGTCGGCGCCGTGCTTCTTCTTCGCTGGCGCGGTCTTCTTCGCCGGCTTGGTCTCCGGCGCCGTCTCCGGCAGATCAGACGGCGTGGCGGCCGGCGCCGGCTTCGAGGCCGCCGGCTTGCGCGTCTGGCGCTTCCGATCCACCGCGTTCTTCTCCGCAGCGTTCATGTTTCCCTCTCCCTTCCGATCGCCGTGGCGATCAACTGACCGCGCCAGAATGGCACGCTCTTGGACGTTCATGGCCGGCTCTCCCGACCACATTCTCCGCAGACGATCGGCTCGCCGATCTCCACGGCCATCGCCTTGCACTCATCGCAACCGGCGCACTCCGCGGAGAACGCCCCGCAGCATGTCGCGCCGGCCCAACCGGCACAGGATGCGCAGTCGGGCAGGCCGTTCAGGATCACGGCGTGACGATCGGCATCCGTGCGGCGTTCCGTTGCACTGCCGAGCCGGAACTGGCGCCGATTCCGGTCCCACAGCGCCCACCACGTCATCGCGCCGACCTTGAACGGCCGGACTTCGAAGCGGTTTCCCGCCATCTCCCTCTCCCTTCGCCGATCCATAGGTCTAACTTCGGCTCGCGGGAGTAGGCGATGCAATAGACATGCCGGGATTCCACTGGGCCGATTGGCCTCATTTCCGACTGCCGATCGTGCCTGGAACCGCGGGCCGTCGTCCAACCGCGCCTGCATAACGAAGGCGGATGGGCCGATGGCGTAGCCCAACCCGGCCTACATAACAAGGATGGCCGGCCCGAATCCGTCTCCCAAACCCGCCGGCATTACGAGGGAAGGATGCCGGCCCGCCGGCCGCCATCCCGCAAGGCTTCGGCCGGCCGACCGCTCGATCCCGTCGCGCTTCGCGCATGAGGGACGAAGTCGCCGGCCCCGTTCTTCCGGCAAAGATGCCGGTGCGAGACATCTTCGGTTTGTCCCCGAAGATGGATGTACTCATATGCGCGCTACACTGCCGCTCGTTGGCCGAGAACGGCTGCCGTCCCTTCCGCTGGGACAACGTCGCCGGCCGGGGAACTTCGGTTCCCCGGCAGGGCGATTGCCGGCGGATGATCGGCCCCAGCGGAAGGATATGAAGAATCATGGCTACTCGCAAGATCTCCTCCGCCGCAGAAACGGCGGAGGTTTCTTTTGTCAAGCGGTGCCCGAAAGAGATCCAACAGCTATATCGGGCGGATATGGCGAACTTGAGGCCCGAACACCGGGGCGCGAAGGCGTATCTTTACATGGTCTTCCATGGCTGGGAACTGGCGGATAACAGCTTCCTGCGGGCGCCGGCCGACTTGGCTGCCGCGAAGCGCGTTCTCCGGAAGTTCGGCTGGAACCCGGGACTGGATCAGGAAGCGCGAAAGATCGGCCAGGATCGGCGCGCGGAGGCGGAGGCGGAGGAAGATGCGCCGGCTCCGGCGCATCCAGCCGGCAAGACGAAGGCGCGGCCGAAGAAGGGCGGCGGCGACATCGCTCGCGAGTTGAAGATCGCGCGGGATGAGGTGGCAGCGATGGACCCGCTGCTATCGGAGCTCGATCGGGCGGTGTATGACGTGATGGTCGAAACGGCGCTGCGGGTTGGCGTTTGCGAAGTTCTTGCCGGCTCGAAGTGGATGGCCGACCAGGTGGAAGCGCCGCGGACGAACGTTCAACGATCGTATCGGCGACTGGAACGGTTGGCGTACATCTGGCGCTGGCAGAAAGATCCGGAGACCGGCAAGATGAACTTCGCCTTGCCGCGGATCACCGCGGATGCCCTGCGCCGCAGCCCGCCAGGATCGAAGCCGGCAGTGTTCCGGGTTCGGCGGCCGCAGGTTCCAAAGAGCGATCCATTCAAAGCCTAAAGCGCGCAAGCGCGTGCCGCCTAGGCACGCGCGCAGCGCGCTCCGAGGCGGCCGAGCGTAAGCGAGGCCCCGAAGGACTCCGAGCCCTCGAAACTCGGGACTCTCCCACTCATATGAGCCCGCACCGGTGCCCGCATGGGTGCCCGTATGGGTGCCCGTAGCGCGGCCCGTGTGCTGCCCGCACGAACCCCCTGGCATGGACCGCTGTCGGCCGGCCGCCGGCATGAACAAGGAGACCATGATGGATCACTGGGCGGAAGCAAACGCCATTCTCGAATCACTCGGGGCCGAAGGTTCCTGGGGCGCCGACAAGGACGCGGCCGAGGCCCTGCGGGCGGTCGCACACGCGATCCTGGCGCTTGCAGCGGCACGGCGGTCAGCGGCAAGAACGGCGCCAAGTCGGCCATGCCGCCCGACTGATGCGCGTGCCCGTCGATGTCATCGAGGCCGTGCGGGGCGCGACGTCTTCAACAACGCGGGCCAGACCGGCACCGCGCGACCGGCGGGAACTGCCCGTCGTGGCGCCATGTGCGGCGCCAGGATGCAAGGCGACCGTATCCCCGCGCCATGGCGTGATCCGCTGTTCGGTTCACGTCGGGCGCGTTCGGCCAGGCGCTTGGGGGCGAGCGGAGGAGGGATGAACGATGGATGAAGAACTGCAGGCGGCGGTTGATAAGGCGCTCGACGGCCTGGCGGCCATGACGTTGCCGAACAGGGTTCAGGAATGGTTCCTCGAAGCGCCGCTCGATCGGAAGGCGGCGATCATGGCGTGGGCCGTTCGGCACGGCGTTCGCCCACTGCCACGCCTCCCCGTCACCGATCCCCTGTTCGCCGTTCTTCGGACGTCGGCGGAACCGATCCGTCGGGCGTTCTTCGGAGATGAAGCGATCGACGCGGAGAAAGAGGCCGAAGAGGCGTCCCGGCAAGTCGCGACGGGCGCCAGCACGGTCGCCCAGCTTCGGCAGGAGAACGATGAACTGCGCCGCGCGGGATCGGGCGGTTGAAGCGCTGCCGCACCTGGCGTATCACCCCTTCGCCGACTGCGCGCGCTGAACGGCGGTCTTAGCATCCCGGTCTGCGTTTGCATGCCGGCTCCACACCGGCCGGCCATGGAAATGTGCCGCGAAACGAGCCAGGAACTCCGATGCGCTGCCGGCGCCGGCCGGCGGCATGGAAACGGCACGAAGGAGAAATGATGACTACGAGGCGAACACGCGGCGAAGTCTGGGCCGCGAAGGTCCGCGAAGCCTATCCGTTGAACGAGTCGGAGGAATTGCTCGTAGACATGATCTCCGACCAGATCGACCGGTTGGACGGCGGCAAGATGTCCCTCGCCGAACGGCGGCAGCAGGAGAACGTCATGCTTCGCGCGATAGGCCAGTTGGGCCTTCCGCTGGCGGATGTTGGCGCGCCACGCCCGACGGCCACCAGCCAACACGCGCGGGCCGCCGCCCGAGCTCGATGGGCGAAGGAAGTGGAACGCTGATGCCGGCGGGACGCCGTCCGCGCGGAGACGCGACCATCCGCGGTGCTCTCCGGCGGCACTTCGAGGCCTTGCTGGCGGTCCAAGAACGTGCCGCCCGACTGGGCGCGCCATACAGCACGGCCGAGACGCGCCGGCGGATCGCCCTCATAGACGAAGGCGCGCCAGTAATTGTTTCCCAGTGGGAATTGGAAGAAGCCTTCGGCCATCTAGGAATCCAAGCGTCACTCGCCGATCGGCGGTACATCGTGTCCGCAGACGGCGATTACGGCCCCGCATAGGGGCAGATAGGAGGCCATCATGGCCGGTTCAACGCAGACGGGCGAGAAGGCGCCATCGCCTCTCCCCGGATCGCAGTCTGATCCGCGTCCCGGAACCGACGCCGGAGAAGCAGCCGCTGCCGCCTGGCTCCAATCCGCCGGCGCCGCCGACTGGAAGCCCCAGCATGACCGCGCCGCGGAAGTCCACGCCGCCAGCGCCGGTGGCCCCAGCCGCATCGGCCGGCCGCCGTCATGGCAGCGACGTCCATCAGTCGCACGCCGTCGATCCTGGCTATGCCGAACGCGTCGCCACCCATATCGCCGAAGCCGACAAGGAGGCGGCAGAGAAGGCGAAATACACCAAGCCGGTGGCCGACAAGAAGATCGTCCGGCATCTGGAAGACGGCTACGCGATCATCACGATGAACCTGGCCAACTCGCGAAACACCGGCGAGTTGACCCGCGCCGAACAGAACGCGGTTCTGGTGGCTGCCATGCGCGAAGTATCCGATCTTCCCGAGTCCGCGCGGGAAGCTTTCGCCCAGTCGGCCGTTGAGATGCTGGCGGCCGACCCGCATGACATGACGGCGTTGTGGGAGCAGGCGCGTGAAGGCGCCATCTCGATCGCCGGCGATCTCATCGGCACCGGCTTCGAGTTCGCGATCCCGGAGGACACGCGGTCCACGGAAGATGACGTCAACGCCATCCCGAGGATGTAGCGCCATGGCCGGCGAAGACAACGACATCCTGGAACGGCTCCGGAACAGCCGGCCTCCGGCGCCAGAGCGTTTGCACTGGGGCGAGGACGGCGGGGCCACAGAGGAAGCGATGGCCTACGACCGGATCGTGCGCGAGTGTCCAGATCCGCCGGCCGGCAAGGAGTGTTCTCAAAACGAGGCACTCCGACATCTCAGAACACGCTGCGAGACGGCGCTCTGGTTGGCCCGGCTTGATGGTCTCCGCGCGTGGATCTCAGAGGCTGCACGAGGCCGCCCGGTCGAGAGTGACCTCTCGGAGCTGCGCTCGTTGGGGGAGAGGAAGTCATGGGCGGGCTCGGCGATTCACCGTCGTACTCGGACGCGAACAGGTAGCTCACCGCGAGGCTTCGATACGGGCGCCAGCGATCGGAAACCTGGATCAGCTCCTCTTCCGACGGCACGTGGTCGAACCCGTAGGCTCGCTGGATCGCGCGGCGGAGGGCGATGTCTCCCGGCAGGAAGACATCGGGCCGGTCGAGCGCGACCAGGAGGAAACCGTGGGCCGTCCATGGCCCGATGCCTGGGATCGCTGTCAACGTCGTCTCGACCTCGTCATCGGTCATCCGCGCCAAGGCCTCGTCGCTCAGTCGTCCGTCGACGAACCGCTCGGCGAGCGCGCGGAGCGTCGCGCCTTTGCGGAGCGAGAGCCCGCTCTCTCGAAGGACCTGTGGGTCCGCGGCGAGGAGCTCTGCGGCCGACGGAAGACGTTCTCCGAAGTGAGACTCGAGACGCGAGAGGATCGTCCGAGTCGCTCGCACGGAGAGCTGTTGCCCGGCGACCTGGAAGATCAACGTCCCGAATGCGTCGAGCGGAGGAAGCTCGTCCATCCACGCGCGCGGACGGAAGTCCGGGCGCGCATCGATGAGTCGCGCGAGGACCGGGTCGGCTTGTCGCAGGAACTCGCGCGCTTCTGGACCCGCGACGGGTGCCCGAGGCCTCTCAAGGGTGGACATGCGAGGCATAACCGAGGTCGAGTCGGATCGATTCCATCTCTGGTCTACGCGCGCCGAAGTTGGAGCACAGGGATGGTCCGAAGACCTTCCGTTTGGCGCTCGTACTCGGCGAAACCCGGGTAGCGCCGAGCCTGCTCAGCGTAGATGCGATCGCGTTCATCACCGATCACATCGCGGACGGTCACGTGGTACCTCTCCGTTCCCCGTTCGACGCTGCCCTCACCGGCGGCGGTCAGGTTGTAGTACCAGTCTGGGTTGATGGGTGCTCCACCTCGGGTTGCGAACACGTAGATGACGTTCGGATCGTTGTCGTGCGCCAGGTACATCATCGGGTTGACGTACTCCCGCGCGCTCGTCCGGCCACGGTGATGCACCAGGACCAGCGGAGCGCCCTCGAACGTTCCGCCAACCTTGCCCTCGTTCGCTCGGAACTCCTCGATGGTCTTCGCGTTCCAGTCGCTCATCTCGAACTCCTGTCGTTCACGGATCGGCGTGTTGGAAGGCCCGACGGCTGCCGAAGCCGGCAAGGGACCTCTACATGGAGAGGAACGGCCGAAAGAGAGAGACTCCGCTGCCAACCGTTGCAGCGGTCAGCTCGGCGCTCGGCTCACCAAGCAGTTCGCTGGAAACCGATCCCGTCGCGAAGATCGCTTCCATGAGATCGCCAACGTTCGTGGCGTGCTTGATGACCGCCTCGGAGTCTTGGTATCGCTCGTAGACGACGCCCTCGGACTGATGGTCGTTGAGGTAGATCACGTACTGAAGCGTTCCGATGTCCTTGGCCCGCACGACGTCCATGACTTGCGCGCACAGGCGTTTGAACTCCTCGACTTTCCCCTCGTGAAACTTGAACCGAGCGACGCCTTGTATCTCACTCATGCTGTTCGGGCCTCCATAGTCGGTGATCCGGTGAGATGCGCCGACAGGAACTGTCCGGCTCTCTCCAGCGCCGCGACCGCCTCATCGAGGATCGGGTGATACGCCTGGAAGACGTGAGGCACCCCCGGAGTGATGTCGAGGGTGGTCTCGACGTCGGCGGTGGCGGCCACACCGGCGAGGCGGATCGCGTCGTCGAGGAGAACCTCGTGCGATCCCACCTGGATGATCAGCGGCGGCAGGCCGGACAGCTCGGCGAATATCGGGCTGATCAGGCCGAGGCCGGCGTCTTGGCCGGCCGTGTAGTCGGTGACCCGAGCGCGCAGAGCCTCTGGGCTGAGCAGCGGGTCGACCTCGCGCTTGGTTTCCATCGTGGCCCCCGCCAGCGTGAGGTCGACATACGGTGACATGACGAGGGCTGCGACAGGCAGGGGAAGCCCGTGGTCGCGGGCGTTGACCAGGGTGGCGATGGCGAGTCCGCCGCCTGCGGATTCGCCCGCGAAGACGATCTCCGATGGGGCGATGCCGTCGTCGAGGAGGGCTTCATACGCCGCAAGAGCGTCGTCGACCCCGGCCGGATACGGGTGCTCGGGTCCGAGCCGGTAGTCGACGGAGATGACCTTGGCGTCCGTCCGCCGGCCGACCTGCGAGGCCAGGTCGGCGACGAGGAAGGCGTCCCCCAGCACGTATACGCCACCGTGGAAGTACATGACGACATGGCGGGGTTCGATCCCATCGACCGTGATCTCGGCCGTTCGGACGCCGCCCAGCGTGGCTGCGGTGACGGTCACCTCGGCAGGCAGCGGCTGCGCCGACAGCAGCTCTTTCAGGAGTCGCCGTTGCTCGCTGACGTCGCTGTCGGCGGGGAAGGCCGACTGTCGCAGGATCGCGTCGAGGTTCTCTTGCTGTTCGATGCTCACGGAGGATCTCCCTTCGGTTGGCGTCGGATTGGCAGCCTCCCCCTCATCAGCTTGCGTTGGGAAGACGAATGAGGTTGGCGCCGGCGAGCGGGGCGCCGATCTCTTGCATCGCGCCGCCGGTGATCAGGTCGCCGAGGTCGATGGTGAAGAAGCCCGCGTCTTGGAATAGTCCGCTCACCTCGGCCTTCGCATCGCTCTCGTCGCCTGAGAGAAAGAGCACACGCTGGCCTCCCGCCTCGCGCGAATCGGCGCCGAGCACCGCAGCGGCCAACGTGTTCGCCGCCTTCACGACGGGTGCATCAGCGACAAGGTCGGCAACGATCTCGCTCGACGTCCTTCCGTCGAGGTTCTGGGGGTCGAAGTCGTTCGTTGCGTCGATGACGATCTGACCGTCCCACCGGAGTCCCTCAAGCGCCGTTGGGACGCTCGTCCAGGGCACGGCGATGACCACGATTGCGGATGCTGCGGCGTCGGCCACGGTCCCCGCCGATGCTCCGTCGCCCAGCGCGGAGACCACCGACGCCAGCGATTCGGGGCCACGGCTGTTGGCGATGACGACGGGTCGGGCGGCGCGCAACGCGGCGCGTGCCATCGCCTGGCCGAGCCGACCGGCGCCGATGATCCCGACAGGGCGGTCTGCTCGCTTCATCAGATCCCTCCGTCGTATCGGCGAACAGGTGGCTCTACGAGGGTCCGGCGCATGGTGGCGATGGCCTCGCCCTCGTCGGCCCGTCCGTGGAACTCGGACATCCCCATGCAGCCGAGTCCGAGCACGGACACCTCGAGGCCGTCCGATCCCAACGTGCCCTTCATCAGGTCATCCTCGATTCGAACCATGCCTTCAGGCTTCAATCCTCAGCTTCACGGCCTCAGCGCCCGAGACCACTTCGACCTTGGCCTTCCCCTCCATCATCACCAGCGCCACCACCGCGCCCAGGAGCGTGAATGCGGCCTGCGCGATGAACGCCGCGTGGAACCCGTTTACGACGCCTTGCAGCGGATTGCCCTGCGGGTTCGAGGCGAGGAAGTGGGTCGTCACCGTTGTGGCGATCGTGCTGGCGATGGCCAGCCCGATGGCCCCGCCGATCTGGGGGCTGGTGTTGATCAGCCCTGAGGCCAGGCCGGCGTCCCGCGGCGGCACCCCGGTGAGCCCGGCGATGGAGAACGGCACAAAGGTCAGCCCCAGCCCGATCCCGGTGAGGATGAACGGCAGGAAGAGGTCGCCCCAGTAGGTCCCGTCGACGGGGAGCCTCGTGTAGAAGATCCCGATGGCGCCTCCAGCCAAGACCAGCCCGGCGGTGAGGATGGGTTTCACCCCGTACCGGGTCACCAGGGCCTGGCCGATCCCGGAGAACGCGATGATCGCCGCCGTGGAGGCGATGTAGGCCACCCCGGTCTTCATCGCCGAGTAGTGCAGAACGTTCTGCATGTACAGCGTCAGCAGGAAGAACTGCGAAAACAACGCCGCCCCCACCAGCACGGCCACGAGGTTGGCCGCCCGAAGTGTCTTCAGCCGGAAGATCCGGAACGGCATGATCGGGGTGCGGGTCCGGAGCTCGATCACGATGAACGAGGCCAGGAGCACCGCCGAACCGATGAGGAACCCGATGGTCCGGCCGTTCCCCCAGCCCTTCGTGGCGGCCTCGGTCATGGCGTAGACCAGGAGCATCAGCCCGGCGGTCACGGTGAGGGCGCCGGCGAAATCCGAGCCCCGCTCGCCCTCCGCCCGGCTCTCCCGCAGCAGCCAGGGGGCCGTGGCCACCACGAGGGCGCCCACGGGCACGTTCACGAAGAAGATCCACTCCCAGCCGATCCCGCTGGTCAGCACGCCCCCAGGAGGGTCCCGGCCGCCGCGCCCGAGCCGGCCACTGCTCCCCACACGCCCAGGGCCACGTTGCGCTCGCGGCCCTCGGCGAATGTGGTCATGAGGATGGAGAGGGCGGCGGGGGAGAGGATGGCCCCGCCCAGGCCCTGGAGGACCCGGAAGGCGATCAGGGACCCCTCCGACCAGGAGAGGCCGGACATGAGGGAGGCGAAGGAGAACAGGATCACGCCCCCCATGAACATCCGCCGGCGCCCCCACAGGTCGGCGAGGCGCCCGCCGAGCAGCAGGAACCCGCCGAACGCGATGGCGTAAGCGGAGATGACCCATTGGAGGTTGGCCTCCGAGAAGTGCAGTTCACGGCCGATGGACGGCAGGGCCACGTTCACGATGGCGATGTCCAGGACCACCATGAACTGGGCGGCGGCGATGGCGACGAGGGCGAACCACCGCCGCGGATCGGTGCCAGCCATGGGATCCCGAGCCTGTCCATCCGGCGAGACAGCAGTCTCTTCGTACTCCATGGGTTCTACCTCCAGTCGATGGGTGGGTCGTCCTCCACGAGTTCCGCGAGCTCGGGGACCGTGGGCTGCCCCCGACGGACACACCTTGACGGTCGAATGCACGACCGGAACGGCGAACCGTTTGGCTTGCTTCACCGTCGAGACGATGTTCCGGGCCAACGCACTCCCGATGTTGCCAACTCCGATGATGGCGGGTGCTCAACTTGACTCCGATCGCGCTCAGGGGTGCACGTACGACGTGACCGAGATCGAGCCGGATCGACTGCATCACCTGAAACGTCGTGCTCTCGGTGAACACGTCCGCTGCGGCGAGCACGCCCGTGTACTTCTCGATCACGGGTGCCGCTGCGGTGGCAGCGATCTCGTCCAGGTAGCCCCTGACCGCTGCCCAGGCGTTCTCGCCATACTTCACGAAGAACGGTGTCGGATCGACGCTCGTGATCGCCTGCCTCGAGCTCTCGGAGATGTCCGCCATGTACTGCTGATGCAGCGTCACATCGTCGCGCGTGCCGAGCCGGCCCATATGTCCGCCGATGAAGTGCTTCCACGAGTAAGCAAGCGCGTTTGCCGACGCCTCGATGTAGCCGGGGATGTCCTCTGTGAGGTTGGAGAGATAGATCGGGGCCCAGCCCGGATTGACGATGTCGATCAGCACCAACGTGTCGTGATCGGGCAGGTGGATGGCGATGTTGTCCGGCGAGTGGTTGGGGCCGTGCCATGCGAGATCGATCCGCTCCCCGCCGATCTCGAGCGTGCGCGTGTCCTGGAAGGTCTCCTCGTTCGGCGGCCGCGCCGGGTCGTCGTCCCGAAGCAGGAGCCGACGGGTCTCCTCGTGACCGATGCGCGTGACGCTCTTGTCGAACAGTGACGAGGCGCCGACGTGGTCGGCGTGATGGTGCGAGTAGAAGAGGTAGGTGACCTTGTTGCTCACGCCGTTGGCGGCGGCGATCTCGTCGACGGCCCGCTGGAGGTTATGTCCGATCGTGGGCGGCGCGTCGAACAAGATGACGCCGTCGGGGGTGGTCAGGAACGCTGCTTGATAGGTGCCATCGGTGACCCAGAACAGGTTCCGCTCGACTCGTCCCACGTAGTACCCCTGGTCGTTGAGCGCGGGGCCGAGCGACGAGGGCGGGACCGGCGCGTAGTCTGGCAGGACGTCGGCGCCCGACGTGGTGGTCTTCGCGATTGGTGTCTCCTGTGTGCTCATCGATTCCTCCTTGTCCTTCCCGTCACGGACGCGAACGTCGCGTCTCGGTCCAGGTCGACATAGTTCACGGCTTCGCGAGCAGCCGGCCGCCGTCGCTCACGGGAGAGCCCCGGTCGGACGAAAGCGCGAGCGAGCGTTCGACTTGTCTGGCGAGGGCGCGACTCATCCACGGAGCGTGCTCCCAGATGGCGGTGGTCGCATCCGCCAGTGCACAGTTGGTTTGGCTAGCCCGCTACGGCGACGGAATGGCGGGTCGCCGGGAGGCGGCACCGCGTTTTGGGTTCGAGAGTCCGCCCCGCGCCAGGTTGCCAACGAACCGACGGTCACACGTCTATCGACAGGCTGCGCCGACGGTCACACGTCTATCGACAGGCTGCGCCGACTGGCCATCAGCGGATGCGACGCGACCCGCAGGTCCTCATCCTCGGCTGTATCCCGACAGGAGGGCGCCAGAATGACCACGGTCGAGCAATCCGAGCGCTTCACGAGGCTGCCTGACGAGGAGTCGCTCGCCGCAACCGTCGTCGCTCTCGAAGAGCACGGCTTCAGCGTCGACGTTGTCGACGACTTCGATGCCGCCCGCGAAGCTGTCCTCGCCCGCATCCCCGGAGGGTCATCCGTGATGATCAATACCTCGGTCACGCTCCAGGAGACCGGTATCGCGGCCGCGATCGACGACGGCGAGCGGTATGAATCGGCGCGCAAACAAGATGATGGCGCTCGACTTCGCCACCCAGCTGCAAGAGATAAAGGGGATCGCCGGACAGCCCGAGTTCGCCCTCGGCAGCGTTCACGCGATCACCCGCGACGGAGCGCTCGTCATGGCGTCGGCCTCGGGCAGCCAGCTCGCCTCTTACGTATGGGGTGCCGCCAACGTCATCTTCGTGGTCGGCGCGCAGAAGCTCGTATCCACGATGGAGGAGGCGCACGAGCGGATCTTCCAGCACAGCCTGCCGCTCGAAGACGCCCGAGCGTTCGCCGCATACGGACAGAACAGCCGTGTCGGGAAGATCCTTGAGATCCACCAAGAGAACCCCGGGCGCATCCACGTCGTCCTCATCCTGCAATCGGTGGGGTTCTGATGTTCGAGATCCCGCTCGACGCGTTGGAGCGGGCGGCCGCCGTCGGTCGATGAGCGCCCAACCGGTCCTCGTCGCCGATGGCGCCGGTGCAGATGGTGTGAAGCTCGCCGTGCGCGACCTCGGCGGGACCGGGCGGGATCTCTTGCTGGTGCACGGGCTGGCGTCCACGTCGCACATCTTCGATCTGGTCGCGCCGAGGCTCACGCGTGGCTTCCGCGTCGTCGCCTACGACCAGCGAGGGCACGGGGAGAGTTCGAAGCCGTCGTCGAAGTACGGGTTCGCACACATGACCGCGGACGCGGTCGCCGTGATCCGCGGACTGGGGCTCCGCCGCCCGATCGTGCTGGGGCACTCATGGGGGGCGAACGTCGTCCTCGAGCTTGGGGTCCGCGAGCCCCGGCTCGTCTCGGGCCTGATCCTCCTGGATGGCGGGTTCGGAACGCTGCGCGACGGCATGGACTGGAAGACCGCGAAGCAGTCCCTGGCTCCGCCACCCATCGCTGGCACGCCCGTCGGTCAGTTCCTGGCGACCGTGCGGGGGTTCATGCCGGCGGATATGGAGTTCACTCCTGAGCTAGAGGCGGTGGCTCGGTCACTTGTTCGGGTCGATCAAAGCGGTCGGGTCCGGCCCAGGCTGTCGCGGGCGAACCACATGAGGATCCTGCGTGCGATGTGGGAACAGGACTCCCTCGGGCTGCTGAGGCGGGTGCGTGTTCCAACTCTCGTGGTGGCCACGTGCCCCGACACGATGGAGGAGTCCGAACGAACTGTCATCGCGGCCAAGGAGGTGGCCAAGACGGAGATCCGCCAGATCGACGGAGTCGTGCGCTTCGAGTGGATCGAGGGCATCCACGACGTCCCCCTGCAGCATCCCGGCGCCGTGGCCGACATCGTCCGCCACTTCACAGAAAGCCTGCCCTGACGCCGGCGTGAGGAGCCACGATGGATGAAGAAAAGCGGATCGGTCCGCTCGACCAGAGTTTGAAGGAGGAGCAACCAACGAGAACGCCGCTCGTTCCAGCTGGCGGCTTCCAATGAGGAGGTGACAGCATGATCCTCGTCGGGACCGAGAACGGGGTATCCGAGCTGGACGGTGGTCCGCTCCTGACCGGAAACCGGGCCATGTGGCTCGACGCGCGCTCCGTCCTCACCGATGGCGGCGACGTCGTCGAGATCGCCCCCGGAGGCGGGACGCTCACCCATGTCGACGACGCTACCTGCTTCGCCCGCACGCAGCGCGGGCTCTTCGTCGGGACCGCCCGGGCTCATCTCGTGCGCGATGGAGACGTCGTGGAATCCTTCGATGCGGTGCCGGGCAGGGACGACTGGTACACGCCGTGGGGCGGACCGCCGGATACACGCTCCATCGCCGAGGCCGCGGACGGGACCCTCCACGTGAACGTCCACGTCGGGGGGATCCCTCGGTCCCGAGATGGCGGCGAGACGTGGCAGCCCACGATCGACGTCGACGCCGACGTGCATCAGGTCCTGGCCCATCCGACCAATCCCAAGCTGATCCTCGCGGCGGGTGCGATCGGCCTGTGCGTCTCTCGCGACGGTGGTGACTCGTACGACGTGCTCACGGACGGACTCCACTCGACGTACGCCCGTGCCGTCGCGATCGCAGGCGACGTCGTCCTCGTGACGGCGTCCGCGGGACCTCGGGGGGGACGAGCGGCCGTGTACCGCACCACCATCGCGATGGATCAACCGTTCGAGAGATGCACTGACGGGTTGCCCGACTGGTTCGACGACAACATCGATACCGGCTGCCTGTCGGCCCTCGACGACACCGCTGTGTTCGGGACGGTCGACGGAGACATCTACGTGAGCGAGGATGCCGGGTCGAAGTGGGAGCAGGCGGCGAGCGGACTTCCACCAGTTCGGGCGGTGGACATCGGCTAGGCCGACCGAAACCCGATCTTGCGATGGGTCCCGTCGCAGAACGGCTTGTTCTCTGATCCGCCGCATCTGCACAGAGCGACGCGAAAGTCCTCCCGGACCGCATGTCCGTTGAGGTTCTCGATCCGGGTCTTCCCTCGCACGAACAGCGGACCGTTGGGCCGGAGCTGGACGGTCGTCTCCTCGGGCCCGGCCTCCTGCGGGCCGCCGTCCAGGCGTCGAAAGTGCAGGGCGCCGGTCGGACACCGCTGCACGACCTCGGCGATCTCATCGGGCGAGCCGTTGTCGACGACGATCCACGGCCGCCGCCAGGGGTCGAATACCAGGGGAAGCCCTCGCAGGCACTCCGCGACGTGGATGCAAAACGCTGGCTCCCAGGTCACCTCGATCCGGTCGTTCCGGTAGACGCGCCCCACGGTCCGCTCATACCTCGGTTCCTCGCGGAACCCCTCGGGTGCCTCCTGCGGCGCGTCCGTCATCAGCCCAGGTATCCCTCCACCGTCTTCTCGTCACCGACCCTGCTCGTCGGGGTCCACGCCTGCCGATCGGCGCGCCGTCTCGACGAGACGCCGGGGGTCGCGCGCCTCCCGAGCGAGGCAGTAGCCGAACTCGCGTGGGTGATCGTGGTCCATTCCTCTCTGGCGGAGTGTCCCCTAAGCCGGGAGATGGTCGCATCCGCCACCGCACAGGGCGATCGGCCGGGCTGCCTGTGGCGTTACCTATCCTCGGATGGCCTCGTGTCCGAGGGCAGGACGCTCTCGAGCTGGACCCGCGAGGTGATGCCCAGCTTAGTGAACACCTTGCGCAGGTGGTACTGGACCGTGCGGGGGCTGATGAACAGGCGCGTCCCGATCTCCGGGTTCGAGAGCCCTTCACGCGCGAGGCGGGCGATCTGCGCTTCCTGTGCGGTGAGCTCGTCGCGGGTGTTGGCCGTGCGCTTTCGGACGGTCTCTCCGGTGGCCAGGAGTTCGCGCCGCGCCCGGTCCGCGAACGCCTCGGCTCCCATGGACGAGAACATCTCGTAGGCCGTTCGAAGGTGGGTCCGCGCGTCAACGCGCCGGTGCTCGCGACGGAGCCACTCGCCACACAAGAGGTGCGCCCGACCGAGGTCGACTCGCATACGCGTTCGATTGAGGCGCTCGATCGCCTCCCTGTAACGCTGCTCAGCGATCTCGCCGTCGCTCAGCAGCGCATGCGAGCGTGCCTCGATCCCGAGCGCCCACTCGCTGCCGCTGGGCTTCGTCACCTCGACGAGCCGGCGATGAGCGTCGACTGCTACCTCGCGCTTGCCGCTTCGCAAGGATGCCTCGACAAGCTCGGCCAGTGCCAAGTACGCCATGTCGTGGGCGTAGCTGGTTCCCTCCTGTGCCGCCGCCAGCGCGGTCTGATAGCGGCCCAGGCCGTTGTACAGGACCGCCTTCGCCCATGCGATCACTGTCACGCCTATTCCCTCGCCGCGCCGCTCGACGTCCTTTCGATTCGCATCGATCAGCGCGAGCGCGTCGGCCTCACGGCCGCACAGGGCTGCAAGGCCGACGGCACCGTAAGGCGCTAGCATGCTCGCGGTCGCCTCCGTCGCTGCCTGCACCTCCTCCAAAAGCGCCGCCGCCGTGGTGAGCTCGCCCGCGAGCATGTGCGTGTAGATGCGCGGCGTAAGGGCGAGGGGAAGTTCGCTCAGCGCGCCGATCTCGCGGGCCAGCTGGACCCGGCGCTCGGCGAACGCTATCCAGAGCCCGTCGTCCCATACGTTCTGGGCGCTGATGACTGCGACTCGGAGCCAGCGCAGCTCCTCCTCCGCCGGGATCTCGCTGCCGAACGCGTTCAGCGCGCGCCGAACGAGCGGCACCCCGGCCGCGAACCCCTGAGTGAACTGGACCGCCAGACCATCGAGGAGCAAGTCCGGCGCGCGCGGCGTCGGGTGAGCCGGGGCGGCGCGCGCCGCCAGCGCGACGTCGAGCACGGTGCCGCCGCTGCGCGCCAGCCGGCCGGCGTGGGCCGCCGCGAACAGCGCCTCCAGGAATGTCTCGCGCGCGAAGCGGACATCGAGGCGCTCGAGGCGTTTCGCGGCATCAAGCAGCAGGATCGGCGCCTCGTTCACGCGGTTCGACTGCAACGCGACCCGGCCGCGCACGAGGCTGATCTCGGCCCGCTGCAGCTCGCTGAGCGGCAGCGACTCCGCCGTCCCCAAGAGCCGCGACGCCGCCGCTGGATCTCCGGCGAGCTGCTCGGCCTCCGCGGCGGCGAGCGCACGGCGGGCGAGCTGCTGCGGATCGACCGTGAGCTCTGTTGCGCGCTCGAGAAAAGCCGCGGCGGCGGCCAAGCCGCCGCGTGCCTTCGCACGCTCGGCCGCGCGTTCGAGCTCCGCCGCGACCTCCTCGTCGGGTCCGGGCGCAGCCTGCGCTCGATGCCATGCCCGCCGGTCGGGATCGAGCTTTGGATCGGTGACCTCGGCGAGCGCACGATGCACGTCGAGTCTCTGCCGCAGTGATGCGGATCGATGGGCAGCTGAGCGCACGAGCGGGTGCGCGAAGCGCACGCGCTCTCCCAGCTCGAGCAGGCCCGCCTCCATCGCGGGCGTCGCCGCGTCCCGCGGGATCCCGAGCCGCTCGGCGGCTCGAGTGACAAGCAAGGGGTCGCCGGTCGGGTCGGCCGCCGCCAGCCACAGCAGGCGCCGTGTGTCGAGCGGCAGCTTCTTGAGCTGGCGGCGGTAGCCCTCTTCCAGGCTGCGCGAGACCGGAACAGCGCCGTCGAGACCGAAGCCGCCGGCCAGCCCGGCTCGCCTCTGTTCGCGGAGCAGTTCGATCAACGCGAGTGGAATGCCGCGTGTCTCGCTGACGATCTGGTCGCGGACACGCGCGTCCAGCGGAGCCATGAGCAGAGAGTCGAGCAGCGCCTGCGCGTCCTCATCCCCCAACCCCTCGACGACGAGTTTGGGGAGTCCCGTCAACCGCTCGCTCGGCTCCCGGGCGGCAAAAACGAACCCCACCGACTCTGCCTGCAGTCGCCGAGCGACGAACGCGAACACCTGCGCTGACGCCTCGTCCAGCCATTGTTCGTCGTCGACCAGACAGAGCAGCGGCTGCACCTCCGCAACGTCCGAGAGCAGGCTGAGCACGGCGAGGCCGATGAAGAACCGATCGGGAGGCGGCCCAGGACTGAGACCGAAGCAGGTCCGCAGCGCATCCCGCTGCGGCACGGGGAGCCGTTCCATCCGGTCGAGCATCGTCGCCAGTAGTTGGTGGAGCGCGGAGAAGGCAAGCTCCTTCTCCGACTGAACGCCGACAGAACGGGCGACCTTGAAGCCAGTCGCTCGGTCGGCCAGGTAGTCGAGCAGCGCCGTCTTTCCGACCCCCGGCTCGCCGCGCAACACCAGCGCCTTGCTTTCGCCCGCCCGGACCGCATCGAGGAGCCGCTCGAGCTCCTCGCGCTCACTCCCGCGTCCCGTGAGCCCCGTGGCACGCGCATATGCCGAGTAGGGGGTGACGGCCATCACAGCGAGGCTAGCACCGCCCTCCACCGGCGCTGTCGGCTGGCCACCGGGAGCCGCGATCGACGTCGGCCCGGCCATCCTTGCCTGGCGCAGCTCACACGCCTGCCACGGTCGCTCACCCCTCGCGCGCCTGAGGAACGAGATGCCCGGCCGGCTCAGACGAAGCGAAGATCGGCGTCCGTCTCGTCGGCGACCGGCTCGGCACAGGTGGGGCAGTACCATCGGGCCTCGAGGGGCGTGCCGCAGGTGGCGTGCCGAAGCGGCTCGACCCGATCGGAGCCCCGCGCGCCCCAGACCGCCAGGAGGCGAAGCGCCCCGGTGAGCTCCCGCCCGGCTCCGGTCAGCTCGTAGGCCAGACGGGGAGGCCGCTCCGAATACGGACGTCCGACCACGATGGCTTCACGTTCGAGGTGCTTCAACCGCGCCGCGAGGGTGTTGGGTGCGATCCCCGGCACGTCCTCCAACAGCTCGTTGAACCGGCGGGGATGCGACTGGAGCGCGCCGATCAGCAGCAAGGTCCAGCGGTCGCCGACCCTTGCCAGGGCCTCCTCCAGCGGGGAGCGATCCTGTGCCGGTGCCATGGCGTCATCGTAGCCCGCCGGGCAGCGTCCCTCGTTCGATCCCGGGTTTGCCATGTCGACCAGCATGGTAGTAACTTGCAACCCACAAGTCACTGCCGGAAGCCAGGATCGTCCTGGCCTGGGGAGGAGCGCGAAGATGGGACCGATGGAGGAGTTGCAAGAGACGATCAAGCATCTGGCGGAACAGGTGGGCCCCGCCGTGGTCGGGATCGGCCAGCGTTGGGGGGTCGGGTCGGGCATCGTGATCGGCTCCGGCCAGGTGCTCACCAACGCCCACAATCTCAGGGACGAGGAGACGACCGTCTCCTTCTCCGACGGCCGCATCGCCACGGGGGAGCCGGCGGGTGTGGACGTGGACGGCGACCTTGCCGTCGTTTCGGTGGACACCGGCGACATCAAGCCGTTGGAGTGGGCGTCGAACGGTTGGACGCCGGACGTCGGCCGGTTCGTGTTCGCCATGTCGAACCCCGGCGGACGAGGACTTCGGGTCACGTTCGGCACGATCACGGCGACGGAGCGCAGCTTCCGTGGACCGAGAGGTCGGCGGATCGCGGGAAGCCTGGAGCACACGGCGCAGCTCCTTCCGGGCTCGTCCGGCGGGCCGGTCATCGACGCGAACGGCGCGCTTCTGGGGCTCAATACCAACCGGCTTGGCGAAGGGTTCTACCTGGCGATCCCGGCGGACCAGGCGCTGCGGGATCGTGTGTCGGCGTTGGCGAAGGGCGAAGCGCCGTCGCGGCCGCACCTGGGAATCGGCATCGCGCCATCCCGGGTGGCCAAGGGACTGCGACGAGCGGTTGGCCTGCCCGAGGCCGAGGGGCTGCTGGTCCGGGGCGTCGAAGACGACAGCCTCGCGTCGAAGGCCGGTCTGCAGGAGGGTGACCTCATCGTCGCGGCCAGCGGCCAGGAGGTGAAGAGCGTCGACGACTTGTTCGATGCCCTCGATCGGCTCGGCACAGAGGGAACGCTCGAGCTGAAGGTTCTGCGAGGGACCGAGGAGCGCACGGTCCCGGTCAGGCCGTGATCGAGCCGGTATCGTCGCGATCGGTGTTCGGCGAATAGGGTGCCGAACGCCGCCCTCGATCGCCGCTCCAGAACCGCCGGGCGGCGCTCGGCCTCTCGGGCTCCCCACCCATGTCCAGCATCGTCGCAGGCTCGAGATCGTCCTGCGGTTGGCTAGACTGGCTGTGCCTCAGCGTCCCAGGTCGAGGGCCACGTTCATGGATGCACGTACGACGCGTAGCCGAGGTCGAAGCGGATCGATTCCATCACCCAGAACGCCGTGCTCGCGGTGAAGACGTCTGCCGCAGCGAGGACGTCTTTGTACTTCTCGACCACCGGCGCGGCGGCGGTGTCGGCGAGGGCGTCGAGGTAGCCCTTCACGCCTGCCCAGGCGTTTTCCCCGTACTTCGCGAAGTAGGGCGTCGGATCGAGCGTGTCGAGTGCCGTCCTGACGCTGTCGGAGAGGTCTGCCATGTACTGCTGATGTAGCGTCACGTCATCGCGGGTGCCGATCCGGCCCAGGTGGCCGCCGATGTAGTGCTTCCACGGGTACGCGACCGCGTGGTCCGCTGCCTGGATGTAACCCTGGATGTCCTCAGTGAGGTTCGACAGGTACACGGGCGCCCACCCCGGGTTGACGATGTCGACGAGGATCAACGTGTCGTGGTCCGGCAGGTGGATGAAGGAAAGGTCCGGCGAGTGGCTCGCTCCGTGCCAGGCCAGCTCGATGCGCTCACCTCCGACCTCGAGGGTTCGACGGTCCTGGAACGTCTCCTCCGGCGCCGGCCTGGCGGGGTCATCGTCCCGGAGGAGGAGCCGCCGGGTTTCCTCGTGCCCGATCCGAACGACGCCGGTGTCGAAGAGCGAGGACGCGCCCGCGTGGTCGGCGTGGTGATGTGAGTAGACGAGGTGCGTGACCTTGTTGCTCACACCGTTCGCGGCAGCGATCTCATCGACGGCCCGCTGCAGGTTGTGGCCGATCGTGGGCGGCGCGTCGAACAGGATGACGCCGTCCGGGGTGGTGAGGAACGCCGCCTGATACACGCCGTCCGTGACCCAGTAGAGGTTCCGCTCGACGCGTCCGACGTAGTAGCCGTGCTCGTTGAGAGCCGGCCCGAGCGACGACCGAGGCACGGGTGCGTAGTCCGGCAGGTTCTCGACGGCGGTGGGAGCCGCGCCGGCCGTGGTCTCAGAAGTACTCCATCCGATCCCTCCCTGGTGAGACACGTCAACCAGCCCACGGCAGCGAGAAGGCGCCCAGCTGGCTGCCGATGGCCGCCAGGTCCTCGAACGCCCATTGCTCGCTGATCTTGCCGTCGTCGGTGACCCGGTAGATGTCGACCGCGTCCCATCGGAAATCGCGACCGGTCGCCGGGATCCCGAGCAGATCTCCGGTCTGCGTGGCGGTGACGACCAGGCGCAGCGCGACGAGATCCTCGCTCGCGATCACGTCCTGCTCCTCGGCGTGGATGTTCGACAGCGGGCCGATGAAGGCGCCGAGGAGGGGCACGATGTTGTCCACTCCCGTCACGGTCGCGATCGAGGGGCCATGCCAGACAACGTCGGGCGTGAAGAAGTCGCGCGCCCGCTCCGCGTCGTGCCCGTTGAAGACCTCGGCCACGAACCTCCGGGGGACCTCGATCCGCTGATCGATCGTCAAGGTCTGACTCATGCCGCTTCCTCCTTCTCGTTCGGCCGGGTCGGCCGTGTCTATCGGGATCGTCACCCGCGGCGATGGGTGGTCGAATCCTGGAAAGCCGTAGTCCGAACCCCAGCGTCCTCAGACCGTTCGGTCGTTGCGACGGAAGCGACAGGCGCGGCTATCGTGCTTGTGATGGTCACGAGGCTGGTCGAACCGGGGCTGCTCGGCCGTGAACGCGAGCGCGAGGTGGTCGGACGCCTGCTGGAGGGCGTGCGTGCCGGGCACGGTGGCGTCTTGGTTCTGCACGGAGAACCCGGCGTGGGCAAGACCGCCTTGCTGGAGTTCGCGCTCGAGGACGGACAGGACTTCGGGGTCGTTCGAACCGCCGGGATCGAAGGGGAGATGGAGCTCCCGTACGCCGCGCTCCAGCAGCTGTGTTCCCCGATCATCGAGCTGACCGAGCGCCTGCCCGATCCCCAGCGCGAGGCCCTCGCCGTCGCCTTCGGACTCAGCGTCGGGGTAGCAGCCGACCCGTTCCTCGTCGGGCTCGCGGTCCTCGGTCTGCTGTCGGAGGCAGCCGAGGAGCGCCCATTGCTCTGCGTGGTCGACGACGCGCAGTGGCTGGACGATGCCTCGGCTCGCGCGCTTGCGTTCCTCGCTCGTCGGCTCCTCGCGGAGAAGATCGCGCTGCTGTTCGCCGTCCGCGAGCGGGGCGCCACGCTTGCCGGCTTCCCGGAGATCAACATCGGACCCTTGGGGCGGCGTGATGCGCGGGCCCTGCTGGAGTCCGTGCTGCCCGCTCGCGTCGATGAGCGCGTGCTCGAGCGCATCGTCGCGGAGATGCGCGGGAATCCGCTCGCGCTCCTCGAGCTCCCGCGAGGGATGACGCCCACGCAGCTCGCCGGCGGGTTCGGGTTGCCCGAAGCGCTCCCGCTGTCCGCCCGGATCGAGGAACACTTCACTCGACGACTTCTGAGCGTCCCGCCCGATGGTCGGCGCCTGTTGCTCCTCGCGGCGGCAGACTCGACGGGCGATCTCGCGCTCGTGTCTCGCGCGGCGGAGCGGCTCGAGATCCCCGAGTCGGTGGCGCAAACGCAGGAGTCGGACGGCGTGCTCGACCTGAACGCCGGTGTCGTCTTCCGTCATCCGTTGGCGCGTTCGGCCGTGTACCGGGCAGCCACCGCGGACGAGCGGAGCGAGGTCCATCTCGCCCTCGCCGACACCACCGATCCGGACCTCGATCCCGATCGACGCGCCTGGCACCGGGCGCAGGCCACGTCGATGCCCGACGAGGACGTTGCCGCGGAGCTCGAGCGTTCGGCGGCGCGAGCGCAAGCACGCGGTGGATTCGCCGCCGCCGCCGCCTTCCTCGAGCGCTCCTCCGTGCTGACGCTCGACCCCGCTGGTCGGGCCGTCCGCGCGCTCGGGGCAGCTCAGGCGAAGTACGAGGCGGGCGCGTTCGACGAGGCACTCACGCTGGCTGCGAACGCGGAGGTGGGCCCGTTGGACGGTCTCCGGCGCGCGGAGCTGGATCTCCTCCGCGCGCGCATCTCGTTCGCCGCGGAACGCGGGAACGAGTCACCGACGCTGCTCCTCGCGGCCGCGAAGGGCTTCGAGGCGTTCGACGCTCGACGGGCGCGCCAGATCTATCTCGACGCCCTGTCTGCCGCCCTGTTCGCGGGTCGCCTGGCGGGTTCATGTGGTGCTCGCGAGGTCGCTGCCGCGGTGCGAGCCCTCCCCCCTCCCGCATCTCCGGTCGCCGCGGCGGACCTGCTACTCGACGGATTGGCCCGGATGATCACCGAAGGTCCCTCGAGCGGCACGCCGGCGCTGCGAGAGGCCTTGCGCGCATTCTCGAGCGGAGACGTCGGAGAGGATGACGGTCGGCGCTGGCGGGGCTGGCTGGCGGGGCGGGCTGCCGGCTTCATCTGGGACTACGAGGCGTGGGACTCGCTGACGATGCGCCAGGTCCGGGCCGCACGGGAGGCGGGCGCGCTCGCTCAACTCCCGTTCGCGCTCAGCACCCGCGTCGGCGTGTGTTTGTTCGGAGGCGAGGTCGCGTCGGCTGCCGCGCTCGTCGAAGAAGCGGACGCGCTCGCCGAGGCCACCGACGGCCGCATCGTCCCGCCGTATGGAGTGCTCACGGTCGCCGCGTTCCGTGGTCGCGAGGACGAGCTCACGCGATCCATGGCGACGAGCACAGAGGTGTTCCTGCGGGACGGCGAGGGGATGGGATTGACGCTCTCGCAGTGGGCGAAAGCGCTGCTCTTGGACGGTCTGGGCCGATATGACGAGGCCTTCGCGGCCGCCGAGCAGGCGAGCGAGGATCCATACGAGGTCTGGTTCTCGACCTTCGCCTTGGTCGAGCTGATCGAGGCGGCGAGCCGCAGCGGTCGGAACGAGCGTGCCGCTGATGCCCTCGAGATCTTGGCCGCATCGACGAGCGCGAGTGGCACGCCGTGGGCGCTCGGTGTCGAAGCACGCTCGCGGGCTCTGTTGGCTCGCGGAGACGATGCCGAGAGGCTCTACCGTGAGGCGATCGACCGCCTCGAGCCGACGCGGCTCCGGGTGGACCTCGCTCGCGCTCGGCTCCTCTACGGCGAGTGGTTGCGACGCGAACGCCGCCGGCTCGATGCGCGCGAACAATTGCGGATCGCATACGACTTCTTCTCCGACGCCGGTATGGAAGCGTTCGCCGAGCGGGCGCGGGTCGAGCTCCGGGCGACGGGCGAACACGCCCGCACACGGACCGCGGACACCCTCGACCAGCTCACCCCGCAGGAAGCGCAGATCTCACGCCTCGTCGCCCAAGGACACACGAACCGGGAGATCGCCGCGCAGCTGTTCATCAGTCCCAGCACCGTCGAATACCACCTGGGGAAAGTGTTCCGGAAGCTCGATGTGAAGTCGCGAACCCAACTCGCGAGCCGCATCGCGTAAGAGAAAGGATGGACGACCATGCCGATGATCGATGTCTACGCGGCGGCCGGCACGTTCAGTGACCAGCATGCGTTGGCTCATAAGCTGGCCACCGAACTGATGACGATCGAGCAGGTGCCCGATATCCCGATGTTCCGCAAGAACACGGCGGCCTTCGTACACGAACTGCCGTCGTCGAGCCTCTCGAACGTCGACGGAGACAGCACCTACGTGCGGGTCCAGGTCCTTACGAACGCCGGCGCCCTCGATCGCGACAAGCAGCTCGCCGTCGTGAGCCGACTCACCGCGCTCGTCGCTGAGGCCGCCGGTGATCCCTCGCTCGCCGAGCGCACCTGGGTCCTCCTGACGGAGGCGCCCGACGGCGGGTGGGGTCTCGCCGGACACGCGAACACGAACGAGGAGCTCGTCGCTGCGGCTCGAGCTCAGATCGCCGAACTGCAGGCCAAGAAGCCGAACGACTGAACGCCGAACGCCGGTACGCTGCGTGAACCGATCACCGGAGGGATCATGAGCGAGGCAGACGCGGCACGCCACGCCTCCCCGCTCCCGCCGGGGGATCGCGCCCCGGATTTCGAGCTGCTCGCGACGCCGGATCAGAAGGTCATGCTCTCCGACTTCCGGGGACAGCCCGTGATCCTGGTGTTCTACCCCGAGGACTGGAGCCCCGTCTGCTCCGACCAGTTGGGTCTGTACCAAGCGGTGCTCCCCGAGTTCCAGAAGTTCGGAGCCGAACTCGTCGCGATCTCTGTGGACAGCGCGTGGAGCCACCTGGCCTTCGCCAAGGATCGCAACCTGCATTTCCCGCTGCTCGCCGGTTTCGAGCCGAAGGGCGACGTCGCACGCACCTACCGCGTATACCGCGACGTCGCCGGGACGAGCGAGCGGGCGCTCTTCGTGGTCGACGCGGACGGCGTGATCCGGTGGAGTTACGTCTCCCCGGTTGGGGTGAACCCCGGCGCCGACGGCATCCTCCGCGCGCTGGAGGAGCTGAACGGGGAGGAGACCACATGAGCAGAACCGAATGGGAGGCAGTCCTCACCCTCCCGGTGGACGAGGAGCGCGATCACGCGCACGGACCTGTCTCCGCGGCGGTGACGCTCGTTCAGTACGGCGACTACGAGTGCCCGTACTGCGGCGAGGCGTACCCGATCATCAAGGACGTGCAGGCCCGGATGGGTGATCGGCTGCGGTTCGTGTTCCGCAACTTCCCCATCTCGACCTCGCACCCGCACGCCGAGCACGCGGCGGAAGCGGCGGAGGCGGCGGATGCTCAGGGGGAGTTCTGGCGGATGCACGACCTCCTCTACGAGCGCCAGCGTCACCTGGCCGACGAAGATCTCCATGCGTACGCGGAGGAGCTCGGACTCGACGTGGAACGCTTCGACAAGGAGATGGCCGAGCACGTGCACGTCGCGCGCGTCCGCGAGGACTTCATGAGCGGGGTGCGGAGCGGGGTGAACGGGACGCCGACCTTCTACATCAACGGTGTCCGCCACGACGACTCATACGAAGCCGAGGTCCTCCTGGAGGCACTCGAGCGGGCTGCCGCAACTTCATGAGCGTGGACTCGTCGACGGAGTCCGGCGCCGCAGCGCCGGGCTCCGTTCGTGTCGTCAGCGGAGCGATCCGAAAGCGGCTCGGATCAACCGAGCGAGATGTCCTGCGCTGTAGGTGTGGGTACTACCCTCCTTAACCTGTGGGTACTACCGCCGCCGATGCCCGTTCCCGCTGGTCACAGAGTTCTGAGAACACCCCACTCACAACCCGACCGACAACGAACGAAAACCAACTCACCGACCACCGATCGACCGACTCACCCACTGAGTCACAGACGAAAACACCACCACGTGCTGACTGACTGAGGCTTGATTCCCAGAGTCCCCATATCCCTCCCGGGACGCCGGTGCTGGCGTGAAAATGGTGCCATACCATCCCAACTTGGGTCTGTTTTCCGACCAGACACGCCGCACACGCGGTGTCTTTGGATGACGTCACCGGGGGGTCTGGCGGCGTCTCCTCCTCGCGCGACTGGCAGGTCACGCGGCAGGATGCGCCGCTTGTCTCGTTCCGTTGGGATCTACCGCGCACGTGTCGGCAGATCCTGCGGTCGCTAGCTCCACTCCGCCTCTCGTTTCACGGGCTTCCACCGCGATTGAGGCGCTTGAGAACGGCCGGGGTGGGCTCCAGCCGTTTACAAGGCCCCCCGGGCATGCTCAACCGCCCCGGAAGCTGAGAGGAGCGGAAGTCGAGATGCGTGAATTCGGTGGCCAGATGCCCGACCCTGAGCGGGACCTGGCCCCTGAGGAGCGGGAGCCGCGAGCGCCCGTGCGGCCGAACTCGGTGTCTCGCCATTGCGCGATCTCCTCCTCGAGGTGTACGGGTCGAGCGGGCGTGCGCCCGCTCGAAGGGCCAGCTGGTCTGTTCGACGTCGGCGCATGGCCATTTGCAGCCACGTCGAGGGAGTGCACGCCTCGGGCGGATCCAGCTCCTCCGTGATCTTGCGAGCCTCGACCTTGTGCCCACTGAAGCCGCACATCCAATGGTCGGGTCGGGCTGACCCGGTCGGGAAGGAGTCCCATGAACCACACATCAGGAGCCCACCTGAATCCTCGAGGGAGGCGCCGGGGGCCGGTCGGATACATCCTCATCTCGGTGGTCGTTGCGATCCTCGTCGCTCCGACTGGACAGGCGACCACGAGGCTCCCGGGCGCGCGTCTCGCCTCCGCCGGCGGCAACGCGGTCACGGACTGGAGCACGATCACCGCGAACGTCGTTGCGGCCAAGAAGTTTCCCGGGATCGCCCCGATCTTCGCGTCCATCGTTCAGGTGGCGATCTACGACGCGGTGATCGCCATCGAGGGGGGGTACACCCCGTACGCCACCGACATCGACGCCCCGGAGAACTCCTCTCCCGAGGCCGCAACTGCCGCCGCCGGGCACGACGCGCTGGTCGGGTTGTTCCCCGATCTGAAAGACAGCCTCGACGCCACCTACACCTCCTACCTGGCGGGGATTCCCGACGGGGAAGCCAAGGACAACGGGATCATCGTCGGCCAGCGGGCCGCGGCCGGGATCCTCGAGCTCCGCGCCGGGGACCGCCGGGACGACGTGCTTCCCTGGGTTCAGCCGCCCCCCGGCCCGGGCGTGTACGAGCCGGAGTCGCCGCCCCCGCTGGGTCTGAACATCCAGTTCATCACCCCCTTCACCCTGGTGTCCGCCTCC
>WNGA01000262.1_pt1 | contig 75136 bp, 65 predicted proteins | sample 5400061 | NCBI WGS metagenome assembly WNGA01 (sample SAMN13153366, study PRJNA577476) | soil metagenome | isolation source: 100 cm soil or saprolite under grassland replicate 2 | place: USA:California | collected 2016-06-15
CATGCCCAGATCAGGAGAGCTACCGCGATATAGTCAACGACCCAGAAGGGCCAGAAGCCCCAGTCGCCCCAGTTTCTGACGACCTCGGCGATGCCCAGAAACAGCGCAAACGGGAGTGCTATCCGGAAGCCAAGACGGCAAATCATGTCCGCTCTTCGCGTCGCCTCCTCTTGTCCGTCGAACACTCGCGTTGAGTTGCGAGCGCGGCTCCGTCTTTCCCGGCCGCGCTCGTCAGCTCCAACGCGTTGTTCGACAGCTCCGGACTTCTCACGGCTTCAGCTTGGCAGCAAGCTCCGCGCGGCTGGGCAGGACTTCCATACGCGTGACATGTTCCAGCCTGCCCAGCCTACCATTGCGCGCCGGCCTGGCGCTGAAGGTCCCTTCCACAATGCAGTACTTCTCGTGGGCCGGATCCGGGTTGCTGGATCGTGTTGGCTCGACGTCGAGCCAGATCGAGTTGGGCACGAGGGTCCTCCTGTAGTCCTCCTCATGCAAGTAGACTGAGGTGTCTTCGAACTCGAGGCTACAGAAGCCCGTTATCACGATCCTCTTGCCCGCGAATGCCTGGGGCTGCCCGATCAGGGCAACGAGGGAGACGACGGGCGTTCGGTCCTCCGCTCGCGCAGGGTTGTGGAAGGCCACGAGGGACAGAACCACGCTACTGCCCGCCCAGCACCGCCAACGACTAGCCTTCACGTCGTCCCCCTCTCGCCCCCGTAGAGTCTGTCGAACACGGAGTTCAGCAGCGAGCCTCCATCCCAGCCGTGGCTCGTCTGCTGCAACTCCTTGTTCGCCGGCGTTCTCGCCCATGCCGGCAGATCATCGGTCCTTGCCCAGGGAGGGAAGCCCTCCTGATACGAACCGAGGAGGCCGTCGTGCACGCCGGACGCCCGGACCCCGAATCTTCCAACAAGGCGGACACCATTTGAGTGGACGCTGTCTCTCCATTCCGGACGTACGCTGCCGTGGCCCACGCCAGATGAAGTCTCCGCCGCACTTGAAGCAGGTCAGTACCCGCTGACGGACTTGACGAGTGCGCCCTGTAAGTAACGGCTTCGTCGGCTTGCGCTTTCGATCAGCAGCCCGGAGCGGCCCGGCCGCCGCTCGCTGCGGGCGTGCAGGAGTGCCAGCCTTCCGAATGCACTGCAGGCACTTCGTAGGCGCTGGCAACCGGCAACGTGCGGCAGTAGCCTGATCCGTCGCGGTCCACAGGAACCCATCAACACAGGCGGCACAGACGATCGTGCGGTCGACGCCTTCTGTCACGGGCAATCCGTTACCATTCTCGCAAACTCCGACCACGTCCACGACGTCCGGCGAACACACGGATAAGCTGCGGCGCCGGCGCTCGCCGAATGGCGAGCGTGAGGCGCCGCCTCCGGTTCCAGCCATGGCGGCGCCGAAAGGCGCCGTCAGCTTCATCCGATTGTTGGACGGCGCGGCCGGGTCTTTGCACGCGGACTAGCGCGTGGCCACATCGCTAGGGTTCGACTGCACATCGAAGTCTTGCCATGGTGCCTTGATCAATTGATTGAGCGCGTCGCCGATAACGTCGAAATGCTCCTCACCGGGCGCCCCGAGCATGCCGGCCAGGACCGACCCGACGCGGCCCTTCACCTGCACGTAGCACCGTTCGTCGAACTGACGCCACGTGGTAGTGCCCTGCTGCTGTAGTTCACGAAGCCCTGTCACGGCAGCATCAATGCGATCAAGTGGAAAGGTGAGCAGGACGCTATCGCCCATCGCCTTGATGAAACGGCCGCCCGCTGCCCTGGTCGCCTGCGCAGCGATGGCATAGTACGCCCGCAGCGCAGCGAACATCGCTGCATCGCCCCTTGCCGCGCAGGCAACGGTGGACCCAGGGACGCGTGTCACGGCGACGAGGAGGCGCTGAGCTTGAGGTTCCATCAGGTCCTCCTGAAGTCCGTCCAACACAGAGTTAACCTGCGAAGGGGCTCCATGCGAAGCCTGGCCCCTTCGTCAGGTTCAACTCTTTGTTGGGCGGCTCGGGCGACCTCCACCCGTTGCTGCCTCTGCAACGATATGCCCAAGCCTGAACGACGCCACCTTCTGCACTGTCTCTGTTCGAACATGGACGACATCCACAGACTTGACCCTCCCCAGAACGACACGGCGAACCGCGTCGAGTTCTTGCGCCACAGCCACGCACCGCGCAAAAGCCGGATAGGCCGCGACGGTCATGTGCGGGACATATGGTATGTCGCGGCGCCAGTGGTCACGAAGAAGCCCCTCATAGAGCCGGTCATGAAGCGCCACGAGTTCGGGATACCCATGGTCAGGGACTAGAAAGACGTGCCCGCCGACGCCGGAATGGTCGGGCACCGCGCGAACCTCCTTGACCACGAGAGGTATCGGCGCGGCCTCGCTGACCACCGATCGGACGTGCACGGCAACAGCGTCAGAATCAGCGTCGATCGGGAACACGAGAGTGAAGTGCGCTCCGATCAGATTCGCCTGTGGGTCGTGCTGCGCGCGCGTCGAGTCGATCCAGCGCTGATCGGCCTCGCCAAGCAACGGATACGCGACTACGGCCACCTTGGTCATTCCGACTCCACGGTGCTACTTTGCGCTGTCCGCCCAACACTGAGATCAGCGGCGAGGCTTCATCGCTTGCGCCGGCCTCGTCCGCTGCATCTCATTGTTGAGCCGCTCCTCATTCCCCACAAGTTGCTTCTCATGTCCAGACACCGGCATCGTGTCGGGTCGTTGGTTCGGTTGGTATCGACATGAGGGACATTCCTGGAAGGACGAGAACCAGTGCAGGCCCGTGGGGTGTTCCTTAGAACTGAGCGCATACCAGAACAGTGGTGACCGACATCCTGGACACGTGATCGTGCGGATCATCCACACGAACGCGCCGACGTTCGCCAAGTTCGCGGCGAGCACCAGAAACATGAAGGTCTCGCTCGTCTGTTTGCCGAACCAGTCGTTGAGGCAGCCGTAGATAGTCCCCAAGCCAGCCGCAATAACGGTCCAGCCGAACACCACTTTCCAGGTCTGTCGGGTGTTGTGAAGGAACGGAGAGATCATCGGACCATCCTCGCCTCGAACCGGCTACTGTCGGCCCAACACTGAGATAAGCTGCAAGGGCCGCGGACGCCGAGCCTTCGCGGACCTTGTCAGCTTCATCTCATTGTTCGACGTCGACTCCGCTTCTTCAGTAGACACGGCTCGATCCACACCGTGTGCCAGCCACGCCGGCGTCCACGCGTGATCCGGAAGTGTAGTCTCGCCTCGCCAAATTCATCGAACTCCGTAATGCGCTTGTACTGCCCGACAAGATGGTCGAAGACGGGCTTGCTCTCCGCCCGGGTCACGGTGCCCATTCCGGCGAGGCTTGGAGCGCCCACGACTCGCACTATGTCTCCGGGCCGCAGGCGCCGGCCATCCCTGTCCTGAGGCGGGTGTGGGTTCGTCTCGCTCAGCGTCGCACAAGCGTCGCAACCGAGGATGCTCGTCAACGTCGTCTTCGACGAGGGGTGGTGATCACCATCCCACGCGCTCCTCCACGTCCGTCGAACACCCGGATCAGCGGCGAGGCTCCGACGCTTGCGCTGGCCTCGACCGCTGCATCCGGTTGTTGGACCGCCCCAGGTTGATGCGGAACGCATCCTCGCCGAAGGTGTCGTAAAGCCGGGCACGGATGACGTACTCGTGCCCCGCGACGGAGAGACGCCGGGGTCGGGTAGTGCTGGCGTACAACGCGCTGCGCAGTGCTGTCGCTTCAGCAGTGCCACTCCCCAGGCGTCCGATGTCCCGGCCAACAGTGCCCATGTAGGCCACGACCTCCTCGCACCCGTTGCTGTACTCGACCTCCAGCGTGTCCGCGCCAAGGCGTATGGCTTCGCGAACCAATTGCTCAAGAACATCGGGTCGTCGGGAGCTCATCGTCTTCTTGTTTCGTCAACGACTCTATCTTGATCCAAAGCGCCCCGACCTCGCTCCTCTTCGGACCCTCTCAGGTCGGTCCAACACAGGGTTGAGCGGCGAGGCTCCATCGCTTGCGCCGGCTTCGCCAGCTGCAACGCATTGTTGGGCGGCACTCCGAGCCACTGCTTGATCAGGCGATACGACTTGGAGGACGGTGTCCGAAGCGGAGCGATCGTGGCGTTCATCGTGATGCGCTCCCACTCTCGCGGGTCCTTGTCACGATCAGCATAGAAGCGCACGTCCTCAACGTGTCGAAAGTGTCGGAACCAGCGCCCTGACTCCGGACTGATCTGGGGATCGTAGGTGTAGGGTCCGGCGACGCGGCAGAGCGCAAAAGGGAAGTTGTGCACGAAGACAAGGACGTGATCGCCCTCCGCCATCTCCGTAGCGAAGGCGCGGTAGTGCCGCTGCTTCCTGGGCAGCGCAGCTGTGCGGGCCTGAAAGAGGTCGCCCACGTCGTCAGCAGCGGGAGTCGGACCGGGGGCCGAACCAAAGTCGAGCCCAATGACACCAGCGGCAAGGCTCATCACGGTATATCGAATGGCCTCAGAGGGCACGCCTGGATGAAGTTGCATGCGCCAATAGCCCATGACATGACCTCCCGCTACACGTCTCCGTGTCCGCCCAACACCCAGATCAGCAGCGAGCGCCTCCATGCGAAGCCCGGGCGCTCGTCTGCTGCATCTGGTTGTTCGACGGCGCCACGAGCGCTCGTGCTTCACCTCTCCTACGAGTCCTCGGACCGCGGCCTCGGAGAGAGCATACGGCCTGCCGTGGGGTGGCAAACTGCACCTCACACCTTGTAATCACCCCGTCTGAACAGCTTTGTGTCGCCTGAACAGCAAGAATTGTCCTGAACGGCAACGTGAACAGCAAATCTTCGTTGACCCGACAGCCTCCCAGGCCGTACCTTCTGTCTGGAAAGGAGACCATGATGATCACGCTTCCGTACACGGCTGCAGACCTTCGCCATCCGCTCGAGTCGCACCGACAGCGCTTCCGCTGGGAGCCCGAAGGCCCCTGCGAGGGAGTCCACTGCGTGCCCCTACCTGCCCCGCGCAGCGACCAAGAGTTCGAGGTGGCGGCAAGACTCACCGACCGGCTACTTGAGCAAGGGTACCAACTGGACGGAGCCGTCGGAACGGTCGCAGTGCGTCTCCTTGAGGAGCAGCCTTTCGGTCTGCCCCGCGATCTCTATCATGCCCATCTCGTCGTATGGGGCGAAGACCCCGCAGCAGGTCCGCGCTGGTACTCCCTGGAAGGGGTTCCTCGCCGCCGCCGACCGTCCTCGTCCTAGGCGGGGCCGCGGTCGCGCAAGCAGGCCCCCTGGGCACGTTCGTGTGCCCCTGCTCACGTCCGTCGAACACTCGGATGAGCGGCGAGGCTCCGACGCCGCTCCTCGCCGATGCAGTGCCTCGTCCGCTCCATCCGGTTGTTGAACTCAGCCGCTACGCGGCGGAGGCGTAGCGTCGCACCCCCCGCGGAACAAGCTTGCTCCGGCCGCGCTGCATCTTCAAGCGGCCGAGGAGACAAGCATGAGACCCGACACGATCGAGCTGTGCCGGCGCTACGCGGACATCTTGCGGGCGCGAGGCAACTCCGAGCGCACGATCGACAACTACCTGTACGCCCTGAAGGGCTTTGTGGGCTTCCTGGGGGAGCGGCCGCTGACCACCGCCAGCGCCGACGACATCGTGGCGTACCAGGTCGAAATCGCCGCTTCGGGCAGGAGCGACTCCTGCGTGCGGGTCGCGACCTACGCGCTGCGGGGCTTCCTGGAACATGTGCTCGAGCGGGCCGACGCCAAGCTCGCGAAGCTGCCGCGTCCGCGCGAGCCCAAGCGCCTGCCGGAGGTGCTGAGCGCCGAGGAGGTCCAGGCCATCCTCGACGCGGCGCCCAGCCCCAAGTACCGGGCCGCGTTCATGCTGTGCTACGGCTCCGGCCTGCGCACCGACGAGGTTGTGCACCTGCTGCCACGCCACATCGACAGCCAGCGCATGCTGATCCGCGTCGAGCAGGGCAAAGGCAAGAAGGACCGCCAGGTGATGCTCTCCATGCACCTGCTCGAGGAACTGCGCGCGTGCTGGAAGCGCTACGCGCCCAAGTGCTACCTGCTGGAGGGCAAGCACCCCGGCCAACCCATCGACGCGACCAGCATCCAGCGGGCGTTCCAGGCCGCGCGCGAGCGCGCAGGCGTGCAAAAGCGCGTGACACCGCGCTCGTTGCGCCACGCCTTCGCCACCCACCTCGTCGAGCGCGGCACCAACCTGCGCGTGGTCCAGGCCCTGCTCGGCCACCAGAGCCTCAACACCACCGCCGTCTACGTCCACCTCGCCAACACCTGGCTGGCACAGGTCCAAAGCCCGCTCGACTCGCTGAAGACGCAGGAGGACCCGAAGCCGTAACGTGCCCTGCGGCGAGCGGGGGCTCTCGGTCGCGGACATCCTCCGCGATCACGTGAGCGGCCTGCGTCTCGATCACGAACAGGGCAAAGCCGTGGCGCACATCCTGGCCTGTCGCACCGGCCGGCTCGGCGGACACCTTGCGCTCTGCGACCGCTGTGGAGCCAAGCACTACGCCTACCACTCCTGCCGCGACCGGCACTGCCCACGCTGCGGCGGTCTCGACCAGCGTCTGTGGGCCGAGGCCCAGCTTCCACACCTCCTGCCCGTCTCGTACTTCCACGTCGTCTTCACCGTACCCGTCTCGCTGAGGCGCTTCTTTGCAGGGAAGCAACGGCGTCACGCCTTGGACGCGCTCTTCGCCGCCGTCTCCGAGTCGATCCTCGAGACGGCGGCCAGGCGTGGGCTGCTCCCCGGCATCCTCGCCGTGCTCCACACCTGGAATCAACAACTCGGCGACCATCCGCACGTTCACTGTCTTGTCACCGGCGGTGGGCTCGGCCCGCAGGGCTTCGTCCACCGCCGCCGTTACCTCGTACCGCTCGGCATCCTCCAGACGGTCTTCAAGGCCAAGCTCCTCTCCAAGCTCCAGGCGCTCCTGCCAGAAGGCCAGGTCAGCGTCCCCAAGGACTCCGGCCACGAGCGCCTCCGCGATGCCTCTCGCCGCTCCTGGAACATCGACATCCGCCGCCCCTTCGGCGGCCCCGAGCAGGTGGTCAGCTACTTCGCCCGTTACGTGCGCAAGATCGCGATCTCCGAACACCGCCTGGTCGCCTACGACGGTCAGACCGTCCTCTTCCGCTACCGCGATCGCAGGGACGCTGACCGCGTCAAGACCGCCAAGCTCGACGCGCTGACCTTCTGCCGGTCGTTCCTGCAGCACGTGATGCCCGCCGGCTTTGTCCGCATCCGCCGATACGGCTTGCTCAGCAACCGCATCCGCAAGCCGCTGCTCGAGCGCTGCCGCGATCTGCTCGGAGCCGATCCGCCGCTACTGCTCGCCCCCCCGGGCGAGTCCCGCGTCGAGGCCCTTCGCCGCATCTTCGGCGTCGAACCCGAACTCTGTCCGGCCTGCAAGCTCGGCCGCCTGATCGTTCGCGCCCAGTGGCGCGCCACCTGCCTGCCTCTCGACGCCATCCTTGCCACCCTCACCCCGAGGGCACCCTGAGCATCCGGCAGAACCTCGACGCGCTCACCGGCCGGTGCACGCCGCCTCAGCTCATACCCGACGTATGTCTTTCACCTACGCGTGCCGCAGCGTCTTGGGCCTTGCCGCGTCTTCGCCGTGCTCCTCTGTCCGCGCGCGTCAGCCGAAACGGCTCCGTCGTCGCTGTCCAGGCTCCCCGCACCCTCCGCCGTGGCCCCACATCCACCACCAGCCCTGTTCGAACAACCCAAAGAGGCTTGTCCCGCGGCTGAGTCCAACTCAGGCCTTCCGCAGCCGACTCACTCGAAAGAGTGATCCCTTTCGCAATACGTAGATTTGGGCGCGCGCGACCTCGGACCCGATGGCCCGAGATCGGCGTCGCGAGAGTACCGCGCCGAACGCATGGCCGATCAGCGTAGTCGGAAGAGTCCACAGCCATCGAAGACCGCACATGGCGCGGTTCCGGGTCCTTGGGGATGGCACCTGAAGTAGCTCCATACCCACCATGCGATCTTGCGAAGACCTTGCGCCTCCCCTTGTCCGCCCAACACCGCGCATAAGCTGCGAACGGCGCCATCATTCTAGCCGGGGCGCCGTTCGTCAGCTTCATGCGCTTGTTCGGCGGCCCCACGGATCCGCCAGCTCCCCACGAAACACGCGCAAGGCGAGCTCCTGCACCTGCTCCGCCGTCAGCCCATCCAGTGCTTCCGCAAGCCGACTGACGTGTGGCCGAATAGCATGCTCAGCAGCCTGGACTCGAAGCCGGAGCGCACGCAACTCAGCGATGACCCCTTCGCGCGACTCCGCATCGAGGGTCCGATGGAAGTTGCGCAGCAGGAAACCATGAATCAGCGTGTTCCGGCCCTGAAGCCCATCCGCCAGGAGCGTCTCCAGCTCAGGACTTACGTCCGCCTTCTCAGCGAGCAAGTGGGCGAGCTGTCCGGCCGTGAGCTTCTTTTCGCCTTCGAGGACCGCGCGCATTCCGTCGGCGGAGATGCCGGGCACGCCCAGCCTCGCGAGGTAGAGCAGCAGCAACCCGAGGCCATACTCGAGACGCTGACAGTCGACTAAGCCCGCCCCCGCGCACAGCAACAGCGGCTCCATGGCGGACTGCAGCTCCGGATCGCGCATCAGCTAACCAGTCTGTGTGCCCCAAGGTCCGCCGAACACCCAGATCAGCGGCGGGCGTCCATCGCTTGCGCTGCGCCCGTCCGCTGCATCTGGTTGTTCTACGCCCTCGTCCCTCTACGCGCTGCGAACGGCGAGGATATCGCTCTCGGCGACCGAGCGCAGATCGGTGGTCCGGAGGGTGACCAGGGCCCTGGTGTTGCCCGAGGCCTGGACAAATTCGACTTCGACTCCGTCGGTTCCATAGAGCTCGACCACTGCGCCTAGATCCCCGGCGCGGAGACCATGCTGGGGTAGGTCACGATTCAGTACCACGGTATCGAGCAGGGCGAACTTCATGATCACCTCGGGCGCACGGTCACGAGCCTGACCTCCGCCTGCCCGGCCTCGTGGATCCAGACCGTTATGACCAGGGCTGTACCAGCGGGACCGTTCAGATCGCCAGGAACAGTGTACTTCGGGCCGAACTCCGTGTCTTGAACCTCCGAGACTTCGCCCGTCGCGGCAATGCGGCGTACCTCCGCGACGAAGGCCTCCGCGTTCGTTTCGTCGAAACCCAAGGCCGCAAAAACACGAGCCTTGAATCGGCCCACCGGGTGGGTTGGGGAAAGCAGGTATCCGCGGATCTTCCGTTCATCAATCCGGACCCGATCCGCTCCTGGCACCCTCACCGATGGTGGCTCTCCTCAAGGTGCGTAGAACACTGGGGATAAGCTGCAAGGCTCCGAAGTTGACCGGGCCTTGTCAGCTTCATCCCCTTGTTGGGCGGCCCCGCTCATTCCCAGCTGCGAGCGCGCTCGCTGGGCTTGGTGACTTTGCCACGGTGCTTCGCGCCAAGCTGATCCACCCTCCTGCTCAGTCGTGAGGCGAACGCGGCAGCCGATTCGCCTGCGCGCGGAACCACATCGTAGAGCACACCAGCCCTGAGAAGCTCCTCCTTCTCCTCAACGGTTGCCGCCGGAAAGGGGCCTCCAGGCGTGTAGTTGCGCAGCTTGTAGCGATTAGAACTGTCGCCTGCCTATGTTGGCAACGAAGACCTGAGCCACGACAAACGCGACCGCCGCCACTACAAGAAGCCCGACAGCCCCAGACCACCCAAGCACCCGGCGCGGCAGGTTGTCTGGAAAGACGCGAAGGGAGCCCAGAATCTGGAAGACTACAGGTAACGCGATCGTAGGGTGGCTCACCAGCACATTGACCGGTGATCGCGTTCGCCTCACCGGCCGCGCGTAGATACCCTATGGTAGAGACGAAAGGCGGAGGTCCCGCGGCGAGCGCGAAGGGTTGTCCCAGAAATGACAGCATCGCGGCGGTCGCAGTAGCCCTCGCATTCATCGCTACCTCCCCCTGCCTCGGCACCCAAGCCCTGCTCCCTGTCGCTGCTTCGCCTCATTGTCCGCCGAACACTGAGATCAGCGGCGAAGCTTCATTCGGGCCGTGCTTCGCCCGCTGCATCTCATTGTTCGGCAGCTTGTGACTCCATCAAGGATGCTCGATCAGAAGGGGTCCTTCTGGCCAGAATGCAGGACCGTAGGCTCTCTTCTTCCCGAAGCCGCTCAAGCAAGCCAGGGCGAGTCGCTTTTTCGGCGTGATCTCTCGCAGGTCACGCACCTCCCAAAAGACCGCCCACTTGCCGACGCTATCGTTAGCATACTTGGCCGTTGAGCTCGGCCGGTACCGCATGCCATCAGGGTGAGCGCCACCGATACTTTCTATCTGTCCGACGTACACGGCTTGCCACGATACCTCGAGTGCCCGCGACTGCGTCGTTTGGGACGCGTAGAGATAGGCATCGACCGGCATCCTTTCACGTAGCTCGTCGAGGTCGCGAAAGACCTTCCAGGCGCGGGTGCCAAAAGCGACCTTTCCTTCCGATCGCGCCACGGCCCACCCGCTCACAAGATGCTCGAGTGGCACCGGCGCTAGAAGGGCCACGTGGGCGGCAGTAGTAGTCATCGTTGTCTACCGAACACCGAGATCAGCGGCGAGCCTCCATTCTGGCCGTGGCTCGTCCGCTGCATCTCATTGTTCTGCAGCTCGTTCAATGGCGGGCAATATCGTCGACCGTCTCGGCTGGGCCACCAGTCTACCGCAGCGCGAGATACAGAACGGTGCAGAGCAGCAACAGGACATTACCCGCCAGGCCAATTGTGCCTAAGGTTCGACTCTCACGGTCCCTCACACGCCAGATCGAGAGGCCACACAGCACGATGGCCAAGACCAACGCCGCGGCGCCGACGCGCATTGCGAGCGACATAGCTTCGATTCCGTGGCCAGCCAGATGTGAGGCCGCCCACGACATTGCCACCGCGCCGATGGGCGAGAGCAGTGCAAGCAGAGGCAGGACGTGTTCGTCGCGCAGCTTCGAAACCGTGATGCGAGGCCGAGTTGTGCAGCCGCCTTCCTGGATCGAGCTTGAAGGATTCATGCTGGCACTCCCGAGGTCATCGTTCGCACCCGCCTGAGTCTGCAGAACACCGGGGTTGAGCTGCGAGCCTCCCCTACCGATCGAGTTCACGGCAGTGGCTCGTCAGCTCCAACCCCTTGTTCGACGGCGTCCCACGCTACTTCTGGGGTTGCGAGTGACCCGAGTTCCAGATGTTACGCTTGATACGCCATGTGCCGTCACGCTGTTTCTCGTATATCTTTATCCAGCCACCAGCATCAGCGCCCTGAGCACGGGCCGTCGGACCCATCGCGTACGCATACTTGCCGCGCCCGTAGGCAAGCCCATCACGCCCTGCAAATTCCTCAGGTGTTTCAGTGAGCGTTGCGAGCCCCGTAAACCCCACGACCCAAGCCCGAAGTGCGGCGCGACCTTCGACAGCCGGCCCCCCAGACGGCAAGAAAACGGCATCCTCTGTCAGCAAGCTAGCCCACGCGTCCCAGTTGGAGGCAAGAGCCGTTTCCACATATCGCTTCGTTACCTCGTTGAGTGCACGAGTGTCCGCGTCGGAAAGCCCGGCAGGTGACGCGTGACCCGCCAGCAGCAGCGTTATCGCGAGAGCAACCATCGTCGTTCGCACCATGCGCACCTCCAAGGCAACGGCGACAGCTTGGGGGGAGCCCGCCCGCGCCAGAGTCTGGGTCGATCGCGGCGAAGACGTCCATGCCACTCCCACGCATCCTCGCGCCGTCGAAGGGCCGTCGTTCGCTCGACCACCAGGCACTCTGAGACCCAGCGTCCCGCTCGCCAGCACCAAGCTCGCGAAAGCGACCGCCATTTCTCTCATGCCTGCATCTCATTGTTCGACGGCATGGTACCTCGGACTCCGAATCAGAACCACGTCCTGCTCCGGTAGTCTGCGTACTCCGCACCGAAGGCGTCAGCGAGGACTCGGTCTTCTCGCCTGGCACGAACGACTTCGATCGGAGTGAGCGCTAGCCAGGCCACCAGAATCGGCCAGACCTGCAAGGCCAGCAGGCTGCCAAAGTACGCGAGGGTGCCGAAGACGTAGATGGGATGCCGAATCTTCGCGTAGAGACCCCGAGTCACCAGATGACGCGCCACTGGCCTGGCCGAGAACGCGATGCCCAATTGCTGCCTTGCGATGACCCACAAGGGGAACGATACGGCGGTGACGAGTAGACCCGCGTACCAGACCGAAGTGCGCGGGCCAAAGCGAATTGCAAGCGCCACCAGCATCACGCACGCGACGACATCCGTCCAGCGGAGGATCCTCTTCACCATCTACCGGCCAGGCCGTGTCGCCTTGTCGCATCGCGGAGTGTCCGTCGAACATAGGCCGACCAGCCTAGCACGGCCGCCTGGTCGGCCTAGCACTGCCGGCCCGGTAAGGGAGTGTGGAGAGCAAAGCTTAGGGATGTCAAGAGATTGACCGCTTCCTGCCGGGAGTCCTGTCCGTGATAGGCCGACCTGCCGCGTCACAGCCGGTCGGCCGGACGCTGCGTAGAATCTGGCTGCAGTTCGGAGAGGGACCCTCGGAAGGGAGGGGCGCTGGCGAGCGGAGCCCGCGAGCACTCTCTTCAGTACCGCTTGAGGACGATCAGCGTCCTGTCGTCGGTGGCCTTGGCCCCGGCCGCGAAGCGCTCCAGCTCGCGCAGGATCTCCTCCTGCAGGCCGGCGGGGTCGAGGGCGCGGGAGCGCACGGCCAGCGCAGTGAGCCCCCCCTCGCCGAACTCGTCCCCCGCGGGGTTCCAGGTCTCGGTCACCCCGTCGGAGTAGACGACCAGGGTGTCCCCCGGGCGGAGGTCGACCGCGCCGTCCGCGTAGGGGACGGAGTCGAACATGCCCAGCACCATGCCCCCCTCCCGCAGGGTCTCCACCGAGCCGTCCGCGCGGACGAGAAGGGGCGGGTTGTGGCCGGCGTTGAGGTAGGCAAGGCGGCCCGAGGGCGGGTCGAGAGTGGCGATGAAGAACGTCACGTACTTGTTCGAGGGGATGTTCTGGCAGACCGTCCGGTTGATCCGGGCCACCGCGTCCGCGAGGAGAGGCTCCGTCCAGTGGTCGTGCACGGCCGCGCGCAGGACGGTCATGATCAGGGCCGCCCCCGTCCCCTTGCCCGAGACGTCGCCGAGGGCGAGTCGCAGCCGGCCCTCCTCGAAGTCGAAGTCGTAGTAGTCGCCCCCCACCGTCCGGCAGGGAAGGTTGCAGCCTACGAGCCCGTAGCCCGGCACCTGGGGGGCGCCGCGGGGGAGGAGGCCGGTCTGGATCTCCGCCGCCACCCTCATGTCCTCCTCGAGGACGCGCATCCGCAGGCTCTCCTCCAGCAGGCGCACGTTCTCGATCTTGGCCGCGGCCACGTTCGCGAGGGCGGTGAGGATGCGCAGGTCCTCCTCGCCGAAGGAGTGCGAGCGCTGGAGGGAGTCGAGGTAGACGAGGCCGAGGACCTCGTCGCTCCGTCCGCCCCCGGGGTTGAACCACAGGGGCGCGCACATCGCGGAGCGGATGCCGGAGGAGAGGATGCTGGCCTCGGCCTTGAAGCGCGCGTCCTCGAGGACGTTCGGCAGCAGGAGGGCGACCCGGTCCTCCATGACCCGCCGGCCGATGGAGCGGCTCACCCTGGTCAGGGGCTCCCCTCGCGTGCTCTTCGAGGCCCTGATCCGGGGCTGCGCCGGGTCCCCTTCCAGGAGCAGGATGGCCCCCCGTTCGGCGGTCACCGCCTCGAAGAGCAGGTCCAGGATCTTGTCGAAGAGCTCGTCCAGCGGGCGATGCACCACCAGCTCGCTGGCCGCCTTGCTGAGGGTGGCCAGCACCCGGTTCTGGCGCTGCAGCTCGGCGGGGTCGATGGCGGGCTTGGTGTTGATGTCGGACAGCTCGCGGACCGAGAAGACCCGCGTTCCCTCCGGCTCGAACTCCTCCTCGGCGCCCCCCTCGTCGCCCACGAAGGTGAGGGTGTGCTCGCCCAGGGTGATGACGTCGCCCTCCCGCAGGCGCCGCTCCTCCTTCACGGGCGCGCCGTTCAGGAGCGTCCCGTTCTTGCTCTGCAGGTCGGCCACGTAGTAGCCGTCCGGACGCTGGACGATCTCGGCGTGGTGGCGGGAGAGCCACTGGTCGGGGAGGAAGATGTCGCTCTCCCGCGAGCGGCCGATGCTCACCCGGGTCTTGGCGATCGGGTAGCGCTCCCGGGCGCCGTCGGCGGTCTGGATGCTGATCTCGGGCATGCGGGATCCGGGAGGGATTCTACAACGTCGCCCCGGATCCGTCGGTTAGACTCTGCGTCAACCCATGCCCACCGCAGCGCGCCCGTCCCCCGACTCGAGCGCCACCACCGGCGCCGCCTTCCTGATGGCCACCTCGGCGATCGGACCCGGCTTCCTCACCCAGACCGCGGTCTTCACGAGCGTGCTCGGGGCGGACTTCGCGTTCGCGATCCTGGCCTCCGTGCTGGTGGACCTCGCGGTGCAGGTCAACGTCTGGCGGGTGCTGGGCGTCGCGCGCAGGCGGGGCCAGGAGCTGGCCTCCATGGTGCTGCCCGGGCTGGGGACCGTTCTGGCCCTGCTCGTGGCGGGAGGCGGCCTCGCCTTCAATATCGGGAACCTGGCGGGCTGCGGCCTCGGGCTGGACGTGCTGGGCGTTCCGGCTCACGCGGGCGCGACGCTGTCGGCGGTGGTGGCCATCCTGTTGCTCGTGCTGCCCGAGGCCGGCCGGGCCATGGACCGCTTCGCGAAGGCCCTGGGCGCGGTGATGATCCTGCTCACCGCCGGGGTGGTCGCGGCCGCCCGGCCCGACTATGCCGCGGCCCTGCGCGCCGCGGTCTGGCCCGGGCAGGTGGCCTTCCTGCCCATCGTCACGATCGTGGGGGGGACGGTGGGCGGCTACATCACGTTCTCCGGGGTGCACCGGCTGCTCGACGCGGGCATCGGAGGGCCCGAGGATGTGTCGCGGCTCGGCCGCGCCGCCGCGGTCGGAATCGTCGTGACCGGCCTCATGCGCGTTCTCCTGTTCCTGGCCGTGCTCGGCGTGGTGGCCCGGGCGGGTGCGCTCGACCCGTCCAACCCTCCCGCCAGCGCCTTCCGGCTGGGGGCGGGCGAGGTGGGCTACCGGGTCTTCGGGATCGTCCTGTGGTCCGCCTCCATAACGTCGGTGGTCGGTTGCTCCTACACGTCGCTCTCGTTCGTGCAAACCCTCTCCCCTCTGCTCGCGCGCCGCTCGCGGGAGGCCCTGGCCGGGTTCATCGCGGTGTCGCTGGCCGTCTACCTGGTCGTCGGCCGGCCGGTGCGCCTTCTGATCCTGGCCGGGGCCCTGAACGGCCTGATCCTGCCGGGCACCCTGGGGGTCGTCCTGGTGGCGGGGCGCCGGCGCGACCTGATGGGCGCGTACCGCCACCCGGCCGCGCTCCAGGCCGCGGGCTGGCTGGCCTGGCTGGTGAGCGCCGCCGCGGGCGCGCTCGCGATGGGAGAGCTGGCGAAGCTCTGACCGGGGCGCCGGCCGCTTACGGCTTCGGGGCGGGGCGCGCGGGGGGCCGCCGCCGCTTCACCGCGAAGTAGCCCTTGCGCACCCGCACCTGGGCGTCGGCGCGGCTCGTCACCTTGAGGGTGATCGCGCGCCAGCTCCCGTCGGGGTCCCGCTTGGGGGTGTAGGAGAGGAGGTAGTGGTTCTTGAGCTCCTCGGAGATCGACTGGAAGATCCGGATGAGGTCGCCCACCTTGTCCGGGAAGAAGAAGGCCCCACCCGTCTCCTCGGCGATCTTCTTCATGAAGCCGCGGGAGCCGCCCCCGAACAGGCCCGGCTGGCCCTTGAAGCCGATGCTGTAGACGGTCGCCTCCACCGACCGCGCGTAGTCGATCACCTCCCGCTCCGGGGTCGAGCTCGTGTTGTCGTCGCCGTCGGTGAACACCACCAGCGCCTTCCGCCCCGGCTGGTCCTTGATCCGGCCCAGGCTGTACTGGACGGCGTCGTAGAGGCTCGTTCCACCCCAGGCCTGCATCCCTTCCACGAAGCGCTCGAGACGGTCCGTGTCGCCCGTGAAGTCCGCGCTCCCCTTGACGCTCTCGTTGAAGCTCACCACCAGCGCCTGGTCCACCTCCTCCAGCTTGTAGACGAAGTTCAGGACCGCCTCCTGGAGGAAGCGCATGTTCGGGCCCATGCTCCCGCTGTTGTCGAGCACGAGAACGACCGAGAGCGGGATCCGCTCCTCGCCCAGGCTGGAGGCCTCCCGGAAGTACGAGACGTCCTGGCGCACTCCGTCCTCGAAGAGCTGGATGTCCGCCGGGCCCAGGCCGCGGATGAAGTGCCCGGCCTTGTCGAAGACCACCGCGGTGACCGACACCACGTTCACGTCCACCTCGAGGGTGAACGGCTTCTGCTCGGCTTGGGGAGCTGCCGAGGTATCGGAGCCAGACGTGCAGCAGCGTTCCCCTCCCCCTACGTGGGGCGATACATCGGAATGAAGCAGTGCCGGTCGAGTCACGGCCAACTCCGACGCATTCCGATGTATCGGAGGGATGGGGTGGGGGCTCGATGGATAAACCGACCCCGAGAAGATGGCCCCCCCGAGGGCCAGGAGCAGCGCCAGGCGCCGCCTCACGCGGTGGTGACCGCGGCCCGGCGGCGCAGGGTCCGGGAGACGAGGACGAAGGCGATCGCGAGCAGGGCCACCACCACGACAGGGACCAGGACCGCCAGCACGAAGAGGACGAGCGAGGCGGCGTCCTCGATCAGGCTCAGGATCGGGTTCGCGATGCCCCCCGTGAAGGTCGTGGACGCCGCGCGCAGGGCGGACTTGGCCGCATGGGGAACGAGGGCGGCCGGAGCGCCCACCGCGGCGCCGAGGGCGAGGGCAATCAGCGGGTCGGAGACCTTCCCCAGGACGGAGGCCGCGAGCAGGGCCCCCGCGGCGGGCCGCAGGGGGGTGCCGAGCGCATCGAGGGCGTGGTCGACCACCGGGATCTTGTCGCCCAGGATCTCGACCAGGCTCGCCACGCCGAACAGGACGAGGGCCCGGTTGGAAGCCAGGAACTGGAACGAGGGGCCGAGGTCGAGCCAGCCCGCCCGGGCGAGGATCCCCGCCAGCAGGAGGGGGAAGAAGGCCCGCAGGCCGGCACAGGCGGCCAGCGCCACCCCGAGAGCCAGGGCAGGAAGGAGCTCGACGAGCGGCGACCACTCCATGGATCGAGCCTAGGGCTCGGGGGGAGGGGTGTCAAGACGCAGCAGGAAAGTCTCGACCCCCTGCATGTGCTTCCTCATGAACTGCATGGTGCCGCGGGATTGCTCGAGGCGCACCGTGGTGGGGGGTCCGGGCCGGACCTCCAGGTCGAACGCCGCCTCCGCGAGGTCCGTCCACCTCGGCTCGTCGAACGGGCCTTCGTTGGCCTGGTACACGACGCGCAGCTTGTGCGTTCCCGCCTCTTCGGGGGGCAGCTCGAAGGCCAGGTGGGTGCCGCCCTCCTTCGTCTCCGGCGGCAGCACCGTCATCCCGGGCGCGCCCTGGCGAGCCGCCGCGTCCGGAAGGAACGCGAACGTGTTCACGGTTGCCTTCGGCAGGTCCTTCGGATCGAGGAGGGAGTCCCGGTAGGCGCCGATGATGATCCCGTCGAGCTGGACCTCGAAGCGGAGCGAGGGATCCGACGGCGCCGACCTCGGATCCCAGGCCTGCCAGAAGCTGTGGCCGCTGACCACGAGCTCGAGCCGCAGGGGGGGCTTCGGGGTGGGGGTTGGCGTGGGCACGGGAGTAGGGACCGGCGTCGGCGCGCTCAGCACCTCCTCGCTGCCGTCGTCCTTCCGGATGCGGCCGACCTTGTCCAGCGGGATCACCAGCAGCCCGTACGGCGTCTGTATGCGCAGGCGTTGGGTTCCCTTCGCCACCACCTGGCCGGTGACGCGGTCGCCGTTGGTCAGGACGACCTGGTCGGCGGCGGCGGGGAGGGCGAGCGCGAGCAGGCCCGCGGCGAGGCGGCGCGTCATCAGGACCGCTTGTTGAAGAGGCGTTTGATGAGGCCCCCGCCCTCCTCGGGTGGCGGGGTGGGGGGAGCGGCGCTGGCCACCAGCACCAGGGCCTCCTCGTGGTCGGGCTTCAGCTCCAGGACCTTGCGGAACATCGAGAGGGCCCGCGAGCTCAGGCCGCGCTCTTTGTAGATGGTCCCCAGGATGAAGTGGGCGTCGACGCTCTTCGGGTCCTCCCGGGCCGCGGCCAGAAGCTCCTCCTCGGCCCGCTTGGCCCACATCGGGTTCTTGAGGTAGCAACGCGCAAGGGCGATGTGGCCGCGCTGCTTCATCCTCCCCTGGACGACCGGGACCGCGGGCTCGAGCTGCTGGATGGCGTCCCAGTACTTCTCCTTCTCGTAGAGCTTCTCGGCCTGGCGTATCGCCTCCTCGGCCTTGCGCGCCTCTTCGGCGGGGTCCGGGGGGGGCGCCGGCGGCTCCGGCGCCTGCGGGACCGCCCCCGGGGCCTGGGCGAACCCGAGCCGCGCTTCGTAGGACGCGCGGCTGGTGGCGCTGCGGAGGACCTCGTAGGCCTCGCCCAGCCTTATGAAGACGGCTTCCAGCTTGTCGCGCAGGTCGCCCAGCGACGCCCCGTGATGGACGTCGGGGTGGAAGGTTCTGGCCAGCCGGAAGTAGGCTTCCTTGACCTGGACCTCGGTGGCGGAGCGGGCCAGTCCGAGCACTTCGAAGTGGTTCCGCTTCTTGAGACCCTCGTAGGCGTCCAGGATCTCCTTCCGGCGTTGGGCCGCGCCTTCTTCGATGGGGGTCGAAGGGGCGGCCGGGGCGGCCGGTGGATTCGGCGAAGGCGGCGGAGCCACGGCGGGGGCAGCGGGAGCCACGGCGGGGGCAGCGGGAACCACGGCGGAGGGCGGGATCGGGCTGGCGGCCGGCCGTTGAGGCGCCGCTTTCGGTTTCCTCACTCCGCCCGTCCACGCCACGACCCCCGTGCACAGCAAGCCGAAGAGGCTCTTCCGGGTCTCCTCCGGCGAGAGGCCCGCGAGCTGGATGATCTCGCGCGCGGACAGCGTGCCGTCGACCCGCGAGAGGACGAAGCCGTCGGTCGGGGTCAAGGTGATGTTCTGGAAGCGCAGCAGAGGGTCGGTGGACAGGGCCAGCACACGGTCGATGTCCCCCAGCGCGTAGCGGATCACGTCGGGATCGTGGGTGCCGTGCACCGCCTCCAGGATCACGTCGCCGGTGGAGAGCTTGAGGGTGATCTCGTCGGTGCTGACCGCCGCCTCCGGCTCCTCCGCGAACTCCCAGGTTCCCTCGTTCCAGGCGAAGACCCGGGTCAGCAGCTCGTGGATGTGCCGGGCGATCGCCTTCTCCAGGCCATCCTGGTCGAAGGCCTCGAGCTCCAGGAGCGCCTGGCCGAGCCGCTTCTTCTCCCGGATCACCATCACGGTGGCCTTTACGAAGTTGTCCTTGCTGAGCAGGCGCTCCCGCACCAGCATCTCCCCCAGGCGGTCCTCGGTCACGTTGGTGGTGGCGTTGACCAGGTGGCCGCGCTGGAAGCGGACGCTGTAGCGCTGCTCTGCGCGGGCGAAGTGCAGGATGCCGGTCTTGCGGCCGACGTACAGGTCCCGCATGAGCCCGGGGAGAACGCCTTCCTCGAGAATTCCGTTCATGTTCGCGGTCACGCTCTTCTATCCGGAGAGATCGGGCCAGTATAGCGCGGCCGGCCAAAGGCGCGCCGGCCGTCCTCGGGTCAGCGTTTGCGGACGGGGAGCGATTTCAGCTCGAGGATGTTGAACCGGTGGACGAGCGGGAGGTCCTTCATGGTGAGGACGCCCGGCGGCGAAGCCAGGACCTTGGGGATGACGTTCACCACCATGGCGGCGGTCGCGACGTCCCCCGCCACTCCCCCCGCGATGGTGGCGTCGATCGGGGGATCGCCGTCCACCAGCACGTGGTCCCGCGGCGACTCCGCCCCCACGTACATCTGCAGGTCGAGGCTGATGGCCAGCTCGCCGTCGCGGTAGCCGCGCGCCGACTGGTGGATGCCCGCCGCCGCCCCCGCCGGCACGCGCAGGTACCCGGTGTCGAGGTCGCGGGGGGCGATCGCGGGCTCCACGTTCTCGTCCACCCGCTGGAGCTTCCAGCCCAGGCCGGCCGCGATCATGTGGACGGACTCCAGGAGGCCCACGTGCCGGACCGTCCCTTCGGTCAGGGCCCGCCGGAACTGGTTGAGGTTGAGGCCGGCCCCGATCTTGCGCTGCAGGGGCAACCGGCGGGCGCCCGCGTCGACCACCCGGGTGACGGAGACCCGGTTCACCCGCGCGCAAGGGGCGGTGAGCATGAGGGCGAGGGCGTCCATCGCGTAGCCGGGATTCACCCCCGTGCCCAGCACCCGCACCTTCTTGCGCCGGGCGAGCTTGTCCAGCTCCCGGAAGGCCGAGGCGTTCCGGGGGACGGGGAAGGCCAGCTCCTCGCAGGTGCTCACCACGTTCAGGCCGCGCTTGAGGAACGCCGCCACCTGAGGCTTGATGTCCCGGATCGAGGAGGCCGTGCAGAGCACGGCCAGGTCGGCCTTCGTCTTGCGCAGGAGCCGCGCGGGCTCGCGCTCGACCTTGATTCGGAGCTTCCGAGGCAGCCCGAGGATCACGCCGAGGTCCTGGCCCGCGATGGTCGAAGAAACGTCGGTGGCCCCGACGACCTGCAGGCCCTCGGTTCCCAGGAGGAGGCGGGCCACTCCCTGCCCGATGGGGCCCAGACCGCTCACCACCACTCGCAAGCTGCGCGCCATGTTGATCTTCCTCGCCTGGGCGGCGCCGGGCGTCCCTAGCGTTCCACCGCCACGGTCGGTATCTCTTCCTCGGCCTCCACGGCCATGATGACCGTGGACGGGATGGGGAGGAGGGTGGTGTAGCTCTTGCCCGAGGCCTCCAGCAGCACCTCGTAGAACCCGTCGGGGGCGACCCGCACCAGCTTGCCCTTGGCCACCTTGGCGCCCAGGGTGTTGGCCAGGATCTCGCTGTAGATCCGGACCGGGGCCTCGCGCTCGATCATGGCTATAGCTCCTTGAGAGTCTTCCGGACGATCTCGAGGCTGCGGTCCGCCTCGGCCACGGAAAGGTTGAGGGGCGGACGGAAGCGGATCGACTGCACGCCGCAGGTCAGGAGGAGAAGGCCGTTCGCCAGCAGGGCCTCGTGGGCCTTGGCGCGCAGGTCCGGGGTGGGCAGGTCGAAGGCGATCATGAGGCCGCGGCCCCGGGCGTTCCGAAGCTTGCCCCCCGACGCCTGCTCGACCTCGCGCAGGCCGCTCAGCAGGTAGTCCCCCACCACCCGGGCGTTCTCCACCAGCCGGTCCTCGTCGATGATCTCGAGGTAACGGCCGAAGCGCACCATGTCGGTGAGGCCGCCCCCCCAGGTGGAGTTGATCCGCGACGGGACCTTGAAGACGTTCTCGGGCTCCTCGTCGACCTTGGGTCCGGCCAGGAAGCCGCAGACCTGGGTCTTCTTGCCGAAGGCCAGGGCGTCGGGCTGGATGCCGAAGTGCTCGTGGCCCCACATCCTGCCCGTGAGGCCGACGCCCGTCTGCACCTCGTCCACGATGAAGAAACAGTCGTGCTTCCGCGCCACCCCCTGCAAGGCCTGCAGGAACTCCGGCCGGAAGTGGTTGTCGCCGCCTTCGGCCTGGATGGGCTCGATGATGATGGCCGCGATGTCGTCGGGGTTGTCCGTGAACGCCTTCTCGATCTGCGCGAGGGAGCGCTGCTCGGCCGCGATGACGTCCCGCTCGACCTCGGGGGTGACCGGGAACCGCAGCTTGGGATTCTCGACCCGCGGCCACGGGAACTTGGGGAAGTAGGCGGTCTTCACGGGATCGGTGTTGGTGAGGGAGAGCGTGTAGCCGGTGCGGCCGTGGAACGCCTCCTGGAAATGGAGGACCTGCGTCCCCCTCTCGCCGGGAATCCCCCGCGCCCTGTTCCTCCGCACCTTCCAATCGAAGGCGGTCTTGAGCGCGTTCTCGACGCCGAGGGCGCCGCCTTCGATGAAGAAGACGTACTTCATGTACGAGGGCCTGGCCAGGCGGCCAAGGGTGTCCACGAACTCGGCGTACTCGACGGTGTAGATGTCGGCGAGGGTCGGCTTGAGCTGGGCGACCCGATGCAACGTCGCCAGGAAGTCCGGGTCCTTCATCTTGGGGTGGTTGTACCCGATGGGGCTCGAGGCGAAGAAGGTGCAGAAGTCGAGATGCTCGCGGCCGGTCTTGGCGTCGTGCAGCCAGGCCCCGTGGCTCTTCTCGAAGTCGAAGACCAGGTCCAGGCCGTCGGCCAGCAGATACCGGCCGAGGGTCTGGTGCACCTCCGCCGGGGCGATGCGAAAAAGAGTCGAGGTCGTCATGATCGTGGAGCTCCGTTGTCGGTTGTCGTTGCCGAAGGGAACAGGGGGAGGAGCTCCCTGCTTACGTCATCCCCCGGTCGTACTGCGACAAGAGCTGTCGATTCAATGAGATAGCCATGAGGGCTCGCCTCGGCGGACCATCGCCCGGCCGCCTATGATGCGCAGGATGTTAACACAGTACGAGGCCGGGCCTTTTCCTGGCCGGGAAAGAGCCCGGAGTATAATCCCGCATCCCAAGATGCCCTCGCCGATCGATCCCGCTTTCCTGCGTCACTCCGACCTCTTCGAAAACCAGCCGGAGGAAGTGCTCCAGGCCGTCCTCGGCCAAGGGCGGCTCCTCGAGTTCGGCCCGGGAGACGTGGTCTTCGAGCAGGGCGACCGGGGAGACCGCCTCTTCATCGTCAAGAGCGGCGTGCTCGAGGTACTGTCCACCCCGACCGACGGGACCGAGCAGGTGCCGGTGGCCTACCTGGGCGCGGGCGAGGTGCTGGGCGAGCTGGCCCTCTTGACCGGCTCGCCACGGAGCGCGACCGTGCGCTCGCCCGAGCGGGCCGAGCTGTTCATGGTCGAGAAGCCGGTCTTCCTCGATCTGATGGAGACGCTCCCCGCCTTCTCGCGCAACCTCTGCCTGGTCCTCGCCAAGCGGCTGGAGACCACCACCCTCAAGGTGCCCCGGGCCTCCGGCAAGCAGCTCGAGGGCAACCTGAAGTTCTTCGACCTGGCCACGGTGATCCAGACCCTCATCGGCTCGCACCAGACCGGGAACCTGCTGGTCATGCAGGAAGGGAGCAAGCAGAGGATCGCCGAGATCTTCTTCTTCAAGGGCAACATCGCCCGCGCGAAGTACCGCCAGCTCGCGGGGGACGACGCGGTCTTCCAGCTCTTCCAGAGCCCGCTCGAGGGGGAGTTCTCCTTCACCGGCCGCAACGTGGCCGAGGAGGAGGTTCAGCCCGACATCACGATGCCCGCGATCACCCTGCTCATGGAATCGGTCCGGCTCCAGGACGAGCTGCCCGCGATCCAGGAGCGCATCCCCGACCCCGAGCGCGCGTTCACGCAGAAGGCCGCCCACCTCCAGTGGGAGCAGGCGGAGACGGTGGAGCTCGCGGCCGCCGTCTGGTCCCGCCTCAAGAAGGGGGCGTCCATGAACGATCTGCAGAGGGACATCCCGCGCTGCAGCTACGCCCTCTACAAGACGATGGCCACCCTGCTGGAGTCAGGCCAGATCGAGTAGGGCGAGGGGCGGATCACACCCGCTCGGCCTCGCGGATCTTCTGGCGCAGGTGTACGCCCTCGGTCCGCGCTTCCTCGAGCTCGGCGGAGAGCCGCGTCATCACCTGGCGCTTGGCGAGGAAGAGGTAGTTGGCGGCCTCGAGCAGCATTCCGGAGACCACCGCCACCCCCACCGCCTCGAGGAGCAGCGCCTTGCCGAGGGACGCCTCCTTCATCGCGACCTGGTAGAGGGCGAAGATCACGGCGATCCCGACCCCGTTCGCCCCCAGGCCGAAGCTGCCGCGCGCGTGGGCCAGCTCCGCCTCCAGCCGGGTCACGAGTTGGTCGTTCTGGACCAGGGCGTCCCGGAGGGGGGCCGCATCGGCCAGCACCAGGCGCAGCCTGTCCCCGCGAACCACCTTGTGCTTGGTCCCGCAGGAGCCACACTTGATGTGGTCGCCGTGGGCGTACTGGGCGGGGACCGCGATCTCGGACCGGCAATAGGTGCACGGGGCTTTTTGGACGTCGGTCGGCGGCATCGGCTCCTCCGGCGAAAAAAGCCGTGTCCCTGCCTGAGTTTGGGCCAAGACTAGCAGAACCACCGAGCGGCCGAAAGGTCTTTGCGGTTTCGTGACACACTTGGCCCATGGCATCCGGAAAGCCCGCGGTGGCGGCGGCGCTTGGCCTGGCCGTGCTCCTGGGGGCGGCATCCGCCCGCGCCGGCCTCGGCGACTCCGAGATCCAGACCCTGGTCGAGGTGTCGCTCCGCGACAAGAAGATCGCCGGGGTGCGGATCGCGGTGAAGGACGGCGTGGTGACGCTCGCGGGGATGGTGCCGAGCGCCTGGGCCAGGGCCCGGGCCATGGAGCTGGCCCTCAAGCCCGAGGACGTGAGATCGCTGGTGGTCGACGACCTGAAGGTGGCGCGGGGGGAGAGCGACGGCCGGGTGGGGGAGGAGGTGGCCGAGAAGATCCGGCGCTACGTCCTCTACTCGATCTTCGACGACGTGAGCCTCTCGGTGCAGGACGGGGTCGTCACCCTCACCGGCCGCGTGACCCAGGGCTTCAAGGTCAAGGACATCGAGGACGTGGCCTCGCGGGTGGTGGGAGTGCAGGAGGTCCGGAACGAGCTCCTGGTGCTGCCAGTCTCGATCGCCGACGATCAGCTCCGCAACTCGATCGCCAGCCAGATCTACCGCGACCCCATGTTCCAGAGCTACGCCTACCAGGTGAACCCGCCCCTCCACATCGTCGTGGAGAACAGCCGGGTCACCCTCACCGGCGTGGTGGCGAGCCAGGTGGAACGGATCAAGGCGGAGATGATCGCCCGCACGACCTTCGGCGTGCTGGGGGTGGAGAACCGGCTGCGCGTCGAAGGGAGATAGGTGGCCGACCCCAGGACGGCCCAGGGCGAAGCCGCCCCCGCCGAGCCCGGGCTCGTCCGGGGCCTCCGCCTCTTCGACGCCACCACCATCATCGTGGGCAGCGTGATCGGCTCGGGGATCTTCTTCGCCCCCGCGATCATGGCCGGCTACCTGCAGACCCCGGGGCTGCTCCTCGGCCTGTGGGTGCTGGGCGGTCTCCTGACCCTCTTCGGTGCGCTCTCCTACGGCGAGATGGCGGCGGCCCTGCCGCGGGCGGGGGGGCAGTACGTCTTCCTCTCCGAGGCCTTCGGACCGCTCTGGGGCTTCCTCTACGGCTGGACGTTCCTGCTCGCGATCAACACCGGCTTCGTGGCCGCGGTGTCGGTGGCCTTCGCCAAGACCCTGGGCTTCTTCCTGCCCGGGATCGGCGAGGCGAACGTGCTCTTCGCCGTTCGCGGCTTCGCGTTCTCGACCGCCCAGGCGGTGGGCCTGGTGGTGATCGCGGCCCTCACCTGGCTGAACGTCACCGGCCTCCGCACCGGGGCCATGGTCCAGAACGTCTTCACGGTGGCGAAGGTGGCGGCGGTGGCCGTCCTGGTGGTGCTGGCCATCGCGACCGGCCGCGGGTCGACCGCCAACTTCACGCCGGTCTTCGGCCTCGAGCTGGGAGTCGAGGGCGTGAAGCTCGGGCTGCTCGCGGCCCTGGCCGGGGCCATGGCCAAGGCGCTCTTCGCCTACGACGCCTGGAACTCGATCACGTTCGCGGCCGAGGAGGTAAAGGACCCCGCGCGCAACCTGCCGCGCGCCCTGCTCTTGGGTACGCTGGGGGTGGCGGCCGTGTACTGCTCCGCGGTCGGGGTCTACCTCTACATGGTGCCGATCGGCGAGATGGCCACGGTGCGCGAGAGCCGCATCGCCACCGAGGTGGCGGTGCGGATGATCGGTCCCGCGGGCGGCGCCTTCGTCGCGGTAGCGATCCTGGTCTCCACCCTGGGTTGCGTCAACGGCCTCACCCTGGCCGGCGCCCGGGTCGTCTTCGCGATGGGGCGCGACGGGCTCTTCTTCCGCGCCGCCGCCCGCGTCCACCCCGGCTATCGGACGCCGGCGGTGGCCCTCGCCCTCCACGGCCTGGTGGCCGCCGTCCTCACTCTCACCGGCACCTACAGCGACCTGCTGACCCTCACCGCCTTCTCCTCCCTGCTCTTCAACGTGCTCACCATCGTGGGCCTGTTCGTCCTGCGCGTGAAGCAGGCGGACCTGCACCGCCCCTATCGCGTCTGGGGCTACCCCGTGCTGCCCGCCCTCTACGTCCTCGTCTCCGCTTTCTTCCTCGTGTATATCCCGGTGGCGGACCCGCGGAACGCCGGCCTTGGCCTCGGCATCACCGCCCTGGGCCTGCCCGCCTATCTCTATTGGCGCGCGCGAGCGTGAGGGGAGGACCAGCCATGACGGATCCGGCGCTCTATCGTCTGGACGGAAAGGTGGCGGCAGTGGCCGGCGCCGGCTCGGGGATCGGGGAAGCGGTGGCCCTGGGGGCGGCCCGTCTGGGAGCGCGCGTCTGCTGCTTCGACGTGGACGAGAAGAGGGCCCGCGCCGTGGCCGAGCGGGCGGGGGCGGGGGCCGAAGCGGCGGCGCTCGACATCCGCGACGGAGCGGCCGTGCAGGCCGCCTTCGACGCGCTCCGACAGCGCGCGGGACGCCTGGACGTCGCCGTGTGCACGCCCGCCATCAACGTGCGCAAGCCGATCCTCGCCTACACCGAGGAGGATTTCGAGCGCGTGATGGCCTTGAACGTACGCGGAAGCTTCAACGTCCTGCGCGCGGCGGGGCGGATCATGACCGCGGCCGGCCGGGGGAGCATCGTGCTGCTCTCGTCGATCCGCTCCCAGGTCGTGGAGCCCGGGCAGTCCGTCTACGCGGCCACCAAGGCCGCGATCGTCCAGCTCGTGCGCACCGCCGCCGCGGAGTTCGCGCCGGTGCGGGTGAACGCGGTGGCCCCGGGGGTCGTGGACACGCCGCTCACCGCCCCCATCAAGGCCAACCCGAGCTGGTACGAGGCCTACGCGGCCAAGAGCATCCTCAAGCGCTGGGCCAGCCCCGACGAGATCGCCGCCCCCACCCTGTTCCTCGTGTCGGAGGCCGCCAGCTACGTGACGGGCACCGTTCTGTTCGTGGACGGCGGCTGGACGGCGATCGACGGCCGTTTCCAGCCACCGGGGATGTGAGCCGGGTCCTCCGCCTCGCCCTCAGATGTAGTCCTTGACCAGGGGCCAGGCCTCACGCAGGCCCAGCCTCGGCTGACGGCCCAGGTATATGGGACGGGCGTCCTCGTAGGGCATGCACTCCGCGCAGCGGGTACGGCCTACCTCCCGCACGTCGCCGAACGTCTTCTCGACGTCCTCGCGGCTCTCCCCCACGGTCAGCACGATCCAGTCCGGACCGGGATCGGACCCAGGGCCCCAGAGCCAGTAGCTGTTGTGGCCGCTCCGCGTCGGAGGCAACCCGTACCGCCGCCCCAACAGGTCGATGGCTCCCGCCTCCCCGTAATTGCTCGCGAAGATCACGGTGCGTGCGCGCTCCTCCGGGGTGAGCTCCTGCCAGGCGCGCGCCACCTCCGCCACCATCTCGGGCCATCCGAACATGTCGGCGAAGAACTGGGGCAGGCGTCGCAGCGCATGCCGCTCGTCGGTGCCGGGCTTCACGCCGAGCGACTGCGCGTAACCGACGTAGGCATCCACCGGCAAGGCCGGGATGGCGAACGGCGCGGTGGCGGCCCCGCCCAGCGCCAGCAGGACGAGGGCCGCCGGTCGAAGCCAGGCCCATCCGCGCCGGGCCGCGAGGCCCTCCGCCGCCACCGCTCCCGCCGCGAAGAGCATCGGGTAGGCGGGGGCGAGGTAGTAGGGCTTGGCCCTCTGGCCCAGGAACACGGCCAGGATGGCGAGGAAGGCCCAGCCGAGCGCGGCGTACCGCCGTCCCCGCGCGGAGAGGACGAGAAAGCCGAGGCCGGCCAACCACAGGGGGGCGCTCAGGGGCTGCATCTGCAGGAGCTGCGCCTGGAGAAACGTGAGCGCGGGCAAGGGCGTGATCTTCCGCTCCTGCGCGTTCCGCATGAACTCGAGGGTGGGCCATCCGTGCTGGACCTGCCAGACGAGGTTGGGCAGGAAGACGAGCAGGGCGATGGCGCCCCCCGCCCACAGCCAGGGGCTCCGCAGGTGCTTCCGGGCGGGCGTGAGCAGGAGCCCCGCCGCGATCCCGAACCCGAAGAAGAGCATCGAGTGCTTGTTCTGGAGACCCAGGCCGGCCAGGAGGCCGAAGGCGAGCCACAGACGCGGGTCGTCGTCCTGGAGGATCCGGAGCACGAGATACGCGCCGAGCGCCCAGAAGACCTGCTCGAAGGCGTTCATGGAGAAGATGTGATGCAGCGACAGGCTGACGGGGGCCACGGTCACGGCGAGGCAGGCCAGGGCCTGGGCGAAGCGCCCGCCCCCGAGCCGCCGGGCCATGAGGCCGGTCAGGAGCACCACCACGGCCCCGGCCAGGGCCGGGAGGAGGCGCAGGGCCACGAGCGAGTCCCCGAGGGTGTCGCTCACGATCCAGGCGACCAGCGCCACGAAAGGCGGGTGGTCGACGTAACCCCAGTCGAGGTGCCGGCCGCAGGCCACGTAGTAGAACTCGTCGCGGAAGTAGCCGTAGCCCCTGATGGTGCGGATGTGGACGACGAGCCGGAGCGCCGCCATCGAGCCGATGACGCCCCACTCCCCGAAGAGTCGCGCCCGGACGGCCCCGCTCATGGCGTGGAGTCTCTCACGGCCCCGGGGAGGGAAGTCGCGTCTTGACGTGGGGGCCGGAGAAGGGTAGGACTTCCGACAACCTCCTGGAGGTTCGAACATGCCAAGCAAGCTGAGCCGCCGCGAGTTCCTGGCCCGGACCGCCGCCTCAACCGCGGCCGCGGCCGCCGTCTCCCGCGCTCCCCTGGGTTTCGCCGCGCCCCAGGGCTCCCCGAACGATCGCCTCCAGCTCGGGATCATCGGGGTGGGCGCGCGCGTGCAGTCGGGCCTGCTCGACGCGGCCCTCGGGGTGCCCGGCGTCGAGCTGGTCGGCGTCTGCGACGCCTACAAGGGCCGCGTGCAGCGGGCCATCGCCCGTAGCGGCGGGCGGGCGAAGGACTACGGGGACTGGAAGGCCCTCCTCGCCGACAAGTCGGTCGACGCCGTGATCATCGGAACCCCCGACCATTGGCACCGCGTGCAGACCGTGGAAGCCCTCCGGGCCGGCAAGCACGTCTACCTCGAGAAGCCCATGACCCTCACCATCGAGGACGGCCCGGAGATGATCGCCGCCGCCAAGGCCTCCGGCCGCGTCCTGCAGATCGGCAGCCAGGGGATCAGCTCCAAGACGCAGGAGACGGCTCGAGACCTGATCAAGGCAGGCAAGCTCGGTCAGGTCACGATGATCCGGGCCAGCTACAACCGCAACACGAAGAGCGGGGCCTGGCTCTATCCCATCCCGCCCGACGCGAACGAGAAGACCGTGGACTGGACGGCCTTCCTGGGCCCGGCTCCCAAGAAGCCCTTCAGCCTCGAGCGCTTCTTCCGCTGGCGCTGCTACTGGGACTACTCGGGGGGCATCGCCACCGACCTCTTCGTCCACCTGCTGACCACCATCCACTTCCTGATGGACGCCAAGATGCCCGCGCGGGTGGTGGCCATGGGCCAGAACTACCGCTACAAGGAGACCCACGAAGTGCCGGACACGGTGAACGCGGTCCTCGAGTACCCCGAGGGCTTCGCGGTGAACCTCAGCTCGACTTTCAACAACCAGGCCTCGGCGGAAAGCGGGTTCGAGGTACTGGGCACCGAGGGCTCCCTCGTGTTCCGCGGCGGGCAGATGGTCCTGAAGCCCGAGACCGCGGTGGAAGACAACGGCTGGGTGGTGACCTCGTGGCCGGAGGGGCTGGAGAAGGCGTACTACGCGGACCCCAAGGTGCTGGCCTCGGAGCGGCCCGACACCTGGACGCCACAGATGCGCAGGGAGAGCGAGGCCTTCGGCGAGATCGGGCGGGAGGCGACCGCCGTGCACATGGCCCGCTTCTTCGAGTCCGCGCGCACCGGCAAGCCGGCCTTCGAGGACGGCCAGCGGGGCCACTTCGCGGCCGCCGCCGCCCACCTGGTCAACCTCTCGATCCGGCAGCGGCGCCCCCTGGAGTGGAACTTCACGTCGGGCCAGCCGGCCTGAGCGGGCCGGTGAGCGACGCCTCCGGCTGGAGCTCGCGCGCGAGGACGGGGTGCCGCCGTTCGTGGTGGCGAGCGACCGCACGCTGCGCGACGTGGCCGTACTCCGCCCGCGCACCCTCGACGAGCTGCAGCAGGCCCACGGCATCGGGCCCGCGAAGGCCGAGCGCTACGGCAAGCGGCTCCTCGAGGCGGTCGCGGAGCGGGACCCCGGGGGAGCCGGCGACCACCCCGCGACATGAAGGCGGCGAGATCCGCTAGGGCTGCCTCGAGCGCCGCTTGGCGTCGTGGATGATGAGGGCGTCGCGGAAGCGCCCGAGCTTCCGGACGAGCTCGCTCTGCTCCTCCCCGACCCGCGGGTCGGAATCGTTCGGCGGCAGGTCCGCGAGCCGGTCGAGCAGGGATCGCTGCTCCGGGGTGACGAGCTCGATTCGGCCGACCATGGCCCGCTTGACTTCCGCGGGGACGGAAATCTCGAGCGGCAGGACGGCCTCCGTCCAGGCCCGGGGGACCATGAAGAAGAGCCGCAGGCCCGGGCTCTTGAAGTAGGACAGCTCCCAGGTGCTGAGCAGGGCCTCGGCCTCGTCGGCGAAGAGGCCTTCCTCGACGAGGGCGCGGTGCATGTCTGAGCGGAGCCTGGCCAGGTTGCCCTTGTTGAAGGATCCCGCAGGGAACCCGGGAGCCCTGACCTGGACCCTTTCGCCTTCCGTGATCGCGATCGGTTCGAGCGTCCGATAGGCCGCCGCGCCCTCGTCGTGGACCGCGAGCAGCCAGAGGTGACGAACCGTGAGCGAGCGGGCGGCGAGCGCCTCCCGCGTGGTGCGGTCCACCGCCGCGAGCGAGGAGCCCAGTTGGCCGCGAATGACGAGTTCCGCGGAATCACCGCCGCTGCGTGACACGCGCAGGGGAGCATTGGTGTGGCCGACCCCGCGGTAGAAGAGGAACCTCTCGCTCTCGCCCGCGGGGGTGGTCACGGATGCAGCCTCGACCTGCCGGGGGGCGAGCCACACGTGTTCCCTGGTCTCCGGGCCGCTGGCCGAGCCCCCGACGCGGAGGCCCTTCCAGGACAGCTCGCCCACCGTGTCCCGGGTGATGGCGCCGAACTTGAACTCGCCCGTCGTCAGCCCGGGGGCGTCCGCCCGGGCGTCGGGATGGTACTGGGTGAGCCAACCGCCGCGGAACCGCGCGCGCACGTCGACCACCATGGGCAAGGAGGCCGAGGCCGGGGGGTGGAAATAGACGACCGGGGTCTCGAGACGCAGGGTGACGTCGGGGTGGCACTTCGGAGCCCCTTGCACCGGCGTCCCGATGATGAGCATGGGCGCGAGGTTGTGGGTCCACAGGGGCAGCGGCTCGTCGTCGCTGTTGATGCCGCCGATGGCCTCCCCGCTCTCGTCCTGGAGCGAGGTGAAGGTGCCCCATTCGTGGAGGACCAGCGGCCCTTCGATGCGCGCCGATCCTCCGGTGGCGGTGGGTCCGAGCGTCAGTCCTGCCGCGATGACGAGGGCCCGAGTCTTGCGCATCGTGCGCGGGGCGGGCATGCGGTCGGATTCTACCGTTCCCGCGCCCGGGAAGCTACGACCGCAGGCTTCTCATGGTTGGTCTGTTGTGGAAGCAAGCCCTGGTCGGCCTATAGTTACGGCCTTGACACGCCTCACCACCCTCTGCCTTGCCGTGTCCGCCGTCACCCTGGGCGCTCGAGCCCAGGCGGAAACCGGCTACGACCTGTGGCTCCGGTACGTTCCGCTGGAAAACGAGGGACAGCGGCGCGCGTATCGGCAGGCCGTCTCCGCGATGGTCGTGCCGGGACAGTCGCCCACCGCGCGCGTGGCCCGCGACGAGCTGCGGCGTGGCCTGCGCGGCCTGCTGGGCGGGGAGACCGCGGCGTGGGACGACGTGCGAGCCGACGGCGCGGTCGTGGTGGGCACCCCGTCGAGCTCTCCCCTGGTGGCCGGGTTGGGCTGGGCCGAGCCCCTCGCGCGGCTCGGCGACGAAGGCTATCTCATCCGCTCCACCAGGCTCGGGCGCCACCCGGCCACCGTGATCGCCTCCCAGGGCGAGAGGGGCGCGCTCTACGGGGTCTTCCACTTCCTCCGCCTGATCCAGACGGGCCAAGAGGTCTCATCCCTCGACGTCGCCCAGCGGCCGCGGCTCGAGCGGCGGCTGCTGAACCATTGGGACAACCTCGACGGCAGCATCGAGCGCGGCTACGGAGGCGCTTCCCTGTGGGCCTGGGACGAGCTGCCCGATCGTGTCGATCCGCGCGTCGAAGACTACGGCCGCGCCAACGCGTTCGTGGGCCTGAACGGCACGATCATCAACAGCGTCAACGCGAACCCGCAGTCGTTGAGCTCCCGCTACCTGGAGAAGGCGGCCGCCCTGGCGCAAACCCTTCGGCCCTACGGCATCCGTGTCTACCTCTCGGCGAACTTCGCCGCCCCCAAGCTCTTGGGCGGCCTTCCTACCGCCGACCCGCTCGATCCCTCGGTCGCCGGGTGGTGGAAGGACAAGGCGGCCGAGATCTACCGCCTCATCCCGGATTTCGGCGGCTTCCTCGTGAAGGCCAACAGCGAGGGCCAGCCGGGCCCCCAGGATTACGGCCGCACCCACGCCGACGGCGCCAACGTCCTGGCCGACGCGGTGGGGCCCCACGGGGGGGTCGTGATGTGGCGGGCCTTCGTCTACGACGCGGCGGTCGACCCCGATCGGACCAAGCGCGCCTACCTGGAGTTCGTCCCCCTGGACGGGCGCTTCCGGTACCTGGCGCCCATGTGGAAGGAGTTCCTCGACGCGGATACCTTCGCCAGGGGTCCCGGCTCGTTCATGGCCAGGGCCATCGACGGCACCCTCGAAGGCCACGAGCGGACGGGAATCGCGGGGGTGGCCAACACGGGGCGTGATTTCAACTGGTGCGGTCACCATTTCGCCCAGGCCAACTGGTACGCCTATGGCCGGCTGGCCTGGGATCCCGGCCTGGGGGCGAAGGCGATCGCCGACGAATGGATCCGCATGACCTGGGGACACGCGCCGGACCTCGTGGCGACGATACGCTTGATGATGATGGGCTCGCACGAGGCGTTCGTCGACTACACCATGCCTCTCGGCCTTCACCACCTGATCGGCGGCGACCACTACGCGCCCATGCCGGAGAGCTCGGACCCCCGTCGGGCCGACTGGTCGGCCACGTACTACCACCGGGCCGACGCCTGGGGGGTCGGCTTCGACCGCACGCGCCGGGGCAGCGGCGCCCTCGAGCAATACCGTTCCCCCGTGCGCGAGCAGTGGAGCGACCGCGCGACCTGTCCGGAGAAGTTCCTGCTCTGGTTCCATCGCCTGCCCTGGGACTACGAGCTGAAGGCGGGACGGACTCTCTGGCAGGAGCTGGTCGTACACTACACCCGGGGAGCGGAGGAGGCCGCGCAGCTGGAGAACCGCTGGCGGGCCCTGCGGGGCAGGGTCGACGGCGAGCGCCACCAGGCCGTGCTCGTCAAGCTGCGCCAACAGGCGGAGGACGCCGCCGCGTGGCGGGACAAGTGCCTCGGCTACTTCCAGCTCTTCCGCGGTGCGGCGAGACCCAGGCCATGAGCGCGCACGGCCGGGTAGCCGTCGTCACCGGGGCGGGCACCGGCATCGGCAAGGCCGCCGCCCTCGCTCTGCTGGCGGACGGCTACCGCGTGGTGCTCGCGGGGCGCCGGCGGGAGATGCTGGAGCAGGCCGCGAAGGACGCGGGAACGGCCGCGGCGCGCGCCCTCGCCGTGCCCACCGACGTGACGGACCCCGCCGCGGTGACGGAGCTGTTCGCCCGGACCAGGAATTCCTTCGGGCGCCTGGACGTGCTCTTCAACAACGCCGGCATCGGCTTGCGCGCGGTGCCCATCGAGGACCTGACCTACGACCAGTGGAAGAAGGTGGTGGACGTCAACCTCAACGGCATGTTCCTCTGCGCGCGGGAGGCGATCCGCCTGATGAAGAGCCAGGACCCGCGGGGGGGCCGCATCATCAACAACGGCTCGATATCGGCGCACGCGCCGCGGCCCGACTCCGCCCCCTACACCGCGACCAAGCACGCGGTCACCGGCCTCACCAAGTGCATCTCCCTCGACGGCCGCAAGCACGACATCGCCTGCGGCCAGATCGACATCGGCAACGCGATGACCGAGCTGGCGGCGAAGATGGGGAAGGGCGTGCCCCAGGCCGACGGCTCGGTCAGGGTCGAGCCGCTCATGGACGTCGCGCACGTCGGCCAGGCCGTCCTCTACATGGCCAACCTGCCGTTGGACGCGAACGTCCAATTCATGACCATCATGGCGACGAAGATGCCCTTCGTCGGGAGGGGCTAGGAGGCCATCATGACGGCTCCAGGCTCCGGCGCGGAGGGCGGGGGGACGAGCACGGAGAGCCGGGGCCGCGTGCTGCTGGTGGACGACGAGGCGGACCTGCTGGAGGCCACGGCGGAGGCCCTCCAGGAAGCCGGCTTCTCGGTGGAGACCGCCCGCGACGGCCGGGAGGCCCTCGCATCCATCGAGGCGCGCGCCCCCGAGGTGGTGGTGGCCGACGTCGAGATGCCAGGCATGAACGGCCACGAGCTCTGCCGTCGGGTGCGGGCGGCGGGCCACGACGAGATCCCCTTCCTCTTCTGCTCCGGCCTCGGCGCGCCGCGCGACCGCGTGGAGGGCCTGCAGGCGGGTGCGGACGACTACATCGTCAAGCCGGCGGGGCCGGACGAGCTGGTCCTCAAGCTCACGCGGCAGGTGGAGCGCGTGCGCAAGCTGCGCGCGGCGGCCAGCGCCGTCCCGCCGACCCTGAACGCGGCCGCGCTGGCCGCGATCGAGGCCCGGCTGCTCCGGGATGGTGCGGGCCTGGTTCGGCTGGGGCGCTTCGAGCTGCGGGAGATCCTGGGGCGAGGCGCGATGGGCACCGTCTTCCGGGCCTGGGACGTGAAGCTCGAGCGCTGGGTGGCCGTCAAGACCGTGCGGGCCGGCGCGGGGATGGCGGCGTTCTGGGACGACGACCTGGTGCGCCGCCTGGTCTCGGAGGCGACCATGGTGGCGCGTTTCAACCATCCGCACGTCGTGGCCGTGTACGACGTGCAGGACGCCGCGGACGCCGCGTACATCGTGATGGAGCTGGTGGACGGCCCCAGCCTGCAGGACCTCCTGCGAGGCGCGGGCCGTCTCGACCCCGACCGGGCGGTGCCCCTCCTGGGGGCCCTCGCGAGCGCCCTGGCCGCGGCCCACGCCGTCAACCTGGTGCACCGCGACGTCAAGCCTGGCAACGTCCTGCTCGGCCGCGACGGCGCGATCAAGCTCACCGACTTCGGCATCGCCGCCTTCGTCTCCTCCCGCATGCGGGGGGCGGCGTTCGGCACCCCGGGCTACGTGCCGCCGGAGACCCTGCGCGGCGAGGGCATCCACGCGTCGAGCGATCTGTTCGGCCTGGGCGCCATCGCGTATCGGTGCCTGGCCGGGCGCCCCGCATTCGAGGGCGACACGCCGGGGGAGATCCTGACCAGCACGATGAAGGGCCGGGTGCCCCCGCTACGGGAGTCCGGGGCCGAGGTGCCGCGGGAGCTGGAGGCGATCGTGACCGGGCTCCTCGAGCCCGACCCGAAGCGGCGGATCGGGGACGCCGGCCTGCTGGCGGCGGAGCTGGCGCGGATGGCGGCGTCCCGGGGCTGGCGCTGGACGCTGCCCGCCCTGAACGCGGCGGCCGCGGCGGGCGCGGTTTCCGACGTTCCCCATGCCCAGGTGCTCACCCTCGTCGACCCGGGGACCCAACCGGCGGATTGAGGCGGCGCCTTGAGGCGGTTACTCCGGGGCCGCCGCTGCGACGATACGCTCCTGGAGCTGGCGGTGGAACGCCGTGATCTCCTCGGTCTCGGCGGGCCCGAGCCCGAGCGCTCGAGCGAGGGTTGCGGGTGCGAAGCTCTTGAGCACCCAGGCCAGAGTCAGGGGCGAGAAGCCGGCGTCCTTCCTGGGCGAGCGCACCTCGGGATCGGGATCGTGGAGGCCGCGCTCGAACTGCTCGAGCGTCAGGTTGCAGTCCCAGAGGAAGTAGGGGCGGCCCTGGTCGTCCGTGAGCCCCTCGGGCGGCGTGGGATTCAGCACGCCGTCAGGTTAGCAGACTCGGAGCGTCCCGGAGCGGGCGAGGGGGTGCCGGCGCCCGGCCCGCGCGCCTCCGTCTACCGGTTGGCGAGGGTGGCGATGCGCCGGGACCCGAGGAGCCGTTCGTCGCCCGTGACGAGCGTGAGGTCGTAGACCCGGGCGGTGGCCGTGAGGAATCGATCGGCGGGATCCTGATGCGGGAGATCGGTCACCCGGCTCTCGACCGCGACGTCGTGGGTGAGCGCAGCCTCCCGCAGCGGCGCCGCCCGCGAGACCTCGGCAACCCAGGGAACGGGGTCCCGGTCGACGGCCACGCGCCCCTTCTCGATGAGGATGAGGAGCTCCCAGACGCTGATGGGGGACAGCCACAGCTCGTTGTCGGGTGTCTCCAGTTCGGCGCGCACTCGCTTCGAAAGCCTCGCGGGCTCGAGCAGGCCCCAGATCCAGATGTGCGTGTCGAGGAGCAGCCTCACGAGCGGAGCACTTCCCAGTCTCGCTGGTCCGCGGCCGGGGATACGATGTCACCGAGGACGCGGCCTCGGGTCTGGAACGAGCCGATCCAGGCCTGGCCCCGAGCCCGGCCGGACGGGGGCACAATCTCCGCGATCGGCTTGCCGAAGCGCGTGACCAGCACCGGTCTCCCGGTCCGCTTCACCCGCTGCAGAACGGCCAGGCAAGTGGCCTTGAACTTCGAGATCGCCATCGTTTCCATGGTCAAGCCTACCATGGTCAAAGACCATGGTCAGTATACCTCAAAACGAGTGTCTCAAAACGAGCCTGGGTGAGCACCCTCGTCGGGAGGGCCAAGGGGGCCCCCCCACTTTCCCGTTGACAAATCAGACATGACGTCTTAGTCTTCAGACGGAACGTCTGACAAGCCACCGTCGGCAGGAGGAAGCCGTGGCCCGACGCCCGCAGGACGTGACCGACGCCGAGCTCGAGGTGCTGCGCGCCCTCTGGGAGCTCGGACCGGCGACCATCCGCACCCTCGCCGACCGCCTCTATCCGCGGGGGGGCGCCTCCGAGTACGCGACGGTCCAGAAGCTGCTGGAGCGCCTCGAGGACAAGGGGCATGTCAAGCACCACCCGGACGGGCGCCAGAACGTCTTCACCGCCCGCGTGCAGCGCGATGACCTGGTGGCCCGGCGGCTCCGCGACACCGCGGAGCGGCTCTGCGACGGCTCGCTCACGCCCCTCATCACCCACCTGGTGAGCGCCGGGCGCCTGTCGCGCGACGAGTTGCGCGAGCTGCGGCGGCTGGTAGAGCGCCTTTCCAAGGAGGGTTGAAGGCCATGGACACGCTCTTCCGGCTGCTCCTCACGAATGCCGCCGCGGCGGGCCTGCTGGCTCTCGGCGCGTGGGCGGCGTCGCGCCTCGTAAAGCGGCCCGCCGTCGTGCACGGGCTCTGGCTCCTGGCGCTCGCGAAGCTGGTGACGCCCCCGGTCGTGCCTTTGCCGGTGCTCCCCGCCTGGCCGTCGCTCGGGTCGAGGTCCGAGCCGCCGGAAGTTGCGAGGGTCGCGCCACGGGCTGCGATCTCCGATCCTCCGATCGAGGTCGCCTCGGTTCGACCGGCCGCGTCTCCTGCGGTCGCGGTCCCCCTCGCGCCGCCGAGCCGGGGCGAGGCCGCGGTCGTCACCGGGGTCAAGGGGATCGACTTGGCGCTCGCCGGCCGTTTCGCCCTCGCCATGGGCGTCGTGGCGACGACCTGGCTCACCGCCTGGCGCTTCGTCCGCTTCCGCCGGTTGCTGGAGCACTCCATCCCCGCGCCAACGCCCGTGACGGCTCGGGCGCGGGAGATCGCCCACCGGCTGAACCTCCGCCGGGCACCGCTCGTGCTCCTGGTTCCGGCCCGCATCCCGCCCATGCTCTGGCCGGCGTCCGGAGGACCGAAGCTGCTGATTCCCGGCGAGCTGCTGCCGCAGCTCCGTGACGAAGAGCGGGACGCGCTGCTCGCCCACGAGCTGGCCCACGTCCGCCGGCGCGATCACTGGGTCCGTTTCCTCGAGCTCGCCGCCACCGCGCTCTTCTGGTGGTACCCCGTCACCTGGTGGGCGCGCCGCGCGCTTCGCCGCGTCGAGGAACGCTGCTGCGACGAGTGGGTGCTGCGCCTGCTGCCAGGCTCGGCCGGGGCCTACGCCGAGGGCCTGCTCAAGAGCCTGACCTTCATCTCCCGGGAAGGCGCTTGCCTCCCGGCCGCCGCCTCGGGGGCCGGTCCGGCTCGAGACCTCGAAACCCGTCTCAAGGAGATCCTCATGACCCATCCGCTGCCGCAGCTCAGTCCGGGCCTGCGCCTCGCCCTCGCGGCGGGCGCGGCCGTCGGCCTCGCCGTCTTCCCGACCCATGCGCAATCCCGCCCCGCGGACCGCGACACCCCCGAGGTCCAGGCCGCGCCGACCCCCGCTCCGGCCTCGCGTGCCGCCACCCCGGCGATCGCCGCCCGGCCCGGCTTCCGCGCCGCCCCGATCGCGGCTTCCGCCCCCGCCACCGCCCGCGTGCTTCTGGCGGCTCCGGTGGCGGCTGCGGTGGCCCCGGTGAGGGCGGTTGCGGAGGCCCCCGCGCCTGCCCCCGTCCGGGGCGTCACCTCGAACGAGGTCGTGGAGCGCAAGCTCGAGGCGCAGCGCCGAGCGATCGAGAAGGAGCGCCGGGAGTTGCGCGAGCGGCAGAGGACGCTCGAGCGCCAGGCGCTGGAGCTCGAGTCCCGGGCCGAGCAGGAGGAGATGCAGGCGGAGGCCGCCCATCTTCGCGGCGAGGGAAACGCCGAGCGAGCCGCTCTCGTCGAGAGGAAGATCGCGGCGGCCAAGGGCCGCGTGGAGGTCCAGCGCCGGCAGCTCAAGCTCGAGGCCGAGCACGCGGCCCTCGAGGCCAAGCTCGAGGAGGCCGGGCAGGAGAGGGAGGACCGGATCAAGGCCCTCGAAGAAGCGGGCCGGGAGGCGGAGGCCGAGAAGCTGAAGCACGAGATGGAGATCGCCCAGAGGGAGGAGGAGCGCGCTTCCCAGGACCTCCGCAAGCAGCAGGAAGCCATCGAGCGCGAGATGCAGGCGGCGGAGGAGCAGGTGAAGGGGCTCGCCGCCGAGGAGCACGTGCACGAGCTCCGCTCGGGGACGGACGAGCTGGTACGCTCCCTCACGGAGCAGGTGGCGGCCATCAAGGAAGCCCTGCCCCAGGCGGCGGCGCAGAAGGCGGACCTCGAGCGCGAGATCCGCCGTCTCGAGGCCGCCATCGCCGTCCTGGCCAAGACCCCCTGAAGGTGTAAAGTAGAACCTCCAAGGAAGGTCGCTCCTTTCTAGCGAGGTTCCCCATGGCCACCGCCGCCCTTGCCTCCCTCACCGGCGAGGAGATCGTCGCCCTCTGCCGCAAGCACAGCATCTTCGAGTGGTCGGTCCAGCCCAAGGTCGACCCCATTCCCGTGGCCCGGGCCAAAGGCGTCTACTTCTGGACCCCCGAGGGGAAGCGCTACCTCGACTTCAACAGCCAGCTCATGTGCACGAACATCGGCCACGGGCACCCCAAGGTCATCAAGGCGATCCAGCGACAGGCCGAGGTGCTCTGCTACGCGAACCCCTTCATGGCCACCGAGCCGCGGGCCCTCCTCGGTAGGAAGCTGGCCGAGATCACCCCCGGCGACATCGACACGTTCTTCTTCACCAACGGGGGGGCGGAGGCGGTGGAGAACGCGATCCGCATCGCGCGGGTGGTCACCGGTCGGCACAAGATCCTGGTGCGCTACCGCTCGTACCACGGCGGCACCGCGGGAGCCCTCACCCTCACCGGCGACCCGCGGCGCTGGGCCTCCGAGCCCGGCATCTCCGGGGTGGTGCGCATCCCCGACTTCCACAAGTGGGGGCGCAAGGACCCCGAGCCGGTGGACGCGTCCCTGCGCGAGATCGAGGAGGTGATCCGCTACGAGGGCGGCCACACCATCGCGGCCGTGATCGTGGAGACGGTGGTGGGCACGAACGGGATCCTGATCCCGCCCGACGGCTACATGCAGGGGCTGCGGGCGATCTGCGACAAGCACGGCATCATGCTCATCGCCGACGAGGTGATGGCCGGCTTCGGCCGCACCGGGCGCTGGTTCGCGATCGACCACTGGGGCGTCGTCCCCGACCTCATGACCATGGCCAAGGGTATCACCTCGGCCTACGTCCAGCTCGGGGCGGTGGGAATGCGGCCCGGCATCGCCCGGGTCTTCCAGGAGAAGGCGTTCCCGGGCGGCCTCACCTACAACAGCCACACCCTGGCCTGCGCGGCCGCCCTGGCCACGATCGCGGTCTACGAGGAAGAAGGCCTGATCGAGAACGCGCGCAAGATGGGCGCGGTCCTTGGCGAGCGCATGCGCGCGATCGCGGCCAGGCACCCTTCCGTGGGCACCCACCGCAACCTCGGCCTCTTCGGGATCGTCGAGTTGGTGCGCGACCGCAAGACCTACGAGCCCATGGCCCCCTACAACGGAGCCTCCGAGGAGATGGCCGCCCTCGGCAAGTTCTTCCGCGAGCAGGGGCTCTACACCCTCGTGCGCTGGAACGGCTTCTTCACCAACCCGCCGCTGTGCATCACCGAGGCCGAGTTGCAGCAGGGCCTGGACGTCATCGACAAGGGCCTCGAGATCACGGACCGGGCGGTGAAGGGATAACGGCGGAGCGATACGCGTAACCGCAATCCCCTCCCCCTACGTGGGGAGGGATAGGGTGGGGGGTCGATGAACGATAGGAGGGGGGGTCGACGAATAATGAAGATCGCGGCTATCCCCGGAGACGGCATCGGCCGGGAGGTGACCCCGCCCGCCCTCGCGGTGGCGCGGGCCGCGGCGGCCGCCACCGGCGCCTCCCTCGAGACGCAGGAGTTCCCGTGGAGCTGCGCCCACTACCGGCGCACGGGCCGGATGGTGGACCCGGACGCGCTCGACCGCCTGGCCGGCTTCGACGCGATCTACCTGGGGGCGGTGGGCGATCCCGGGGTCCCGGACCACGTCTCGCTCTGGGAGCTGATCCTGCCCATCCGCCAGCGGTTCGACCAGTACGTGAACCTGCGGCCCATGGCGCTGCTGCCGGGAGTCACGACCCCGCTGGCGGGTCGCGGACCGAAAGACATCGACTGGCTCTGCATCCGCGAGAACTCGGAGGGCGAGTACTCGGGCGCGGGCGGGCGCATCCACGTGGGCACCCCCCACGAGGTGGCCGAGGAGACCGCGATCTTCACGCGCCACGGCATCGAGCGCGTGGTCCGCTACGCGTTCGAGCAGGCGGCCCGCCGGCCGCGGAAGCTCCTGGGCAGCGCCACCAAGTCGAACGCCCTCCGCCACTCGATGGTGCTGTGGGACGAGGTGGTGGAGGCGGTGGCCCGCGACTACCCGCAGGTGACCGTGCGCAAGTATCACGTGGACGCCCTGGCCGCGCGCATGGTGACCCACCCCGACAGCCTGGACGTGATCGTGGGCTCGAACCTCTTCGGCGACATCCTCACCGATCTGGGGGCGGCGATCTGCGGCAGCCTCGGCGTCGCCCCCGGCGCCAACATCAACCCGGAGCGGCGCCATCCGTCGATGTTCGAGCCCATCCACGGCACGGCGCCCGACATCGCGGGGAAGGGCATCGCCAATCCGGTGGGCGCGATCTGGGCCGGCGCCATGATGCTGGAGCACCTCGGGGCCCGCGAGGCCCACGACCTGGTGCTGGGCGCCATCCGCCAGGTGCTCGCGCAGGGCAAGGTGAAGACGCCCGACCTGGGGGGCCGGGCCACGACCGCGGAGATGTCGGAGGCGATCACGGCCGCCCTCCCCACGACTCAAGGAGCACGCCGATGAGGCAGATCACGCACTGGATCGAGGGCAAGCCCTGGGCGGGCGGCGCGGAGCGGAAAGGCCCCGTCTTCGATCCCGCCCGCGGCGAGCAGACGGCGGAAGTGGCCTTCGCCGACCCGCCCGTGGTGGACGCGGCGGTAGCCGCCGCCACGAAGGCGTCCGCGGGCTGGCGCGAGACCTCCCTGGCCGCGCGGACCAAGATCCTGTTCGCCTTCCGCGACCTGGTGGACCGCAACAAGAAGGAGATCGCGACCTTCATCACCCGCGAGCACGGCAAGGTGCTCTCCGACGCCACCGGCTCCGTGAGCCGGGGGCTCGAGGTCATCGAGTTCGCCTGCGGCGTTCCCCAGCTCCTGAAGGGCGAGTTCTCGGAGAACGTCTCCACGGACGTGGACAGCTACTCGATCCGCCAGCCCCTGGGCGTCTGCGCCGGGATCACCCCGTTCAACTTCCCGGCCATGGTGCCGATGTGGATGTACCCGATCTCCATCGCCTGCGGGAACACCTTCATCCTGAAGCCCTCGGAGAAGGACCCCTCGGCCTCGGTCTTCTGCGCGCAGCTCTTCAAGGAGGCGGGGCTCCCGGACGGCGTCCTGAACGTGGTCCACGGCGACAAGGTGACGGTGGACGGGATCCTGAACCATCCGGGCATCCACGCGGTCAGTTTCGTCGGCTCGACCCCGGTGGCGAAGTACATCTACGAGACGGGCACCCGCGCGGGCAAGCGCGTGCAGGCCCTAGGCGGGGCCAAGAACCACATGGTGGTCCTGCCCGACGCCGACCTCGACCTCGCGGCCGACTCCGCGGTGAGCGCGGCCTACGGCTCGGCGGGCGAGCGCTGCATGGCCATCTCGGTCCTCGTCACGGTGGGCGACGTGGCGGAGCGGCTGCTGCCGAAGATCCGCGAGCGGATCGGCAAGCTCAAGGTCGGCCCCGGCCTGGAGCCCACGTCGGAGATGGGCCCTCTCGTCACCCGCGAGCACCACGCCAAGGTGGCGGGCTACGTCGAGAAGGGCCTGTCCGAAGGAGCGGCCCTGGTCGAGGACGGGCGCCAGACCAGGGTGGCGGGCCACGAGAAGGGCTTCTTCCTGGGCCCCTGCCTCTTCGACAGGGTCACCCCCGAGATGACCGTCTACAAGGACGAGATCTTCGGCCCCGTGCTCTCGGTGGTGCGGGCCCCCGGCTACGACCAGGCTCTCGACCTCGTGAACAAGAACCGCTACGCGAACGGGGTGGCCATCTTCACCAACGACGGCGGGGCCGCCCGCCGCTTCCAGAACGAGGTGCAGGTGGGCATGGTCGGGATCAACGTGCCGATCCCGGTGCCCATGGCCTATTACTCGTTCGGGGGCTGGAAGAGCTCCCTCTTCGGCGACTCCCACGTCCACGGCCGCGAGGGCATCCACTTCTACACGCGCGGCAAGGTGGTGACCAGCCGCTGGCCGGAGCCCCACCACCGCGGCGTGAACCTGGGCTTCCCGCAGATGAAGTAGCGGCGCCCTCCCGTGCGCACCCGTCCGCTTCGGCGCTCGACGCACGACCGGATCATCGCGGGCGTGTGCGGAGGCATCGCCCAATGGGGGGGCTGGAGGCCGGCCTGGGTGAGGGTGGCGTTCGTCGTCGGATCGCTCCTTCCGATCGTGCCCGGGTTCGTGGCTTACCTCGTACTCTGGCTGGTGTTGCCGAAAGAAGGAACCGCCGAGCCCGCAACTCGTTCCGGAACGAGTTCGCGATCTAGCCGGACCGCAGCACCTCCGCGGCGTCGATCCGGGTCGCCCGCCATGCCGGATGGAGGGACACCACGAGAGCGATCAAGGGCGGGGCGGTGACGGCCAGGGCGGCCGCGAGATCGGTCGGGCTCAAGCCGACGAGAAAGCTGGAGACGGCCCGCGCCTAGCTTGAGGCGAGGGCGCTCCCCGCGAGATCCGGTGCGGGCTGCGCATGAAAGCGCGCCCGCGCGGGCGGGTTCGGGTTGCCCAACCGGAGGTACTCCCTCCAGCTGGGGGCGGTGGCGGTCCACCAACAGCGAGGCGGCCCATAGTAGGCCCTTCAGCCATCCCCACAGGCAAGCCAACCGGCCGCTCTGGCCCCACCTCCGGGTCGTGACTTCCTGGAGGCCTTGGGGAGTCGCATTGCCAACCCGGCTACTCCCATTGACGAGGCAATCCTGCTGGTGCGCATTCGCCAGGAACTACTTCGACAGGAGGAGGTCCGAGATGAGCGACAGCACGTCCGCGACATGGAACGACGACAATTCTGGGCGAAAGCGAGCTTCTCCGCTGGAGCCGCTGCGGCTGGCCTTGCCCTAATTTACTCCGAGCTTGCCAGTCCGCCATTTGACATGGCATACTATGCCAGATGGCGGAGGGTCCGATGAAGACGACGACGCTTGACGCGCCCCCGGGCGCAAAGTCGCCCGACATCGAAGCGTATCAGCAGGCGATCAAGACCGGCCCCGCAAGCGCGGATCGGTTCGTGGTGCTGGTGGGGCTGGCACCGCAGGGCCCGATCAAGATGGTCAGGCGCACGCGGAAGGGTCTCGCGTTCCGCACCGTCGAGCGGTTCCAGAAGAACACGGGACTGTCAACGAGCGACCTGGCTGAGGTCGTGGACATCAAGATGCGGACGCTGCACCGCCGAAAGGAACAGGGCCGGTTGGAGCCAGGGGAATCGGATCGCCTCTTGAGGATCGCCAGGATCTTCGGCAAGGCTTTGGAGCTCTTCGAGGGCGACGCGGACGCTGCCCGACAGTGGCTGTCGACGGCCCAAGCTGCCCTCGGAGGCGAGAAGCCGTTGGCACTCGCGAAGACGGATCTCGGCGCGCGCGAAGTGGAGGCGCTCGTGGATCGCCTGGAACACGGTGTCTTGACCTAGGGTGCCATCTGCCTGGCGCCTCACCAAGACGAAGTACCTGGGCAGCGCGTGGGACGGCGAGGGAGCGAAGCGAGCGGGAGGGCGTTGGAATGGCGTCGGGGTGCCGGTCGTCTACACCTCGGGCAGCCTTTCACTGGCGCTCGTCGAAGTCCTGGTTCATCTGAGAAGCGAGGTCCTTCCCGCCTACTCCGCCGTGCGCACCGACTTTGACGACTCTTTGGTGACGGCGGTGGAGCCGAAGGACCTTCCCGCCAAATGGAGGGACAACCCGGCGCCACCGGAGACGAGGGCGATCGGCTACGCGTGGGTAGCCGACGGTCGCAGCGCGGTCCTCCGGGTCCCAAGCGTGGTCGTCCCCATCGAGTTCAACTACGTGCTCAACCCGAACCACCCGGACTTCCGCCGCGTGCGAGTCGCGCCTCCCATGCCTTTTCCCTTCGACCCGCGGCTTCCGGTGCGTTAGGGCGCCGGGGGCCATGACGGGGCCTCTGCCAGAGGCCGTGGCCGAGCACGACCACCGGATCGGAACTCAACGGCGCGGCCGCGGGGTTGAAAGGGCGGCGGCCGTCTCCTCCGGGGTGAAGGTCCGGCCGAGGGCGGCGGCCACCCCCAGCAGGGGGAAGAAGTCCTCGGTCACCTGGGCGGTGAGAACGACCTCCGACTCGAGGCCCACGGTCAGGGTGCGCCCCATCGTGTTGTGGCCGGCCATCCCGCGGAACCGCGGGGCGCGGCGCCCCCAGTCGGCCAGGTTGCCGCTGGCGACTCCGCTGCGCTCCACGCCGATCGAAGGGTTCGTGTCGTAGATCGACACCAGGGCGGCGGGCTCGGGCAGGGGCCGGAGGACCACCGCGTCCACCACCGCGAAGAGCGCGGTGCTCGCGCCGACGCCCAGCCCGATCGTGATGGCGCAAACCGCGGTGAAACCCGGGCGCTTGCGCAGCATGCGCAGGGCATACGCGGCGTCCTTCCCGACCGAGTCCAGCCAGAAGCCGGCCCGGCCCTCCCGGAGCCGCTCGCGCGCCTCCTCCGCATCCCCCAGCTCGAGCCGGGCTTGGCGCCGAGCCTCGGAGCCATCGGCCCCGGCCTCCACCTTCTCGGCCACCGCCAGCTCGAGATGGTGCGCGAGCTCGTCCCGGGCCTCGCGGTCCAGCCGCTCCCCGTGCCACAGCTCGTTCCACCGGCGCCACAGTCTCTTCACCATGCGCGACCCCTCGCTACGTCGCCTTCAGGATTCGGGTCACCGCCGCGGCTACGCGCTCCCAGTCCTTCTGCTCCGCGGTCAGGCGGCGCCTCCCGGCCGGGGTGATGCGGTAATAGCGCGCGCGACGGTTGTTGTCGGAGGCTTTCCATTCCGCGTCGATCAGGCCGTCCCTCTCGAGCCGCTGGAGGGCGGGGTAGAGCGACCCCAGGGTGACGCGGAAGACGCCCTCCGAGCGCTGCTCGATGCGCTGCCCGATGCCGTAGCCGTGCAGGGATGCGAGGGCGAGGGTCTTGAGGATCAGGAGGTCCAGCTTCTCGGCGGCCACCAGCAGTCTCCTATCGATGTCGATAGGAGTCTACTCCGATGGACCTCCCCTGTCCAGGGGTGGCCCGGGTCGAGGGGCCGTGATCAAGGGGCGCCGTCTACGATGACGACTTCGAGAAGCTCTTCCTTCGGCCTTCGCCGATCGGCGCGGCGCCGCTCGGCGGCCGGAGGCTGCCGGGTCAACCTGCGCTCGCCGTAGCGCTTGTCGATCATGATCGCGACGTCTGTTTGATGCTCGAAATATCGCCGAAGCTCCTCTTCGAGATACGCATAAGGGGGTCGGATGACGATGTAGGTCATCTCGCGGTGCTCTCCCAGCCCCGGGTTTACGCGGAGGATGCGCAACAGAAGGCCGGGCAGGGAACTCATCGTGATGGGAACGGCAACGGCTTGTGGGATGGCAGAAGTTCAGCAGGCTCGGTGCCGGGCCCGAGGTCAGCGAGACGGGAGCGCGCGGCGGCGTGCAAACGCTGCGCGTCCGGAAGGCTCTTCAGCCCCCGGCGGATCGCGGCGAGCATGGACGGGAGGCTTCGGGCGACGCGGGAGTCCTTGAACAGGAGCTCCTCCGCCCTCACGACCGTGGAGGCGCTCTTTCCGAGGGTCGTTCCGGCCCTTTGGCTCTGCTGCTGGAGGCGTCGGAAGGCTTCGGATTCGGTGAGGGTCAGCCGCCTCATGAGCACCCTCTTGGCCCGCTCCACCAGGGCTCGGGTCTCAAGTCCTTCCTTCAGATTGCTCACCTCGCGGCGGATGATCTCGAACTCCCGGAAGCGGGCCAACGCCTCGTCGATGACCCGGCTGAGCTGGAGCCTGTCCACGGGGGTGACCAGACAGGCCATGGCCCCCGCCTCGCGGGCTCGCCGGACGAGATCGGCGGCCTCGTAGGCGGTGAGCACGATGATGGGTACGGGCCGGTAGGCGAGCACCGTTCGGGCGGTCTCGATCCCATCGATGATGGGGAGCTGGACGTCCGTGATGACGAGCTCCGGCTCCAGCCGGAGGGCGGAGCGGACGGCGTCCCGCGCGTCCCTGGCCACCCCCACGACCCGATGGCCGAGGCCTTCCAGTTGAGTCTTCAGGGCCTTGGCCACCAGCCATTTGTCCTCGACCACCAAGATTCGCAACTCCCGCAAGCTCCCTCCTTCTCCCGGTCACATTTCGGTCATAACTTACGAACACGTGCGGGTTTGTGGCCATGGGGGGACGGCGGAAACTGCCCTCGGGAATCCCCGGAAACATCCTTCGGGGAGGAGACTCGCCGAAGGGGCTACGAGAGGGGACGCTAATAGCGCTCGGGCTCGCGCTCCGGCCTCGCGGTCCAGGTGGTGTCGTGCAGGTCGTACCAGTCGGGATGGTCCCAGGGCCCCTTCATGCAAGTGGTCTACGGCTTTCTGCCGCGACTGGCCCGCTCGCGCAGCACGCCTTCGAGGAAGGCGCGATCGATGGCATCCTGCGGCCTCGGAGTGTTCTTCATGCGAAGCAGGGTCGCCGGGCTGGCCACGGGAATGCGGACACCGTCGCGCTCGAGGGTCTCGGCGTCACGGGCGGCCTCGCCGTACGCCAGGCCGCAGGCGCGGCCCATGAGGTCCACGACCACCTCGTCGGCGACCCTCACCACCGTGAACCGCTCCACGTCGTCGTCCGCCACCTCGGCGGCGGCGTTGTCCGCGAGCACCGACAGAGCGCGCTTCACTCGCGCCACGTTCCCGGGCGCGTCGTCGACGAGCAGGTCGATGTCCTTCGTGAATCGGCCCGCCCCGTGGGCGATGACGGCAAAGCCGCCGATCAGCAGATAGCGCGCGCCGGCCTCGTTCAGCGCCCGGCAGATGCGGACGACGTCGCCGGGCTCCGGCGCGCGCGCGCTGCGATCATCATCCTCGTCATCCACGCGTCCGCCTCTTCGAAGGAGTGAAAGCGAAACACTCCCCGCGGGACGAGGCCAGCACGCCCGCGGAGAAACCCTGCCGTGCGCGCGAGCCGGCCCTGGTCCGCCCAAGCGTCCCCGCGGGAAGACCGGCGACCGACGGAGATCATGGATTATTATCCCACGCCGCGGGTGCCGGGAGCGCCGAGCGCAGATCGAAGGCGACGAGACCCGTACCCCCCTCGGGGGCGCCCTCCACGCAGGGGAGGACGTCCAGCCACGCCGGGCAGCCGGCGCGGGACGTCTACGTCCGGGAGGGCGGGCCTGCGCTCATCGGCGCAGGTCCGCCCACGTCGACTCTTCGGCGTTCGAGACCCGGAACATCAAGAGAACGGGACCGATCCTTATCAGGTCCCCGTGCTTCAGCTCGGTCGGCGCCTCGATCCTTCGCTCCCCGAGGTAGGTGCCGTTCCGGCTTCCGAGGTCCTCCAGGGTCGCCCGCCCACCGGCCACGAGGATGCGCGCGTGGCGCCGCGAGACCTTCGGGGAGGCGACGCTGATCACGGCATCGGCCGCTCGCCCGATGACGTTCTCACCCGGGCTCAAGGGAACCTGCCGCGTCCCCCATTGCAGCGCGCAGGTGCCTGCCTGCGCGCGGGGTAGTCCAGCCTCCTCGATGGCGGTTCCGGCGAACGCGTAGCCCACCCGCGGCACCGTGCGGATCAGCCGCCCCGATCGGGCGTCATCGCCGATCGCGGAGCGCACCTCGTTGACCAGGCGGGCCAGGGTCGTGCCTCCCGCCACGCCGTCCGGCCACACGCGGCGACGAAGCTCGGTCTTCGCCACGACGCCCGGCCGGCGCTCCACCAGGACCTCCAGGAGGCAGAAGGCCTTGGGCGAGAGCGGAACCACCCGGCCCGCCCGCGTCAGCTCGTGCTGGTCGACATCGAGGACGCACTCTTCGAAAAGGAGGCGCATCGCGCGCTCCCGCGAGAAGCGAAACGGTACGGATCCGGCACAACTTCCCGGGGTCCGGAGTCGTTTAATCGGTTGAGTTTAGCACCGGTTCGCGCTTGGCCAAGCGGCTCGCCGGAGGAAGGGAGCCGCTCATGCGTGGTTTCGACAGCCGCATTCACGGGCTTGCGCCCGCCCTCGTTCGCGCGCTCTGCGCGGTCCTGATCGGAGTACCCCTGCTGACCGCCGCCGACCGGGGGGCGGGGCCGGGAGCCTGGCCTCGCGTGCACGCCGGGGACGCCTTCACGACCGCCGCCGTCCGAGGGTCTTTGGCGGGCGCATCACGCTGGCTGGGGAACGCACGCTGCCAGTCGGTCTTCTCGGACTTTCGCGACCTGAGTGGCCGCCCCCTGCAGGACAAGCTGGCGGAGCTGGGCATGACCGGACAGGGTTATCTGGAGATCATCGTCTTCCATGATGGATCCAGGATTGACGGCTGCGCCCGGGGGAATGCTCTCGCCATCACCACCCCGGCCTCTCGCGTCGTGTTCGTCTGCGGCCGGGAGTTCGCGCGCGCCTGGAGGGTCGATCGCCGGCTTGCCCAGGCCGTGATCATCCACGAGGCGCTCCACTCGCTCGGCCTCGGCGAGAACCCGCCCTCGAGCCAGGCCATCACGCATCGCGTGCTGCAGCAGTGCGGCTGGTGACCGGGACGAGATCGGAGCCCGCTCGCTCACTCGTACCGGAGGGCCACCATGGGATCCACGCGCATCGCGCGGCGCGCGGGAATGAAGCAGGCGAGGAACGCGGCCGTGGCCACGAGCAGCAGCACCCCCGCAAACGAGGCGGGATCCGTCGCGCTGATGCCGAAGAGCAGGCTGGACAGGAGCCGCGTCAGGGCGAGGGAGGCGGCGAGGCCCACCGCCGCCCCGAGGGTGGCCAGGCCCATCCCCTCGCGCAGCACGAGGCCGAGGACCTGCCGCGCGCTCGCGCCCAGGGCCACGCGCACGCCGATCTCCGGGATGCGCTGGGTCACCGCGTAGGCCATGACGCCGTAGATGCCGAGGGCGGCCAGGAGCAGGGCCACCGCCGCGAAGAAGCCGATCAGGTGGGTGCTCACGCGTTGCAGGGTCACCGATTCGGCGGCGAGCCGCTCCAGGCTCATCAGGCCCAGGACGGGTTGGTCCGCGTCGATCGCCCAGACCGCCTCCCGAAGGGACTTGCCGAGCGCCTCCGGATCCTGGGTGGTGCGGACCGCGAGGCAGACCAGGTCCATCGGCCCCTGGCGGTAAGGAAAGTACAGCTCCGGCTCCGGAGGCCGCGCCAGGCCGTAGTGGCGCACGTCGCGGGCGATGCCCACGACCTCGAGCCACTGGCTAGGGTCGTCGGCGGGGACCTCGGGCCCGAACGACTGTACGCGGATCCGGCGGCCGATCGGGTCCTGTCCAGGGAAGAAGCGGCGCGCCAGGGTCTCGTTGACGATCACCACTTTCGGCGAGTCGATCCGGTCGGTCTCGGCGAAAACGCGCCCACGCGCCAGGGGGATGCGCAGGGCGCGGAAGTAGTCCTCGTTGACGATGCGGATCTCGGCCTGGGGCTCGCGTCCGGGCCCCGGCGCCGGCTCACCCTGGATGAGGAAGGAACGTCCACTGCTCCAGCCCGAGAGCGGCAGGAACGGCGTGGTGCCGACCGCCTCGACGCCGGGGAGGCTGCGGATCCGGGCCGTGACCCGATCGACGAAGGCCTGGCGCTTCGCGGCGTCGCCGTACTTGTAGCTCGGCAGCACGAGGCGCGCGGTCAGCACGTTCCGGGGGTCGAAGCCCAGCTCGCCCCTCTGCAGGTTCAGGAAGCTGCGGATCATCAGCGCTCCCCCGGTCACGAGGACGAGGGCCAGCGCCACCTCGGCCACCACCAGGGCGTTGCGCAGGCGGCGGCCGCCCTGCGGGCCGCCCGTGCCCTTGACCCCCTGCTGCAGGGCCTCGCTCAGCTCGAGCCGGGAGACGGTGAGCGCGGGCACCAGCCCGAACAGGACGCCGGTGGCCAGGGAGAGCAGCAGCGTGAAGCCGAAGACCGTCGCGTCGAGGTGGATCTGGTCGAGGCGCGGGATGGCGACGTTGGCGACGGCCTTCGGAAAGAGGCCGAGGAGGAAGCCCAGGCTCCAGGAGGCGAAGAGCGTCCCCGCGGCGCCGCCCGCCAGGGCGAGCAGGGTGCTCTCCACGAGGAGCTGCCGCACCACGCGGAGCCGGCTCGCCCCCAGGGCGGCCCGGAGCGCCAGCTCGCGTCGGCGCGAGGCGCCCCTTGCCAGCAGCAGGTTGGCCACGTTGGCGCAGGCGATCAGCAGGACGAAGCCCACCGCGCCCACGAGGGCCAGCAGCGCGGGCTTGATGTCGCCCGTGTAGCGCGACTCGATCGGGCTCACCACGGCGCCCCACTGGCCGTGCGTGTCCTGGCGCTCGCGGGCGAGCCGCGCGGAGACGCGGTCCACCGCCGCCTGGGCCTCGCGCAGGGAGACGCCCGGCTTGAGGCGCGCGACCAGGCGCAGGAAGCGCGGCTCGGGGGTCGCGGCCTGCTCGGGGGTGAGCGCTATGGGTGTCCACAGCTCCGCCATCACGGGGTGCTGGAACCCCGGGGGCATCACTCCAACCACCGTGTAGCTGTTGCCGTCCAGGGTGATGCTGCGGCCCACGACGCCCGGGTCCGCGTCGAAGTGGCGGGTCCACAGCTTGTGGCTGAGCACCACCACCCGGTCGTGGCCCGGCTGGTCTTCCTCGGGCAGGAACGTGCGGCCGAGCAGGGGCGGGGTGCCCAGAACCGCGAAGAAATTGTGGGAGAAGCGGTAGGCGATGATCGTCTCGGGCTCGCCCGCACCCGTCAGGTTGTACATCTCGTCGTAGGAGGAGCCGATGCCCTCGAACACGCCGGTCTCGTCGCGGAAGGCCGTGAGGCTCACCGGGGAGACCGAGCTCCGTGGCCGGTCCGTTCTGAGGTCGCGCTCCCAGACCCACACCAGGCTCGCCTGGTCCCTGAACGGCAGAGGCTGGAGCAGCACGGCGTTCGTGACGCTGAAGATGGCGGTGTTGGCGCCGATGCCCAGGGCCAGCGCGGCCACCGCGATCAGCGTGAAGCCGGGGCTCCTGGCGAGCCGCCGCGCACCGTACCGCACGTCGTGCTGGATCGTGTCCATGGGAAGGTCCATCATCAACGTCCGTGCCATGCGCCCCGCCGTCTGATCGAAAGACCTAACCCGACTGTGGTCAGCGACATGACAGCGGGCCGTCCGCGCGACGGAAGGGCCCGCCCGTTCCGGATTCGGGCACTAGGCCTCTCGATTTCGAACAGGAGCGCTGCCGTGGCTTCGGGTTCGCCGGAACACGCCCTTCAACCGTCGCACGGATAAGGCCGCCCTTGGCTGCGCGCGATCGTCGAGCGGCTCGCCTGGTTCGCGCGCTCGCTGAAGGAGCCGCCCGCCAGCTCAGGCTAGGGTCGGTCGGGTCGGGGCCTCACGGGGAGAGAAAGAGGGCTCGAGCTTGCGGCGGGGACGCGGTACCATCCGGGCGGAACGGGCTCAAAGGCTACCATTCGGGAGCATGGGACGGATCGGCGAAGCTCGCGATGGCCCCTTTTTCGTCCTCGTAGGTCTCGAGGACCGTGAAGAGCTTGGTGATCGTGAGCACGTCTGCCATCTGTCCGTGGGGACTGAGGCGGACCTCTCCATGGGGACTGAGGAGCTTCAGCCGCCCCCTGACCTGCCTCGCCCCCGCGATGTTCCTCCACGCCCGGAGGATCTCACCGAAGCCGTCCGAGTCGGTATAGGTCAGGCTGGCGAGATTGAGCACCACCTTCAGGCGGTCCTCCCTCTTCAGTCTTTCGATCTCCTCGTGCAGGTCGTCGTCACCCATGACGATCCTCCCTTCGAGGTCCAGGATCGTCACGTCTCCGACGTCACGCCGGACGATCTTCATAAGCCTCCGCGCTTTCCGGCTCGACCTCGGGATTTCCCGAGGGTCGCGCCTGCTCGGCCTTGAGGTCGCGGTGGGGCAGGGAACGGCCTCGATGACGGGTATCGTCCGATTATGGACCTCGGCAGGGGAGGCGTCAAGAAGCGCCGAAGGGGGGGCCGCCTTGACGGCTATCATGTCTCCCCCAGGGAGGCGCCGGATGCGACGACTTGCTGTCGGTAGCCTCCGCCTGCTGATGCTCGCGGCGAATACGGCGCGCGCGCAGCCAACGGCGGAGGACCAGCACGTCCACCCGGCGGGCGACCCGAGCCAGCTCGGCCGGGTCCACTTCCCGGTCTCGTGCACGCCCCCGGCCCAGGAGAAGTTCGACCTCGCGGTCGCCATCCTCCACTCCTTCTGGTACGAGGAGTCCGAGAAGGCGTTCGCGGAGGTGGTCGAAGCCGATCCCCGGTGCGTGATGGGCTACTGGGGGATCGCCATGAGCCTCTACCACCCGCTCTGGGAGCCGCCCCGGGAGGTGCCCCGCGTGCAGGCGTTCCTCGAGAAGGCCCGGGCCATCGGCGGGAGAACCGACCGGGAGCGGGAGTTCCTGGGCGCGATCGACGTCATCTACCGGGACGCGGACACGGTGCCGCTCTTGACCCGCGCCCGCGCCTGGGAGAAGGCGCACGAGCAGATCCACCTCCGGTACCCGAAGGACCACGAGGCGGCGATCTTCTACGGCCTGGCCCTGCTCGCCACCGCGGCACCCACCGACAAGACCTACGCGAACCAGATCAAGGCGGGCGCCCTTCTGGAGGAGATCCTGCCCGAGGAGCCCGGGCATCCGGGCCTCGCGCACTACATCATCCATGCCTACGACTTTCCGGAGCTGGCCCTGCACGGGTTCGCGGCCGCCCACGCCTACGCGAGGATCGCGCCCGCCGTTCCCCACGCGCTCCACATGCCGTCGCACATCTTCACTCGCCTCGGGGATTGGCCGGCCTCCATCGAGTCCAACCTGGCGGCGGCCCGGTGCGCGAAGGAATACGCGGCGCGCATCAAGATGGACGCGGTCTACGACGAGCAGCTCCACGCCATGGACTACCTCGCGTACGCTTGCCTGCAGACCGGCCAGGAGGCCAGGGCCGGGGCGGTGGTCGACGAGCTGAAGGGGATCCGCAAGGTCTTTCCAGAAAACCTCAAGACCGCCTACGCGTTCGCGGCCATCCCCGCGCGCTTCGCGCTGGAGCGGCGGCAGTGGGGCGAGGCGGCCGGCCTGACCGTGCGCCCCGGCCCCTTCCCGCCCGCCGACGCGATCACCCAGTTCGCGCGGGCCTACGGCCTCGCCCGTGCGGGCCGGCTCGCGGATGCGCAGGAGAGCCTGGGCCGGCTCGAAGCCACGAAGAGAGCGCTCGCGGAAAGGGACAAGTACTGGGCGGAGCAGGTGGAGGTCCAGTGGCGCGCCGCCTCCGCCTGGATCGCGCACGGCAAGGGCCAGGCCGAGGAGGCGCTCCGGCTCGCGCGCGCGGCCGCCGATCTGGAGGACTCGACCGAAAAGCACCCCGTGACGCCGGGCCCGGTGATTCCGGCCCGCGAACTGCTCGGAGACCTGCTGATCGAGACTGGACGGCCCCGGCAGGCCCTGCCGGAGTTCGAAGCCGTGCTCGCGGCCGCCCCGAACCGGTTCGGAGCCCTCTACGGGGCGGCCCACGCGGCCGCGCAGGTGAGCGACGCCGACCGGGCGACGCGCTACTTCACCCAGCTCACCTCGCAGAGCGCTCAGGCGGACGGCCAGCGCCGCGAGCTGATCGAGGCGCGGGAGTTCCTGGCCAGGCATCCCTGAAACGAGCCCCTCGAGCGAGCTCACGGGCGAGCCAGCATGAGAAGAATCCATGAACCTACGAATAGTCCGAGAGAAAGTGCACATGCCAGGACTGGCGTTCGGAACCAGTACTTGGTGGCCAGAAGAAGGTAGAGAGCCGATACGAGGACCGAGAAGGGCACGAAGATGTGTCCTTCCGCCTCGAAGCTGGCGGTGCTTCGCCCGATCAGAAGCACAACGGCCCCGAGAAGAAACACTCCGAGGCTGTGGCTGAAGTTGAACCCTACCCAGGCCAGCCACATGTCGGTCCGGGCGGTCAACCGCAGGCGCGTCCGCGACATCGCCTTGGCCAGCTCGTCATCGGACGGGGAAAGCCCCCTCGGCACCTCGAGGTGAGTTGGAGTCGAGAATGCGTGAGCGAACCCGAGAATGACGAAGGGAAGCGCTCCCGACAGGAAGAGGTAGCGACTCCAATCCTCCAGCATGCTCGCCTCTCTCGAACTCCGTCAACGGTGGTCCGGAACAGGGGGGACCGGGGGGTGCGACGCGGCACCCCCCGGCGCAACGAAAGAGAACGGCTAGAACTCGAAACGAACGCCGAACTGCGCGAGGAGCTGCTCGCCCCGCTTGAAGTCGCCCGCGTACTGGGTGGGCTGGCCGAAGTTGCCCGCGGCCATGTCGCCCACGAAGTCGGCGGGGTTCTTCCAGTTGAACACGTTGAAGACCTCGCCCAGGAGCTCCAGGCGATAGTGCCCGCCCAGGGGGACCTTCTTGGAGAGACGGACGTCGAGCTGCTTGTTGTCCGAGCCGCGGCCGGCGTTGACGGTCGCGATGCCCGGGGGGAGGTCGAAACGCGCGCCGTCGCGATTGAGGTCGGTGGCCGCGATGATGTTGTAGGGGGTCTTCGAGCGATAGCGGAAGACCGGGGCGATGGTGAAGCCGCCCCCGGGCGTCCACACGCCGCTCATGTTGATCCGGTGCCGGGCGTCCACGCCCGTGGGCCCGAACTGACGCGGGTCGAGGGGATTGAAGCCGTCGAGCACGTCGGATGCAGAGAGCTCGTCCACGGCGCCCCGGCTGGTCCCTTGCGCCTTCGACAGCGTGTAGTTGACGAAGAACTGGAGCTTGCCGTCCCAGTTCTTCTTGAGGGCGAGGTTGATCCCCTTGTAGCGGCTGTAACCGTCCGTGATGTCGACCCGGAAGCGCGAGTTGCCGAAGGTGGGCAGGATGCCCACGAAGCGGCGGGGTCCGCCGTTCACCCGCACGTTGATGCGCGGGCGGTAGCCCAGGTCGTGCCCCTCGGCCCACACCCCGTCCATCTCGAAGGCGAGGCCCTTCCCGATCGTCCTCGCGAAGCCCAGGTTGTACTGGTCGGTGTAGGGCTGCTTCTGGCGGGGGGTGGCCACGTGGTTGAAGCTGGGCCGGGAGATCGGGCCGAGCTCGTTGGGAGGCAACGGCTGGCCGACCCGGAACAGCGTCCCGTCGGGGTTGCGAATGCCATCCGTGTTGTCGACGCCGTAGACCTGACCGAACGGCACCTGGGCGCTGGACACCGCGAACAGGATGTTCGCGTTCGTGTAGCCGAAGTCGTAGTAGCGGCCGAGGCCGCCGCGCAGGACCAGGCTCCCGTCGCCGTTCACGTCATAGATCAAGCCCAGACGCGGGGCCACGTTGTTCTTGTCCTCCTTCGGCTCCTTGCCGAAGTCCTCGGCCCCTTTGACCCCCTGGAGCTTGCCCGCCAGGGCGGCGGCCGTCATCTCCTGGTAGAGGACGCTGAGGCTCTGGTCGAACGCGAAGCCGGTCACCAGGTCGTAGCGCACGCCGAGGTCGAGGGTCAGCCGGTCGGTGACGCGCCAGGAGTCCTGGGCGTAGAAGCCGTATTGCTTGTTGGGGATCTTGGCGGTGTCGCTGCCCGGCTGCCCGGGAGCGAGGCCGCTGTAGCTGATGCTCGAGACCGGGGAGTTCCGGTCGTCCTCGAGGTGCACGAATGCAGGCGCGGATCCGGAGTTGAAGGTGATGTCGAGCACGGGTTCGTAGATGAAGGACGCGCCCACCTTGAACTCGTGGCGCCCCCTGATGACCGTGAGGTCGTCGCGGAACTGCCATTTGTGCTGGATGGTGGTCTGGGGAGTATTGGGGCTCTGGCCCACGAACACGCCGTTGGGGTAGGACTCCGAGGGCAGGGTCGAGTTCTCGCCGATGTGGTTCTTGAAGTAGGAGAACTGGTAGACGAACTCGTTCACCTTGCCCCCGCCCAGGGAGGAGTTCAGGTTGAGGTTCACGGAGTGGAACTTGTTGGTGCTGGTCCCCCAGGATTCGGGCGGCGAGTTGGGAGAGGCCCCGTAGTTCTGGCTGTTGTCGTTCCAGCCGTAGCGCACCGACAGGTAGTGGTTGGGGCTCAGCTGGTGGGTGAGCTTGCCGGCGAAGATGTGCTCGCGGAAGGGGAGGGCGTAGACCCCGTCCTTGTCGGGGTAGAGGCCGAGGGTGTCCACCGACTGTGACGTGTTCTGGTGGATCCGCTCGTAGGAGAGGAAGTAGTGGGTCTTGTCCTTGACGATGGGGCCGCCCAGGCTGCCCCCGAACTGGTAGCGGCGATACTCGCCCTTGGCCACGTCGGTGAGCTTCTCGGTCTCGGTGCGCGCGTTCAGGGACTTGTCGCGGAAGTAGCCGAAGGCCGAGCCCGCCAGGTTGTTGGTCCCGCTCTTGGTGACTACGTTGAGGGTGCCCCCGTTGCTGCGCCCGTACTCGGCCTTGAAGCGCTGGGTCTGGAAGTTGAACTCCCCGATGGAGTCGAGGGGGAAGTTCTGGACCAGGCCGCCGACGGTGTCGTCGTTGTTGTCGCCCCCGTCGATCAGGTAATTGATGTTGCGGCCGTTGCCGCCGTTCACCTGGGGAGCGTACTGGGTGGTCTTCGTGGGGTCGGAGTGGAAGCCGAGGCTGACCCCGGGCACGAGAGCGGCCAGGTTCCCGAACTGCCGTCCGTTCAAGGGCAGGTTCTCGATCTGCGCGGTGGCGACCACCTCCCCGACCCCGGAGCTCTTGGTGTCGATGAGCGGGGCCTCGGCCAGCACCGAGATCTCCTCGGTCTTGGTGGCGACCCTCATGCGGAAGTCGAGCCCGGTATTCTGCGACACGTTGACCACCGCGTCCTTGCGGGTCACGGTCGCGAACCCGGCCAGGTCGGCCTTCACCTCGTAGGTCCCGATGGGCAGGCCCGGGAACCTGTAGATGCCGGTGGCGTCGGTCACGACCGACCGCGCGAAGCCGGTGGCCGTGTTCCTTGCGAAGACCGTGGCCCCCGGCAGGGCCAGCCCCTGCTCGTCGCTGATCCTGCCCTCGATGGAGCCGGTGGTCCCCTGCGCGAAGGCGGGGGCGGCGGCGACCAGCAGCAGGAGCGCGGCCGCGGCGAGTCGGCGAAATGTATTCATCCGTATTCCTCCAGTTAACTCGTCTCGTTCTGGTCCGGTGGTGGTGATCCGATTTTCGACGAGGCCTACATGTTGCAAGGGCGAAGCCACGCGGCCCATCTTCGTAAGTCGATGACTGGACTGGCCGAACGCGAATAGGGCCACGCCCCAGGATCCAAGCCGACCGTACTATACATTCAATCGGCTGGATTGCGAGCGGCGTTCTGGCCGAGGTCTACTCGCTCCGCGCAAGGTCCCGGAGCAATGCCCGCGCGTGGGCCTTGAGATCCGTGCTCGCGGGAGCGGCGAGCAGGCGATCGACCTCGGCCCGGGCCTCGCGGACGTGGCCCTGCTGAGCCTCCGCCACCGCGAGGTTGAGGCGGGCTTCGAAGAGGCCGGGGGCCATCGCGAGGACGCGGCGAAAGAGCGGAGCCGCTTCCGGCGCCCGCCCCGACTGGACGAGGAGGACACCCATGCCGTTGAGGGGATCCGGGTCGCGGGGCGCCAGCTCGCTGGCCCGGCGATACGAGCTCTCCGCCTCCGCGACCCGGCCCAGGGCGCGCAGCGCATTCCCGCGGTTGTTCCAGGCCCGAGCGTTGTTGGGGTCGAGAGCGACCGCGGTCTCGAACGCTTGCCGCGCTTCCTTAAGACGGCCCCGGCCCGCTTCGAGGGTGCCGAGGTGGTTGAAGGGCTCCGGCAGCAGCGGATTGAGGGCGATGGCCTTCCCTTCGCTCTCCACCGCCTCCGCGATCCGACCCGCCTGGGCCAGAGCCACCGCCCGCTCGTGCCACGCCACCGCGTCCTCGCCCGCCGCCCCGCCCAGCCGCGCCAGCAGCTCCGCGGCCTCCCGCACCCTGCCCACGCGACGGAGCGAGGCGGCGAGGCTTCGCCGGAACGTGGGGTTGTCGGGCTCCCTCGCCACGAGCCGGCGCAGGCCGGCGACCGCCGCTTCGGGCTCGCCGCGCGCGCCCGCCCAGGTCGCGTCCTCGAAATCCCGGAAGAGCGCGAGCGCGTCCTTGGGGTCCCGGAGCGCCGATTCGTCGCCGATGGGCGTGGGCGCTGCCGCAACATAGCCGAGAGCCCGCAGACGCTCGGCGATCTCGGGGTCGGCGGGCTCGGCGACGGCCGCGCGCTCGTTCGCACGGAAAGCGGCGAGGGCTTGCTTCAGTCGGCTCGCCGGGCCCCTGTCCTCGCCGAAGAGGTTCCGCGTCTCTCCCGGATCGGCGCCGAGGTCGTAGAGCTCGGCGCGGGGAGCGTCGATCAGCTTGCGCCGCCCGATCCGATACGCGCGCAGCGGCGCCCACCCGAACGTGCGCGGATAGAGGGTCTCGGCGTAGGCCTCGCCGGCCGGGGGCCGGGCCAGGAGGTCCAGGCCGTCGAGGCCCGGAGGTGCTTGCAGGCCGAGCCGGCCGAGGATGGTCGGGAGCACGTCCGATGTGCGGGCGGGCCCCGGCCGACGCTCGCCGGCGGTGATCCCCGGCCCCGCGAGAAGGAACGGGACCCGGAGCGTCGACTGATAGACGAAGAAGCCGTGGGTGGGCTCGCCGTGTTCTCCGAGCGCTTCGCCGTGGTCCGCCACGACCGCGGTGAGGACGCGGTCGCGGGCGGCGCCCAGGAGCGAGCCCACGCAGGAGTCGAGGTGGGCCACCTCGCCGTCGTAGGGCATGCCGGGGTGGGCCTCGAGGAAGGGCGAAGGAGGAGCGTAGGGGGCGTGGGCGTCGTACAGGTGCACCCAGGCCACGAACGGTCCTTTCTGCCGGCCCATCCACTCGCGGGCCGCCTCCGTCACCGCCTCGCAGGGCCGCTCCGACTCCAGCACGCTCCCTCCCTCGTCGCGCCGCTCGATGCGGTCGTCGTAGACGTCGAAGCCTCGCGCCAGGCCGAACCGCCGGTCGAGGACGTAGGCCCCGACGAAGGCGCCGGTGGCGTAGCCCCGGGCCTTGAGCAGGGTGGCCAGCGTCTCCGGCTCGCGCGGAAACACACAGGTCCCGTTGTCGTGGACGCCGTGGCGGGGCGGCTCCAGGCCCGACAGGATCGTCGCGTGGGACGGCAGGGTGAGCGGGACCGACGCCAGCCCTTCCTCGAAGAGCAGGCCGCGGGCCGCCAGCGCGTCCAGATGCGGCGTGAGGCCGCCGCGGTGGCCGTAGGCGCCCAGACGGTCCGCGCGCAGGGTGTCGAGCGTGACCAGGAGGACGCTCGCTCCCGCGGCGGGCGGGCGCCGCTTCCCGGCCTTCGGCACCAGGACCGCGAGGCCCGCCGCGAGCGCGAGGGCGGAGGCGGCGAGGGCGACGGTGCGACGGCTCACCGCAGCGCCTCCAGCCGCGCCCGGGCCCGCTCGCGCGTCACCGGGTCCCGCAGGGCGGCCTCGTAGTGGGCGCGCGCGCCCGAGCGGTCGCCCCGGCTCCGCGCGATCTCGCCCAGGTTGTAGCGCACCTGGCCGCTCGCGGGATCGACGGCCAACGCCCGCTCCAGGACGCGCTGGGCTTCGGGGAGCCGTCCCGTCTGGGCGTACGCGGTGGCCAGGCCCACGAACGGGTCCGCGGAGCGCGGCCCGCCCTCCACGACTCTCGCGAAGAGCGGAACGGCCTCGCCAGCGCGGCCGGTCCGCAGGAGGGCGTCGGCCAACCGGAAGTTCACGAGGGGGTTCTCGGGGTCGAGGGCCCGGATCTCGCGGTACGTCCGGACGACGTCCTCCGGCTCGCGGAAGGGGCCGGTGGCCCGGGCGATCCTCCGCGCCACCGCCACCTTGTCCTTCGGGTCCGCGCCGGAGCCTCGGCCGCCCGGACCCTGCACGTAGCCGAGGGCCCGCAGCCGCTCCGCGGCCGCCGCGTCGGCCAGGTGCCGGCTCTCCCCGTCGCCCATGCCGGCCACCGCATCGTCGAGGGCGGCGGCCATGCGGCGGGCGCGCTCGGGCTCGCGCCCCAGGAGATCGCGGGTCTCTCCGGGATCGGCGGCCACGTCGAACAGCTCCGGCCGGGGGGCGCGGACGTACTTGTATGGTCCCTCCCGCCAGGCCCGGAGATCGCTCCAGCCGAAGTCCAACCGAGGGGCCATCGTCTCGGCGTAGAGCGGCGCGGGGGCGGGTGGTGAGGCCGACCAGCGACGGCGAAGCGACGACCCGGGCAGGGGCTCCGCGACGCCGGCCAGGTCCGCGATGGTCGCCGCGATGTCCACCAGGCCCACGGGGGCGGTCACCCGCCGCCCGGCGGGCACGCCCCCGCCGCGCACGATCAGCGGCACGCGCAGCGTGGTGTCGTAGACGAACAGGCTGTGGCTCTCCTCGCCGTGCTCGCCGAAAGCCTCGCCGTGGTCGGAGGTGAAGACGACGACCGTCGGGCCCGGACGGTCATCCCAGGCCGCGAGCAATGGGCCGAGGGCCGAGTCCACGAACGCGATCTCGCCGCGGTAGGGGTCCTGGCCGCGGAACGCCGGGGGGGGATCGTAGGGGGCGTGGGGATCGTAGAGGTGGACCCAGAGGAAGACGGGGCGGGTCTCCTCCGCGAGCCAGGCCCGGGCGGCCGCAACCACGCGGTCGGCCCGCCGCTCGGGGAAGTCGAAGTGCAGGCCCGGGGGGCGCTCCATCGCGTCGTCGTAGTGGTCGAAGCCGCGTTCCAGGCCGAAGCCCCGGGCCAGGGGAGCCGCGCCCACGAAGGCCGCGGTGCGCAGGCCGCGCGCGCGGAGGGCTTCCGCCAGGGTGCGCGGGCCCCGTCCCAGGGCGAAGCTTCCGTTTCCCCGCACGCCGTGGGCGGGGGGCAGCAGGCCGGTGAGGATCGTGGCGTGGGAGGGCAGCGTGATTGGAGCGGCGGCGAAGGCCGACTCGAACCGCACGCCCTTGCGCGCCAGGCCGTCGATGTGCGGGGTGCGGGCCGCGGCGTCGCCGTACGCGCCCACGCGGTCCGCGCGCAGGGTGTCGACGGTGATCAGCAGGACGGAGGGTGCGGGTGCGGGAGCGGCCGCAGGCTTCGACCCCGAACAACCGAGGAGGCCCGCGAGAAGCAGCGGTGCGAGGCGGCGCACGATCGCATGCTACCACCCGCTCCCGGAAGGGCCCGGCCCGGGTCGCCCTTGCGCCGGCTCGACCACGTCCCACACTTCCGTTTCAGGGGGAATCCTGGGGCAGAGGCGCGGCCGCCTCGACGACGATCTCGATCGGGTTGCTCGCAAGCCGACAGCGGTCACTTCTCCGCACGCGGTCCATCTCGTCGCTCTGGGAGCGGCCGACAAGGCGCGGCCAAACCGGCGTATCCGTCCTGAGACGGATAAAATCCGCAGACCCTCCCGCCAGGTGCCGCGGGAGGTCAAGCCGAACGCAGATGCACGGAGCGCACGTTCGCCCGGTCAGCGCTCCGCCTTCCGGGTCTCCGGCGCCTCGATCACGAACTCCTGCTTGGTGTAGATCGCGCGGTTGCCGACCTCGTCCCGGATCGAGAGCAGGAGCTCGTAGGGACCGGGCTCGGCGGGGGGCAGGGCGATCCCTTGCAGGCGCAGCAGGGCCCCCAGGGAGGTCGGGGTGATCGTGGTCCGCGGCGAGCGCTTGAGCACGGCTCCCCCCGCGCGGCGGATCTCGTAGGCGGAGCTGACCCGGGGCTTCTGGGTCGCGGGGTCGGAGGTCGCGCCGTAGACCGCGAACTGGCAGTAGAGCACCGACTGGGGAGCGAAGGACCGCCGCACGAGGATGACGGGCTTCGGGGCCCCCGCGCCGGTCGGCGACTCCACGGTGTCGGTGAGGATCGGCGTGGAGACGCGGAAGCCCGTGGGGGCCGGGACCTCGAACTCGTGGATCACCGAGCCGATCCGTCCCCCGGCCAGGTCCTGCACCACGACCTTCATCTGATAGCCGCCCGGGGGCAGGCTCAGGTCCCGGACCACGGGATACCAGTTGGCCTCGAGCTTCTGGCGGGTCTCCGGCAGGAGCGACATCTCGATCTTCTCGTCGATGCGGTAGTACTCCCCGCTCTCCCGGTGTTGAGCTTCGACCAGGAAGGCCACTTGGTCCTTGGCGCGGCCGTCCTCCTCCTTGAAGCGCAGGGCCCTTGTGTCGATCTCGGCCGCGATCACCACGTTGATGTGGTCCTTCAGGGCCTCGTCGAAGGAATACGCGGCGACGCGCAGGGGCAGGTCCTTCGCTTCGAAGGGCGAGTCCAGGGCCCGGGCGATCAGGGGGTCCGTCCTCGGGACGGGCACCTGTGGGCCGCCCTCCTGGGGGGCGTAGTAGCCGCGGCGGGCCCGGACCCGGAGGCCGCCCGGGCGCTTCGCGAGGACCTTGACCTCGATCTTCCGGAACCGGCCGTCCCGGCGCGGGTCGGTCGGGTTGTAGCCGAGGAGGTAGTAGATCCGGGACTCGGACGAGACCCGGGCGATCCCCCCCGCCAGGTCGTTGGAGTTCTTCACCACGAAGCCGCCCGTGTCGAGGGCCAGCGACTCCGTCCCTTCGGCGTCGCGGGTGACGTCCGCTAGGACCGCCACCGTGTCCTGCACGTCGATGGGGGGGCCGAAGGCGGCGGTGAAGGAGTCCGGCAGGCCCACGAGGCCCCGGCTGTCGATGAAGTACACGGGGGTGTTCGACCGCAGCGAGGCTTCCACTACTCGCTTCATCTCCCGGAGCTCGAGGTCGTAGACGAAGCCCTGGGAGACCAGGATCATCGACTTGCGGCCGGGGGTTCCGGTGAGGGCGGTGAGCGCGCGGGCCATCACGTCGAGGGTGATCTTGTTGCGGCTGGTGGCCAGGCGGTAGACCTCGGCCGCGCGCGAGCGCACGTCCATGTCGATGATCCCCGTGGCCGAGCTCCTCCCCACGTCCTCGCGGGCCAGCGGCTGGTTGGGACGCTCCCGGCCCTTGGTGCCGTAGCTGTCGAACCGGCGGGCCACCTTGAGGGCCACGTCCTGGTCCTGATAGACCTCGATGCGCATGGCTTCGAAGTCGGTCATGCGGTCGGGCGAGCTGTCGGGGATGTAGCGCCCGTCCAGCCGCTTCAGGACCGCCATGAGCTGGTCGCGTCCCTCGGGCATGCGCGCGTTCCACCAGGCGCCCCCGCCGGTGGCGATGAGGGTCACCCGATCGCCGGCCGCCGTCGCCTTTCTCAAGAACTCGGTCACCGCGCCCTTGGCGCGGTAGGCCTGGGCGAACGACAGGTGGATGTCGTCGAAGACCACGACGAAGGTCCGGGCGCGCGGGGGCTCGGGGCCCACGTTGGTCGAGGCGAACGACGGCTGGGCGGCGGCCTCGGACTCGGGCGCGTCGGCCACCGCTACCGATTCGAAGCTGGCGATGGTCTGCGGGGCGCCGTTCTCGGAAAGCGCGAAATCGGCCTGGGTGAGGCCCGGAACCGGCCGGCCGTCCTTGTCGGTCACCACGAGGTCCACCCGCACCAGCTCCACCGCGGAAGGGAAGGTGGAGGCGGGTCCCTCGGCCGGGGGCTGCTGAGCCTCGGCGGAAAGGACGGCGAGAAGCGTCAAGGCCAGGCCCCACTGCACCCAAGGGGTCCGGGGGGTCATGGTCGGGGGGCGTCCACGCGGAGCGCGGTCGATTCGTCCGCGGTCAGCCTCCCCTGCCGGAGCAGGGCCCGGACCTGATAGAGGCCGGGCCCGAGGCCGGTCGGGCGGACGGAAGCGACGAAGGGGATGCGACCCTGGCCGTCGGGGGCGGGGAGCTCCGGCGTGGAGCGCGCCACCAGGCGGCCGTCGCGGAGGAACTCGATCACCAGCTCGGGCTTCGCCTCGAGCCGCGGCTCGGGGTAGGCGACGAGGAACAGGTTCAGGGGACTGCCGACCGTGATCTCGCCCTCGCCGGCGTAGGGCACGATGCGCGTGCCGCCCAGGCGGAACGGGTCCTCCGACTCGAGAGCGCCCGCCGCCACCGGCTCCACCCGCTTGATCACGGCCAGGCTGCTGAGGCCGAGGGCCGGAGGGCTCTCCGGCACCTCCACCCGGCAGCGGTCGACGCTCTTCTTCCGGGAGCCCTGGTCCATGGCCGCGGTCTCCAGGCTGTAGGTCCCGGGAGGGACGGTGAACGAGCGCAGGAACACGGCGTTGCCCTCGCGCAGGGCGGGCAGCCGGTCGCGGGGGACGGACAGAGGATAGTCCTGGCTGAACTTCTCCGCAACGAACCCGCTGTGGCCGCGCAGCACGCCGAGGAACGAGAAGTGGGCACGGTCCTCCCGGCTCCCGGGATCGTCCTCGAAGGCGATGCCGCGCAGGGGCACCTCGATCACCACCGTGTGGCGGAGGCTTCCCTTCTCGAAGCCGAAGTGGAAGGCCCGCGTGCGGAAGGGCAGCTCGCGGGGCGCGGGGTCGCCCCGGAGGGCTCTCAGCAGGTCCAGCTCGTACGGGAAGGTCACGCTGGCTTCGCTCGCGGGGACCGCGAAGTACCCGCTGCGCGTCTGCACGGTCACGTCCTTGCGCGACACCTTGACGCCGATCCGCCGGAAGCGCCCGTCGTAGTCGCGGTTCGTGGGGGTGTAGGCGAGCTCGTAGTAGCCGGCCAGGTCGCCCACCGCGCGGGCGAGGCTCGTCCGCATGTCGTTGGTGTTGGCGATGAGGAGCCCCCCGGTGCTCGCGGCCAGGTCGCGGAGCGCCCCCTGCACGTCGCGTCGCAGGGCCGCCTCCGCGTTGTCGGCGATCAGCATCTCCTCGCGGGTGGTGGGAACCTGGCCCCGGAGGAGCTGCTGCCGTTGGCCGGTCATGGCCGCTTGAATGAGCATGTCCCGGCTGGCCGCGAGCTGGTTCGCAGTCACCAGCCCCCGCGCGTCCACGGGGTAGACGCTCACGTTGGCGCGGTTGGCCTCGCTGATCGCCGCCTGCAGCACGTGCTCCAGGCTGGGCGGGGTCTCGAGCCCTTCGGAGAAGAAGAGGATGGTCTTCCGGCCGGCCAGGATCTGCTGCTTCCGGGACAGGGCCAGGAGGGCGAACAGGGAGGAGCGTCCCTGCTGCTCGCGCTGCAGGGTCTCGGTGAGGCGCAGGGCGTTCACCGCCATCTCCGCCATGGACGCCAGGCGGCCCACGCGGGCCGCGTTGCCCGCGGTCTCCGCGCTGTTGACGTTGACCGCCTGCAGAACGTCCTTGGCCTCCTCGGCCTCGCGGTTGGCCTGCGCGAGGCTCTCCGTGGCGGGGGTGTGGCCCGTGGCCACCTGGCCGGTGGCGGCCATGATCCCTTCGCGCAAGAGGTCGCGGTCGGTCGTGAACTGCTGGACGAGCTTCAGGCTCTCGCTCACCTGGAAGACGGAGACGAACACGTCGGGACGGTCGGCGAGGTCCAGGAAGTCGAGGGCCGCCTTGCGCGCGATCTGCCGGCCGTCGGGGCCGAGCTGGTCGAAGACCAGGGTGACGAGGTTGAGGTGTCGGCCCTCCTCGGGCCGCTTCGCCGCCCCCTTCCCCGGCTCCTCCTCCTCGAGGCTCACTCCCGCCGCCCGCGTGTCCACGTAGCGGAACCCGCTCGGCTCCTGCCGGAGCCCGTCCTCGAAGACCTGCAGCTCCTCGGGCCGGAGGTCACGGACGGTGCGCCCCTTCCGGTCGCGCACCACCAGGTCCAGCATCACGATCTCGGCCTCGACGCGGAACACCTGGGCCTGCAGCTCCGGCGGGGGATCCTGGGCCCCGGTCGGCAGCGCGAAGGCGACCAGGAGGGCGGGGGCGGCCGCGAGGAGGTCACGAGCGCGCATCGATCCTCCCGGCCCCTTCCTTCAGCATGAGGTAACGGTCCACCGCCGGTTCGGGGAACCGCTCGACCCGGCCCGTGGGCCAGCGCACCTCGAGGCGCTCCACCCGGGTCTCGGAGCCCAGGCCGAACAGCAGGCGCGGATCGGAGGCCGACAGGTAGCTCGTGCCCCCGGTGCGCACCTTGGTCCGCGCGCGGCCGCCCGCGGTCAGGGTCACCCGGGCCCCTACCCCGTCGCGGTTGCTCCGCGTTCCCACCAGCGTCACTCCGAGCCAGTGCCGCCGGTTGCCGCCGTCGTTGCGCAGCAACCGTGGGGCCTCTCCCGCGCAAAGCAGAAGGAGATCCGGGTCGCCGTCGTTGTCGTAGTCGCCGGTGGCCAGGCCGCGGCCGAGGTAGGGACGAGCCAGCGCCGACCCCCGATCGGCCGCCACCTCGCGATACGCCGACCCCTCGTTCTCGAAGAGGAACACCGGCTCGGCGTAGGTGACGCCCGGCCAGACCCGGGCCACCGGCGCGAACGGATGGCCGTTGGCCACCACGAGATCGACCCGGCCGTCGTCGTCGTAGTCGAGGAAGCGGACCGCGAAGCCGCTCATGGGCAGGCTGACCGCGGCCAGTCCGAGAGAGCCCGCCACGTCCCGGAACGTGCCGTCGCGGTTGCTCCGGAAGAGCTGGTTCGCCTGGTTGGAGAAGTTGGTGACGAACAGGTCGAGGAAGCCGTCCCCATCGTGGTCGTCCACGTCCACGCCCATGGCCCCCAGCGCGCGGCCCGACGGGTCGAACGCGACCTCGGCCTCCAGGGCCACCTCCACGAAGGTGCCGTCCCCCCGGTTGTGGAACAGGTCGTTGGGCGCGGTGTCGTTGGCCTGGAACAGGTCGATCCGTCCGTCATTGTCGAAGTCGGCCGCGACCACTCCCAGGCCCTTGGCTCCGGGCCGGCTCACCCCCGCCTTTGCCGTGGCGTCGGTGAACGTGCCGTCCCCGTTGTTGTGGTAGAGCACGCCGGACGAGCCATGGAAGCGGTCGATCGAGCAGAAGGGCCGGTCCTCGATCATGTCGCAGGGGAAGGTCCCTTCGGGATCGAAGGTGAGGTAGCTCGCGACGTACAGGTCGAGGCGCCCGTCGCCGTCGAAGTCGAAGAAGGCGGCGCTCGTCCCCCAGCGCGGGGGCGGGTCGAGCCCGGCGCGGGCGGTCGCGTCGGTGAACGTGGCGTCCCCGTTGTTGTGCCAGAGGCGGTGCGCGCCGTAGCCCGACACGTAGAGGTCGGGCCGGCCGTCGTTGTCGTAGTCGCCGACCGCGAGCCCCATTCCCCGGATAGCCCCCCGGATCCCGGCCTTCGCGGTGACGTCGGTGAACGTGCCGTCCCCGTTGTTGTGGTACAGCGCATCTTCCACGGGCTTCCCTCCGGCCTGAAGCTCGCGCGAATACGAGACCAGGTAGATGTCGAGCAGGCCGTCGCCGTCGTAGTCGACGAAGCCGCCCCCTCCGCCCATGGTCTCGACGAGGTTCCAGCCGCGGGTCGCGATGCGATCGATGCCCCAGCGCAGGCCGGCAGCCTGGGTCACGTCCACGAAGACGGGTCTCGCTTCCGCGTTCGGCGACGGCGCCTGCGGAGACGCGGGCCCGGCGGCCAATGCCAGGGCCGCCCCCGCCACCGCGCACGCGCTGCCCACCCGAAGGCCGCTCACGAAAGCCCCTCGCGCTTCGCCTCCACCTGCGGCTCCTGCTTCTTCTCCCGGCGCTTCTTGTCCAGCTCGCTGAAGGTCGCCCGCTCCCGCTCGGCGTCCGCCTTGCGCCCCGCCTTCGCATAGGCGCGGGCCAGGGCAAAGTGCATCTCGGGGCTGTCGGGGGCGAGCCGGGCTGCGGCCTCCAGCTCCCGTATCCCGCGCTCCAGGTCTCCGGTCTCCGCCAGGGCCCGCCCCAGCGCGTGGTGGGACGCGAAGAGACCGGGGGCGAGCTTGACCGCCTCTTCCGCCGGCGGGAGGGCGCCCGCGTACTCGCCCCGGCGCATCAGCTCGAAGGCGAGGTCCAGCCGGGCGTAGACGCCGTCGGGCTGGATCTCGATCTCCCTGCGCAGCTCGGCGATCGCCGCGTCGGAGTCACTGACCAGAAGGAAGATGCCGTAGGCGTAATGGACGTTGGGGGCAGTGGGGAAGCGCTCCAGCAGCTCCCGGAAGCGCTCCTTGGCCTCCTTCCCCTCGCGCGCGAGGTGGGCGTAGGCGGCGCGTCCCGCCAGCGTCACCAGCTCCCGCTTCTCGTCCGGGATCTCGTCCGGGAGCTTCGGCAGGCGAAGCAGCATCAGGCCGGCGGCCTCCACCAGGTGCTTGCTCTCGGGCTCGCTTCGCGCGAGCCAGGTGAGCGGCCGCACGGCCAGCTCGAACTCGGACGCGCGGATCCGCAAGATGGCCTCGTGGAACCAGGCGGCCCTCTGGACCGCGGTGTTGGTCCCGTAGCCCAGGGTCCGGCCCTTCGTGAGGCTCTGGAGCGCAGCGTCGTACTCCTTCAGGCGGAACTCGCACAACCCGCGCAGGCCCCAGGCCGGGCCGACGTCAGGCTTGACGGCCAGGAAGCGGCGGAACGCGTCGCGGGCCTCCGCGTATTGGTCCTGGTCGTACAGCAGCGTGCCCAGGTACCACAACCCCTCGTCCCAGTGCGGGCGCAGTTGCGCGCCCTGCCGGTACCAGCGAATCGCCTCTTCGATCTGGTCCTTCTCGCGCGCCTCGGTGGCCCGCCGGGCGATCTCTTCGAAGGGGATGGCCGGAGCCGCGGGGGCGGGCGGCTTCGGCGCCGCCGCCTGGCCATCCAGGACCAGCGCCAGAACGAGAAAGGACGTGAAGGTCATGGCCGGTCTGGAGGCGAGGCGGGCGGGATCTCGCCCCGGTAGGCGGGCCCGAGATCGTCGCGTGCCCCGGGCTGCTTGGCCTGGATCTCGCGGTTCAAGTCGTCCACGATCGCACGTTCCCGATCGCCATCCACCTTGCGTTTCAGGCGGTAGTAGACCGTGGCCAGGGAGACATGCGCCTCCACGAACCCGGGCTCGTCGGCCACCACCGCCTCCAGCGCCCTTCGCGCTTCCTCCACCTCGCCCTGGGCGAAGTGGAGGGAGCCGATCTGGTAGCGGACTGGAGAGGAGGCAGGCCGGACCGAGAGGGCGCGGCGGAAGCGCGCCATGGCCTCGGGATACCGCTGCCGCTGCCGCAGGATCACGCCCAGGTTCAGGTTCGCGTCATAGTCGTTGGGGTTCTGCTCCAGCTCCCTGGCCAGCTCCACCGCCGCCCGGTCCGTGTCGCCGAGCTGCATCAGGGTCTGGCCCAGGTTGGCATGAGCCGAGGGGAGCTTCGGGTTCAGCTCCACCGCGCGCGCGAAGTCGTGGCGGGCGGCCGCGGGCTCGGAGGCGGCGAGGCGGGCCACCCCCATGAGCAGGTGGGCCTCCGCGGAATCGCCGTCCCGGAGGATGTAGTCGATGAAGAGCTGGCCCCGGGCGGGCTGCTTGTCGAGGATGAGAGCCTGGCCCAGCAGATACGCCACCGCGTGGTCCTGCTCGGCCGCCGCCTCGAGGGGAGCCAGGACCTCGACCACGTCCTTGAACCTGCCCATCCGGAGGAAGCAGTCGGCCAACAGTAACCGCGCGTTCTTCTGGTCCGGCTGCGCGGCCACGACCTTCTCCAGCTCCGCAGCGGCGGGCCCGATCTCCCACGCCTTGTAAAGGGCCAGGGCGAGGTTCAACCGGACCGCGACGCGGTCGGGGGCCAGGGCGAGGGCCTGACGGTACTGCTCGATCGCCTCCGTGTAACGGCCCTCGTGGGCGAGGGCCGCCCCCAGGTTCGACCGGACTTCCACGTTGTTCGGCTGCAGCTCGAGGAAGCTCTGGTATCCGGCGATGGCCGCGGAGAAGCGGCCGGCCTGGTGGTCGGCCACCGCTTGGGCGATCAGGGCCTTCGGGTCGCGGGTTGCCTCGTCTGCCCTGGTAGACGGGATCGCGAGGGTTGCGGCCAGAGCGAGAAAGAGCGTGGGTGTCACCGTGCAAAGCGGCGAGAAAGAAGCCCGGAGGTTGATTATAGCGCGGCGCATTGCGCATCCTGGCGTTTCCCTCCCCCTACGTGGGGAGGGATAGGGTGGGGGGTCGATGAACGAAAAACAAGAACGGGCGCTGCCCGAAGGCAGCGCCCGTGACTGCGTGGTTTGAGTTTCCCTGACTGCCTAGAAGCTGTACCGCAGCGCGAGCTGCACGATGCGACGTCCGAACTTGTTGTTGTCCGGCAACTTTGCGAACTCGGGGTTCGAAAGCTTGCCGTGGTCGAACTGCAGGGTCAGGTTCGTACCCTGATCCGGAAACGCGATCGGGTGGTTGAACACGTTGTAGGCCGAGGCCCGGAACTGGAGCTTCTGCCCCTTCGATCCGATGCCGAAGTTCTTGAAGACGGACAGGTCGTGGTTCAGGTACTTCTGGCCCTTGATGTAGGGAAGGATGAAATTCCCGTTCTGGCCCGCCGAAGGCGCCGTGAAGCAGCTCGGGTTGAACATATACCCCGCCGGGATGTTCTGCGTGGGATCGCAGGTCAGCTTCGGCTGGGCCGGGACCTGCGGCGAGCCCGAGACGCGGGTGGCGCTGATATCCGTGCCATCCGCAAGCGTCCCGCTGATACTGAAGTTCGTGCTGGTGGCCGCCTGCAGCGGGCCGCCGCTGATGTAGGTCGAGATCCCGGTGACCTGCCAACCACCGAGGACGGCGTTCAGGAAAGCGTTGTTCTTGAACTCGCCGAGCTGCCAGCTATAGGACGCGGTGGCCACGTGTGTGCGGTCGGTGCCGAGGACGCCATAGTTGAAGCTCCGCTGGTCGACCGGGTTGCCTTTGGCGTCCTTCAGGTACTCGGGAACCGCGGACGGCCCGTTGCCGGCGGCGGACCGGATGCCCAGGGCCTTGGAGAACGTGTAGGCGAGAGTGAAGTTCAACCGGCCCCGCTGCCGGCTCAGGAGGGATTGCAGGCCGTTGTAGTTTCCGTACTGGCTGTGGCGGTAGACCGAAAGGTCGCCATAATTCGGGAGCAGGCGGTACTTGTTGGGGTCGCCCGTCGGGTCGTTGATCATGGCCCCTAGAGGAACCGCGTTGTAATTGTCAACGCCGGCGTTGACGAGGTCGTCGCTCCGGTTGCCCACGTAGCCGACCTCGAAGCTCATGGACCAGGGCAGGCGCTGGTTCAAGGTAGCGCTCCAGGAGTAATTGACCGGCTGCCTCTTGTCGTTGAGGTCGATGGTCTGACCGTTGAACACGACGCTGCCACCGCCCAGGCTGTCGAGGCTGGCCAGGGTGTAGGCGCTGCCCACGCTGGTCGAGCGGAAGCCCTGGGGCAGGTCGAGCAGATTCGAGTAGATGGATTGCGGCTCGTGATAGCGATAGATCCCGAAGCCGCCACGGACGACCGTGCTGCCGGTCCCCTTGACATCGTAGGCGAAACCCACGCGCGGCGTGAAGTAGACGGGCGGCTTCTCGGTCCCGGAGAGCGGGATCGCGGAGTTCTTCGTGGTCCACGTGACACCCGGGAAAGTGCTGGCGGAAGCGGTCGGACTGTAGATGGACGGATCGAACACCGCCATTCCAATCCCTTGACGGTCGTACCATGGGCCCTCGGAAGCGATCCGCACGCCATAGTCGATGGTCAGGCGCGGCTTGACCTTCCAGGAGTCCTGCACGTAGCCCTCCCAGAGGTTGTAGGCCATGTCGTGAAGGACGTTCTTCGAGGTTTCCTGGTACTGCGACCCGTGGCCCAGGAGCAGGTCGGCGAAGGTGTTGCCGGTGCTGCTCCCGTCCCAGGTCGCGAGCTCGATGAGGCCGTTGCTGTTGTTGCTGCCGGGCTGCTTGTTGATGACGTGCTCGTAGTAGACGCCGGCCTTGAAGGTGTGCGTCCCCCAGACCTTGGTCAGGTTGTCCGACGCCGAAACCTGCCACTTGGTGGCGAAGAGCACAGGGTCGAAGCCACCGGGATTGAAATAGATCGGCCCGTTGTTGCCCCAGCCTCCGGCGTCTACCGACGGGATCTGGTCGGGGCTCTGGCCGAACACTCCCTTGTACGGATAGCCCAAGGCCTGGCGCGAGATCTTGCTGCGGTCGTCGAAGGCGTTCGGGAAGTCGATGTACGTGACCGCGAAGAGCGTCTCGTTGGTGAGGGTCGGGTTGAAAACGTGGGTCAGGCTGGCCGTCGCGGAGTCGGAACGGTTTGCCGCGCTGATCGACGACGGATACGGCACCTGCGACTCACGGTTCCGCCACCACAAACCGATGACGAAAGGCTGGACCTCTCGCTGACGGTTGTACCGGAGGAAGAGCTTCGTGTTCTCGCTCACGTTGAAGTCCACTCGTCCGAGGAGCTGGGTTCCGTTCTGGTCGACCAGCAGGTTGTCGACGTAGTTGTAGCCGCCGGTCACCGCGGGATTGGCGTTGGGCTGGGGGAACACGTTCAGGAGGACGCGGCCACCCGGGTCGATCTGGCCCGCCGGAATGACGCCGCCCGGGAAGCCGCTCGGAACGCTGTTGACGTAAGAGCCCGTGAGACCCAGGTTCGCGGCCTGGCTGAAGTCGCCGTTGCGCATCGCCGCGGTGGGCACCCAGGACTTGACGAAGCCGGTGTCCAGAGCCTGTTTGAAGTACTCGTAGCCCAGGAAGAAGAAGACCTTGTCCCGGTTCTTGTTGAAGTCGGTCCCGGGGATGAGGACGGGGCCGCTCACGTTGAAACCCGGGTAGAGGAACTTGTTCTTGACTCGGTCCTTCTCCACTTTGTTCGCGAACCACTCGTTCGAGTTCAGGTGATAGTCGCGCAGGTAGGTGTAGAGGGTGCCGTGGAAGTCGCGGCCGCCCTGCTTGCTGACCACGCTCATGGCCACCGGGCCCTTGGCGTGCTCGGCCCCGAAGTTCGACTGCAGGACCTTGAACTCCTGGACCATCTCCGGGTTGGGGTTGACGGAGGTGGCGCAGTTGCAGCCGGGGTCGGCGCCGGGCGCACCGTCGACGGTGATGTCCAGCGCGTCCGTCCGCGTCCCGTTGCCCGAGAAATTGCCGATCGCGCTCTGGTTGTTGTTGCCGCCGCCCTGGTACTCGCCGTTGCCGTTGATGCCGATGACCTCGCCCGTGAAGCCGGGTCGGTTGGATACCCCTTGGGTCACGGGCGTCATGCCCGGCAGCACCTTGAGCAGCTCGGCGGCGCTGCGGCCGACGGTCGAAAAGTTCAGGATCTGGTCGGAGGTGAGGGTGGCGCTCTTCTCGCCCGAGTTCAGGGGGGCGAGGTCCACCGAGGCGGTGACGGTGGCCTCCTCCGTCATCCCCGCGACCTTGAGCGCGACCGTGCGAAGCGATCGGCTGTCGCCGATCTTCAAGGTGACGCCCTTCTGTTCGTACTTCGAGAAGCCGGGCGTCTCGATCGCCACCGAGTACGAGCCGGGAGGGACGGCCGCGAAGGCGAAGTAGCCGTCCGCGTTCGACTTCGTGCGGCGCACGTCGCGCGAAGCCTCGTTCGTGAGCGTGACGTCGGCGCCGACCACGACCGCGCCGGTGGGGTCGACGACCGTGCCGCTCAAGCTGCCGGTAATGTTCTGCGCAAAGGCCGGGCTGACCGCGAGGGTCGAGCAAGCCAGCGCGACCAGCAGGAGCAGGGTACGGCGACTGGCAGACTGAAGTGTCATGGGCTCCTCGTGACAAGAGGGACTCGGAACTGCCCGGTAGAGCGGAGACCGGAATAGGACCACGTGCGAGAACCTGGCTCTAAGTGACCGGGATGATAGGAGCCCGGAGCCAAGCATGTCAACGAATTATTGCCCCCGTCGGAAAATCCATGAGCATGCAAACCACTCATGCAATTGGACGTACTCCGATCCGGCGGAATGGATGAGGCCGCTAAGTACCTCATGCTTATCCGGTTGTTTCAGCACACCCCCAGATGTTGGGGTCAGCCGTCATGGGCCAATCGCTGAAGGTCCTTGGCACCCCGGATGCGACGGGAGGGTGTGGGCGCCCGCCCGGTGCCCAGGCCGAGGAGCGT